>Ga0209212_1001136_pt1 | contig 45211 bp, 48 predicted proteins | sample RifGroC2_FD_183996 | JGI IMG/M metagenome (GOLD analysis project Ga0209212, IMG submission 183996) | Groundwater microbial communities from Rifle, Colorado, USA - Groundwater C2 (SPAdes) (version 2) | ecosystem: Environmental > Aquatic > Deep subsurface > Groundwater | place: Rifle, Colorado... | reverse complement strand
CTACAGTATGGTCAAGTCCGGTAACTGTGTGTGTGGAGGATGTTTTGCCGACTGTTAATGCTTGGACGGCGTGGCCGGCGACACCTACCTATTGTGGTGATGTCACCAGAACCAGAACCTGTAGTGAAACTTGCGGCACAGACGACTGCAGCGCGTATTTTACTAGCAAAGCCGGCTGTGACGTAGCGGCAAATTGTTCCTTCGTGGACAATCGAGCCACCGGAGGGTCGATTACACAAACGGAAATAAGGTGCAACGAGTGTGGGCCGGTGGTAGTGTATGGGGCTTGTGACCCGGATACACAAACAGAACCAATTGTCTCCTGTACTGAAAATTGTGGCACCGATGATTGCGCGGCAACACCACCCTTACCCTGTTGTGTCGCTACCTATCCGGACACACCCACATTAGTTTTTCCCGCCAATGGAGCAGAAATAACTTATGGAACCAATGTCACTATGGATTGGAATGATATAGCCAGCTGGGGCTATGCTTGCCCTGCAAATGACAATCATTACAATGTCTGTGTCTCCCAGGTTTCAGGAAGCTGTACTTTGGAAAATACCCCAACAGGTCTAACCTCGTATGCAACACGTCCGGCAACTATCAAAGGAAACATTTATTGGTCGGCCACAGCGGACAACAGTGCATTTGAAAGCCAGTCGATAACCAGAAATTTCTGTGTCGAAGGATTTGATATCACCAATACTTCTTATGTCTCCGCCTGGAGCTCATGCAATTCCAGCCATCAACGGACCAGGACTTGCACCGAAAATTGTGGCACCAATAACTGCACCGGAATACCTTTAGTGGAAAACTGTATAGGAACGATCACCGGAACCCTCTTTGATGCCTCCGATCTATCCTCTTGCCCCGCTGATATTGGAACTAATCCTTCGTACACTTCTCTTAGATTTAGTAACGCCAACTTTGATCTGAATGGACCATGGCCTGCCATATCTCTACCCGTCAGCACCGACGCCAATGGTAATTACTCCGAATCTGTTTACGCCTCATCAAATGGAATCTATTCTTTTGATTATACCGATCTGATTAGCTCAGGCATAGCGGCGGGGATCAAGACCGAGTGCGGGCAGGCAGCGGCTACAGTGACCGATCAAGGTCAAACCGTTACAAAAAACACCGGTTTTTGGCGAAACTATGGGGGCTGGTGGCAAGCCAAGGGAGGCAGTGTCTATGGTGATGATGACCTTAGAAGCGAGATCCCTTCTAGCCTGCCAACTGAGATGTCTCTCATTTTACCGAACCCTACAGCGGGGAACAGACGTGGTCTCCTTAGCTATGGCGTCCCGCGGCCGACAAACATGCTGGGATCTAATCCAAACGCTAAGGTAAGCACTAGTCTATGGGAAATAGAAAGTAAATATGCCGGACAAATCTACGATTGGAGTTTTTATGACAATCGATTTAATCTTTTTACTACCACGACTTGGAGCACTGGTCAGCCCGTTAACTACACTGCGACAGATACTACTAACGGCTACAAGATCTTAGAGAGCGCCGGATCGGTGACATCTTTTAACTATAGTCCATCAGCCAATCAATTCGTCATCTTCATTATCAACGGAAACGTAAATATCACTAGCAATATCATAGTACCGAACAATGCTTTCCTGGCGATAATTGCCCATGGTACCATTACTTTCGATCCAAGCATTGCACAGGCAGGCGGGTGGTATGTGGGAACAAGCCTTGCCTTTCCCTGTCATGATATAGGTAGCAATGGTTGCGACGAAGATGATCAGCAATTCCAAGGAAAAGGTAGCTTTATTGGCTGGAATAGCGTTTCATTGGGAAGAAGTAATCAATCTCTAAATAACACACAACCATCTGAACTATTTACCTACAGCCTAGACCTTTTTCTCAACGCTCCCAAACCAATGAAATACTACACCAAACACTACAAACCCTTTATCCCCTAGGTTACACCAGTAGTCCCATGTACCAGCTCCATATTGGAGCGCCCCAGAACAAACCAATGGCAGTTCCCAGAATCAAAAATGGTCCGAACGGTAAATACTGAGACATCTTTTTCCTTTTCATGCCAATTAGTATCAGTCCGACCACGGACCCCAGAACAAACGACGAAAACATCCCTGGCAGTATCCTGGGCCAACCAAGCAGCAGCCCCAAAGAAGGAGCCAAATAAATATCTCCCAAACCAAATCCATCCACTTTCTTAATGGTCTTAGTAACTATTTGCAACATAACGAAGAGCAAGCAGACACTGACTCCAGAAGCCAAAGCCCGGAACAGATCCGTGCCATTCATTATTCCAAAGCTCGTTAGTCCTATACGGTAGGCGAGTGCTAAAGAAAATAAGGTTAGGTTCAGACCAAAAGGAATTACCATATACAACAGGTCAACCACCAAGATCGCAAACATGACGAGACCCGTTACCAGCCAAAAAACGGGCTGAATAAAGCTCCAGGGGCTTCCTACTAGTTTAAAGAAATTAAATCCCACAACAAACCACCAAACAAAGAAGACCCCCGTCAACAACTCGATTAGGGGATAGCGGATAGATATTTTTTTATGACAGAAAGCACACTTACCATTAAGCATCACAAAAGATAGCAGGGGAATGTTCATATGCCAAGGTATGATATGCCTACATTTAGGGCAGATCGACCTACCCTCGGCGATTGATTTTCCATGAGACATTCTCCAAATGACCACATTCAAAAAACTGCCCCACACAAGTCCCATGACAAATAAAAAAATAATTACCAGAATCATACAGTAATGATACATCATATCTAGCCTCGAAAAATATGTTCGTCATCGCGACCTGCCTGCCGGCAGGCAGGTCGCAATGACAAAACAAAACCCCGCCAAACGACGGGGTCTTTACTCTTACTAAATTTACCCTTCGTTATTCAAAGCATTGGAGACAATTACCCGCTGTTTTATCTGCTGCTGTACACGCAACAAGAGACACCTCCTTATTGGTTGAATTATAGACATACTTCGACGATTCATCAGCTAAATTGGACTTTCCCTCTGGAGGAAAACAAACCATCACTTTAGTGGGACTTCCTGAAGTTATATACAAGGTTGTAGCCAACCCTTCAAAGAAGGTAGTCTTAATTTCCCCATCAACTAATAAAGTACTATCTATACATGTTTTCATGACAGTATCACCAGAACCTCCCGATTTACTGACAGCCACCGCCGCCCAAGGAGAAGTCGTATCTGCTGTTCTAAGTGGAGCCACAGTAGTCAGACAATCATATGCCGCTCCGGTCATTTTGTACCAGGGCAAGTAGCCGTGAGTAGCGTAATATCTTTGTGAAGATCCAAGGAATTCGATCGCCGCACTTCTATTATTAGTATCACGAGCTTTCTTCAGCTGTTCAAACGGATCAATAGCGGCCAGAAGTCCGGCGGCCAAGATACCCAGCACACCAATGACTATTAACAACTCCATCAAGGTGAAACCTGCCTGCCGGAAGGCACGGCCTTTGTTTATTCTTTTCATTTTTTTATTTGTTAAATAATTAGTTCTTTAAGACCTTAATAAACTATGAATCATTAAAACTGACTTGTCAAGTTATAGATAGGCATAATCACGGCAATCACCAAGAAACCTACTCCAATTCCCATGATAATCATAATTAACGGCTCTATCGCCGTAGTTAAAGCCTTAATTTTTATTTCACTTTCGGATTCATAAAAGACTGCCAATTTGACCAGAACGGAATCCAGTTTTCCAGTTTCTTCTCCCACAGAAATCATTTGGGATAAAATCGGTGGGAACATTTCTAGGCGTGTTATCGACTCAGCGAGACTCACTCCTTTTTCGACAAAAACAGCCGCTTGCTTTATCCCAGCGGAATATATACGGCTCCCCAACGTATTTGACACAATATTCAATGCATCCAAAATCGGAATACCCGCAGCCAACAAGACACTAATTGTTCTGGCAAACTCAGTCAATATGATATCCTTTTTCAGCTTTCCCCAAATCGGGATTTTAAAAGTTAATTGCTCTACCATCAAACCTCCTACCTCGGTTTTAGACCAATTAGAAAAAATCACCCCCCCCACCACCAATACTATAAAAACCACATACCAATAATGAACAGCAAAATCGCTTATCCCCATCAGAATTTTTGTTGGACCGGGTAATTCCGCTCCAAAATCCTGATACATCGCTGTGAGCTTCGGCACTACAAAAACCATCATAATCGAAGCAATGGCAATCATCGCGAAAAAAATAATCGTTGGGTAGACCATCGCTCCTTTGGTCTTGCTTTTAAATTCCCGCTGCTTGTCCAGCGTATCGGCTAGTTTTCCCATCACTTGATCCAACACTCCAGCAGACTCTCCCGCTCTCACCATGGCTATGTAAACAGCAGAAAATCCTCCTTCCGAACTCTCTACTGCATCGGCCAAGGTGGAACCGCCTTCTACTTCCGCCAAAATCTTTTCTAAAATTGGTTTCATACTGGTACCTGACTGATTTTTCAATATTTTCAATGCTTCCACCAAAGGCAAGCCGGATCCAATCATGGTGGCCATTTGACGGGTAAAATTGGTGATCTCATCCGGTTTCGGTTTAGAGAATCTCCCCATCATAACTTCGATGTTTAATTGATCGGCTTCGTACAGGCCGGTAATCAATAGCCCCTTGCTTCGCAATACATTGGCAGCTTGTTTTTCATCAACCGCATCCAAAACACCGGAAGAGGGGACTCCTTCTCTGTCAGCTACTTTGTATTGAAAAGTTTTCATCACTATCTCCCTCCCAACAATTTATCTAATAGAGACGGCCGGATAGCATACTCAAGTGCTACAGATCTATCGATTATATTTTTATTCACCAGTTCAGACAAGCTGTTTTCCATGAGCTTCATGCCCAAGTTACCACTAGTCTGTATGACATTGTCAATCTGAAATGTTTTTCCTTCACGGATATTATTTCGAACAGCAGGAGTTACTACCATTATTTCGGAAGCCACCACTCGTTTGCCTCCAACGGTGGGAACAAGCCGTTGAGAAAGCACTGCTTCAAGAACCATCGATAACTGTAACACTACTTGGGCTTGTTGCTCCTCGGGAAAACTGTCTACGATTCTTTCAATTGATTGAGCTGCAGAATTCGTGTGAAGTGTGGCGAACACCAAGTGACCCGTCTCTGCTACTGTCATAGCCGCCTGCATAGTATCTGGATCGCGCATCTCCCCGATGTAAACCACATTGGGATCTTCTCTTAACACCGATTTCAAGGCATTGCTCCAGCTTTTAGTATCCCCACCAAGCTCCCTCTGGCTGATAAACGACTTCTTGTTTTCGTGCACAAATTCAATTGGGTCTTCTATGGTTACCACATGTTCTGCACGATTTGTATTTATTTCGTCAATGACCGCCGCTAAAGTGGTCGACTTGCCCGAACCGGTCGGTCCGGTCACCAGAATAAATCCTTGTTTTAGTTTGGCGAATGAGTGACAAATTTCCGGTAAACCCAGATCCGCAATCGTCGGTATCTTGTCGGGAATAAAGCGCAGGGAAATCGCCGGAGTCGCTTTCTGAAAATAAGCATTGGCTCTATATCTGGCCTTTCCCGGCACGTGGATCGAAAAATCCAGGTCGAAATCTCTAAGAAACAACTCTTTTTGGTTTTGGTTCATCACACTGCTGATCATGGCCATCAGCATTTCTGAGTCAATTACTCCTGCCGATTTATAAGATTCCAGCTTTCCTATGGTACGGAAAATCGGGGGATTGTTGGCTACCAGATGTATGTCTGAGGACCCCATTTCGGACCCAGCCAATAATATTTGTTGCATTAGTTCAGATGCTTTATCCATTTTTTTATCTATACTTGAGCCACTCTAATAACTTCTTCCAAGGTAGTAATGCCTTCAAGCACTTTTAAGTAGCCATCTTGCTTCATAATAATCATACCATCATCCATGGCTTGTTTTTCGATAGTGGCGGCATCCGCTCGCTCCAATATTGAGCGGGCTATTTTCTCTGATACTCGAAGCACCTCATAAATTCCAATTCGCCCATAATACCCGGAGTCTCCGCATTTCTCACAGCCGGAGCCTTTATAAAGCATGAAGGGAACATTGTTCTTATTGGCTTGAACATTTTTATCGGAGCTGGATTTTAGCCAACCATCCAGCATTTTTCCTAGCACTTGCTGAATATCATCAATCACTGACTGTTCAGGTGCGTAAGCTTGTTTGCAATTGTCACAGATCTTCCTTAAGACTCGTTGCCCAATTGCAGCAGTCATTGACGAAGCCAAAAGAAAGGGTTCTGCTCCCATGTCCAACAGACGGGGAAGAGCTCCGGAAGATGAATTCGTATGAACAGTCGAAAATACCAAGTGTCCGGTTAGGGACGCTTGGATCGCTAGCTGGGTAGTTTCTTCATCACGAATTTCACCCACCATAATAATATTCGGATCTTGACGAAGAAAAGAACGGAGTCCAGAAGCAAAAGTAAGACCTGCCTGCGGATTAACCTGGACCTGATTAACACCATTCATTTGATACTCCACCGGATCCTCAAGCGTCACAATATTCACTTTCGGACTATTTATCATGGTTAACAAAGAATAAAGAGTAGTCGTTTTACCTGACCCGGTAGGTCCAGTTGATAGAATAATGCCGTGCGGAATATGAATCGCTTCTTCAAGTGTTGCCAAAGCTTTCGCTCTGATACCAAGTTCTGATAGCGTCGGCACTTTCTCCGATTTTTTTAAAAGACGCATTACGATCTTCTCTCCGTTAACAGTCGGCAGAGAAGAAATACGCAAATCCACTTCACCATACTCTGAACTAAAATTAAAACGTCCGTCCTGCGGAATTCTCTTTTCATCAATCTTCATACCACTTAGGATTTTGATACGGGAAACCAAGGCAGCGTGATAATCCTTATCCAAGCTTAGTTTCTCTTCCAATATTCCGTCGATTCGATATCTCACTCGGGTAATATTTTCTTGGGGTTCGATATGAACATCTGAAGCTCTCAAACGAATCGCATGTTTCAGAATTTTTCTCACAATCTCGACGATCTTCGGTTCCTTGATTATCTGTGAAATGGTATCGGCAGTCACCAGTCTTATTCCAGTTTCTTCCGCCTGTTCTTTCCCTCTGCTGAGAACTCCCGATATTTCGCCGGAAAGACTTTGACTGTAAACATTGTTTATCAAATTCTCAAAGTTTTCTTTTGATGTTAGATAGGACTTGATTTTATAACCTGTTCTTTTCTGAAAGAAATCAACTGTTGATAACTCTTCCGGCTTGACCATCACCATACTCAAAGTACCCGCATGTTTATCCAAATCAAAAGGAACCACTTGATAGTTTTTGGCTAAGTCCACCGAAACGAGAGATAGTAATTCTGGACTAATGGAAACTTTATTCTCGGAAAAATAGGGGATATTGAGTGCTTTTGCCCTCGCTTGAGACAAATCTTCTTCGTTGATAATCCTTCTTTCCATTAGCAAGTCAGCCAAATTTTTTCCCATCGTCAAGGCTTCTACCCTTAGGCTCTCGGCCTTATCCGCCGCCAACCTGCCGGAAGAAATCAAAAAATCCAGCAGGGCCTTCTCTTGATAATCCATACTTTAAATATAGCAAATAAGATACATTAATGCGCCCCCCTGATGATTCTCCACGATCTCATGAGGAAGTTATCTAGTATTAACTTTTTGTTAATATTGGTTTGTTTTAGTTCGGCCAAACTACTTATAGCCAAGTCCAAAACAGACAGTCTTTTGGGGGTTATCTCCGTCATGAAGCTAGCTTGAAGTTTTCTCACGACTTCTTCCATCACCAGCACGGCTTTTTCTTTATCCAGTTGATCCACAAAGGCAATACAGGCCGCCGGGCCACTACTCCAACATTTTCTCACTTCGTTCCAGTAGACGTCTGCCGGCAAAAATATTTTATCAAAGTATTCCACCACACCTCTTGACAATATGGTCGGCAATAACTGATTTTCGTTTTCTACAACTAGAATGAGGTTCATGTCATTCCCCAGCTCTTCCATTGGTTTTAGGAGAACGGCTTGACATTCAGAACTCATCTTATCCGCATCCCAAATGATAATCGCGTATTTAGGAGAGGAGGCCATGATATTTATTCCCGAATATAGCCACGACCTAAAATCGTCGAGTTTCGCCGCTGAACCTTCAAAACCCATCACTAGATTTTCAGTAAGCGACATTTTGGATAGTAATTTCTTTCTTTCACCAAAGAAACCTACCGCGATTTTTGGTAACATATACATATTCTAAAGCATGAGTTAAAATGAACCCCGTATGTCATACACAGCCAAAGATATTACAGTCCTCGAAGGTTTGGAACCGGTCCGCAAAAGACCTGGAATGTATATCGGTAGCACTGATGAAAAGGGGTTGCACCATCTCTTAATTGAAATTGTCGACAACTCTCTAGATGAAGCCATTGGCGGATATGCTAAAAATATTTTTGTTTGTTTACACAAAGACAGTTCCGTTTCCGTTTCCGATGATGGTAGGGGGGTGCCCACCGATATGCACCCTAGTGGTGTCTCCGCCCTGGAAGTCGCCATGACCAAGCTACACGCTGGTGGTAAGTTCACCGAATCAGCCTACAAGGCCTCCGGGGGTCTACACGGAGTCGGCGCTTCAGCTGTTAACGCCCTATCTTCTCGCATGGACGTGATCGTCAATCACTCTCCCAAGTTTTTCTTACAGTCATATAAGGTAGGTACTCCGGATTTTTCAGTGAAGGAAATTTCAGCCGAAAAAACCGGCACACTACTTCCCGAGTATCACCATCACCTGTTAAATGCCAGGTCCGGAACCTTCACTCATTTCTGGCCTGACCCCACCATCTTCAAAATCACTACCGATTTCAACTACGCTAACATCAAGGCCAAACTTCAAGAAAGGGCATACTTAGTTGCAGGTGTTTTTATTCATCTTTTCGACGAACACACAGACAAGGAAGCTAATTTTTACTTTGAATCGGGCATTAAGTCGCTTCTTTCCCATATGAATCGACACAAAAAATCACTCCACGAACAAATATACATTGCCGGTACTGCCACCGAGGCCAATATTCCTATTGGAGTCGAAGTGGTCATGCAGTATACCGACACTTACAACGACAATTTAGAGTCCTTTGCCAACACCATCAATACCTACGATGGAGGTACTCATTTAACCGGTTTCAAAACCGCTCTGTCAAAAGTATTGAAAAACTACATCACTGCCGGCGAGACCGATAAAGAAAAGGATAAAAAAGGTAAGAATAAGGATATCGACCTTACTCCGGACGATCTTAAAGAAGGTCTCACCGCAGTTGTCTGGATCAAGATGAGCTCTTCCGAAATCCAATTTGAATCTCAAACTAAAACAAAGGTTAACAACGCCGAAGTCCAGTCAGCTGTGTATCAAATAGTCAAAAAAGGTCTTGAAGAGTATCTTGAAGAACATCCCCAAACAGCTCAAATAATTATCGGTAAAGTATATTTGGCCGCCAAAGCCCGTATGGCCGCAAGGGCGGCGAGAGATGCCGTTGTCCGTAAAGGTGCTTTGGAGGGAATGACTCTTCCAGGAAAGTTGGCCGACTGCCAGGAAAAAGATCCGGCGATGTCCGAACTATTCATTGTTGAGGGAGACTCAGCTGGTGGTTCTGCTAAGCAGGGGAGAGATCGTAAGCATCAAGCTATTCTTCCCCTCCGAGGTAAAATTTTAAACACCGAAAGAGCTCGCCTGGACAAAGTTATCGAATCGGAAAGTGTCAAAGATCTGATCATCGCCCTGGGAATGGGGATAGGGGATACTCTTGATATAGAGAAACTTCGTTATCATCGCATAATTATTATGACTGATGCTGACGTCGATGGTGCTCACATCGCTACACTTCTTCTGACTCTGTTTTTCCGACACACCACTCAGGTTTTCGACAAGGGATATGTCTATCTCGCCATTCCACCACTTTACAAAGTGAGCCATGGCACCATTAATAAATATGTTTATACTGACGAAGAAAAAGACAAGTACATCGCTACCTTAAGTCCACAGGATCAAAAGAGAGTTGGAATACAGCGTTATAAAGGTTTAGGAGAAATGAATCCGGAACAGCTTTGGGAAACTACCATGAACCCCGCCACAAGAACTCTCAAACGCATCAGTATCTTGGACGCTGTACATGCGGATGAAGTCTTTACTACGCTGATGGGCCAAGAGGTAGCCCCAAGAAAGAAGTTCATTCAGACCCACGCCACCAGCGCCAACCTCGACATCTAATATCGAACACGGTGTCATCCTCGCGAATGCGGGGATCCATACAAATTAAACACAACTAATACATGAAAACCTACATCATCGGCCACATCAAACCAGATTTGGATTCTGTAGTCGCCGCGCTCTCGTTTGCTGAATATTGCAAGCTTAACCAAGTTGAAAATCCTACCCCAGCTACAATTGATGCCATTAATCCAGAAACCAAATTTGTTTTTGAAAAGTTCGGTTTGACTCCACCTGCGGTTATTTCAGCTTCCAGCATTCTACCGGAAGACAAAGTTATTTTGGTCGATCACAACGAAGCCGACCAAAGATTGGTCGGTCTGAATCCGGAACAAATCGTTGGTATTTACGACCATCACAAAGTCAATCTTAATTTTTCCACACCCATAGAAGTCTGTATTATGCCATTTGGCTCTTCCAACACTGTAGCCTGGCAGTTATTTGAGGAAGTCAGTTTTAATATTCCTCCAAACCTAGCCAAGTTGATGTTATGCGCTGTACTTTCGGACACGGTTGGTCTCAAGTCATCTACTACGACCGCAAAAGACCGTCAAGCTGTCATAGAACTGGCGACAGTTTCAGACATTTCAGACATTGCTGATCTAACACTCGAGATTTTCAGGGCCAAATCAAATGTTGCCAGTTTATCCGATGAACAAGTCGTTCTAAATGATTACAAAGTATTTGACTTTGGCAAAAAAGTCCTTATCGGTCAGCTGGAAACCGTCGAGCAAGAAATTCTTCTAACTTCTCGCAAAGCAGGACTATTGTCAGCACTTCAATTAATTAAAGAGAGAGAAAATGTAGATTTCATTATTCTCGCTGTTACTGATATCCTAAAAATTAACACCAAATTATTGGTTGATGGAGCAGGGGAGATAGACCTGATTAAAAAAGCTTTTGGTGGTACTGTCGTCGAGAATATTTTAGACATCGGTCCCAAGATGTCCCGCAAAAAAGATATTTCCCCCGCCATCGAAAAAGCTTTAACACAATAAAAAAACAAATATGGACGAAAATAAAACTCTAGATCCAGAACAAGAAAATACTGTCTCCGTTCCCGTTGCCGATGAAGAGACACAGTGGGGAACAATACGCTCCACTCCCATTGTAGAAGAAATGGAACGGTCATATCTGGACTATGCCATGTCCGTCATTGTCTCCCGCGCCCTTCCGGATGTGCGAGATGGCCTAAAACCAGTTCATCGTCGCATACTTTATGCCATGAGAGACATGGGCATAACACACAAGAGTGCCTACAAAAAATCCGCTCGTATCGTCGGAGAGGTCCTGGGTAAATATCACCCTCACGGGGACACCGCCGTTTACCAAACCATGGTCCGTTTAGCTCAAGATTTCTCCATGCGCTACCCCTTAGTCGATGGGCAGGGAAACTTTGGCTCGATCGACGGAGATTCGGCCGCCGCCATGCGTTACACCGAAGCTCGCCTCAGCAAGATCGCCAGTGAGCTTCTTGAAGACATTGATAAAAATACAGTCGACTTTATCGACAACTTTGACGGCTCCCAGCAAGAACCCACCGTCTTACCGGCCAAGCTTCCCAACTTACTTCTTATGGGCTCGGACGGTATTGCTGTTGGTATGGCCACCAAAATTCCTCCTCACAACCTCCTCGAAGTCGTTGATGCCATCAAAGCTCTCATCGATAAGAGTCATGTCGAGATCACCAAACACTATGAAGAAAAGGATTTTGTCTCGGCTGATTACCATGATCTAGCCGGAAGCATGGAATCTTCAGTTGAGGTCGAGGAACTTTGCAAGCACATCAAAGGTCCAGACTTCCCTACAAAGGGCATCATCTATGATACCAATGAGATCAAGAAACTTTATGCCACCGGAAAAGCCAGCATCATTGTTCGCGGGGTTGCCGAAATTGTCGAGAAGAAGAATGGCCGCTACCAGATACTTATCTCCGAGTTACCATATCAAGTAAACAAAGCCAAGCTCATCACAGACATAGCCGAGCTAGTTAAGAAGAAACGCATCGATGGCATCGCCGATCTCCGTGACGAATCGGATCGTCATGGACTTACTGTAGCCGTTGACCTCAAAAAAGACGCCAAACCCAAAAGCGTTCTTAATAGTCTCTATAAATACACCGAGCTCCAAACAAGTTTTCCGGCCAACGTCGTAGCTCTGACATCAGACGGCACTCCTCATCTTTTGAACCTCAAACAAATTCTCATGGAATACACTATTCACCGCCAAGGTGTCGTGGTTCGGCGTAGCCAGTTCGAGCTTAAGACAGCCATGGACCGTGCTCATATTTTGGAAGGCTTGCTCATAGCTCTCGATAACATCGATGAAGTGATTGAAACGATTAAAAAAAGTCCGGATAGTGACACCGCCAAACAAAACTTAATGTCCAAGTTTGGCCTTTCGGAGATCCAATCAATCGCCATTCTCGACATGCAGCTTCGCAAACTTGCCGCTCTTGAAAGACAAAAGATCGAAGCCGAATATCAAGAGTTAAAGAAACAGATCGATCGCTTGATAATTATCTTGAAGGACCCTCAAGAAGTACTTCAAATTATCAAAGACGAAATTACCAAGCTGGCTCTCGACTATCCGGAAAAGAGGAGAACCAAGATCGTCGCCAACGCGCCGGGTACTTTCTCCGAAGAAGATCTTATCCCCGCTGAAGAAACCATTGTCACCCTCACCAAATCTGGTTATATCAAGCGTATGCCACTCGCTACTTTCAAAACTCAGAAGAGGGGAGGCAAGGGGGTTTCCGGTATGACCATCAAAGACACCGACGAAATTCATCTATTAACAAACGCGAACACTCACGACCGCCTTTTGGTATTTTCAAACAAGGGAAAGGTTTTCTCCCTCAAGGTTTGGGAATTACCGGAGGGTAGCCGCATTAGTAAAGGCCAGGCCATCATCAATCTCATCAACATTGATACGGATGAGACCATTCAGTCTATCTTGCCCCTAACCTCACAAATCAGCAAAAATGACTGCCTTTTCTTCACCACTAAGAAAGGTATCGTTAAACGAACCGTCCTTAGTAAATACGAAAACATCAAAAGCAATGGTCTTATTGCTATCAAGTTGACCGATCAAGATAGTTTGGTCTGGGTGAATAAAACTTCGGGCAGCGATCATATTCTTCTGGTTAGCCGGGATGGAAAATCAATTCGCTTCCAAGAAAACGACGTTCGCCCTACTGACAGAGACACCATGGGGGTTCGCGGCATACTACTCAAAGGAGACGACTACATTATTTCCATGGAATCATTTGCACAGACCGAGCCGGTTTCTACCGACAAAAGAATTAAACTGTTCCGAGACCTCCTGGTCGTCACCGAAAAAGGTATGGGCAAACGCACTCCGCTCCCCGAATATCCGATTCAAAACCGTTCCGGGCAAGGACTCAAAGTCAGTGAAACCGCCGATAAAACTGGAAAAATCGCCGGAGCTCTACTGGTTGACCAAGATTCGGAGGTGGTTCTTATCACCACTTCTCAAGGCCAGGCCATCAAACTTCCGGTCAGAAATATCCCCAGACTCGGTCGAGCCACTCAAGGAGTAATTCTTATGCGCTTTGCCAAAGAAGGGGATAGCATCGTCGCCGTCACGGTCATCTCCGAATCCGAAGAAGAATAGCATGAACATCAAAGAGTACGAACTCAGACTTGTCGAGCCGCCACGCCAAGTCACCATCACTTTACTTTTGAGGGACCACGAAATTTTGCTCGCCATGAAAAAAAGAGGTTTTGGATCTGGCAAGTGGAACGGTGTTGGGGGCAAAGCTGGTCAGAACGAGACTGTCCTTGAGGCTGCTGTCCGAGAAACACAAGAAGAGATTTGTGTCGTCCCCAAAGATTTACAACACGTTGGTCTCATTACCTTTTATCACCCATACAGCCATGATGGACAAGGATTTAATCAACAAGTTTCTGTCTACCTGTCCAGAGACTGGCAGGGTGAGCCGCAAGAAACTGAAGAGATGCGGCCTCAATGGTTCGACCTAGACGCCATTCCTTATCATGTCATGTGGTGGGATGACGAGATTTGGTTGCCTTTAGTCCTATCTGGAAAAAAGGTCCTGGCTGCATTTATGTTTGATGAAAACGAAAAAATTATCGACCAAATTGTCGAGCCTGTCGTGGATTTAAATTAATGAGACAGAAGCATTTTGTGATTTTTGTTCCGGGACTAGGTGATGATAGTAGGGGATTGGAGTTTTTGTCTAATCATTGGCTCAAACACGGATTTACTCCAAAAATCATTTCTTTCGGCTGGCTAGATGGAAAAAAATTTCAACCAAAACTTGAAGGTTTATTGACATTAATTGACACTCTCTCGCAACAGGGGTGTCTCGTCTCCCTTGTTGGTACTAGCGCCGGCGGCAGTGCCGTTCTCAATGCCTTTCTCAAAAGAAAGAACCAAATCCACCGTGTCATAAATATATGCGGACGATTAAGGACCGGACCTATCACCGGCCTTCGATCATTCTCTTCAAAAACATCCACCAGTCCGGCCTTTGCGGAATCCATTAAACTCTTTGAAAACCGAGAACACTTGTTAAGTAGAACAGACCGAAAAAAAATTATGACAATGAGACCTGCCTTTGGTGATGAACTGGTCCCTCCGAATACTGTCAGTATCGCAGGCTCATCTAACATCACGCTTCCAACCGTCGAACACATTCTGAGCATTGCACTTTCATTAACTCTTTTTTCCCAAATCCTCTTTAGCTTTCTACATTCTGAGTAATCCCTTACCCTCACCTACAAGACCTACGAGGACCATCCTCGTAGGTCAGTATCAATCGTTAATGATGAAATAATTGTTATGTCGTCAGGCTCACTATCCTCGACAAAATTCTGATAAGAATAATCTCTTTTTAAAGCTGAAAATAACCCCAAAATTTCAGCAGTATTCACCCATTGTTGGTTAAATAATCTCAAATAATTCCCATACGAAGAATATTTATACTCCGATAACCTACGAGGACCATCCTTGTAGGTCATTAAATCAGTGGGGTTTCTGTGAATATATTTTGAAAGATATGTAAATTGAAATTCATCTATCACACGTACTGCCTTATAGATTCCTTGAAATAGAGGTCCGACTCTCTTATAGCGAGTATTAAAATATCGAACGTATTTTGTCGCTAATGATCTCATAAAACTATCAATTCCTCGATCTGAGTTTTGTCTAATCATTAAATGAAAATGATTTGGCATTAAACAATAGGAAAGCAGCGTTATCTCGCCAAAATAATTTTTTAGAACCCTAGATGGAGGAATCTTTTCCTTAAAAGATAGTCCTTGTACGCCAGAATCACCCGAAACAGGTGGTATTAAATATAATTCTAAATAAGACAGGAATGTTTTATAATCTTTTTCGTCTTTGAAGATTATTCGCTTTTCAACTCCACGATTATAAATGTGGTAATAACCACCAGCCTCATATTCCTTAATAGCATTCTTAGCTGGCATAATTATTTATACCATATCGCCTACGAGGATGGTCCTCGTAGGCTAACTACTTTGATTACTTTAAATATTTGTCGTGGATTTCTTTCAATTGGGGATTGGTGACGTGGGTATAGATCTGGGTTGTAGCCACATTTTTATGCCCTAGCATTTCTTGCACGCTACGCAGATCTGCCCCTTGCTGTAGCAGGGTAGTGGCGAAGCTATGACGAAGCACATGAGGACTCACTTTAATAGGTAACCCTGCCGATCTTCGATACTTTTCGACGATTCTTTGGATTCCCCGAATCGACAGTCTGGCTTTTTCATTCCCCATCGTTGGATCCCAATCACCACTTTTAGGGATGCGCACCCACAAAGCCCGGAATGGGTCTGTCCGGGCCGATAAGTATCTACCCAGCCATTGAGTAGCCCTCTCCGACAAAAAAACGAGTCTCATTCTTCTTCCCTTGCCCAAAATTCCAAACTCTCTTTCCTTCAAGTCAATCTTGTCGATGTCCAACTTGGCTAGTTCCGAAACTCGCAAACCGGTACTAAACAATACTTCTAAGATAGTCCTGTCTCGAAGGCCACTTATATTTGAAGTATCCGGAGCCATGAGGAGTCTTTCTACCTGCTCTCGATCGAGAAACTTGATTTGGTGCTCACTAGGTTTGGGCAGATCCACTTTTTCAGCAGATAAAGTTTTTACTCCTCTCTTGGCACAATATTTCAGAAACGCCCTCAAAGCAATTACATAATAGCTTTGCGTAGTAGGGGAGAGTCTCTTACCCTCTTTTGTCTCATATCTAGCCAAAAACAAACGATACTTCCGGACCATCTCGCTGGTCAGTTTTTCAATATATTCCTGTTCGTAATGCTTCTCGAACCACTTGCGGAACATCCCCAGGTAGTGCGAGTAGTTTCGAATCGTAAACTTGGAATAGTTTTTTTCGACCTCGATAAAGCTTAAGTATCTTCTGATCAATATTCTGAGACCCAAATCGTTTACTTCTTTTTTAGCCACAATTCATCATACCAAATTATTGTGCGACATGAATTATCCGTCACCTTCCTGATATAATAACCCAGAACTTTTACAGAAGGAGAGCCTGATTATGAACATAGAATATGATCGACGGATTAAATTTTGTGCCAAAGCTATTGACAAGGCCACTAAAAAGCTCAAACTTCAGTGGGGCTTTGCAGAAGACTATCAGGGTGTTGAAATTGCAATCCCCACCGAAGTTGGTGACGGTCAAGTTATTGTCCTCATGGACACCGGTCATGGACCACGCTTCCCAAAATTCATAACACTAACGGTTCACGGCTACGTCGACTACAGCGTCACCAAAAACATCGATATTTGTGGTGGAGGATTAATCCGGTCAAAAAACAAGTTTTTGCCGGATCAAATCTCCGAAAAATGGCTGAAAGTGGCTATTTCGAATGCTGCCAAAACCGTTCAAGCAATTTGTACCACTAAAAACATGGCCAAGCTTAAAAAAGAAGCGTTGGCGCTACGGCGTCAAGCAGTCAAAGATCTCAAGATCTCCCCCAACCAGCGAACAATCTTAACGATCACATCCTTGTCAAAACCCTGACCAAACCGGAAACAACGAAAAAGGGATCACCACCCAACCCTCTCACTCGAGAGGGCTTTTTACCAACTATGCACCTACCCCAACCCAGCATATAATAATTACATGTCCGATCTAGACCCTATTATCATTAACATTCCTTGCCCAACCAAAAAAGAGGGGATTCGACTTTGTACCGAAATGCTCGAGCAAGAACTGTGCGGTACAGCCAAGATTCAAGAAGGGGTACATCTTATGTACGTGGAGGACGGCGTTCATGGATCCGACATTGTTCTTTTAAGTCTAAAAACCACCAAAGCGAATCTTGAGAAAATCCACGAATTTATTCTCAAAAACCACAGCTGGGGCACACCCTGCATCGAGGTTCTCCCCATGCTGGTCGACATGTGTTAGTCTATCCCATAGTTGACCGAAGAGGGGTCCTTTTTATTTCTTTCAATCCTCGCTCCCAGAATAATTGTAACGAACATCAGAGCCAATCCAAACCACATTGAAAAGTTCTTGGCCCCTCCTACCATTTGGACGGCACTACCTATAAATGAGCCCCCGATAGCATAAGGAAGACTTCTAAGTAAACTCAGAGATGAAAGTGTGGTGGCCCGAACACTCGAATCGGTATTTCTATTGATAACCGTCGAACTCGCATTATCATAGATCACCTCCATTATCACTCTAACCATAAGTAACACACCGGATAGAATCATTCCAATTATGGGGGAGAGCATTAACACAAACGCCATAACCACCATCGAGATAATCAGAATCTTCCTTTCATCAAACTGTATTTTCATTCGAGGAACATACATCGATGCAAATCCGGCAACCAAGCAAGCAATGGAAAAAAGAACACTGATCCCAAAAGGGGAGTAGCCATATTCAACCGCCAACAAGTCATCCAATAAGTTATAAACTACGATGGATAGACCTCCGGTTGTCACCAAATACAACGATATCTTCTTCATATACGAACTCTTAAATAACGTCTTAACCCCTAGAGAGTTCTGAACAAAGAAACTCCTCAATGTATACTTTTCTGTATCTATCACCGGCTCAACTATCCACGCGCAAACTACGAATCCAATCAAACAAAATATCCCATTCAAGATGTATGGCAAACCGGGTGATATGTAATACAGTAGTCCACCGATAATTCCACATATCGCCATAGACCAAAGTTTGGTCGCTCCCACAGCTCCAATCTTTTTCTCGTATAAACCCTCCTCACCCATACTTTTCAGACTATCATATACCAAAGCTTCCATGGTACCGGAATAAAAAGCTCCACCAATACAAACAAATATCCAAAGAGATAGCGCCAACATCCAAAAGCTACTAGAGATACCCATCAGAAGACAGCCCACCCCTTGAAGTAAAAAAGCCAGCATCAAGGTCTTCTTCTTGCCAATCAAGTCAGTCAAAGCGCCGGTAGGTATTTCAAAAAGAAGTCCGGTCATTACGGCACCGGAGTCCAGCAATGCCACCGTCGTATAGTTTCCAAAACTCAGGTAATAAAATATCCAGTTCCCCAACCAAAACCAACTGTGGAATGCAAAGGACAAAAAGTAAGCGATGCTAATATTTCTCTTCACCTAATTATTTTACATTGCTACAATAAATAAATGACACCGATCATTTTTGCCATTATCACCGCCATTGGATGGGCAATCGCCGACATTTTCGGTGGTTTGGTTGCCCGCAAAATAGGCGGTTACTCATCGGCTATATTGTCGTACATCATCAGCATTGTCCTGACATCCTTTTACATCCCTTTTGCCTGGCACGAACTCAACGGTATTACCCCTGCTACCATCATCTGGTTATTGGTCCTCACTCCTATTGGCATTACTCCGCTCATTTCTTTATATGAAGGGTTTAAGGTCGGCTTACAAACATGGATCGCACCTACAACACCCTGTTTCTAATTCAATCACTTGACGGCAAAATCTCTACCGGCGATACCAACTTCCTTGATGTAGACTTGGATTTCAAGCGAATACATGGAGTTAAAGAAGGATTGTCACAGTATTACGATATCGAAAAAACCACCGATCCTTTTTCCCTAAACAGCGGCAAAGTAATGGCTAAGATTGGGGTCAATCTCCGCACAGCAAAACCTCAAAAAATGGGGTGCAGTTTTATCATTATTGACAACAGGCCACACTTGACCGAGTCCGGTGTTCGCTACCTGTCCCAATGGGTCAAAACACTCTACCTGGTAACTACCAACAAGAGCCATCCGGCATCCCGGCTCAAAGATTCACTACATAATATGCAAATCCTCAGTTATGAAAACAAAATTGATTTTGCTGATCTGTTTCGGCAGATGAAACATAAGTATCTTGCGGAAAGAATTACGGTCCAGTCCGGTGGACAACTAAATGCCGAGTTGCTCAGAAGTGGTTTTATCGATGAGGTTTCTATTGTTATCGCTCCTTGCCTCATTGGTGGTAAAGAGACACAATCATTAATTGGCGGCGAGTCAATACACACCGAAGGAGATTTAAAAAAAATCAAACCCCTTGTCCTTAAAGATTGCCGCGTCCTAGTTGATTCATATATCAACCTTACATATCTAGTCACCAACACCACCGTCATCGATCCAAAATAATTACGCTTTTTTCACACCGTGAAAAAAAAAGGGGGGATATGCAAATAGGGGAGAGGGAGAAGAAAAACGGGAAATCATCTAATAACCCATAGTCTACAGACCGAAAAATATCGCATGTGATTTAAGTATCAATAAATTAATAAACCTTTCACCGTAAATTTCATTTCCAATTTTTTATTAAAATCAGTAATCTTTCCAAAAATAAATTTTGAAAAATATTTTCAAAATCATTAAGAGGAAAGATAAATGAATTGCCGTTGCATATCTTGTCGTCAAGCAACGGCGACTATAATTATGTATTCCTAGATATAGATTGCCACGCCTGCTTGCCGGCAGGCAGGTCGCGAATACGCTCCTCGCAATGACGAGGAACTAGCCTCCAAAACCGGGCCCGTAGAATGCCCCTAAAACGGCTTCTGGAACTTTTCATGGCTAGTTAATCATTGAAGAAATACCTTGATATATCCACCCAAAGCAAAAACGTATAATGTGCGGAAAACCTGCCTGAATTGCGGAAAAGCTTTCGGGTTTATCTACAATTAGGCACAATCTGAGGCTATTAGGCTCGAATACGAAAGAATTGGCCATAGACAAAGAACGGAGAACAGATTCACTACAAGTTTCGGGATTATATACAAATGTGTACGGAACATAATAGATACCTCTCTAAAACCTACTTTATCGAGATACGTCGCAAAAGTGTTATTGTGCGACGTATTAGAAATGATTCTTCTCCACCACTCTGATTCCCTAAAATAGGGAAGAGCTGGAAAGTATTCCCGGCTCCTTTCACACTTTTACACTAACCACCACTCCGTCGAAAATAACCAGTTACTATTAATTCATTCTTTCATCCTTGCTCCCGGCCTACGTCGCCTCCCTCGTTTGCCGTACTACGATAACTGTATCAATCACTATCACCTAGCAGTTATCCACAATGTCTGACAATTTTCGTGAAAACTATCGTCATTCGTGAAAACTATTATAGGACTTAAAACATTATGGGTTTATTATAGGTCCTATAGTTATAGGCACTCTCCCCTTCCTTGAAGCGGTCGCAATTATTCTTGTGTCACGGTGACACTGTGTCACTTTCCTCAGCCCACCCACGAAGTCGTCAAGAAACCGATGACAAATATTATTATTACTGTGATGCCGTACTCCAATAGGCTCTCTAGATATACCCTACTGGACAATCTTTGTTCCAATATACCCAATAAGGCATAGAGAATCGAAGTTAACATTAATCCACCCATAAATGGTTTGATTGGCCAAAAAGAAAGTGCTATTCCGCACATCGCAGTCACCCAACTTACTACCAGTGAATATCTCCCGGCATCGTGAAGGATGTCTCCCTTAAGATCAACACTCCAAAAGCTTGGAAAAGACAAAGTCAGTGAAACGACAAATACTATAATAGCGACCCACCAAAAAGGTAGTTTCAAACTAAGAGCAACTGTGTAGAAAAACAGTGAAGCTACCAAAGTTAAGATAAAATTTACCGATCTAGCAGCCCGAAAAAGCTGGATTGTTCGGATCGAGGCGACTGAAAAGATATTTTCAATCAGCAGTATCCCGTACATAGCCAAAGCATAGAAAATAAAGTACAAGATTCTAAATATCCCAGCTAACAACATCGAAGTTTCCAGCTGAAAAGTTTTTCCAAACATACTGGGAATGGCCGTGGGTAGAAAATTGGCAAATAGACCACAGCCCAATGTAAACATAACCGGCAATACCATCAGGGTGAGCCACTCAACACCCTTTAGATCGTCAAACAAGACCCATACCGACAAAATGTATGAGAGTCCCGAAACGGCCAGATAGAAACCGAAACGGTAATCAACGGGAGCCGTGGTAGTTAGCCATAAAGCCACCGAGATGAAACCGCTGACCAATATAAACCTTGTTCTTTTTGACATATTATGTCAAGTTACTCCATACTTCAATAACATCATCTAAATCCGAAAGTAGATCGAGAAGTTTTGTCACCTGTTTTCTGTCGGCGTCTGATAGATCAACTGTGGGTAAAGGGGAAATAAACTTCATATATGAAACCGAGCCCTGTCCTCCGAGTTTTGCACCGTGTTTATCTAAAATAATCTTTACTTCACCGGCAGTTCTGTTTCTGTTGTCGGTAACGACTGTAATTATGATTCCCACCCCAAACGGGCCGTATGCCTCGTAAACAATCTCCTCTGCAATCACACCAGCACCAATACCCAAAGCCTTGTCGATGGCTCGCTTAATATTGTCCATGGGCATGTTGACTGCTCTAGCTTCCTCCACACACGCTCTCAGGTAGGGATTCGCCTCAACATCACCAGTACCGCCTTTTTTAACCGCTATATGGATCTTTTTAGCAATTTTAGTGAAAACAGAGCTCCTTTTGCTGTCCTCAATCGCCTTTTGGTGCTTTATCGTAGACCATTTTGAATGCCCTGACATGGTTAAATTCTAACACAGCTCACTCCTTTTATCCCTAAGTTATTGTATTATGGGACTTTACGTGGTACTATACACATGTCGCAAATTTACATAATCTGATAAAAGGAGCTCCCCATGTTTGGACCGCCTGATAATAGTTGGTATTACGAAATCGTCAGTTATATTGATAGTGTCATTCTCAATCTGACCGGAGAGAAGCGCGAAGGTACTGTCGGCCTTCCTTACCAGCCAAGTGAGGATACGCGCAAAGCTGTGTCTAGTCACTTTGCCGCACAGTTCGTCGAGGTAACATTTGAAAGGGTGCCGGACTTTGGATACAACGCAAAGGTTATTAAGAGAATTGTTTAAAGAAGTGAATCTATTGCCCGGTCTAAACACCGGGCTTATTATTGGCAAAATCTCGACATTTTCGGCCTCCCCCGTTAAATGGTCTTATATTTACTGACTAGGTCGCGATACATATGGCACTCTGGTCATATATATTCATGAGACTAAGATGGACTCTTCCAATCCTCAAACATGAAGCGTATCGTCGCTTCATGAAAACAGTTAACAACTCACTGGCCTTCAGTAACAGTGATGTTGCTCAGTTCAGAGTCCGGTGTATTTGTATTCTAGAAAAGCAAGGCTACTCTGGAGTCAAGTTAGCCTTCTCTGCTGTTGGCAGACGCACTGTCTTCCGTTGGCAAAAGAAATACATAGAGTCGGGTAGAAAGCTAACAAGCCTCATACCTCAGTCCACCAAACCTCACTCTGTTCGTCAAATGGTCATTCCTCCCGACATCTTGAGCTTCATTAAAGCGGTTAGGGAACAGTATCCCCGTCTTTCCAAGTACAAGGTTAAGATCTTTCTTGACGAGTTTTGTAAAGAGAAAGGCTTACCCCTTCACTCCTCTACCTGGATTGGAGAAGTCATTAAACGCAACGCTTTCTTCTTTAATACCAGAAAACCAGTGAAGAGGCAACGAAAGTCAAACAAGGTTAAACTGCGTATCTTCAGGTGCCCGAGACAGGCAGATATCTCTCTGGGGTATCTCCAGGTTGATGGTGTTAAGGTGTGCTGGGATGGACAAACAATCTGTTTTCTTTGTGCGGTAGAGCTAGTCTCAAGACAAGCCTTCGCTAAGAGGGTGCCAACCCTCTCCAGTCTGCAAGCCAAAACATTTCTGCTAGAGATCAAGGAGAAGGTTGACTACGACATCCACACCGTTCAAACAGACAATGGCTCTGAGTTTGCCAAGTACTTTGATGAGGCCTTAGAAGAACTCTCCATTGTTCACATTTGGTCACTACCACACTCTCCCAAGGTTAATGGTTACGTAGAGAGATTCAATGGTGTCATTCAGACAGAATTCATCGACTACCACGTCGATTTAGGAGCTGCAGACAAGGCTCTCTTTGACCAGAAACTCTCCGACTGGATGGTTTACTACAACACCAAACGACCACACCACTCTTTAGGGCTAAAAACACCCCTACAACGCCTGCTACAATTGCAACAAGACATTACAAACCCTCAGAGTGCCAAATGTGGGTGACCAGGACACCTACAACTCCATTGGTATTGGTGGTTTCACCGCCTCAATGGCTTACTCTTTCCTGCTCTGGGCCTTTATCCATCTGTCCGGAGCTCTCTACACTGTCGTGGCCAATGGCCATCGACTGGTCACCAACACCTTATAAATTTACTTCCAAGACCGCCTCACGGCGGTCTTTTCTTATAAAAACCCCTCCTTTCAAGGAGGGGGCAAGTCTAGAAGCCTATCGCTTGGTGTTTGGGCCAATAGTGATGCTGTAATAACGGAAACCAACCACCATCTCCGCAGTCAGAAGTATCAACGGAACTATCCAATGGAAAGCCAACCCAATCAGAACTAAAGACGTAAAGAAAAGTCCCATGTTCCAATAGCCATTTCTATTCGTGTGCGCGTCGTCTTGATTGATGATCAAAATACACGCGACCGAACCAAACATCAGTGCGGCTCCCAAGTACCCCAACAAAACGAAGCTGGTTAACTTAACTAGAACAATGTACACAGCCGCGACACCAACTCCATCAATCAAGGAAATTATTACCTGACTTTGTTTAATCTTTAACATTTTTCTCCTTTTTGGTTTCAGAGTACACCAACCGGCTATTCTACACCTTCTCTACTTCAAGCGACAACTACTCACAATGTACAATATAAAATGTGAAATCTTCTTCCGTCTTTTTTTGTAACAGTTGCGGCAACGAGTTTGCCAAATGGGCTGGTCAATGCCCGGCTTGCCACGAATGGAATACTCTGGTCGAAACCGCCCCCTTTCTAAAAACGGCCAAGACCAAAACCGGTCAAAAGGTCTCCATCAAGTCTGCCGAAAGTTTTACCGTCAAAACCGCCCTTTCTTCTCAAACCGGCTATACTTTTTCCACGGGTATCGGCGAGTTCGATCGTGTGCTTGGGCCAGGTCTCACCAAAGGTGGGGTCTATCTCTTGGCTGGCCAGCCCGGAATCGGTAAGTCCACCCTTCTCACCCAATTGGCTCTAAACTCAAAGATTACCGTTGTTTACGTCTGTTCCGAAGAAAACCCTGCTCAGGTAGCCTATCGTATCCAACGCCTCTCGTCAAAGGCCAACTCCCATATCCGGCTTTTGAATACATCCACCGTCGAAAACGTTCTCGAAACCATCAAATCTGATCCTAATTGTTTGGTCATTGTCGACTCCATTCAGTCGGTCAGCACGGCTACCAATCCCACCACACCAGGCTCCCCCTCCCAAATTCGCGATAGCGCTTCCTATCTCATCCAAGCCGCCAAAGAAAACTCCGTTCCCATGATCATTGTGGGGCACGTTACGAAGGATGGAGATATAGCTGGTCCCAAAATGCTCGAGCACATGGTGGATACCGTCCTTGAGCTTTCAGGAGACCGACAGCACCTTCTTCGCCTTCTTCGTAGCGTCAAGAATCGCTTCGGTCCAACCGATGAAACCGGCATCTTTCGCATGAATAGTGCTGGGCTCGAAGAAGTCAAAGATCCAGGCTCAATTTTGCTTGAAGGTAGGGTCAAAAACGCCCCCGGCTCCTGCCTCACCATGATCATGGAAGGCACCCGCCCACTCACCGTCGAGATCCAAGCCCTAGTCGTAGCCTCCCCCCTCCCTATTCCCCGCCGTATCGCCAAAGGTATCTCCGGCAACCGCCTTCAGCTCATTTGCGCCATTCTGACAAAACATCTCAATCTACCCATCGCCACCAAAGATGTCTTTGTGAATGTCACCGGTGGCATGGACGTCAAAGATCCGGGAGCCGATCTGGGCATCGCTCTGGCTATCGTCAGCTCGGTCAAGGATAAGCCTCTGCCGGAAAACTCCATTTGCTTCGGCGAGCTCGGACTTTTGGGCGAGATCCGCAAAGTCGGCTTCACGGACAAGATGCTTAAGGAAGCCAAGGCCCTCGGTTACTCAGAAATATTCTCCCCTCTTTCCCACACCTCCATCCGCTCCATCAAACTTGGGTAATACCCCATAACTTGCATTGTTAGGCACCTTGAGGTATAATCAACCATCTTTGCTCGCTATTTCACATCAAATCAATGGAGGCACCATGAAAATCAGCTTTCCGGGAGAAGGTTCCATTACCGTGTTCCGCCCCGAAGAACTCAAGAGGATCAAAGCGGGTGGACCACATGATAAGTACGAAGAGACAATGTACCAGCACATGCTGGCAATTATGTCGAGCTACCCTGGTCGATGGACAACCGATCTCGTTGGATTCATCGAATCCGTTTCCTTTGATCTTCAGAGAGATTACGACTTCCGAAAAGGACTTGTCTCGGAAATAAATCCGGCACGCCTCCCCAGCTATCTTGAGGTAAAAAATTTCCATCACTTCCTCGAGTGTGCGGTCGAAGTTCTTACTACCTTGGGCTGGCCGGTCAAGATTGAGAAGGCTGGCGGAAAAATCTATCTCTGCTTTGCCTCATTTGATCTGCTTACTCCAGACGAAGTGATGATGGCAATAGAGCAACGCATCCAAGGAAGAACCTCATACGCCGTTGCCTACATGATGGAACACGCGGTGGTAAATGAATGGGATTTCACTGGAATGGAGCTCAGGCTAACTGCCAGTGAAGTTCCTCACGGACTTTACGTGCTCGTAATGGATCGCATCAAACAGACACTTGGCCCAAAGTGGTCTTTCACCTTCGTCGCCGAGGAAAAAAAGCCCTATCAACTTCGCTCCTCTACCGCCTCCTAACCGAGGTGGTTTTTTATGGTGTAAAATGTCCCCATTCTGCAAATTAAAATTGGAGGTTCTCATGAAGTTTGTCTCTGATTACGGTACCAGAATACCGATACACTCTCCTCAAGAAATAATTGCTTTCCGTCAAAATCGTGGCTCGGGAAGAGACTTTAACGAATATGGACCCATACCCCCAGACATCACTGCCAAGATCGCTCTGGTCCACAAAATACACGGCTATCAGTACGAAGAAATCAGTCTCCCTTTGTTACTCAGAGCCAGCAATGAACTTCTGTTCAATTACGATTTTAAGTACGGATACCGGTTAAGGTTTGGCCCATCCGTTTTCCCTGATTCTTTTACGGAAGACCGCAATGGTTTAAACAGAGCCATTGAATATATTCAAGGGCTGTTGGAAACTTTTGGATGGGTAGTAAGCTTTGAGGAAGATAATCTTTGGTATTATTTGGTCTTTGCCCCTCTTTTAGCCCTTACTCCGGAAGAAGTGATCCGAGAACGTGAACAAAAAGCCAAAACCATCGCCGCCGGTGCTCTCAAAACAATCAATACCGGCATGCTCGCCAATAAATACGATTTTAGTCTTGCCGAACTTGGCATGACTGATGATGATACCGACCTCCCATTTTTATTTCTCTGCATCAGAGAGCTCAAAGCCCTCACACCCAGATACAAAATCGAGTTTTTTTCACCTACGATTTTTATCACGCCCACCACCTCTCCCTAGAGGTGGTTTTTTCATTCTACGTTCTGCTACAATTCCCCATCTCATCTCATTGAAAAAAGGAGGTCGACATGTCTAAGCCAAACTTCGATCAAGTATTATTTCCAGACTCACCCTTTGTTCCACCAGCCACGATACAGTCGGCCCTCAATATCCATACTTTGGTCCAAAACGACAAGTACCATCCGGCCATAGCCATTGCCAGAGAACTGCGGGACCTATTTGGAGAACATATACAATTCCTAGATGCCCAAAATGAATGGCTGATGGAAAAGTTTTCCATTGGTCAGGTAGAGATTGACGACTATTACTTTGGGCTGTTGGTTCCGGTTACCCTTATCATCGCCGCCGAATTATCTCGTTACAATCACTTGTCGAATGTTCTGGACTTCTATTTTCCCACTTCGAATGATCAATTTTTTATCGATCTCCGGAACTACGGTACCAGGCACATACCCTTGGTAAGAAACCTTTTGCACCTCGGCTCTCCGGACCCCATGTTTTCGGCTAAACCGGTTTACAAACACTGCGGGCTCGAGGTTTTCTCCTTCAGCCAATGGTACCAAGTCGGTCTCGAAGCAGGCTTGCGCACTTTCCGGCAGTTCGCCCAACTCTTCTAGCTTCACCCAGGCAGGCTCCCCAGCCTGCCTTTTTCGTAGTCGATCAGTCTTTGGAGAACGTACTCAATCAGCCCTTGGCATGGTCATTCACTTGACAAATACCTATACTTATGGTATTATAGGACATCTTAATCTCCGCTCACCCTCGCGAGCGGCACTTTTTCAAGCTAAGGAGATCAAATGCACACAACCCTTCTCGTTGGTGGAATTTCCATGACCCCCATGGGCAACATTTACCCTCTTGGCAAGTTGGCCATCGGTACCAAAATCCAGATCCAAATGCCGGTCACTGAAACCATGCTCTGCTTCACCCAGGAACCCAGAACCAACGCTGTCCAGCCCAAGGCCGACAATAAAGGCTTGTGGCTGAAAAACCTGACCGTCGTTAAACTTGATGACGGCACGGTAGCCGTTCAAGGCTGGCCGGGAAACGGCATGTACACCGCCAAGCACCTCGGCGAAGGCAAGGTGGAACTCACCTTCCACGCCATCGTTCGCTTCCACGCTGAGTTTTACTACGTGGAAGATTCCCAAATTGTTGTTTTCCACGATCTACTCGGGAGCCCGTACACTACACAGATGCGTGGCCTCCGCCCTATTGTGGACTACATCATATCCCTGATCGCCGGCGACACACTGCCCAAGGCAACGCCCATCACGGATCCTGAAGTCGGCACAGTGCTCTGGTATAGCGCTGCTCGCAATATCGGCGCCGTTGTCACTGGGACAGATCAACATGACGAGCTCGTTCTCGCCCGCGTCCATGTCACCCAAATCCTGGGCCAGGAAGGTCTTCCTGTTCTCCACGCCGGTGACACTGTCTCTTGGCAAGACACCAAAGATCTCGGAGAAGGAACCGCCTTCAAGACCGAGCTTCTCGGTGTCACCAAGGTCTCCTGATCTCCCGTTCGAAAAAAATCCTCTGCAATCGCGGAGGATTTTTCTTGGTCGTCTCTTTCTACAGACTTGACATTATTTGTAATTATTGTTACAAATAATACAGCTTTACAATGCAGGTTGTAAGCCTGTCCGCCGAGAGGTGGACAAAAAGGAGATTCCGCAAGGAGTCTCCTTTTTATTTCCTGGGTAACGATCTATTATTAATATGTGTCCAAACCAACCAAAAAGATCCTCGGAAACATTTTGCTCTTGCTCGGAGCTTCTGTAGCTCTGCGTTTTGGTCTTCTGAGGCTCATCAGCGAAGACTTACCCGTTTACGTCAGGGTTCTCAGCTCCATCGCTATTCTCATCTTTGGCGCCGTTTTTGTACTTACTAGGAGCGCCGAACTCATCGAAGAAACTACCGAAGTCCTCAGCGAGAAAACCAAGTTGGCTGGCGGCTTACTCCAATCCTTTGGCACCGCCTTCCCGGACATGGTCCTCGGTGTTAGTGCCGCTTTTATCAGTCTTAGTCTCAGAAACACCGATTACGAGAGAGCCATCAATTTCGCCATCATCGCCGCCGCCACCACCTTTGGCTCCAATATCTACAACATTGGCCATGCCGCCTGGTGTGTTTACCGCCAGAATCTAGCCAACTCCACAGGAGAGGTCACTTTCATGTTTCCCCATATCAAGTCAGGAGGCCACTTGACTCCCATGAAAGATCACCGGAAGAAACCCTTATTGGCCGAATTCAATACCGCCAATCTTGTTTTGGTCTCCCTCACAATCTTAACTACTTTCGTGGCCATCTCCATGGTCCTCTTCGGCAAAATCTCTTCTCCCCCTCTCAACATTTCTGAAGATCTCTACCAGCTTTCCACTCCTGTCGGTTGGGTACTTTTGGCGCTTTGTCTCCTTACCCTTTTTCGCTTCCGTAAAACCGAACGTCCCGGAACAGACACCGAAATTGTGAATTCCGAAGAAAATCAATTCCGCCACAATGCCGGCTCGTTGATCTGGCTCGCTCTCATCGGGTCTGGTATTTCCATCTTTTTCGCCGCCGAGTCCATGGTCCGAGGCATCGAAGTTGTCTCTGACGTCTCCGGCACTCCCTTTGTCATTGCCGGAATTTTAGCCGGAGTCATTGGTTGTCTGGGAGAAATCATTGTCGTTCACAATTTCTCCGTCAATCCAAGAGGCAGGATCGGTGATGCCATTGTCGGTGTCGCTATGGATAATATCGTTACCATCACCGGAGCCAGCATCGTCGCTATCATGGGTGGTATCTTCCTCGGAGGCAGTTCGCTTATCATGATCTTCGTCCTCATCCTCTGCTTAAACACTGTCCTCATTTGGCAGATCAGCGACCTCAAGAACTTCTTTCTAAATGCTCATTAGCAAAAGAGAGCAGTTTTGCCACTCTCTTTTATAAATTGTTTACCAGAAGTTCATTTTCTTCTCTTTTTTTTAGTGTTTACTTTCATCTCTACATTCCCTGTTTCCATACAACATTCTTTGCAGTAAGTCATATGGGCCACCGCCTCATACACCGCAGAAAGCCCAACCAAGATATAAATTAGTTTTTCTAACATTGGCCAAGAGCCAAAGATCATTGATACTAGATTGTAGTTAAACACTCCAACCAAGCCCCAATTCAAAGCTCCGACGATTACCAAAGCATACGCTGTTTTGTGCATCCTCATCAATAGTCACCCCCTCTCACTTCAAAAGAACTATTTTCCATGTAATCATTATTACACATTTATTCTGAGCTTGCCGAAGAGCTTGACAGGTTTTGTAATCATTGTTACACTGTTTATAGTCTAATACTCAACATATTAGATTAGAGGCGTTCTTCAAAAAACGTGTACTCGAAAAAGAGCTCCGCAAGGAGTTCTTTTCTTTATTGTTGACAGAACATCTCGGAAGGTATATATTCGAAATATCGAATATGATATTTATTGCCAATCAAACAACCCAGAACTAATAACTTCGAACCAACATGTACCAACAAATCTTTGAACTTCATACCGACATCCTCAAGGCTCTCTCCCACCCCAAGCGGCTGGAGATCGTTCACCTGCTTCGAGATCACTCTCTCTCGGTAGGTGAGATCCAAGACATGCTCGATCTCCCCCAAGCCAATCTCAGCCAACATCTCCAAGTTCTGCGGGAAAACCAGATCGTCACCAGTCTCAAAAAAGGCAAACAGATCTTCTATCGTGTTTCCAACCCCAAACTGCTTCAGGCTTGTGATCTTATCCGTGAAGTCCTCTTCGAACAGTATCAGGATAATTCCCATTTCAACCAAGAACTAAGAACTAATATCTCAGACCTCCTCCCCATAGGTATCGACCCTATCTGTGGTATGAAACTAACCCCCACCACCGCAGCCTTCACTCTCGCCAACAACGGCATTACTCATTATTTCTGCGCCTCCGGCTGTCTCGAAAAATATAAATTGAAAAACAAATAACATTCCAAAAGAAAAATGAAAAATCCAAGAACGGTGCAGAAGACTAGCCAACAAACCGCAGAGACCATGTCCATGCGAGGTTTACCCGAGACAGGTACGCGGGAGTACGGTTTTTGGCGGGCTTCGAACCAAAATGACTTTCCAAAAAATATTAATTAATAAATAATAATGTCCAAGACACTACTCCTCTCCACTGTCGTCGTTACTTTCATACTCGGCATCGGTACCGGTTTCATTCTCTCTCCGGAATACGCCAACAAAATGACGGCCAAAAAAACCGTCATGGTTGAGCTCGGTCGAGCCGACAAGCTCATCGACCTGCGCTACCTGGACGGAGTAATCGCCCATCACTTGAATGCGATCTTTATGGCCCGCCAGGCCGAAGCAAATTCGCAAAGAAAAGAAATTAGAGATCTTGCCAAAGAAATCATTATTGCAGACGAAAAAGGCATCCAAGAGCTTTACGAATGGAAAAAATCCTGGTTTAACAATACCAAACAGATCACCATCTACGAAAAAATCAATCTGGGTGCTTACGATGACAAATTTGACCTCCGCTTTTTGAATGCCCTCATCGCCCATCACGAAGAAGCCATCATGACTGCCAAAGAAATCAGAACAAAATCTCAACGGAATGAGATACTTAATTTAGCGGACTCTATCATCCAAAATCTTTCATCCGGTATAGATACTCTCACCGAATGGAGAAACAATTGGTACCAATCAAAATAGCCACATGACCAAAACTACTCTTCCCGTCATCGGTATGGACTGTGCCTCTTGCTCCAATATCGTCAACCGTGCTATCAAAAAAACTCCCGGAGTTACCGGTTCCGAGGTCAATCTGGCTACCGAAAAAGCCAACATCGAATTTGACGAGACGGCCGTTTCCTTGGACCAGATAAACGACAACGTCAAAAAATTTGGCTACAGTCTGGATACTTCAAATGGGGCCGGAAAGGTGGAGGACCATATGCACCACACCCCGATCGAACATCTGGATATACTCAAGAAACAAGTGGAGTTCCTCTTCCCCATTTCCCTTCTGGTCTTTTTCCTCATGGTCTACGATGCTCTCAGCCAGTATATTTTGGTCTTGCCACCCTTCCCCTTCCCCATGTTAGTCTTCAACTTTCTGTCGCTCACCCTCGCTTCCATAACTCTCTTTGCCTTCGGTGGTGAGTTTCTCTCTGCCATTCCTAGGTTCGCCAAAACCCGCGTAGCCAACATGGACACCCTCATTGGCATTGGCACTGTCATAGCTTATCTCTATTCTTTATTCATCATTCTTTTCCCAACACTCGCCACTACTCTCGATCTCCCGGAAACTACTTACTTCGACGTGGTTATTGTCGTTATCGGTTTCATCAAATTTGGAAAATATCTAGAGGCCAACTCCAAGCAAAAAACCGGCGAGGCGATCAAGAAACTTCTGGGTCTCACCGCCAAAGTGGCCTTAGTCGAAAGAAAGGGAAAAGAGCTGGAAGTCCCCATTACTGAGGTCGTTGTCGGAGACGTTGTTATCGTCAAACCCGGCGCCAAAATTCCGGTCGATGGCAAAATCATCGAGGGAACCACTTCCATCGATGAGTCCATGATCACTGGTGAACCCATCCCGGTCGACAAGGCTTTAGGTGAGTTAGTCACGAGTGGCACCATCAACATGCAAGGTTATATCAAGTTCCGTGCCGAAAAAGTGGGTTCCGATACTCTACTATCACAGATCATCAAAATGGTGGAGACCGCTCAAGGCTCCAAAGCCCCGATAGAAAAACTAGCCGACACTGTCTCTGCCTACTTTGTCCCAGCAGTCCTTGCTCTATCAGTCCTCTCCTTTATCATCTGGTTTGCCCTAGGCGATTTGTCTCTTGCCATCTCGGCTTTTGTCGGCATCTTAGTTATTGCTTGTCCTTGCGCTCTCGGTCTTGCTACTCCCACTGCCATTATTGTCGGAGTTGGCAAAGGTGCCGAAAATGGGATTCTTGTAAAGGATGCTTCAGTGCTTGAAAAACTTCACGCTTGTAACACTGTCGTCTTTGATAAAACCGGCACCATTACCTTAGGAAAACCTCTGGTGACGAAAGTTATTCCCGGATCGGCCGCCTCCGAAGCCGAATTTCTATCCATTCTGGCCTCCATGGAGAAAAAATCAGGCCACCCCCTGGCCACCGCCATTGTCGACTACGCCAAAAAACAAGAGCTCGGCCTTCATACTATTCAGCACTTCAAAGAGATCCCCGGCAAGGGCGTCGCCGGCCAATTCAAATCCAAGCGGTATCTTGCTGGGAATCTCACTCTTCTCAAAGAACACAAAGTGGACTTTGATTCCAAAGAAATCCTGGAGTACACCAGGAAAGGTATGACCCCCGTCTTTTTGTTTTCCGAGAAAAAACTGCTCGGAACCGTCTTAATATCGGATTCTCTAAAATCCGAATCTGTTCAGGCCATTTCCGATTTGCACAAAATGGGTATCAAAACGGTTATGCTGACGGGAGACGATCATGATGCGGCCGCCTATATTGCCGGACTGTCCGGCATCGACCGTATCTACGCCCAGGTCCTTCCCACAGACAAGGCTCACGTTATCGACAAACTCAAGAGCGAAGGTAATCAAGTCGTCATGGTCGGAGACGGTATCAACGACTCTCCTGCACTCGCCTCCGCCGATGTGGGCATCGCCATGAGTACAGGGACGGATGTTGCCATCGAGTCTGCGGGCATTACGCTGCTCCACGGTGACCTATCCAAAGTCGAAAAGGCCATCAAACTTTCCAAGAAAACCATGCGCACCATCAAACAAAACCTCTTCTGGGCCTTCTTCTACAACATTATCGGTATTCCCATTGCCGCCGGTCTTCTTTATCCTCTCTTCGGCATCATCCTCAACCCCGCCATCGCCGGTGCCGCCATGGCCTTCTCCTCCGTCTCCGTCGTTACCAACTCGCTTAGGCTAAAAGCTCTAAAGCTATAATGAATAACGAGAATAATTTTAAAACCCATACGAGTGCTTTGTCCTATTTTGAAAAGATTGCGCAAAGCGAAAAAGCACGGTTTCTCTGTACTCAGAGAATTTTTCGCTGTAAGACAGGACGAATTTTGCGCTGGCAAAATTGCGATCCGTTTTTCAAAAAGGATGAAGCACAAAGTAGGGTAAAATTATTCTCAAATTAAATTATGCAAAACACCAACCTCTTAGTCATCTTCCTCACCGGCCTTACTACCGGTGGCCTCACCTGCCTCGCCCTTCAAGGCGGTTTGCTCACCTCAGTCCTCGCCAAACGAGAAGAAAAGTTGATATCGTCACGAGGAACGAAGCGACGTGGCAATCCAGAAGACAACCAAGAACCGACAACTAGCAACCTTGAACAATCTTCACTTCCCATAGTCTCCTTTCTCACCGCCAAACTTTTCATCCACACTCTCTTGGGTGCTCTCCTCGGCCTTCTCGGATCAGCTTTCGTTCTTTCCCCGATTACCCGTGGCTGGCTCCAGATCGCCATCGGCGTTTACCTCTTTGGCATCGCCGGAAATCTTCTAAATCTCCACCCCTTCTTCCGCTACTTTGTCATCACCCCTCCCAAGTTCCTGGCCAGGTTAGCCAAAAACGAATCAAAAAGCAACTCTATTTTTGCCCCCGCCCTTCTTGGTCTGATGACCGTTCTCCTCCCCTGCGCTACCACTCAAGCCATGGAAATAGTCGCTATTGGTACCGGTAACCCTCTCTATGGCGCTGCCATCATGTTTGCTTTCATTCTTGGCACGTCTCCCACCTTCCTCATTTTTGGCTTCCTTTTAAACAAGGGTTCGTCTACGTTCCAAAAATACTTCCCGGCTGTCGCCGCCACTGCTATGTTTGGCATGTCCATCTACAGTATCAACGCCGGAGTCGGTCTCATGGGATCCGTATACACCATTCAAAATTTTGTTACTGCCGCAGTAGGGGCTGAACGCACCGGGCCCGGCACCAATTCGGTTCTCGGAGACAAAGTCCAGACCACAACGATCAATGTCACCAACTCAGGCTACACTCCCAAAAACATCACTCTGAAGAAAGGTGTTCCCACTATTCTCAAGTTGATTACATCCAACGTCCAATCATGTTCTCGATCCTTTACTATCCCAGCCCTTAACATTAACAAACTTCTTCCTGTCACTGGAGAAACCACAATCGAATTCACCCCCAAAACCACCGGCCCTCTCGCCTTCTCCTGCTCCATGGGCATGTACACCGGCCGCTTCAACATAGTTAATTAATCATTTGAAGTATTCGATGAATTTATCCAATTTTGAAAAGATTGCGCAAAGCGAAAAAGCAGGGTTTCTCTGTACTCAGAGAATTTTTCGCTGCAAGACAGGATGGCTTTGCCGCAGGGCAAAGAGCAGTCCGTTTTTCAAAATGGATATGTTCATAAGAATACGAAAAACGTATGTTTAACTTTTTCAAACCAAAATCCAATCCAACTACTAGTAACCAAGAACTAACAACTCTGGTCCTCCACCTTACCGGTCTCCATTGCTCCTCTTGTGCCGTCAACATCGACCTGGCTCTCGAAGATCTCCCCGGTGTCAAAGCCAAGACCAACTACGCCAAGTCCGAAACCAAAATCGAATTCGACCCATCCAAAACCACGCTGGACCAAATTCACTTCGCCATCCGCGACCTAGGCTATAACGTCGAATAGTTGCCCTCCAAAATGTAATTTCTATTACCTCATGTTAGGATAATAATATGACCAAAAACACGACAACTTCATTTGGTTGGCCCACGCTAGTTGTTATCCTCACCCTCATTCTTACCGTGATGTCATACGCTTTCCGTCAATCTTGGTCACGCCAATCCTCCCTTGAATCGGAGTCATTTATTCAATCCGAAAAAATTGCTTCGGCAGAGGCAGAAATAAAAGATTTAGCTCAGCAAATCCTGGTTCTGGAAAATGAGGATCAAAGACTCAAAAACAATACGCTTCAAAAAGAGATCGCCAGCCTAAAAGCCATCTACAACATCACACTCAGCCAGTATGAAGATATTCTTAATCTCAGGGAACAGTCGGCATCCAAAACAACCGTACTGGAAAATCTTTTGGCAGATACTTTAACAGCAATCTCTAAAGATGATCTCAAAACTGCCCAGGATGTTTCCAAAAAACTAGCCGCCGAAATCTCCAAGGAAAAATCTAGACTTGCGTCTCTTGCTCAGACAGCCTTAGTTGCCATCCCTGCAAGTGTCCCAGCCAAAACCGCTCCACCATCGTCTGGATACAGTCGCCAAAAGGTTACAGTCGAAGGTTTGGGCGACTACCTTGTCGACATCATTGCGGGAGATCTTGGCTCCACCAAAGTCATCGTTGATACGGCATCCGCCGGCACCTGCGGTAACGACTGCCCTGTTATGTCTCTGGCCGGTTACGCAGGTCGCACCGGCGCTTATGCCGGTGTTAACGGTTCGTACTTCTGTCCGGCTAGTTACCCCAGCTGTGCCGGCAAAACCAACTCCTTTGATCTACTTCTCATGAACAAGGATAAAGTCTATTTCAACTCGGATAATAATGTCTACAGTAGTAATCCCGGAGTTGTTTTTGGCAGTGGTTATATCCGTTTTCTTTCGGCAGTTTCGGGTTGGGGGCGTGATACGGGGATCGATAGCATGATTAGTAACTACCCACTATTACTTTCGGGTGGTAGCATCACCTTTGGCGGCAACTCCGATCCCAAGCAAGGTTCGCGGGGCAATCGCAGTTTTGTAGCCAGCAAGGGGAACACGGTTTACATCGGGGTTGTCCACGGTGTTACTGTCGCCGAATCGGCCAGGGTCCTGAAAGCTATGAGTATGGACAACGCCCTCAATCTCGACAGCGGTGGCTCTACCGCCCTCTGGTCAGGTGGTTACAAAGTCGGCCCCGGCCGCGACCTCCCGAACGCCATCCTCTTCGTCAGGAAATAGGGGCCGTCTTATACCTCGGAACCACATGCATGTGAATATGTCCTACATGCATGGGGTCGTTCTCTAGTTTGTATACATTATTATTTAACTTCAGCACGTAAGCCGGGGCTTGCCATTTTTTAGTAAACTTCTCCGCCAGGAAAACCACTAGCTCAAAAAAGTCGCCGGGATCCGGCATGTCGGTCATCTCGCTGACATGTAGCTTCGGAAAAACAATAAAGTGCCCTTCCGTTTCCGGATGTATCACTTTCATAGCCACATACTTCTCACCTTCCCAGACAATCTCATGATCTAAGTGTTTTGGATCGCTGAGTATTCGGCAAAAGACACATGTGTTATTCATAATCCTAGTCTAATTAAACAGCACTCAATCATCAAGCCCACCTGCACAAAATCGTCCGCTGATATTGTTTCCAAGTCAGCCATGAACTTTCGCATGCCTTTCAGTGTATTGAAATAATAGTTTTGTCTTACCCCATCAACCACTCTTTTTGATTCTGCTAGTACTCTCGCCGGCTCCCCCATCAACATTGCCGCTGCTTTGTGCGCGAGATGATTAGCAAACTTTTGCGTTTTTTTGTTTTTTACCACCGTATTCTCACCCACTTTGGTAGCTAGGTTTTCCATTTCCCCGGCCATTTGTTCTACAAATAAGTCACAGGCATCGGCACTCTCCACCAACGCCGCAATAACCTCCTCGTTATTTACAAAATCAAAGATATGTCCACGCTTGGACAACATATTTTCCTCTCTTAACATCGGCTTTGTCAGGGTTAGGTAGACGGTTGCTTGCTTCAGCTTCTCTGCCGGTCTATGTTTTCCAAACTCCTCCAATACCTTCTTTATTGTCATTGCTTCACCTCCGGTGCCACTAGCTATCTTTCCCGCAAAACTTACTCCCGCTCCAAATATCTGCACCCCTTTTTCTTGTCCTTCCTTTTCCGTCAATACAAAGGCCGTGTCCCCTACCCCCGCCTCATCATCTACCAGAACTGCCAAGTCTGCCATTGTAGCGTCTATCAGTGTTTGTGTTGCCACAAAAAGAGCCCCCGTTGCTGTCAGATCTCCTGACTTTTGTATTGTCACCACTCTACCTCCTTGAACAAAAGGCAAGAAACCAGACCCTGACCATGTAGTATTTAGTTTGTGCACCTGATCTCCGGATATTAGCTGCAGCTCTGCTTCCGAAGCTATCTCGACTCCAAAACCGGCTTGTTTCAATACCTGTTCTGTTTCCTGAGCCACGACCGAAAATACATCCACCCCGTTGGACCTAATCAATTCATTGACCGTTCGTATGTTTGCCACATCCTCACCTCGTTTTCTATATTTTTCCACCACCTCACTCACCGGAAAAGTTCCGGCGCTCATCAGCTCTACCGCTTCAGGCAAACTCAATCCCCAAGCCTCCGCCATGCTCACCACGGCTCCTGCCGCTCTCGGACCCGTATTGTTATTTATGAGTACCACGGGCAAATCACCACCCAAAGCGCTCTTGGTCTGCTCAGCTATTGACAGTAAGAATAGATGCCCCAAATGAGGTTCTTTACCCAAAGTAATACAGCACACCACCAACGGGTTCTCCGTTTGAAGCGTTTCATTTTCTTTATTTACCGTCAGCTCTGATAGTTCTGCTGGTTTCGCCGACAGTTTCAATTTTTCGATGTATTTTTCCATGTTATTTATATTTGATAACCGCACCCATTATCTTGGGAACATATTTGTTAACCATACTTCCATAAATTCTGAGCGATGTTTGCGGGTTACGGAGTTTGGTCTCCAGAATTTCTTCCTCAGTCATCAACATGGTTACGAAACCTCTCTCTGCAACAGACTCCACCGCTTGTTTATAATGGCTAGCCGACGGTCTTCCTTCACCAGACTCAGCTATCGTTATGTCCCATATCAGTTCATTGACCAAATGCAAATGGCAGATCAGGAATGCGTCAATTGTTACAGCCTCAGCGTTGATTCCCAGCACTGCCAAATCTCCCTCAGGAAGTAACCTCACCATTTGTTCCACCGCTACCGGCGCCGTTGTCATCACGGGTACATAGAGCTTACCCCGGACATCAGTCCCATCCAGCAGGTGGCACCCTGGAGTCTCTTTGGGATTTAACCCAACAATAGATTTGTCCCACGCCTTCGTCCACAAGAAGGCTTCCCGTGGTCTCGAACGCAACTCGTCTAGCAATGTAGCCGTAATTTGGGACAAGTCAGGTTCGGGGGAATCAATATTTACATAGCAAGTAAAGGGGTTCTCTCCAAACGATTCCCTACCCTTTTTCTCGGCATATACTGCCTGAATCAATTTTTCTTTTTCTGATAATGGTGTGTTGGTTATTTTTTCCATAGGCTTTTTGATCACAAAAAAGACTCCCCATGGAGCCAAAGCTGGCTTCTTGGGGAGTCTTTCTGATTGTTACTTTGTTATTCCGTTATTACTCCATCGCAAGAAAAGCCAACTAAGGCCATAAAACGGCGGTACCAAAAAGCCTGACTTGCATTAATAACTTTCATAACTTCCCGTAGTATATCACAACCCGCCTCTAGCCAAAACTCACATCACTAGCCCGAACCATTTTTTTAGCTTTTTTCGCAACCTCTGCTCCTTTGTACTCACTTATTTTTACGGCCCTGGCAAAATCCTTAAATCCTTCGGCATCTGACAAATCGTATCTATAAATATAATGTTTCGAATCTCTTGAACCAGTTTCATCTTTAACTGATAGTTTGATCGACCCATTTTCGCCCAATGGGGGTAGCCCGTTTTCTTCCGGGTTCTCTAACCTATCCCCCAATTCATCCAAATTCATCTTCTCCAACACCTCATCCTCTGTCGCAGAATGATCAATTCGCCACACATCTTGGCTTATAGTTATACTGACAGGACCGTCTTTGGTCATCACCACAAACGCTCCGCGTACATAATTATGAGCCTCATCAAACGTGCTTGCAGAGCGTGGCGTCATGTGGAGCACCATGTATTTCCTGCCTTTACTATCCAATACTTCTCTAAATGCGTGGGTATTAATTGGCTTCCCTTCTCGATTGTACCTAAGCTTGTTGTCCATTATTTCAACATACTCTCTCTGCTGCTCTGTTAGTCCGGTTTTTGCTTCTGCCTCCAATTGTTTCTCTCTTGCTAAACCTGCGGGGATTGATTGTTCATTCATTACATTCGCGATATCTTGAGCTGCGGCAACATCTACAATCATGCCAGGATTAATTACCTGACCTTCCTGAGCTGACCCTGGTGCGCCCTTCACAGCCAAATCAGGATGATAAATCGTACTATTCTTTCCCTCAGCATCCTTGTGGGCATCAGTCCAACCTAGAGCTTGATTCTTTATTTCATCCTGTTGTTCAATATCCATAATAAACATCTTCACACACACACACACCAAAATCAAGATCACGGTCACGCTCTCAAAACAATCCCACCTGCAAGGACTCTCCTTGAAGGCCTATAATTATTGACTTTTGGGTGCTCAGGTGTTAATATACTTTGTCTATCGGATCGTCATACCTTGAAAAATAACTCAGGAGGCTCTCGTGTTCATCATCCCGCTCATAGTTATCTTCTCAGCTTACAGCGCCGCCATCCTCTCTGTTGGGATTGCAGTGACAATAGAGTTGAACTTGGCGTTAGGAATTCTCGCCTTCATCCTGGTAGTTCTCTTCCCCTTCTTCGCCGAGAAGGATAGCTGCTCCAAACTCGGCTGGATGATCTGGAACGGCGCAGTCATCGTTTGCTCAGTATCAGTATACGGCCGGTACTCGCTTATTATCTTCGTCGTCTGGGCGTTCTTCGCCTGGCAATGGCGAAATGTAAACGGCTCCAACCCCTTCACCTGGAAGGAATTCACCAAATTATTTTCGAGGCGACGAGCCGCCTAATCCCAACATCACCATAACCCTGAGCAATCGGGGTTATTTTATTATCATTTAGACATCACTTCTTCTTCAGAGTAATCACCCAAGAATCGCACATCCCGGCCGGAGAAGTAATTACACTCGACCCTACGATTTCCAACGCCGTTTCCAACTTCAGCTTGCCGTCCTGAAAATGTTCTCCGGAGATTATCAATAGCGACTCACCTCCACCGATCAACACTCTTTCAATTTCTCCAAGTGCCCTTGCCAAATCAAACTCCTCTTCAAATATATTCACCGAAACCACCACGTCCACCGAGTTTCCGGATATCGGTAAGCACTGCAATTCACCTTGAACTAGTCCTGCATTAACCTTTCTATTTCTCTGGTTCCAATCCCCCAAATCCATTCTGGACACTTTTTCACCGAATTTATTAAACAAAAAAGGCATCAAGGTCTCTTCCCCAAAGCCAAGCTCCATTACCCTTTTTCCATACGGGTTAGTGTGTCGGCTATCCAATATTTTCTGAAGCTCCAAGGCAACGTTCACAGTTTCCACCAACCCAGACTCCTGGCCGGTAAGAAAAACCGTTGTGGTTTCCATTTACTTGTCCTCGCCTTTCACGTCTTTGAGGTAAGCCTTGAATTCTTCCCACACTTTTTTCCAGTCCCCTCCGGCGGCTTCAATCTCTTTGAATATCATCTCTACGTCTACTAATATCTGATCCTCTTTTACGATCATTTTTGTTTTCGCCATATTCGAACATTATAACGAAGTTATAAGCGAATATAAGAGGAAGCGCAGTCTGGATATTTCAATAATGAATATTATTGAAAAGAAGACGAGCAAGCTCTTATACTTTCTCCAACTTCAATTGTTAATATATTAATTTTACTACCCTCTACCTGGAGCGGGCATCCTGCCCGCCCCCACCACCTTTGTTTTTAACTTTTATTGTCTCGAGTTCTTGACCTGCCTGCCGGCAGGCAGGTTCTCGGTTCCTTGAGTTCTTTCCTTACTTGTACGCCACCGGCACTTCCGTGAGTACTACACCTAGCGACATTCTTCTGGCTTTGACGTCCAAGTTCTCCACAAACACTTCCACTTTGTCACCAACCTTAAATTCTTTATCCGCAGGCTTCTTAGAAATGTGGATCAGGCCATCAACACCCTTGTCAAAGTTTACAAAAATTCCATAGGGCGCAATGCGCACCACTTTACCGGAATGTTTGGTTCCAATCGCAAAGTTGGTTTCAATCGAGGACCATGGGTCGCCGGACATTTGTTTGATAGACAGATTTAGTTTACCCACAGCTTTGTCGATACCAATTACCTGTACGTGAACTTCCTGACCAACTTTGAACATGACATTCGGGTCTTCCACTTTTTCCCAAGAAATCTCGGAAATGTGAATTAATCCTTCAACTTTGGCGACCTCTTCAGTTCCCTTCATCGGAACGTTGACTGTAACGAAGACTCCAAAAGGCATAATTCCTGAGACTGTTCCCTCAAATTTGTCAGCAATATTTACGAGCTCCAATGCCTCACCCTTCTTGGCCAAAGCTTCAAAGTCGGACACCAACTTTTCTGAGAAAATTAATCTATTCTGATCTTTATCTACTTCAATTACCCGAACCTTAAAGTTCTTATTGAGAAGCGAATCCATGTTGCCAAGGAGTTTCTCACCAAATTGAGAGGTAGGAACAAATCCACGGATATCTCCAACTTTGACTACCATACCACCCTTATTTACTTCCAGGCCCGTCACCTCCACCTCTTTTTCTTCATCCATGATCTTCTTAAACTTGTACCAACGGTTTTCGTCGGCCGCTTGTTTAAGAGTCAGGATAATTTGACCTTGGTCGTTTTCGGGGAACTTCACGTAGGCACTTACCTTCTCACCGACTTTCAGCTCCTTGAGTACATCGTAAGCTTCTGCCAAGTCTTCACCGGACACTACCCCTTCGGTCTTGGCACCAATGTCGATCAATACCATCTTCTTACTGATGGCGGTTACGGTTCCCTCTACTTTCTGGTTCCTTTTCAAAGCCCCTGAGAAGCTGGAGGCTCCCTCCATGAGTTTGTCCATTACGGACATTTTGCCCGCCGTAGCGGTGCTTCCTCCTGTTTTTACTTTAATAACGTCTGATTTTTGAGAATTGCTCATTTATCATAAATTCCTTTCTTGTCTTTTAGACTTGGATATTTTATCACACTTCTAGCCTAATTAGGTTCATTTGACCGGAAATTCCCAACGTAATATAATAACCCTGAAGTTCGCGCTCCCAATCCTGATTCACAAGGAGTTGACAAGTGAAACCAACCATTAAGATACTTATAGGAACTGCGCTGGTAATACTCTCATTCTATTTTCCCATCTCACTAACTATCCGTGCCAACTCGCCTACTACCCCCTCCACTGGTATTCACGAACCGGTCTCTCTCAACACAGGCTCAACTATTACCCTCGAAGGCACTTTTTCCTTCAAAAGCAGTTCTTACTTCGAGCTCCACCAAGACGGCCGCGACCCGGTTCAGGCCGTTCTGGAACCGGCGCAGGTAGGTGAAAAATACGGTCTTTACTGGATCCGGGACCTGTCCATGACGGGAACTTGGACCAATACCGCAGGGACCGAGATTTTTAGCTCCCAAAGCGCTTCTATCACCGTCGTCCTGTCTGGATTTGATAAAGGTTTTAACTGGTTCCTCTGTGTCGTCTCTATAATCATCTTCCTGATCGTATCCATATTCATTTTGTTGTGGATAGACAATCTTTTTTAGAAATACATCCACTTCTCTACTCCGGCCTCAGGCCGGATTTTTTTACTTGATTTCAATCCCATAACACGCTATAATCCTGCAAGCACCTGAAAATTCTTTTTTGGAGGAAATCATGAAATTCGCCCTTTCGGCTATTTTCTGGCTGTGTTTTTCCTTGATCATCACCAGTTCACTGATATTCTTTTTTCATATTGAAATATCCGAGATTCAAATTCTGGCTCTGGTGATCGGGATGTTTGTTTCCATTCCTGCGTCCATTTCAATTACCAAGTTTTATTTAAATGCTGGGACAAGGCAACGACCGGTTGTCCGGACCGATGAAAGCCGGGTACATAGCACCGGCCTTCCCCTCTCGGGAACTTTCACCTCCCCAGATTTCGGCCTTCCGGAAGGCTTTGTCATCCAATATCGCCACGCAGAGAAGTCACCCAGAATCGTACTGCATTTCAATCTCCGCCAACAAGTCGATGGCTTTACAATTGATTTTGGAAATGGCAAGATTGGCATACAAGGTCATTCCTCCTCAATTCGCGATTGCGACGGCACACTCTGTGTTAAGGTCACCGGTCCCGGAGGAAACTCCCAATCTGTCGGCTGGTAGGAACAAGAAACACACGAAACATCAACAGGAGAACCTCATGTCACCCTATCTGTATCTTCTCTACATTCTCTCGGCCATCCTGCTGGGATATGCCTCCTTTCTCTCCGGAAGCAAACGGTCTTTGGTTGTCTTCGCGATCCTCTCTATAATATCGTTCGTCCCTTTCAGTTTTGCGGTCATCACTTTGAGTATTTTTGGTATCAGCCTGATAATCAAAATCACTCTTCTGTTAGTTGCCTCTCTCTTGCTTCTCATTTGGGGACAAAAAAGTGAAAGAATCGGCGTTGGGTTTGCGTGGTTGCAGGTATTAATAGCAAATATCCCCTTACTATTTGCAACTCTCATTTTTTAACTCTTACAGCCCTACCCCGCCACCGCGGGGTTTTTTTATATATTACCAGCATTGTAATTAAGCTTCTGCATATTACAAGGGAATATAAGAGGCTCTGTGCTCAGAGTGCCGGAGTCAAACCCGTAACGGTTTTGACGAGGCGGGCACCGAAAACGAAGTAGATCATCGCCACCAAAAAACCAACCTTACGGTTGGTTGTTTGGTTTGCCCGGCGATGATCTACTTTCGCAACCAATTGCTCAGCCACTATCATCGACGCTGGCCCGTTTCACTTCTCTGTTCGAAATGGGAAGAGGTGGTTCCAAGCCGCACAAATCACC
>Ga0209212_1001132_pt1 | contig 45230 bp, 33 predicted proteins | sample RifGroC2_FD_183996 | JGI IMG/M metagenome (GOLD analysis project Ga0209212, IMG submission 183996) | Groundwater microbial communities from Rifle, Colorado, USA - Groundwater C2 (SPAdes) (version 2) | ecosystem: Environmental > Aquatic > Deep subsurface > Groundwater | place: Rifle, Colorado... | reverse complement strand
CGATGGTCTTCTCAGCCCCGTGCTCGCAGGGGCGGCAATGGCCTTGAGCTCGGTGACCGTGGTGAGCAATTCGCTGCGCCTGAGACGATTTCGCTCGTCCTTATAAATAATGGACCTAAAGTTCAGATATCATTTTTGCCCGCTGTAGAGGCGGTCGATAAAGCCGCTGCGGTCTATTTCCGACAATGGTCCTGGGTCGATGAATTCTGCTGCTCTGTGCTGGGCATAGCGCGGCTCTCTTTCCGCGAGATGGCTTAAGACTGCCTGCACGGCGGTTTCTACGGCATACGGCTTGGCGGGCATGTCGGCTGCATAGTTCCACGAGTCTTCCAGGGCATCGCGATCATTGGTGCCCAGGAATTTAGCGAGAATGCGGTAGGTTTCCTCCCGCCTGGTCTTGAAGAAATGGATCCCCCGAACGACGGCCCGGAGCGCGCGTCGGGTAAGATTGGGATTATCCCTGATCAAGGAGCGGCGGGTCGCCAGCGTGGCGCCCTGGTACTCGATTTTGAGGTCGGAGAGATTCACGAGAAAGTTCATTCCCGCCTTGCGCGCGAAGACAGTCGCCGGCGGAGTAATCATCGTGGCAGCCACTTTGCCGGTTTGCAGCGCAGTCCACATTACCTCATTGCTGCCAAGGAATAGAAACTTCACATCCTTGTCCGGGTCCAGCCCCAAATGGCGCACGGCAAAGCGGGCGCTTTTTTCATAGGCATCCCCTGGCCGCTGAAGCCCGACGATTTTCCCCCTCAGCTCTTTAGCGCCGGCTGTCTCCGGGCGGGAGACGAAGAACATGGAGGCGTAGCGCGTGAAGCCTCCCAGCATGACCACATCTCCGTGCTGGACCGAGACCGGGATCATAAGAAAAGAGGACATGATGGTGAAGTCGACGTCCCCCGAGATGAGCGCCATGGGGGCTACAGAGCCGGCCGTGCGGACGACTTCCACCTGGAGCCCTTCCTCGCGGAAGAAGCCTGCCTCGTTGGTCAGGTAGGGGATCGAGTGAATCACCGCGCGGGCCGCATAGCCGATGCGAATACGCTCTTTTTCCGGCTTCCCCTGGGCCATCACGGGGGAGGAGAGGCAAACAAAGAGAAGGAGTAGGATCAAGAGCAGAGGGTTTTTTTTACTCTGCTTCACCGAGGTTGCTTTTACGGCCTTAAATCGATTGTGTCAAGGGGAGCTGGGTTTGCGCCACCTGCTGCTCGATCTCCGCCTTGAGATGCGTCAGTCGCGGGCTTAATTCCACCGGGTAAATTGCCGGGTTGCGAATCGCCCTGGTGTTCTCGTCAAGACGGCCAAATTCATCTAAAAAGCTTTCCCGGATCTCCCTTAGGCTCGGGTAAGCGCCTTTTATTTCCCCCTTTTCCATAACCTTTTTAAGCAGGGGTTCGGCGCCTGGAAGCTCCTCATGCCGCAGGGCAATGACATCTTTAAGCAGCCGGCCCTGTCCGTCAACAAAACGAAAGATCTGTTTTCTTCCCGGGGAAGAGACCTTGCCGGTGCTGAGCTTCAAGACCGGCCGTCCGTTGTACTCCACCATTTTGTAGGCCATGTCGAGCCACGGGGCATCCGCCGAGACTCCCATTTTTGTCCCTACCCCGTAGCTGTCATAAGGGGCGTTGACCTCCGTCAGCGCCGCCAGGTCATATTCGTCCAGACCTCCGCTGCCGATGATTTTCACGTCGACGAATCCTGCCTCATCGAAGATCCGCCTTACCTCTTTGGCCAGGGAGGCCAGGTCACCGCTGTCAATGCGCACGCCGCGCAGCCGCTGCCCTTTCCCGGCCATCTCTCGCGCCACCTCGACGGCCTTACGGGCCCCTGCCACGGTATCGTAAGTGTCGATCAACAGAGTCGAGTTCTCAGGGAAGCTCGTAACGAAGCTGCGGAAGGCGTCAATCTCGCGCTCGAAGCTGGTGACAAAAGAATGGGCCATGGTCCCGACGATCGGGATGCCGTATATCTTGCCGGCCGCTACATTGCTCGTGCCGCTGAATCCGGCCACATAACTCGAGCGCGCGACCTTTATCCCGGCGTCGATGCCGTGAGTGCGGCGCAGCGAAAAGTCCACCAGCGCGCGTCCTCCGGCGACATGGACGCAGCGGGCTGCCTTGGTGGCGATGAGCACTTGCAGATTGATCTGATTGAGCACAAAGGTTTCGACGATCTGGGCCTCGATGATAGGCGCCGTGATCTCGAGAATCGGTTCATCTTTGAAAAAGAGCCGCCCTTCGGGTATGGCCCAGACTTCTCCGGTGAAGCGCAGCCCCTTAAGGAAGTCCAGGAAATCGGCGGCGAACATCCGGGTTGAGGTGAGATAGTCTATAGCCTCCCGGTCAAAAGCAAACCCTTGAAGAAAGTCCAGGACATGCTCCAGGCCGGCAGACACGAAGGCGCCCCGATGGGGCGGATAAGAGCGGACGAAGAGACTGAAAGTCGCCGATGCGGATTTTTTGCTCTGCAGATAGCTCTGGGCCATGGTCAGCTGGTACAGGTCTGTCAGCAGGGCGAGGCTGTTGCGGTACTCCAAGTTGGCTCCTTGTGGCGGAAAAGTGCTGGGCTTGAGTTTAGTGTAAAAATAACACTAAGTAAAGAGGGTTTTTTCGCTATTCCGGGGGGCAGGATGCGCTGCGCCAATCGCGTCGGGCTATTGCTTTCTCATTTTTCTTCTGCTATTTCGGTCTATAGAAAAGTTCAATTAGGCAAAGGCTCAGGAGGGTGGGTTGATGTTCAGCGATAAGATTGAGCTTAAAGATTTCGAAAAGATGGATCCGGAGTACCAGGATCTGCTGAAACGCGTACTGGCCATTCAGGCGGATTGTGAGATCGGCGGTCCGCACCTGTACGTGGAGAACATCCTGCCCACGGCCCCCACGAAGTTAGACCAGCTAATTGTTGCCAGGACGGCTGCCGAAGAGATCGACCACTACAGGAAAATAGCGCGCCTTGCCGGCGAAATAGGCGCCGACGTTTCTTACGTCCTCAGCCGGCCAAATCAGGAAAGATACGTAGATGCCTTTCGAGGCGAGATAACGAGCTGGGAACATTTCGCGGTTTTTGGGTTTCTCATCGACCGTATCGGCCGCTATCAATTGGAGGAGTTTATAGGCTGTAGTTATGTCCCGCTGGAGCGAATCCTCCCGGACGTCATGAGAGAGGAAGCAGGCCACATCGATTTCGGAACCACCAAGACTGCCGAGCTTGCCGCAAAAGGGGGAGAATCCAAAGCGAAGGTTCAAAAGGCGCTCGACTACTGGTATGTCAAGGCGCTCGACATGTTTGGCCGCTCGGACTCGTACCGCTCGGAGCGCTACCGGCACTGGGGCCTGAAGCGCCGGACCAATGCCCAGGCGAGAGAACAATACATCAAAGAGGTGAACCCCTTGATCGAGCAGATGGGGCTTCAGGTCCCCGATCCCGACAAGGGTCGGCACTATTCCTAGGAGCAGCAGTTATGCCGCAAGCACCAGACACCGAGGCGATGGACGAGCATCTCAAGGATGTTGTCCAGGCGCTTCACGGCGCCGTCAATTGGGCGATGCCGCACCTGAACGATCCGAAAATCGTGGATAAGGCGATCCAGGACTGCAAAGAGATATTGGATGTCGTGATCGAGGGGAAGGTCTCCGAGTGGCTGAAATAAGCAGTAAAAGCAACAGGCATTAGGCATTAGGCAATAGAGATCTCTGACAATCCTCCTGTTGCCTATTGCCTACTGCCCTGAGTTCTCGTCAAAGGCTCAACGTTGAACGTCATCATCTGCGCCAAGGTTATTCCGGCTGGTTCGGTTATCATAGAAATCGATCCTGCCACCAAATGTATGGTGCGCAAGGGCGTCCCCCATGAGCTCGACCCGGCGGCCGCATGCGCGCTTGAGGAGGGGCTGCGGCTTGCGGAAAAGCACGGTGGTACCGTGACCGTTATCACCATGGGCATCAATGATTCTACTATCGGCATCCGCAACGCCCTGGCGATGGGAGCGACCAATGCCGTTCATATTCTAGATGACGCCCTGGCCGGCTCGGACACCTTGGGTACCGCCAAGGTGCTGGCAGCGGCGATTAGGAAGGAGGCCTTCGATCTGGTTCTGTGCGCCGCCGAAAGCAGTGACAGCTATTCCGGGATCGTTCCCGGGCAACTTGCCCGGCTGTTGGGGCTTGCCCCTCTCACCTTCGCGAAAGAGATCGCCGTAGATGGCAGGAAGGTGACCATCAAGCGGCAAAGCGAGAGCGGCTACGACGTCGTCGAGGCCGAACTGCCGGCGCTGGTAACGGTGACCAGCGGCATCAACGAACCCCGCTATCCCCAGCTCAAGGGCATCATGGCCGCTAAGAAAAAAGAAATTAAAAAATATACCGCCGCCGATCTTTCCCTTGGACCGGATCAGGTCGGGGCCTCCGGGGCCAAGGAAAAAGTGTTGAGCGTCGGCAGACCGCCTGCCCGCAAGGCCGGTAAGGTCATCACCGACGAGGGCGAAGGCGGCATAAAGATCGCGGATTTTCTAGCGGAATTAAAGGTTATTTGAAAGAAGGCAAGAGGCACTAGGCATCAGGCAACAGGATTAATTTTTTTAGTGTCCCCTTCGGGGATGGTTGAAACCCCTCGCCTTCAGGCGAAGCACGTTTGTCATTCTGAGGCGGAGCCGAAGAATCTCCATGGACTAACCGAGACCCTTCGCTCTGCTCAGGGTGACTCACTAAGGGGAGGGTTTGAGGGAAAGGTCGGCTTCCAGCCGACATGAATCGAACCCCTCGGCTTAAAGCCGAGGGTTGTTCAGTTGAACTCGAAACGAGTAACGAGCACGAGCAACGAACACGATGAGTGATCTAATCTGGGTTTATGCCGAGGTGGTCGAGGAGAAGATCGCCCCGGCCACGCTCGAGATGCTCTCCAAGGCCGCCGAGATGGGAACGGCGGAAGCTGTCCTGCTCGGATCCGCGCCTGACGACGCCGTGCAGACGCTGGCAACCTACGGGGCCAGCAAGATTTATCATTCCGCTGATGCGATTTTCCGCGACTACTTGACGCTTCCGGCGGTCGCGGCTCTTGTGACGTTGATCAAGAAGTATCAGCCCGCCGTGATGCTCTTTGCGTCGAGCTATGCCGGTCGAGATTTGGCCGCGTCGCTGAGCGCGTCGCTTGACTCGGGCGCGATTACCGACGTTGGCGACTTTGTCTTGAAGAATGGTTCGGTCGAGGCCACGATCCCGGCTTTGGGCGGCAGTTATCAAAACACCAGCACGCTGGTTGGATCAGGGACCAAAATACTGCTGGTGCGGCAGAAGTCGTTTGATGCCAAGGCGCGCAATCAAACCGCCGCCGTTGAAGAGGTCGTGGCGCCTTCCGATCCGGCCGTGCGCAAGGTCCGCGTGACCGAGCGGGTGACGGTCCAGCGCGAGGGACCTCAGCTTGAGGGCGCCAACGTGATCGTTTCTGGAGGCCGTGGTCTGAAGTCAGCGGAACACTTTGAGATGCTGCGGCAGCTGGCGGAATTTATGGGCGGCGCCGTCGGCGCAACGCGGGCGGTGGTGGACGCCGGATGGGTTCCCTATTCGCTGCAGATAGGCCAGACGGGAAAAACGGTCAAGCCGGATCTCTACCTCGCCTGCGGAATTTCGGGCGCGGTCCAGCATCTCTCCGGCATGAAGGGCTCTAAAACGATCGTTGCGATCAACAAGGATCCCGAGGCGCCGATTTTCCAGTTTGCCGATCTGGGGATTGTCGGCGATGTTTTCAAGGTTGTGCCGCAACTGATCGAGGAAATCAAAAAGCGCAAAGGCGCGTGAGTTCTGCCGATTTAGGTGGCCAACCTAGTTCCAACCGAGCGAATCGAGCGGCTAATCCTGCTTATCAGAGGTCAGAAGGTAATACTCGATGCGGACCTCGCTGAGCTTTACGGGGTTAGCGTGGGAAGACTGAACGAGGCGGTCCGGCGCAACATCGACCGCTTCCCCGATGATTTCATGTTCCAACTGACCAGAGAAGAGTTCGGGGATTTGAGGTCGCAGACTGTGGCTTCAAACTTGAAACCGCAATTTGCGATATCAAGTTCCGGGTGGGGTGGCCGTCGACACCCACCCTATGTCTTTACCGAGCAAGGGGTAGCCATGCTCTCCAGCGTTCTTAGGAGCAAGCGGGCGGTTCAAATCAATATCGAGATCATGCGGGCCTTTGTGCGGCTAAGGGAGATGTTGTTGTCCCACAAAGACCTAGCACGCAAACTCGATGCCCTGGAACGCAAGTACGAAAGTCACGACATGCATATTAGGTCCTTGTTCGAGGCGATCCGCCAGCTCATGACCCCGCCCGAGCCCAAGAAACGAAAGATCGGCTTTCTCGTCAAGGAAAGAGCGGCAAAGTACGGCAGGGCATAAGTAACAGGTGCTCAGATCAAGAAGGATCGCATAGATTATCGTGCCCGAACCCACCGGCCTACTTCTCAGGAATCATAACTGCCCTCCCATTCGGCGCTTAAGGTTAAATTCAAGCGTCGTTATCCCCAATGCCATGTAGGGGATTCTGTCGAAACTTTGTTGCTCACGGGCATTAGGGATAAAACGCTATACGTTCAATCCAGTCCGAGAACGGACGGGAGCGAGAACAAACAACAAAAGATCCCTCTGGATGCCACTTTCGAGGATCGCCATGCGGCCTCCGCCTCACACGCCTGCCAAGCAAGGGGGATTTTGCGTCAAGCAGTAAAAACTGTCAACCTTTTTGCCTTGTCAAGGGACTAATTCGGAGTAAAATTGGGCCGTTTAGATTCGCTCATGCTCTTGTTTGAGGAGGGGCCAAATGCCAAAGCTGTCTGCTTTTGTAGGAAGAAGCTTTCATAAAGAAGATAGTGGACTCGTTAATACCTTTCTAAAACACTTCGACACGTTCAAAAAGCTTGGTTTCCATTGCGAAGACGCAGAGGAGGCTGAAAGTAAATCGGTTGCTGAAAAGGTCAAAGCCAAGATGGCTAACAAGCAGGTTTTCATTGGAATTTTTACAAGAAAATATCCTGTCGCTGATTGGTTCGCCAGACAATTAAATCCCAATGATATGAGGTGGTTCTCCCGTTTTTTATGGCAGAAAAATAATATTTCGACTGCTTCCGGGTGGACAACCCAGGAAAGTGGTTTTGCCATTGGAAAAGATCTGAAACTTATCCTGCTTGTGGAGGAAGGAGTCATAGATATCGGCGGCTTGCATGGCGACCACGAAATAATTCAGTTTTCTCGGGAAAATCCCGAAAAGTGTTTTCCTGCACTAGACGCTCAGATCATAAGCTTGCTTGCTGAGCCTGAAAAGCCTGAGGAGCAGCGAGATGCCCAATCTGTACCCGAACTACCAGAGAGTCCCAGTCCTAAGAAGGAACTAATGGACGAGGGGGGCAAAAAAGAAGACGCCGAGCGACACTATCTCGTCGAAATTTACGCCAAGCTTTTCGATGAAAAAGATGAAGAAGGCGCAAAAAAGGTTTTGGCTGAATGGCTGCGCGAAGCTAAAACGGAGGGCCAACAAGTTCATCGTCGGGCCGTCTATCAGAGTTTTCGTCTTTCGGCTGGACATCCGGATGCTTTTGTAGAGCTGGAAGGTTTAGTAAAAGAGTACCCCACCCATCCGTCTCCCTTGCTTTTCTTAGGACGCGGTTTAAACAATTTAGGACAGTTTTCGTCGGCAGCAGATCGACTGAAGGAAGCAGCAGAAAGAGCAACTGACGATCAACGCAGAGCAACATTGTTGGTTGAAGCGGCCCATTCTCTTGCGAAAGACAACAAGTATGTTGAAGCAACCAATCTCTTACTTGATGCCCTATCCCATATAGGACGGGATCCTGCTGTTGGATTCGAGCTATGCAAGGGCCTTGCTCAAATTGCTGACGTACACAAAGACAATGATCAGCAAGTGGCTTTCCTAGAGAAAGCTCTCTCCATCCGACCTGCTCAACATGACCTGCGATTTCAACTTGCGTACAAATATTCGAACATGGGAAGATACGCGCTAGCTCTTTATCATTACAAAATTCTAGCTAACGAGGCGCCTGATGGGTTAAACCTCAATAATCTAGGTGTAGCTTATGCAGAGCTTGGACTGCCGGCTAGGGCAGTGACGGCCTATAAAAGAGCCGCCAACTTTGATGAAACATTGGCCATGGCTAATCTAGCGTACAAGTTCATCCAGGAAGGCTTTCTAGACGAGGCCAATGATTTAATTGAAAGAGCTCTTCCCATAAAAGATCGTCATCAAAACATCGCATCGGCACTGGCTAAAATCAGCGACGTTAAACAAGAGGAAGAGGCTAGGGAACAAGAAATCTTAAAGGGCATTGACGAGGAACGAAAATTCCGTTTAGGTTTTGCGGAGGCTACCTCCGTTAAAGTGGAGCGGGTACCCGCGATTACGGGCAGATGGAAGACACCGCACGGGGAAATCGACATCGCCATGGGTGACGGTATCTTGAAGGGACTTGGTGTTTCAAGAGAAACTGAAGCGGGATCACTGTTTGAGGCCCTTCTTCCCGCACCGTTTGCTGCTACCCCTCGGCAAGTCACGAAAACCGTTCGGCTGGATGCGACCTTACAAGGGGCAGGAGCACGAGGTCAGATCGTAATTGAGACAAAAGCAGGAACAATTCTGTCAAGTACCAAGCAGGAATTTAAGGTTCATCTAATAATCTCATCTAAGGAGAGAATCCGCTTGTTGCAGGTTGATGATAAGAACGTGATATCCCTGGCTAATCTAGATCTCTTGCCAGAGGCATAAAGCTAAAGACGCTCAAAGCCTAATGTGCCACAGTTGAGGTGCAAAAAATGCAGTATGGTTTATTCAAAGTAGGTTCAAGGCCCTACTGTGTTTGGGAAGTAAACCTACACGAGAGAAACTTGGAGTTTATTAATGCCATTGACCCCGAGTATTTTGAATACCAAGCACTAGCTCATATTGAGAATCTCAATTCCGAACATAAACAGCGGGCGGCATTGGCTCTACGGAATTCGTTTCACCACGGATTGGAAACCCTTTTCGCTTTAATTTGTGCCGTGTTGCAAGCCCCGGATTGTATACATGGCTGGATGCTAAAATATACCCTTAGTGACTTACGGGCCTTATTGACCGAACTCAATTCCGGTCGAGTGAATTTCTTCCATAAGCACAATCTGGAAAAGCCGCTCTCCTGGCTTTACCTCTCAGAAAGAGTCCATGAGTTTTCAAATAAAGATCCAGAGCGCGTCAAAGAAACGGTCTTACTTTTCGCCCAATTGTGGCAAAGGTTATGCCGTGTTTATCTAGATGAGCAAACAGTCAACGAATACAACAGCATAAAACATGGACATCGCGCTCTGTCGGGCGGTTTTACGTTTGCCATAGGGGTCGAAAAAGAATATGGAGTGCCGGCACCGCAAGAAAATATGACGGTAATAGGTGCAAGTGAGTTCGGGTCTTCTTTCTTCGTAGCCGAAGCTATTCAAGGAAAGAATAAAATAAAAGGGGATCCAAATTTTAAAACCGGACGTTATGCACTCAATTGGGATGCTGAGGCAACAGCTCATGCGTTGAATCTGATTTCCACGTCTATCAACAACGTGAAGTCGTATGCACTTAGACTAAACGGCGCTAAGCCTGGAACGGTTATATTTACCCGCCCCCGTGACCCTGAATATTTTGATAAACCATGGGAAACATCCGTCGGAGTGATAGGTAGCTCTTTGGGTGTTGTAGTCGACGAGCCGCAAATCAAAAGGTTTACGAGGGAAGAGATCGAAGAGAAATTCAAAAAGGCCGCCAGGGAAAAGCGGCGGTCAGCCTGACCACGTGAATCGAGTGTCGTGTCAGTCCAGGCCTTATTTTGACAAACCTGCTATAACTTTGGCTGCCAGGATTGAACTGAAATTCTCCTTCACCTTAATTCCCCAGTCCTGTTCCGGATAGCCGTAATATCAGCGATCTCAATCCCCCATTGCTTGCGGTAACGGCTGCTCACCGAGCCACGGGGAAGCAGCAGGATTGTCCGCCGTGGCGGGCGTGCCGGAAGGCCTCAATGGCCGCAATCTGGACTATGTGGCGAGAAACTTGCGGATCGGGATGAGTGGATGATTTCCTCAATTTGTTTCATCGAGTACTGTGGAATTCCCTTTTTCCGGGTTAGCGATTTGGTATAGTCGTAAATACTTTCTCTTAATTCCTTAACACTCTTTGGCTCTGGTCCGACTACGATGACCTCTACTTCGCTCCCAGGCGAAAAGGGGAGGTCAGTGATTTCCGCCCGACTTCCTCTTTGGACTTTTACCTTCTTTCTGATTGCGCGTAGAACTTTTGCTTTGTCCATATATATTCCCCTCGATTCAAAAACCGATTCTACTTGAACGCCCCGCATCCGGCAACAGCAAGGTTGAATATTTTCCGAGGCAGGCTGCTGTGCAATCGATAAAGGTACAAGAGCTAATAGATTGTCGTGTCCTATGGTAGACCCTGACGACTACTAATTCGATTGATCTCTCCTTCAACTTAACCCTGCGAGGCCGCAACGGCCCGGGCTCTAAGCTCTGCTCACCCGCGCCCATTCATTAACAAGCCAAAGCGCTCATTTTGGACAGAACAGATGGAGATTTATCTTGACTTTCGGATGACGTTGGGGCAGGAAAGTGGGGCGGTATGGCGAAGAAGAATCCCAAAAGACAGCCTCGGACCATCGGCCGGCGATTCACGTCGCTGGAAAGGCTTGTCCGGAGTGGATTTCGACAGACGGACGCCGGGTTTCGGAGTTTTGATAAGCGTACGGACTTAAGGTTCCGAGGTTTTCAGAAACTGGCGGACGCTAGATTCCGCGGTCTCAGCTCCGACCTAATGGCGCTTCGGCGCCAGACAGACATAGGGTTTAACGGCGTGCGCAGCGAGTTCCGCAATCTGCGAAAAGAGATGGACACCAAGTTTGACCTGGTACATCTTGAGTTCCGTAATGTCCGAAATGAAGCGAATGAGAGGTTTACCAGGGTGGAGGACCGTATTGATCGATTGGCCACCCATGTAGACGGCTTTATGAAACTGCATGAGACTCTCGACATTGAACTTAAGGTCATGAAAGAGCAAATGAACCGATTCGAGCAAAGGCTGGACCATTTAGAAGCGGCTCGGGCCGGTTAACGTGCAAGCTATCAGATTTTCTTTTTAGTCCCTTTAACCCTGTAACCCCTCTTTTAATCCACAGCCTTCACCGTGATGAGATTGGTAGTGCCGACTTTGTGTAGTGGAACGCCGGAGGTAATCACCACCAGGTCTCCTTTCTTGACCAAGCCCAATCCCAACGCCTTTTGCTGCGCCAATCGGATCAGTTCGTCCGTGCTCTTAAAAGCCCGTATCTGAAGAGGGGAGACCCCCCATACCAGACAAAGGGTTTTGACCGTTTGCCGGTTTGGGCTGATGGCGACGATCGGTTGCGAAGGTCGATACCGCGCGATCATCTGTGCCGTGCTTCCCGAGGTGGTGGGAATCAAAAAGGCCTTCACTTGAAGGTCGCGCGCCAGGGAAATGGCCGCATGGCTGACGGCTTCGGGAACGCTTTTCTTGATTCCCTCTATTTGAAATCTGGGTTTCAGTATTTTTTCGGTTTCCATTGCCACCCGCGCCATCGTCTTTACCGCCTCGATGGGGTAGCTCCCGGTGGCCGACTCCTCCGAGAGCATGAGCGCATCCGTTCCGTCCAGGATAGCGTTGGCAATGTCGGCCACTTCAGCGCGCGTGGCGCGGGGATTTTGCACCATGGATCTCAGCATCTGAGTCGCCGTGATCACCGGTTTGCCCGAGCGGTTCGCCTTGCGGATGATCATTTTCTGGATGGCCGGAATCTTCTCGGGAGGGATTTCCAGCCCGAGGTCTCCGCGCGCTACCATGATCCCGTCCACCGCTTCGAGAATCGAATCGATGTGATCGAGGGCCTCATGCTTTTCGATCTTTGCGATGATCGGGATCTCCGCTCCTCTCCTTTTCATCTCGTGCCGGGCCTGGAGGATATCGTTGCGGTCACGGACGAAGGAGAGGGCGACGAAGTCCACGCCCTGCGCGATGCCGAAGGCTAAGTCTTGCTTGTCCTGCCGGGTCAAGGAAGGGAGGTCGAGGCTTCCTCGAGGAAAATGAATCCCTTTGTGCGAGCCGAGCACTCCTCCCACGGCGATCTTGCAGGTAACCCCTTCCGCATTGCTCTTGACTACCTCCAGTTCGATCTCTCCGTCGCCCAGCAGAATGGGATCCCCTTTTTTAACAAGGCCGGGAAAATCCTTGTAGCCCACGGAAACGGTCCGCTCGTTTCCCTCGATCTTGCGTGTGGTCAGGACCAGGAACCTGCCGGTTTGGAGCCTCACGCGGTTGCCCGCGATGGAGCCTACCCGGATCTTCGGTCCCGGGAGGTCCTGGAGCAGCGCTACAGGCTTGTTGAGTTTTTGCGCAATCCGGCGAATGGTCCGGATGATTCGTTGATGAAAGGAATAATTTCCGTGACTGAAGTTCAGCCGGGCAACGTCCATGCCCGATTGGATAAGTCCGCGGATGGACTTCTCGGATTCGCTCGCAGGTCCGATGGTGCAGACAATTTTAGTTCGACGCATTTCATTAATCTACACAAGTGGGATTAGGAATCAATCGTTGAGGGGGCTCTTTGTAATGAAATGTGGTCGAAAAGAGGCGGAGGCGACCTGCTCCTCAGCGGGAGCCGATGGGTCTCTGCTTGTCTGCCCCAAACGTTTTACTTGTTAGGTTCAGTGCCCTCAAGTAAATTCTGTGTCGGACGTCTCCCTGGCTTCGGCGCAGGCCCCCTCCGCAATCCCGAGCTCCATCTCTAGTTCCGAAGGGGGGAAACCTGGAGGCCTGAGGCACAGGGACGAGGAGGTTGAAGGCAGGCCCAGGCTGTTGGAGAGAGCACAAAATGGGGACGGAAGGGCGGCCCTCAAGGTACTGACCTATTGCCTCGGGTCGAAAGGTTTTCTCCCGAGGAACTGCGTCGCTCTCCGCAATGACGCCTCGATAGGAAAGCAGGCGCGTGTTATATGCTCGACCCTGCCCGCTTCAGGCGCGGATCGAGGATGTCCCTGAGGGCGTCGCCGAGCAGGTTGATGCCCAGCACCGTGAAGAAAATGCAGAGACCGGGAAAAAGCGCCAGCCACCATGCGGTACTGATGTAGATGCGTCCGTCGGCTAACATGGTGCCCCATGTAGGGATATCAGGCGGGACGCCGAGCCCCAGGAAACTCAGGCTCGCCTCGGAGATAATAGCCGAGGCCATAGCGAAGGTGCCGATGACCATGGAAATTTGAATCAGGTTGGGTAAAATATGGCGCCAGATGATAGCGCTGTCGCTGGCCCCCAGCGCCCGCGTAGCGGTCACGAAGTCGCGCGTTCTCAGCGATAGGGCCTGACCGCGCACCACGCGGCAGTACTGAATCCAACGCTGTGCCACAAGCGCTAAAATAAGGTTGAAGAGCCCCTGGCCGAGAAAGGCGAGGATGGCGATGGCTAAAAGCAGGGGCGGGAAGGCCCACATGACCTCCACCAATTTCTGAATGGCGAAGTCGACCTTGCCGCCAAAATAGCCCGAAACAGCGCCCAGGGTCACGCCGACACATCCCGAGATGACCACGACGGCAAGAGCCACCAGGAGGGAGACCCGAGCGCCATAAATAATGCGGCTTAAGACATCGCGTCCCAGGTTGTCGGTGCCGAGAAAGTGGGAGCTGCCGAACCACTGCGGCGCTTGCAGCGTCAGGCGGAGCTGCTGGGCATTGGGATTATGCGGCGCTATGAGCGGCCCCACAATGCCGACCACAACGAGGATCATGACAATGAATCCTCCGACGTAGACCTTGACTCGCATCCATGGGCGGAGCCAGGCGAGGCCGTTGTGCCGGCCGGTGTCTGGCGCCGCGGGTGACCGGCTAGTAGCGGATTCTTGGGTCAATGATTCCATAGAGCGCGTCGATCACGAGATTAATGGTTACGAAAGCGACCGTGTACATTAACACCAGACCCATTATCAATGGGTAGTCGCGAGAGGTCACTCCGGTGATGAGCAGGCTGCCCATGCCCGGCCAGGCAAAGACCGTCTCTACGATGATGGATCCGCTAAGGAGCGTTCCCAACTCGAGCCCGACCACGGTGATGATGGGTATCAGCGCGTTGCTCAACACGTGGCGCCACAGGACGCCCTGTTCCGCTACCCCCTTTGCTCGGGCCGTTACCACATATTCCTCGTGCATGACTTCGAGCACCGAGGAGCGGGTGACGCGCATCAGAATCCCGATCATATTGGCGCCCAGGGCGAAGGCCGGCATCGCCATGTACATCAAGGCGTCCTTGACCGCCGGCCAGTTGCCCTGCAGTGCGTTCTCCAAGAGATAGAAACCGGTCTCCTGAGAGCCGGCAATGCCGTAGGTGCTGCGTCCGGCGGAAGGCAATATATGGAAGCTGCCGGCGAGCAGCAGGATCAGCATGATGCCGAGCCAGAAATTCGGCATGCTGATCCCGAAAAGCCCGAAGCTTGTCCCAAGGTTGTCCACCCAGGAATTGGGTTTGGCTCCAGCCCAGACGCCGAGCGGAATGGCCAGCGTGACTGCGATCAGGATAGAAAAGGTGGCGAGCTCGATGGTGGCGGGGAGTCTCACGGCGATCAGCTCGCTTACCGGCTGAGCGAGACGGAACGATTTTCCTAAGTCTCCGGTTACCGCCGCGGCGAGAAATTTCCAGTATTGGATGTGGAGCGGTTGGTCCAATCCCCATCGCTGTCTGGCCTCGATCACGTCGGCTTCAGAGGTGGCGTCGGAAAGGAGCAGCGCCGCCGGGTCGCCTGGAGCAGCATGCAGCAGGAGGAAAACGAGCAGGGTGATCAGCAGGAAAACCGGGACAGTTCCAAGCAGCCGACGAACCAGATAGCGTGTCATTGACCTCCTATCTGAGCACTCGGATATCCTCGCCGAAGATGCGGCCGCTCGGAGTCGGCTTGTAGTCGACGTTTTTCGCGATGCCATACAGCATCTGATGGCGCCACAAGAAATGGGCCGGGGCCTCCTCGGTGAGCAGGCTCATGGCCTCAGAGAGGACCTTTTTGCGCTTGGCCGGGTCGAAGGTCTGCCGCTCCAGGGCCAAGAGCTTGTCGAACTTCGGATTGGAGTAGCCGATCCGGGGCGAACCGCCCGTCTCGAAGTATTGCGACAATGCCACGCTAGGGTCTACCACCGAGCCGCGTCCCATGTAATAGAAAGGGGTTTTCCCGGCCTGGACATTGGCCCACAGAGAAGCCCAATCCGGAGTCTGGAGTCTGGTCCGAATGCCCACTGCGTTCAACATCGGCACGATGGCCTCGGAGATCTGCTTATCGAGGGTGTAGCGTCCCACGGGGGTATAATAATCCACGTCTACGCCGTTGGGGAAGCCGGCCTGTTTTACCAACTGGCGCGCTTTTTCAGGATTGTACTCGTATTTGGGTTTCAAATTTGGGCTGTAGCCGTACTGTCCTGGCCCGATTGGCCCGTCGAGACGGGTTGCCTCTCCTTTCAGCAGAGTCGCGATGATGATGTCCCGATCGATGGCATAGCTAACCGCCTGGCGCAGCAACTTGTTATCCCAAGGCTTGAACTTGGGGCTCATGGCCAGGAACATGATCTCAACCGAGTCCGTCGATACTATCTTGGTGTTCGGGTTTTTCTCCACCCGCTCGCGCAGATGGGGCGGGATGAACTGGGCGATCTGGATTTCGCCATTGAGTAATGCCGTTACCCTCTGCTCCGGCTCCCGCATGATGCGAAAGATCATTTCATCGGGCGCCTGCCTCAACTCTTTCATGCCCGGATAGTCCAGGTTTTTGGAGATGACGAAGCGTTGGCCCGGGATCAGCTCCTTGAACTTGTAGGGGCCGGCGCCGATCGGGTATTTTCGGTCGGCTACGTCCGGGCCGTACTTGTCGTAGATGGCTTTACTGGTCACAATGAAACGGTCGAAGAGATATTCGGTCAGCGGCGCTGTGGGCTCCTTGGTCGTGAACCTTACGGTGTGGGCGTCGAGGGCCGTGGCGCTGGCGATGGGGGCGATGTTCTGTTTTTGTTTGCTTTGGGGGTCGGTGCGGATGCGGTTGAAAGAGTGGACGACATCGGCGGCGGTCACCGGCGAGCCATCGTGGAACTTGGCATTTTTGCGCAGGTGGAAAATCCAGGTATTTGGGTCTTTGACCTCCCAACGTTCGGCCAGCATTCCCTCGTACTCCCCCTTATCAAAATCATAGGTGCCCAGGCAGCCAAGGACCTGGCACCAGATGCCGTAAAGCAGGGAGACGCTGTCCCCGTAAGGGTTGAATGTCTCCATGGTCTCGGTGACACCGATAGAGACCCGCGTCTGAGCATCCGCCCATCGCGGCGTCACTGCCGCCATAAGCAAGACAATGACTGCCGCCAGAATAGTGTTGCCGTTTTGCCCCTTCATGCTGACCTCCTTTTGCTGTCTCGGATTCACGACCCTAGATGGGCCGCAATTCGATGGATGAAATAGTTCTATTCCTTCTGTCCATTTTCTGTCAACCCCCTGTCCTCACTACGCTCGGAATCTCAAATCTCAGATCTCAGATTTGCAATCCCGTAGGGCTTGGCCGGTCCCTTTTCACGAGGAGCAGGACAAGATATAAAGTGTGAGTTGGCATTATCGAGGCTTTGAGAAGGGGAGTTAACTGATTCGCGTCTTTCGCTCGCTTCTGCATAGAAACTACGCCCTCTATTGGTCTTCCGACCTGCTCGCCTCCACAGGCCAGTTCATTCGAGAGACCGCGCTCTACTGGATCGCCTACGAGATCACCGGCTCGGCGATGGCCCTGGGTATCTTGGGTCTTTGCGAGGCGACTCCTCGCCTGGTTTTCGGATTGTTGGGAGGCGTTCTGGCAGACCGCTACGATCGCCTTCGCTTGTTGACCTTGATCCAATTTCTCTCTTCGATACCCATCTTTGTCTTTGTGCTTCTGTACTTCGGGGGGGTGCTGGAGTTTTGGCATATCCTTACCCTGGAGATCGTTTCGGGCGTGATTCGGAGCGTCAATCCTTCCGCCTCCCAATCGCTTCTGCACGAGCTTGTTCCAAGCCAGGAGCTCATGGACTCGGTGGCGCTTTTTACGATCGGGTTTAACTTTGCTCGAATCGTGGGGCCCTCGATTGGCGGGGTCCTGATTCTCTGGATTGGCGCGGGAGGTTGTTTCCTGCTCTACGGCGTCAGCCTCCTCCTCTCCGGCTTGGAAATGCTGTTTATTCATTTGCCGAAGAGAGCAACGGTGCAAGGAGAGCAAAATGTCCTGCGCGAGATTCAGGAAGGTTTCGGGTATATACGGGAGGCGCCTGTCATCCTCAGCAGCATCGGGGCCGCGTATGTCATCAGCATCTTTGCGAGCACATATCAGCGCTTCCTCCCGGTCTTTGCCAAGGAGGTTCTTAACGTAGGTCCAGAAGGGCTGGGGATACTCATGGCTGCGCCGGGGCTGGGCGCTATCACTTCCTTGCTGTTCCTGACCACCGCGGGCGAGCATTGGAAGAAAGAAACCTTACTTTGGGTGACGGCCACGGTCACGCCCCTGTTTTTGATCCTTTTTTGCCTCTCGCACAATTTTTTGTTGTCTGTCGGCCTATTGGCTCTGGTCGGGAGCGGACAGATAGCTTTTCGCACCATCAGCCGCGTAATTATTCAAATAGAGGTGCCTCGCGATCTATTGGGCCGGGTAATGAGCGTCTTTGTAATGGACCAGGGGATGCGCTCGGTTGGCTCTCTGGTCATCGGCATCTTCGCTTCAATTTTTGGCGCCGCACTTGGCCTGGCTCTGACCTCGATTGTCTCCTTGACGCTGACCTCCACGCTTTTTTATCACTTCCTTGGGGCAGAGGGAAAAAATCGATAGTTCCTTGATAAGAGGCTATAAGGTCCAGTGGGAGATGCCATTTTGCGGTATTTCCCCCTTAGATTGCCAAAACCTGTAAACCTTTTTCTTCTTTCTTCGTCCAAATTTATTGAGAAAGCTTGTGGCACGGCATTTGCTCTATACCTTGTTGAGTCTTCGATAGATCAAAGTTAGGAGGTGGTTATAATGGATTTAATAGGGTCGATATATAACCTCGGCGATATCAATCTGGCTATCCCTGCTTGGCAGATGGCGGTTTACATCGGTCTGGTCACAATCTTCATGTTTATGCACGAGACCCGGGGTTGTCTTGTGACTACTTACCTCTTTGGCCTCTACTGGGGTTACTATCTTTACGGGAGTGACTTTCTGACCGCTGCCAATGGTGTTCCGGCTGTGACCACCGCCTATATCGCCTTTGGTCTTCTTCTGGCAGGGTTCAGCTTGATTGCCCTTTTTTACGAGAAGTAGGAAAAAAATATTTGAGGAATTTTCAACGAGCTGTCAAGCCGGCAGTGGACGGTAAAGGCCGGCTTTGGCAATACAGTAGATGATGGAGAGGTCGCCAAGGAGAGAGAGAAGACCCAGAAGCCCGAGGAGCTCGGGGGGAACTGTCCTGGCGTAGGCAAGGCCTCCAATGGCGATGGGGATGACCAGGCCTACCAGCACTGCGCCAAGGTAGAAGGGCAGGGCCACGCGGCCAAAGAGCATCAGATCGACCGAGCGCAACGCGGTCATACCGCTTCCGCGCATCACCTCAAGGTAAATGAGCACTAGCACTGCTGTCGAGACCGCTAGCCAAAGCTTGAGCGGTTCTAGTGGCCCCAAGGCAGCGTGCTGTGCCCCTAAAGAGCCCAGAACCATGAGCACGGCGGCGCCACCGCGTAGCGCATAGGAAATATACAGGGCCGGCACCAGGGGAGTGTTCCACAATGGTATGCCCTTACTGGAGGCCCAAACAAACCCCTTATAGACCACAACCCAGAGCGCCCCTAGCAGTGAGAGCGCGAAAAAAATCTGTTCTAAGGATGTCTGCCGTGCTGCGAAAAACCAAAGCAGCAAATAGACGAAGGCTGCCGCCATAAACAGGGACATGCCTGCCAGGCCACGGCTGATCCAGGAACTGCCGAACCCCGTAAGCATGCGCCAGAAACGTTCAGGCCGGCCGAGGAAAAAAAAGTGCGCGAGGGCCCCAAAAACCACCAGGAAAAAGCCCGCGACCAACCCTGGAGTGAAACCAAAGAGCAGGGAGAAGATCCATGCGCCCGCCCCGGCTCCAGTCAAGAAATGGGCGAAGATAAGGAGTAGGCCACGGCCTTCAGCCCATTCGCGCTGAGGTCGGAAGCGTTCACGCAAGTCAACGGTCCTGCTCGGAAATGGATCTGCTAATGCCATATTCTTCTCCCCTAGGCCGGCAAATAGTAGATGGAAGGGTTTGTTCCCAGCTCCGGGTAAAGCTGGTAGCCGCCGCGATCACGAACGAGCTTGGAAATCTCGCTTAGGGGATTATCCAGGTCGCCGAAGGTGCGCGCCTTCGTCATGCAGTTAGCCACGCATGCGGGCTCAAGCCCTTTCTCAAGCCGCGGCAGGCAAAAATTGCATTTGGAAACCACACCCTCTTGGTGACGTTGGTATCCTACCTGTTCGAACGGCGTAGGGTGCTCTTGGAAGTAGTAACGCATCTCAGCATTAAAGAAGCGCTGATCATAAGGACAAGCCATCATACAATAGCGGCACCCGACGCATTTGTCAGCATCGATATCGACAATCCCGTTGGGGTGTTGGAAGGTAGCGCCCGTAGGACAGACCTCCAGGCACGGGGGCTCGGCGCAGTGCATGCACTGAAGGGGAATGGATATGCGCCGCACCTGGGGATACTTGCCGGACTCATGTTTAATGACCCTCAGCCACAGCACCCCTGGGGGAGTGGCATTTTCAGCCTTACAAACCACAGAACAGCCGGTGCAGCCGATGCACCGCTTGAGATCAATGACCATTCCATATCTCATGGTTGCGCTCTGGCTTTGCTCACTGTAACCCGTACACACTGGTCTTGGGTCAGAGAGGGAATGTCCACATTGTCAAGCCCTACCGGCATGAGCCATTCGAAGCAAAGCCCTTTACCGTCCTGGTTGGCGACGCTTAGGTACTTGGACCAATGACCCCCGCAGCCGGCAATAGCGACTACCTCCGGGTGGATGCCTTCGGTCAAGGCAGCCTGTCCCCGGATCGTGTTTCCTGTGGGGGATGATTTTATCTCGATCCAATCTCCCTCTCGGATACCCCTTTGACGCGCTGTTTCGGTGTTGATGGCTACGCCGTAAGCAAAGCGATCGATCTTGCTAACCTCGTCGAGCCAAGGGTTGTTATAGGTTCCAGAGAAGGTCTGCATGGGGATCTTATAGTAGATAGCGTAGAGACTGTGGTCCCGAGAATTCTCCTTGTAGCTCAGGCAGGGGCGCCACTCGGGGAGGGGCTGAAAGGCGCTTGTGTCAAGCTCGATCCCGAGCTTCTCGCTCATGGCTCGCACCTTTTCGCCCAGGGGTTTGAACCACTCGAAGTAGAGAGGGACTCGGGTATGGGAAAATGGTTTCCAATAGACCTCCTCCGCCTTTTTGGGCCACTTAACGAGACCGTGCTCCTTGAACCACTCTAGGCCGCGCTCCGCACCGAAAAGAGATTTATAGCGACGATCCACGATCTCTTCCCAAGAGTAGCGCGAGTCAGTCTCCAACGTGTACGGCGCCTTCACCTCCAGCATCAGATTAACAAAGTTATAAAACTCCTCCCGCATCCCCAATCGTTCCACCAGCTCTAACAGCACGTCGCAGGCGCTACGGCGCTCGGCGATCTGCCCAACCACGGGCTGACGGACATGGTAACACCACTCACCGACCGGGCTGTTGGAGCTGATCCAGTCGGCGGTGTGGCTGAGACGCTCCAGGTAACTGGCAGCCGGCAGAACAATATCGGAGAGGTAGGTCGACTCATCCAGGAAGAGGGCAAAGGAAACTTGGAACACGTTTCTAAATGCTTCTTCAATCGCCTTGGGGTTGGCGAAAGTCATCACATAGTTGGACCCCACGTGAAGATTCATCTCGATTTTATATGGGACCTTAAAGCGTTCCGGGTCAGCCATCACCACCGGCAAGGCCCCGGAGCTTCCCGGGCACGTAGGAATCATCCCTCTAAGGTCGATGGTTTCCGCCCCTTTCACTTCCCTGGGTGGATAAGGGGGTGAGGGGTTAGGCCAGCGCCCAGTCACCATGAGCCCGTCGCGATCCGCCTTAGGAGTCCATTTAAGCTGGCCGGTTTCGGGATAACCCAGAGAACAAGAGTTCATACCCAGTAGACCCCCGGGTACATTGGAGGCTCCCACAACTTCGGTCAGGAGCTCCAGCGCCATGGAACTAAGCAGCGCATTTTTGTGACCTTGGGCTCCCTTAAAATACATTACCGCTACAGGACGGTACGGCAGCACTTTCCCCTCTAGAACAATGGTGCTCCCGATGCGCGCCTCTTGCCCAAACTCGTTGGCGATGCGACGGATCGTAGCGGCGGGAACCGTGGTAATGGGTTCAGCCCACTCAGGGGTAAAGGGCTTCAGATGTTCTCTTAGGATGGTAAAGGCCGGCCTGGCGCGTAAACCGTTCACCCTATATTCGCCCTCCAGAGCAAAGTCTTTGATAGTAGGGTCGCTGAACGGTTTTTCACCGGCGTCGACAGGGTCCCATATGAGAGGGAGTTGCTGTTTGGCGTCGCGGATGTAGAGGCCATCGTCGCCTATAAGGTAAGGAGCATTGGTGTGATGCTTGAGATAGTCGCCATCGTAAATGCTCAGCTCATTGAGAAGAACGTTTAGCATCGCCAAGGCGAAGGCGCCATCGGTGCCGGGTCGAATGGGTATCCATTCGTCGGCCTTTTCTGCGCCTGGACCGAGAAAGGGATCGATGGCAACATGCTTCATGCCCCGGACCCGAGCCTCGGCTATCCGTTGCGCCATGCCGGTCACGCAGTAGTAACTACCGGAACCGGTGCCTGTCCCGAAGTTCAGTAAATATCGACAATGATCAGGGTCAGGCAGCTTGGACCAGGAAGCGTGCAGAAGGGCTCCGAAAAGGTGTTCAGCAGTGCCGCAGTGGTTGCCGGCGCCGGAGTTCCAGCCATTGGGAGTGCCGAAAGTCATGGCAAAGATTTTGGCGAAAGGAACTTCGTCCTGGGTTGTTACCGTGCCGGTCAAGAGGAGCTTGCGCGGATCTTCTCGGCGAATTTTTGACAGTCGCGCCGCAATGGTATCCAGGGCTTCTTCCCAGGTGATCTGGACCCATCCCGGGTCGGTATTCAGACCCTTCTCAGGGTTTGTCCGCTTCAGCGGCACATTAACCCGGTTGGGATCGTAGAGAGTCATGATGCCGCTGACCCCCCTCGGACAAAGCCTTCCCCGGTTAGTGGCCGAGTCGGGGTTCCCCTCGATCTTGACTACAGTTCCATTAACGCGATGAACCTGAAGGGCGCACACGCTGTAGCAAACCCCGCAGGTCGTGGGAATCCACCGGTCCTCTTGGGCCAGGTTCGCAGCCATTTTTTATCCCCCCGCCGTAGCCGAGAGTACAAACACCTTTACCTCTGCGGAGGATTTTTGCCCATCGCCAAGCAGTTCTTCCAATGAGCCGGCCTGGGCATCTTCGACAAAGACTCGAACATTGGCCTCCAGTTCTCCGGCGTTGGTATATAGCCGTTCGTGCAGTTTTTCCCCATATCTTTGAACCAGAAGATCGACGAGGTTACGAAGCGTGCAGCAATCGGGCATTTGCAGGGCGAGGGGCGATGTGTCCACAACGTCCCGCACAAAGCCATAAAAACGGACTTCAACTTGCATCAAGCTTTCCTTACCAATTGTAAGGAAGGGAGCAAATGGCATGCCATTATGATTGTGCATGGATACACGTAAGGTCAGGCGGCCCTGCCTTCCCATTTTCAAGAATACTCTGAGTGTTTTTTGGAAATATTGGGAATGGCCGTCGTCTTTTCCTTCTATTTCATACAGATATGATCTCTTGGCACAAATCCTGCTTTTAGTTGTTATTCGACGATTGATACCTTTGGCAGTCAAGTTGTGAAAGGCAGAGCTGAATATCACCACCAGGGAGAAAATTAATAGAAGGAGACAGGACGATGGTAGAACCTAAAAAACAAATCGCATTCGTTGTTGACCTCAATAAATGTATGGGCTGCCATACCTGCTCGATAGCCTGCAAAACCCTTTGGACTAACGATAAAGGAATGGACCACATGTGGTGGATGAAGGTTAACACGATGCCCGGACGGGGATACCCCCGAGATTGGGAAACGATGGGGGGCGGATATGACGGAGCAGGAAACCTTAACCTAGGCAAGCAGCCCAAGACGGAAGATTACGGCAAAGCCATGGAGTTCAATTACGAGGAGGTATTCTTTGGTGGCGGGAACGGGAAAAGAGCCCATTTGGCGCCGCGGGAGAGTCCAGGATGGGGTCCTAATTGGGACGAGGATATTGCCACCGGAGAGTATCCCAACGCCTATTTCTTCTATATGCCACGGCTGTGCAACCATTGTTCCAGCCCCGCCTGCGCGCAGGCATGCCCCTACGGCGCCATTCAAAAGCGAGAAGAGGATGGCGTGGTTTTTATCGCCGACCAGGAAAAGTGTGAGAGCTGCCCTGAGCCGTTATGTATGAAGGGCTGCCCTTACAAAGAGATCTACATGAATCCGGTGAGAAACGTCGCCCAAAAATGTAATGGATGCCTGCCGAGGATGGAGCGGGAAGTGGCTCCGGCTTGCGTGAGGCAATGCCCCGGCCGGTGTATTTGGGTCGGTTTTTTGGATGATCCGGATAGTCCTGTCCATAAGCTGGTCGAGGAGTGGAAAGTAGCCCTACCGTTGCACTCTGAATTTGGCACTAAACCTAATGTCTTCTATATCCCACCGTTGTCTCCGCCGCGTCTTAATAATGAAGGTGATATTGATGCGACGCAGCCCCGATTACCGGTCGAATACCTTAGATCTCTATTTGGTCCCGAGGTGGACGGAGTTCTAAGCCGGCTAAAAGGGGAGATAGAGAAAAAAAGGAAGAAAGAGGAATCCAAAATCATGGATGTGCTTATTGCTGCGAGATGGCAGGAACTCTTGGGGCCGTTTGTTAAAGATCCAAGCGAGGCGAGGTAAAGATGGAAACTTATCAGGTAGAGCTTAAAGGAGCCGAAGCAGAACAGATAGGCTGCCGCAGCCGCCTTTATTCCCTCCTTTCCAGCGGCTTTCGATTCCCGTCTCCGCAGATATATGAGGGGGCGAAGACCGGCAAGTTTGCGGCTGAGATCCAAGCGGTCATTGCGAATCTTCCCTACGCCGGCTTGACCGCGGGCGAGCTGGGGCGGGAGACAGGTTTGAGTTGCGAGGAATTTCAGAGCAACTACATCGGGCTGTTCGAGGTCGGGAACAATGATGGCCCCCCGTGCTTCCTCTATGAGGGGGAATATGCCGGCGGGCGGATGAAGGTGATGGAAGAGGTTCTACGGTTTTACCATCATTTTGGGCTTCGCCTTTCCACCGAGAAGCGGGATCGACCGGACCATTTGGCCTCGGAGCTGGAGTTTATGCATTTGCTGACCTTTAAGGAAGCGAAGGCCATGGTCGATGGCAAGGAATCTGGCGCTTACCTTAAAGCAGAGCGGGATTTTTTACGCTTTCATCTAAGTGACTTATTAATGGCTGTGGGTAAGAGGGTGGGAGGAAACAGAGTGCTTTTCTATACAGATCTAGCACACTTAGCTGAGAACTTTTGCAAGAAAGAGCTAGCCTATTTGCTAACCATAGGCAAGGGAGGAAAGAGTGACTGATCTAAGGCTGAAGCTGGAAGGATTAGAAGCAAAAGAAGGGCGCCTGTCCGATACCTCCGACTTCTCCCTTGGCGCGGTCCGACAAAATATTTGGGACTGGGACCGGGTAGTTAAGGGCTCGCACCTGACCAACTGTTGGTACCAAACGGCCTGTAACTACAATATTTACGTCAAGGATGGCGTTGTGCTCAGAGAGGAACAGGCCGCTAACTATCCGCCCCAAAACGATCCGCTGGCTCCGGATTTTAATCCCAGGGGCTGCCAGAAGGGCTCCTGCTATGTGCACCGCATCTACGACCCCACGCGGATCAAGTATCCCATGAAGCGGGTTGGCGAGCGCGGCCAGGGCAAGTGGAAGCGGATAAGCTGGGACGAGGCCCTTACGGAGGTCGCAGATGCTATCATTGATACTGCGACGAAGGAGGGTCCATCTGCCATCGTGCAGGGTGGCGGGACCCGGGTGATGAATATCGGCAGCGAGGGAACCGGTCCCACGGCCTTCTTTGTCGGTTTGGGAGCGCCCCTTTCCAACGTGACCGCAGACAATGGGGACGACCACCAGGGAGTCGCCATTACATTGGGCAAAGTGATTGTTGGAGATTCCGCAGATAACTGGTTCTACTCGGATATGATCCTGATCTGGGGAGGAAACCCGGCATACACCAATATTCCCAATCACCATTTTATCGCCGAGGCTCGCTACAACGGAACGAAAGTTGTTACCATCTCGCCCGATTATAGCCCCTCCGCCGTCCATGCGGACCAGTGGGTGCCGGTGAACATCGGCAGCGATGCTGCTCTGGCCCTGTCGATGTCTCAAGTGATTATAAAGGAGAAATTGTTTAAGGAAGATTTTGTCCGGGAGCAGACGGATCTCCCACTCCTGGTTGTGGAGTCCACCGGCAGGTTTTTGCGAGAGAAAGATTTCAAGGCTGGAGGACGGGAAGACACCTTCTATTTCTGGGATCTCTCATCCGGGAAGCTGACTGAGGCGCCAAGAAAGAGCCTGGCGCTTAATGGCACGATTCCGGCGTTGCAGGGGAGCTACAAGGTCGAGACCCCGCAGGGCTCCGTGACAGTGAAGCCGTTTATGGAGATCCTCAGCGCCCATCTTGACCGGAATTACACCCCGGAGCAGGCCGGTCAAATTACCGGCTTATCTTCTCGCGTGATCGAGCAGTTGGCCCGGGAAGTGGCCACGGCTAAAGGAGTAGTCAACATCAGCACTGCCAACTGGGGCAAGTGCTACCACGGCGACCTGATTGAGCGCGCCATACTGATGGTATTTGCCCTCTGTGGCCACATGGGTCGCAAAGGCGCCACTTTTAGCGCCTTTCCCATGATGGGGCTTGATACCTCTCTTGGGGGGTTGGAGAAACGGGGCGACCAGATCATCCTTTCTGCTGCCGGCGGAGACCCGCGCTTTGCCCAGTGGCGGGAAGAGGGTTTTACCGACGAGATGATTCTCTATGAATACGTGCACCAGGCCTTTTCCTCGGGGGGCGTCACGCCGACCTCGCTCATGTACTACATCCATGGTGGAATTCTCGATCTTTGTGCAAAGCACCCTGAGTGGGATCCTGATATAAAGCGGCCTATAAAGGAGTACGTCCGCGAGGCCTTTGATAAGAAATGGCAGTTTCTTTCCCCGGGGCTGGATAAAGAGCCCAAAGTGATGTTTGCCCTGGGGGGTAATTTCCTCCGCCGGGCGCGCTGCACCAACACCTTGATTGAGACATTTTTGCCCAAACTCCGCCTCTTGGTCTCAATCGATTGGCGTTGGAATAGCTCAGCGCTTTACGCCGACCTGGTTCTACCCGCCTGTAGCTGGTACGAGAAGACCTCCACTTTCCTGATGGGGATGCCGGTTCAACCCTTCGTCCATATGGTGAACCAGGCGACAGAGCCGCTCTACGACTCCATGGGTGAATGGAAGATGTTTTGTCTGCTGGCGAGGAAAGTCGAAGAGCGGGCAAGCGAGCGGGGTATACCGAGCTACAAGGACGCCAATGGCGTTGAGCACCGGTTTGCCGGACTGGAAGAAAAGGTCACCTTTGGCGGGCTCTATAGTGAGGACGATGAAGAGGGGATAGCCAGAGATGCTTTTTTGAATGCCTCCAATGTGGAGCAGATCGACTGGGAAGAGTTCAAGGAGCGAGGAATCGCCCGCTACACCGGCGTGGGGACAGGAATGCGCTCCATTGGGAATACCTGCGATATCGTCCCCGGCGAGCCGGTTGTCCCCCTCACCTGGCATACCGAAAGAAAAGACCCCTATCCAACACTTACCCGCCGCATTCAGTTCCTCATTGATCACGAACTGTTTCGAGAGCTCGGTGAGGATTTGCCTGTCCATAAGGACCCTCCCCCGGCAGGAGGGGATTACCCTCTTAAGCTCACCGGCGGACATGCCCGGTGGAGTATTCATAGCGACCAGGTCGATGAAACGTTGCTCCTCCAGCTCCAGCGGGGTGGACCGCTCATGTTTATGAGCGCTAAGGATGCCCTCTCGAGGGAAATACGCGATGGAGATACCGTCGAGGTCTCAAATGACGTGGCCTCATTTCGGGTTCAGGCAGCGGTTTCCCCGGCGGTAAGGCCGGGTCAGGTGATCATCTATCACGCCTGGGAGAACTACCAGTTTGAGGGATGGCGCCACTTCAAGAGCGTTATGGCCTCACCAATGAACCCCGTCGAGCTAGCCGGAGACTATTTTCAGATCCGGCCCATAACCATGAGCAACTATCCGGGCTTCAGCGATCGAGGAACGCGCGTAGAGGTAAGGAGAGCGGGCGCGTGAGACTGATTGTTCCGACGACGTTTGAGCGTTCATTTATCGAGGCCCTGGCGGACCATCCTGTGGATCGCATCTACGGCTCATTGTCCAGCGAGGCCGGCGCCCGGGCGAAGGCGTGGCTTCCCCAGGGCGGGGAGCAAGAGCTGGAAGCTCATATAGCCGATGCCCGCTCCCGTGGCATAGGCTTTTATTACACCATGAATGCCTCGTGCAGCGGAAATCGCGAATTCAGCGGGGAGGGGCAGAGATGGCTGGCCGAAAGATTCGGCTGGCTTGTCGATGTCGGAGCGGAAGGAATTGTCAGCGCCAGCCCGTACGTCATCGACATGGTCAAGCAGCGCTACCCGGAATTGCGTGTGTCTGTTTCGACAATCGCCAATATCGATACGGTGGAGAAGGCGCTTTTCTATGAGCGCTTAGGAACCGACACGATCTATCTGGCGGATTACATTAACCGCGACTTTAAGCTTCTGAAGGCCATGAGAAAACGCGTAAGCTGCGAGTTGGTCGTGGCCCTTAACCTGGGCTGCCTCATGCATTGCCCCCTGCGGGACTACCATTCGAACTTTATAAGTCACGCCTCAGAAACTCTCGATAAAGGGTGTTATCTGGATTATTCCCTGGCCAGGTGCACCCAGATCAAATCAGAGAGCCCGGTCGAACTCATGAAGGCTCCCTGGATCCGGCCTGAGGACATATCCAAATACGAAAAAATGGGGTTTACTACTTTTAAGATTGCCGGCAGGGAGATGGGGAGTGATTGGGTCTTAAGGGCGATAGCTGCTTATACCGCGCGGAGTTACTCCGGCAATCTCAACGACCTTATCATTGGTTTCGGCGGAATTGATCCTTTCGGTGAGTTTCCAGTTTACCTGGACAATAGACGGCTGGATGGCTTTATTGATTTTTTTGCGAAAAAGGATTGCCGGTTAGGCTGTAATGGCTGCAACTATTGCGAAGAGTGGCTGCAGCGCGCCATCTCCGTGGAAGGCGATGTGCAACACTACGGCGAGAGGATAGGCCGCCTTATCAAGCGCTTCACGTCCGGCAGTTTCAAGGCTCCACTGGCGCGGGCCTCCTCCTAGGCAGAACGCTCAAAGTTTCTTCTGGGAATCGAGGCCTCTATTAAAGGTATAGGTAGACGATGGGTCACCTGTCGCTGCATTTAGAAGGACTCCGACCGACCGAAATTACCCAGAGTGACGTCGAAAACTACGACCTACAGACGTTGAGGCAGAAGGAGTGGAGCTGGGACCAGGTCGTAAAGTCTTCCCACCTGACCAATTGCTGGTATCAGAAAGCTTGCAACTTCAACCTCTTCGTCAAAGACGGAGTTGTGCTGAGAGAGGAGCAGGTGGGCAACTACCCGGCGCCGAACGATCCCGCAGTTCCTGATCCCAATCCCCGGGGTTGTCAGAAAGGCGCCTGCTATGTTCACCGCATGTATGACCCTACACGGGTCAAGTACCCTCTCAAGCGCGTTGGTGCTCGTGGCGAGGGACGCTGGCAGCGCGTGAGTTGGGATCAGGCCCTGACGGAGATCGCTGACGCGGTCATCGATACTGTGACCACTGATGGGCCGGAGACGATTATTCAGGGTGGCGGCACTCGGGTCCACAGCCTGGGAAGCGAGGGCAGCGGAGCGAACACCTTCTTCGAGGCTCTGGGTTCGCCCCTTCCGAGCCAGAACGTGGAGATCGGCGATGGTCACCAGGGGGCCGCTGTTACTGTCGGGAAGATTATGTTTGCCGACTCGCCGGAAAACTGGTTTTACGCCGATACCATCCTGGTTTGGGGCGGCAATCCTGCCTACACCAACATCCCAAACTATCACTACATTGCAGAGGCGCGCTACAACGGCGCGCGGGTTATCGCTATCGCGCCGGATTACAACGCCTCGGTGATCCATGCAGACCTTTGGGTGCCGGTGAACATCGGCACGGACGCGGCGCTGGCACTGAGCATGGCCGAGGTCATCATCCGGGAGAAGCTTTACCGCGAGGAGTTTGTGCGCGAGCAGACGGATATGCCCCTTTTAGTGCGCGTGGACAACGGCAAGCTCTTGCGCGAGAAAGATCTCAAAGCGGGCGGCCGTGAGGACGTCTTTTATTTTCATGATGAGGTATCTGGCCGAATCACGGAGGCCCCGCGCAAGAGCCTTGCGCTCAATGGCGCGGCGCCGGCACTGAAGGGTGAATATGAGGCGCAAACTCTTGCAGGGAGAGTCCAGGTGCGCCCTGTCTTCGAGCTGCTGCGGCGCCGGCTAAATGAGCACTATACCCCGGATAAGGCAGCGCCGATCACTGGCGTGCCTGCTTCTCAGATCGAGCAGCTAGCACGGGAGATGGCTACGGCCGCAGGCGTGGTCAATATCACCACTTCGAACTGGGGCAAGTTCTATCATGGCGACCTCATCGAGCGGGCCATCATTTTGCTTTTTGCCCTGTGCGGGCACATGGGGCGGAAAGGCGCCACCTTTAGCGCCTTTCCCGCCTTGACGCCTGACACAGCGCTGGGCGCGCTCGAACGCCATGGGCACCAGATGCTCCTTTCGGCTTCGGCCAACGATCCCCGTTACGCGGCGTGGAAAGAGGACGGCTATACCACTGAGATGATTCTCTACGAGTATGCGAAGCAGGCCGTCGCCAGCGGGGCCGTCGGATTGACCGCAATGGTCCATTATGTTCACGGCGGGCTTTTGGACTTGACGGAGCGGCACAAGGGTTGGGACCCGCACTTGAAGCGGCCCGTGAACGACTATGTTAAAGAATCTTTAACCAAGGGATGGCAGGTGGTGGTCCCATCGGCGCAAAAGAAGCCCCGGATACTCTTTCAAGTCGGCGGGAATGTCTTGCGCCGGGGCCGCGCGACCAATCAGCTCCTAAAGACTCTGCTGCCGAAATTGAAGCTCATTGTGACTGTGGACTGGCGCATGAGCACGACCGGGCTCTACTCCGACTATCTCTTACCTACCTGCGGATGGTACGAACGCACCTCCACCTCCATGCTGGGGTCGAGTGAGTCTCCTTTCATTCAAGTCTATGACAAAGCGGCAGAGCCGCTCTACGAGTCGCTGAGCGATTGGACCATCTTTGTTCGCCTGGCGCGAAAGCTGGTGGAGCGGGCCAAAGGGCGTGGCATGCTGACTTACAGGGACAAGGAAGGAAAGGAGAGACGGCTGGACAACCTGGAAGAGAAGGTCACTTCCGGCGGGCTCTACACCGAAGATGACGAAGAGGGATTAGCGCGGGATGCCTTTCTGAACTCCGCGAACTTAGAAAAAATTAGCTGGGAGGAATTTAGGGAGCGGGGCATCGCGGCCTATACAGGCCTAGGGACAGCGATCCGCTCCATCGGCAACGCCTGCGACCTGGAGTTGGGCGAGCCCCTTGTTCCCCTCACCTGGCACACGGAGAAAAAGGCGCCGTACCCGACACTGACTCGTCGCCTCCAGTTCTATATTGACCACGACTGGTATCTGGAGCTGAATGAGCACTTACCGACACACAAGGATTGCCCGACGGCCGGGGGAGACTACCCGCTTCAGGTGACTGGAGGACATGCCCGCTGGAGCATTCACAGCGACTGGGTTGATAACTCGCTTATTCTAGGCCTGCAGCGCGGTGAGCCTGTGGCATTTATCAGTGTGAGAGATGCCGAGGGTCGGGGAGTGCGTGATGGGGAATTCGTTGAGGTCTACAACGATGTGGGGAATTTTCGCATTCAGGCAGTTGTCTCCTCTGCTGTGAGAACTGGTCAGGTGATTATCTACCACGCCTGGGAGAACTACCAGTTCGAAGGGTGGCGTCACTTTAAGAATGTGATGCCTTCTCCTCTGAACCCGATCGGACTTGTTGGCGGATACGGGCATATCCGACCCGACCCCGTCATTTGCACACCGGGACCCAGCGATCGGGGCAGCCGTGTGGAGATAAGGAAGGTCAACTGATCAATTCAAAATACAAAAGCTGGCGCGTTTGAGGGAGGTGTTGATCCATGCGTTCTGCCAAAGTCCCAAGTGTTAAAGCGCGACGCGCAAGCGTCGTGGGAAGGCTGAAATCTCTTCACGCGGGTGAAGAAACTCTCTACACCGGCTGCCGCATCAACTGCGGTGGGAGTCAGTGTGTCCTGAGGGTTCGCCGACGAAACGGTAAGGTCACCGCCATCGAGCCGGACGACCACTATAACCGAGGTGTGGGGCGCGAGGATGCGGTCCTGTCAGACCTGGACCTGATCAAGAACCGGCTTCAGCTGCGCGGCTGTCCAATGGGATGGATGTTTCACAAGCTGGCGTCCGCGCCGGAGCGCATCCTGTATCCCATAAAACGGGTCGAAGGGGCCAAGAGAGGAGAGGGAAAGTTTGAACGTATTTCCTGGGACGAAGCCTTAGATCTCGTCGCAGGAAAGATGAAAGAGATCGTGGAGCGCTACGGGCCCTATTCCATAGTTACGCCTTATGCGCCGAACGCGAGGCTTGAGCGGCTGTTCGGCCTCTGGGGCGCGGGAATGGAAGGTTGGGGTTGGTGTTCCATGGATCCAGGGCGGCTCGCCATGCATCTTATGACCGGGAATCCGGGCTGGTCCTACGGTGAAGGCTCGAATGACATGGCAGATTTTCTAATGAATACCAAAATGATCGTCATGTGGGGCTTTGAGCCGACGATCACTCATTTCGGCCCGGGGCATCAACTCGCTTACTACATAAAAATGGCGAAAGAGAGGGGCATCCCCGTTATCTGCATCGATCCGCGCTACACTGTGGCCGCGGAAGTTCTCGCTGACCAATGGATTCCCATCAAGCCCGGCACGGACGTCGCGATGATGTTGGCGGTGGCCAACGTCCTTATCAAGGAAAACCTTTACAATAAAGAATTTGTCGAGAAGTACGTCGATCTGAACGGCTTCGAGGAATGGCGCAGCCATGTTCTCGGCGAAAAAGACGGCGTCGATAAGACGCCTGAATGGGCAGAGAAGATCTGCGCTGTGCCGGCAGAGACGATTCGAGGATTTGCCCGTCTCTATGCCCGGATGAAACCCACCTGGCTCTGGAAGGGCTATGGTATTGACAGGAAAAGCCGTGGAGAAAACACGGCGAGAGGCGCTGCCAGCCTTCAAGCCATTATGGGCAACTGGGGTGTGGCCGGTGGTTCTGTGCCGTTGCACCTTCGTTTTCGCCATAAACCATCCGTGATGCTTCCTTACGGGGATATCCCGAAGCGTATGGTTCCGAAGATGTACCGCAGTCACAAGTGGGCGCAGATGGTACTCTTGTTGGACAAAGTCAACGCGGGGCAGATGAGCCTTGATGAATACAAACGGGTTATCGGCTGGCGCGTCGGCGCGCTGCCTAAAGGACCCGTCTCAAGATTTTGGGCAGGAGGCACTGGTGGGGGTGGTGGCGTCGGTAGCTCCATCGAAGACAATGGGACGACCCAATACGAGGACGTATTGCCGAATCCGAAGATGCTGATGTGGGGGACCTACTACGGGGCGGGGACAAACACCCTCAATAACAACGCGGATTCGACCAACGACCAGCTAAAAGCATTGGAGAAGATCGAGTTTGTCGTCTGGGCGGGGACTCAGATGGGACCGAGCGCGCGCTATGCGGACGTGGTGTTGCCGCTCCAGGATACGACGCTGGAGACCAGTTACATCAATACGGCAGGCTATGGCGGTTTTGCCAATTACACCTATCTTCCCGGCGTGGCTGATTCTCCGGGAGAGGCGAAGAACGACGAATGGGTATACTCAGAGCTGGCTCGAAGGCTGGGGATTGGCGAACAGTACAACCAGTACTACAACGGTGAGAATTGGGAGCAGAGTTGGGAGGAATATCTGGAAGATGAGTACCGCGACCTTGGTCAAAAGCTAAAGCAGGAAGGGGTTAAGCCGCCTAGCTGGAAAAAGTTTAAAAAGGACTGCCTGATCAATGTCGATGAGGCCTTCGATGAGCCGTATCACGGATATAAAGATTTCATCGAAGGGGGAAAACCGCTAAAGACTAAAAGCGGCAAGATCGAGCTTTATAGCGACCTTGTCGGCGATGAGTCGCAAAAGGGGAAGCTCCACTTCGATACCCACGGCCAGCTCATAGACAATCTCCCGAACGACTGGCGCGACCTCGCTCCGTTTGCCACCTATCAACCTATTCATCGGGGCATGGATCACGCGGATGTGAAGCGCTTTCCGCTAATGCTTTTGACCTCCTATCCCCGGTATCGCATCCACAGCACGTTCTGGAATGTGCCGTGGCTAAAGGGCGATTGCTACCGCCATGCCATCTGGATGAATGTGGCTGACGCACAGGCCAGGGGGATCAAGGATGGAGACTTGGTGCGCATCTTTAACGATAAAGGAGTGGCGGCTATTCCTGCTTACGTGACATCGCGCCTCTTGCCAGGGGTGGCCGTCATTCACCATGGCGGCTGGTATGAGCCTGATGAGAACGGGGTCGACCGAGGTTGTACGCCAAATATTTTTCTCACCGACTCGGAGAGCCCTGTAACAGCTCCCTCAGTCACCAACCTCGTGCAAGTGGAAAAGTATGGCTGATCTCAGGTTGGAGCTGCACGGATTGGAGGCAAAGGAGGGCAGCTTGACAGATGCCTCTAGCTATTGCCTTCGCGATGTTCGATCTCATCCGTGGGACTGGGACAAAGTGGTGAAAAGCTCACACCTGACCAACTGTGCATACCAGCAGGCTTGCAATTTCAATCTCTACGTCAAAGACGGGGTCATTCTGAGAGAGGAGCAGGCGGCCAATTACCCTGCGCGGAATGATCCTTCGGTTCCCGACTTCAACCCGAGAGGCTGCCAGAAGGGTGCTTGCTACACACACCGGGTCTACGATCCGACCCGGATCAAATACCCCATGAAGCGGGTTGGTGAGCGAGGCGAAGGGAAGTGGAAGCGCATTAGTTGGGGAGAGGCGCTGACCGAGGTTGCCGATGCCATTATCGATACCGCTACGAGGGAGGGCCCGGAGGCCATCGTCCAGGCGGGGGGGACACGGGTGATGAATGTGGGCAGTGAAGGGGCAGGACCTACGACCTTCTTTATGACCCTCGGGGCGCCCCTTTCCAATGTAACTGCCGATAACGGGGATGACCATCAAGGCGTGGCGGTTACGATGGGGAAGGTCATCATTGCGGATTCTGCCGACAACTGGTTTTACGCGGACATGATTCTGATCTGGGGCGGGAATCCTGCTTATACCAATATTCCCAACTACCATTTCATTGCCGAGGCCCGCTACAACGGGACGAAGGTGGTGACCGTCTCGCCTGACTACAGTGCTTCGGCCATTCATGCCGATTTGTGGGTGCCTGTGAACATTGGCAGCGACGCGGCTCTTGCCCTGTCTATGTGCCAGGTGATTCTAAGAGAGAAGCTATTCAAAGAGGAGTTTGTCCGAGAACAGACAGACCTTCCCCTCTTGGTCGTAGAGTCCACGGGCAAGTATCTGCGGGAGAAGGACATAAAAGGCGGGGGCCGGGAAGACATCTTCTATTTTTGGGATCTCTCATCGGGCAAGCTCACAGAGGCGCCGAGGAAGAGCTTGGCGCTTAATGGCAAGATTCCGGCGTTAGGGGGGAGCTACAAGGTCGAGACCCCGCAGGGCTCCGTGACAGTGAAGCCGTTTATGGAGATCCTCAGCGCCCATCTTGACCGGAATTACACCCCGGAGCAGGCCGGTCAAATAACGGGCGTGCCTCCTCGCATGATCGAGCAGTTGGCGCGGGAAGTTGCCACTGCCAAGGGTGTCGTCAATATCAGCACCTACAACTGGGGGAAGTTTTATCACGGTGATCTCATTGAGCGCGCCATCCTTCTTGTCTTTGCCCTCTGTGGCCACATAGGTCGCAAGGGCGCCACGTACAGCGCCTTCTCGATGATGGGTCTTGACACCTCGATCGGAGGCCTGGAGCGGCGCGGCGACCAGATCATCCTTTCTGCGGCTGGCGCAGATCCGCGCTTCGCCCAGTGGCGGGAAGAGGGCTACACGGACGAGATGATTCTCTACGAGTATGTCCACGAGTCTTTCTCCTCGGGGCGGATCACGCCGACCTCGCTCATGTACTACATCCATGGTGGAATTCTCGATCTTTGTGCAAAGCACCCTGAGTGGGATCCTGATATAAAGCGGCCTATAAAGGAGTACGTCCGCGAGGCCTTTGATAAGAAATGGCAGTTTCTTTCCCCGGGGCTAAACAAAGAGCCCAAAGTGATGTTTGCCCTGGGGGGGAATTTTCTCCGCCGGGCGCGCTGCACCAATACATTGCTCGAGAAGTTTTTGCCTAAGCTCCGTCTTTTGGTTTCGATTGACTGGCGCTGGAATACCACGGCCCTTTATTCCGATATCATTCTACCCGCGTGCACCTGGTATGAGAAAACGTCGACCTTTATGGTCGGGTCGCCATGCCAGCCTTTCGTCCATATCGTCAACCGGGCGGCGGAGCCCCTTTATGCCTCCGTGGGAGAATGGAAGATGTTTTGTATGCTCGCGCGCAGGCTCGAGGAGCGGGCGCGGGAGCGGGAGGTGGAAAGCTATAAGGACAGCAATGGAGTCGAGCGCCGCTTCGCTGGCTTGGAAAACAAGGTGACTTTTGGCGGGCTTTACACCGAGGATGATGAGGAGGGGGTCGCCAGGGATGCTTTTCTAAACGCGAGCAACGTGGAGCAAATCGATTGGGAAGAGTTTAAAGAGCGCGGGCTGGCCCAGTACACGGGCGTGGGCACGGGCATGCGCTCCATAGGAAACGCGTGCGACGTCGTTCCAGGCGAGCCCATGGTTCCTCTGACTTGGCATACGGAGCGGAAGGATCCCTATCCAACGCTCACCCGCCGCATTCAGTTCCTCATCGACCATGAGCTGTTTCGAGAGTTGGGTGAGGATCTGCCGGTCCACAAGCATCCGCCGTTTGCCGGAGGCAAGTATCCGCTCCAGATTACCGGCGGGCATGCGCGCTGGAGCATTCACAGCGAGCAGGTCGATGACACCTTGATGCTCCAGCTTCAGCGGGGCGAGCCGGTGATGTTCATGAGCCAGCGGGATGCCGTGGCGAGAGGGCTAGATGACGGGGATACGGTGGAAGTGTCCAATGACGTCGGTACGTTTCGGATTCAAGCTGTGGTGTCCCCTGCGGTCAGGCCCGGGCAGGTGATCATCTACCACGCGTGGGAAAACTATCAGTTTTCCGGCTGGCGCCATTTTAAGAGTGTGATGGCCTCGCCGATGAATCCCGTTGAGCTTGCCGGAGACTATTTTCATATTCGGCCCGTAACCATGAGCAACTATCCGGGCTTCAGCGATAGGGATACGCGCGCGGAGGTCAGGAAGATCTAAAGAGCCCGGCTACGATCCGCGCATGTTCACAGGCGATATGTGATCCTTCCTCGACCTTCATAGGCTGGGATATGGCAGATCTTAGACTGGAACTCGAAGCATTAGAGCTAAAAGATTCATGTCCTAGGGACACTTTCGATTTTTCTCTAGCCGGTCTGCGGCAGAATTCATGGGACTGGGACCTGGTGGTCAAGTCCTCCCACCCGACCAACTGCTGGTATCAGCGGGCCTGCAACTTTAATCTCTACGTCAAAGACGGCGTCGTGCTCAGGGAAGAGCAGGTGGGAAACTACCCGGGCCCGAACGATCCTACAGTTCCAGATCCTAACCCGCGTGGCTGTCAGAAGGGCGCCTGCTACGTCCAGCGCATGTATGACCCAACCAGAGTCAAGTACCCGCTGAAGCGGGTCGGCCCTAGAGGAGGACAGCGCTGGGAGCGTCTAAGCTGGGATCAAGCTCTCACGGAGATTGCCGACACCCTGCTTGACGTCCTCACCACGGATGGCCCGGAAACTATCATCCAGGGTGGTGGAACCCGTGTGCACAGCCAGGGAAGCGAAGGCACGGGGGTAAACGCCTTCTTTGAGGCCCTCGGTTGTCCCCTTCCCAGCGTGAACGGGGAAATCGGCGACGATCATCAAGGAGTGGCGATCACCCTGGGGAAGATCATTCTCGCGGATTCGGCGGATAACTGGTTTCACGCCGACATGATTTTGGTATGGGGTGGAAACCCGGCCTATACCAACGTCCCGAACTTCCACTATATAGCTGAGGCGCGCTACAACGGCACCCGTGTCATCGCCATCTCCCCGGACTACAACGCCTCCGCCGTCCATGCGGACCAGTGGATACCGGTGAACATCGGCAGCGATGCCGCCCTGGCCCTAAGCCTCGCGCAGGTCATGATCCAAGAAAGGCTGTACCGGGAGGACTTCGTGCAGGAGCAAACCGACCTGCCGCTTCTGGTGCGCCTCGACACGGGCAAGCTGCTAAGGGAGAGGGACCTCAAGGCAGGCGGCCGCGAGGACGCCTTCTACTTCTACGACGTTGTCTCCAAGCGAATCACTAAGGCCCCTAGAAAAAGCCTGGCACTCAACGGGATGGTCCCGGCCTTGGAAGGAGAGTACGAAATCCGCTCGCTCTCAGGCCAGCTAAAGGCGCGGCCGGTGTTTGAGCTTCTCAAAAAGAAGCTCGATGAGAGCTTCACCCCAGAGAAGGCCCAGCTCATTAGCGGCGTTCCTGCGTCTTTGATCAAGAGATTGGCGCGGGAAGTGGCATCAGCCAAGGGCGTCGTCAACATCACGACGGCGAACTGGGGAAAATTTTATCATGGCGACCTGATCGAGCGGGCGATCCTTCTCGTGTTTGCGCTTTCCGGCCATATGGGACGGAAGGGAGCCACATTCAGCGCTTTCCCCGCCCTGCATCCTGACACCGCGCTTGGCGCCCTGGAGCGCCGCGGCCACCAACTACTGCTTTCAGCCGCGGCGAACGATCCTCGTTACGCGGCCTGGAAGGAAGATGGCTACACCACCGAGATGATCCTTTACGAATATGGGAAGCAAAGCGTCGCTTCGGGAAACATTGCGCTCACGAGTATGGCGCATTTGTTTCACGCCGGCTTGTTAGATCTGAGCAGCCGGCACAACAGTTGGGACCCGCACCTTAAGCGACCCATTGGAAATTATGTTGACGAGGCGATGGAAAAGGGATGGCAGGTTGTGAGTCCGCCGCGTCACAAGGAGCCTCGGGCGCTCTTCCAGATCGGCGGGAATGTTTTTCGGCGCGGTCGCGCGACCAATCAGCTCCTGGAAAACCTGCTGCCGAAGTTAAAGCTCATGGTGACGGTAGACTGGCGCATGAGCTCAACCGGGCTTTACTCTGACTATATTCTTCCCGCCTCTGGATGGTATGAGCGAACATCCACGAACCTTTGGGCCTGCACCCAGTTCCCTTTTATGCAGATCAGCAACAAAGCAGCGGAGCCGCTCTATGAATCGCTGAGCGAATGGACTATCTTTGTCCGCCTAGCGCGAAAAATAAGCGAGCGGGCGCGAGAGCGTGGAATTGCGATGTTTAAGGGCAAAGACGGTAAGGAGAGAAGGCTAGATAAGCTAGAGGCGGAGATCACGTCTGGCGACCTGTATGGCGAAGATGACGAAGAGGGCCTGGCACGAGACGTTTTTATGAATACGGGGAACGTAGAGCAGATCGGCTGGGAAGAGGTCAAGCAAAGAGGCTTTGCAGCTTACACCGGTCTTGGCACAGCGATGCGCTCCTTGGGCAATGCCTGCGACATAGAAGTGGGTGAACCCCTGGTTCCCCTCACCTGGCACGTCCAGAAAAAGGCGCCCTACCCGACTTTGACCCGCCGCATCCAGTTCTATATCGACCACGCCTGGTACCTGGAACTCGATGAACATCTGCCCACGCACAAAGACTGCCCCAAGGCGGGCGGAGACTACCCGCTGCAGGTCACGGGCGGCCACGCGCGCTGGAGCATGCATAGCGACTGGATTGACGATTCTATCCTTTTAGCCTTGCAGCGCGGGGAGCCCGTGGCCTTTGTGAGCGCCAAAGATGCCCAGAGCCGTGGAATCGCCGATGGCGAGTTTGTGGAGGTCTACAACGATGTGGGGAATTTTCGCATTCAGGCGGTTGTTTCCTCAGCGGTAAGGCCTGGTCAAGTGATTATCTATCATGCCTGGGAGAACTATCAGTTTGAGGGTTGGCGCCACTTCAAAAGCGTCATGGCTTCGCCCATTAATCCCATTGAACTCGTGGGCGGGTATGCGCACATCCGGCCCGATCCTATAATCTGTTCACCCGGCCTGAGCGACCGAGACACTCGGGTCGAGGTCAGAAAAGCTACATGAGAAGCGTCATGGTTCAGAAAATTTTTTGCTTGCTGATAACCATAATGCTGGAGTTTTCCCTGGCTATCGGGATCGGGCCGGTTTTAGGACAAGAACCCTTTTATAAGGGCAAAACAATCCGCATCGTTGTGGGCCTTTCGGCCGGAGGAGGTTATGATGTTTACTCCCGAGTCATCGCCAGACACATAGGAAAGCACATCCCCGGCAATCCGACCGTGATTGTAGATAATATGACCGGAGCTGGAAGCCTTATTTCGGCCAACTATCTCTACAAAGTAGCCAAACCCGATGGTCTTATTATTGGTCATTTCCTCGGCGGTCTTTTTTTGCAGCAGCTTCTCGGCAAGGCAGGGATCGAGTTTGACGCCCGCAGGTTTGAGCACATCGGCGTTCCAGCCCAGGACAACACCGTTATCGGCTTATCGAAAGCAAGTGGCATTACAAGCATAGAGAAATGGCTAGCGTCTAAAACGCCCATCAAATTCGGCGGCGTTGGGCCAGGCTCTGCCACCGACGATATTCCCAGGGTACTCATGGCAACTTTGGGCATCCCGATCCAGCTTGTTTCAGGCTACAAAGGAACTGCCGAGATCCGGCTTGCGGTGCAAAGCGGCGAGGTCTTGGGGATTAGCAATAGCTGGGAGTCATTCAAAGCGACCTGGCGGAAAGAGGTGGAATCGGGAGAAGTCGTCATTGTGTTGCAGGCCATCCCCAAGGCGCATACGGACCTTTCCAACGTGCCCCTGGCTATCAACTTTGCCAAGACGGAAGAGGCAAAAAAACTAATTCAAGTAGGCGTTCACAGCTATGGCAGTGTAGCACGTCCCTATGTTCTGCCCCCCGGGACGCCCAAAGATCGCGTACTGTTACTGAGCCGGGCGCTCCAGCAAACTATGAAGGACCCGGAATTCATGGCGGATGCGAAGAAGTCCAATCTCAATGTCGATCCCTTAACTGGCGAAGAGCTAGAGCAGAACATCAGGGAGATTTTCAATTTAGAGCCTCCCCTGGTGGCCAAACTGAAGGAGATCCTTCAATAAGCCTTGCAGGCGCATGGACGCACAGTTTCTTCCTAGATTTGCTTTTGTCTTTTCATCTGGACGCTTGCAAAGGGTCCCCATTTGGTTCAAACTAGAAGGTAGAAATCGCATCCTAATTTAGCCAAGAGGTGACCCATGGTTACAGATCCCGTATGCAAGAAGGAAGTAGACGAGAAAGCAGCTCCGGGGGGCAAAGCGCGGTTCTGGGGTAAGATCTTCTACTTTTGCACGCCGAAATGTCGTGGTAGTTTTCAGCGTGACCCCCAGAAGTACGTACCCGAAAAGGAAGGCGAAAAGGAGCCTGGCTACGATCCGCGCATGTTCATCGGAGACATGTAATCTTTCTCCTGAGGTAATAGCCGCCCGCGAATTTCCTTGTATCCGCGACCTCCGTGGAGGCTGCGGTGAATCTGCGGCGTTACCGCGGGCAGCTGGCGCCTCCGCCGAGTATATCCACTTTTCCTCCCTCCCCGTTTTGAGAAATTAGTTTTCTGCTTTCCAGAATTTGGGAAACATTTCCCTTTTTTCCCTTTATTGACACATCTTTTTTCAGTGGCACAGACCTTGCAATATTTGGGCTTCAGCTAATAAGTGCAGAAGGAAATCTTAAAAGGAGAATAAAAATGACTCAATATGGATTTTTCTTCGATCAGAGCCGGTGCACTGGCTGCAGGGCCTGTAGTATCTCGTGCAAGGAATGGTACGACATCGCCCCCGGCCCACTGAAATACATGCGGGTCTATCAGTGGGAGCAGGGGACCTTTCCTAATGTCCGTCTCGGGCTCCTCGCTGTTAACTGCTACCACTGCGACAAGCCTGCTTGTATAGATGCCTGTCCCCATCAGGCCATCTTCAAGGAAGAGAAATACGGCGCGGTGCTGATCGATGAGGATCGATGCCAGGGCGAGCGGGAATGCTGGGAGGCCTGCCCTTACGGCGCCATCGTCTATGCCAGCGACCAGAAGGGCGAGAAGGCTCACAAATGCACTATGTGCGTCGACCGCCTGGAGGCGAAAGAAATCCCGATCTGCGTCCACTCCTGTTCTTTGCGCGCCCTGGACTTTGGCCCTATTGACGAACTGAGAAAGAAGTACGGAGATTGCAACACGCTAGAGGAGCTGCCGGATGGCAGTCTCACCCGTCCATCAGCCGTCTTCAAACCTCGAGACGAGAAAAAGCAGTTGGTGCCCTGGAACGGGCAGAAAGTGCTGGAGCTATGGCAACAGCGAGGGCCGTTTGCCTCGGCGGATCTACCGCCCACATTTAACGATAAAGAGGCCGTCGTGAATCCGCCTTCCGGCGTCAGGGGAAGGGACCGTCTGGTGCTTAAGGCGAAAACGGTGGAAGAGCTGATGACCGCAACTCGCGACGACGAATAGCCACAAAGGAGAGAACGATGCCAACCGGACAAAGCAGTACAATCAATTCACGAGAGGCTGTCGTCGGCAAGCTCAAAGCGCTCCACGTCGACGAGGAGATCGTCTATTCGGGCTGTGTCATCAACTGCGGCGCGGGCCACTGCGTCCATAAGATCAGGCGCAAGAACGGCAAGATTACCGCCATCGAGCCGGACGACCACTATAACCGTGGTGTGGGGCGGGAAGACGTCGTCCTGAACGATACCGACCTGATGAAAAACCATTTGCAGACCAGAGGCTGCCCTATGGCCTGGGTGTTTCACAAGCTTATTGAGACCCCGGACCGGATTCTCTACCCACTGAAGCGCGTGGAAGGCAGCAAGAGGATGGAGGGAAAATACGAGCGCATCTCATGGGACGAGGCTCTGGACCTGGTGGCGAAAAAGATGGAGGAAGCGGTAGACAATTACGGCCCTTACTCCATCACCACGGCTTACCAGCCGAGCCCGCACCTCGAGCGTCTCTTCGCCCTTTGGGGCGCCGGCATTGAGGGGTGGGGCTGGTGCTCGAAGGATCCCGGGCGGCTCGCCGGCCATCTCATGGGCGGAGTTCCAGGATGGTCCTATAACGAAAGCTCAAATGACACTGCCGACGTGTTGCTGAACAGCAAGCTGATCGTCCTCTGGGGCTTCGAGCCCACCATCAACCATTTTGGTCCCGGCCACCAGGTCGCCTACTATCTGAAAATGGCCCGAGAGCGGGGAACGCCCGTGATCTGCATCGAGCCCAGATACACGGTTGCGGCCGAGGTGCTGGCCGATCAGTGGATCCCCATCAAACCCGGGACGGACGCCGCGATGATGCTCGCCATAGGTTTTCTGCTGATGAGCAAGAACCTGTATGACCGCGAGTACGTGCAGAAGTACGTCGATCCCCGGGGTTTCGAGGAGTGGCGAAGCTACCTCTTGGGCGAGAAGGACGGCATACCCAAGACTCCGGAATGGGCGGAAAAAATCTGCGGCGTTCCGGCAGAAACCATTCGCGGATTCACCGATCTCTATGCCCGGACGAAGCCGACCTGGCTCTGGCTGGGCTGGGGTCCGCCGCGCAAGAGCCGCGGAGAGAATGTCGTGCGCGCTGCGTGTGCGCTCCAGGCCATTACGGGTAACTGGGGCGTGGCCGGAGGCTCGGTTCCCATCGACATGGGCACCCGTCCGAAGCCGGCGAGAATGCTTCCCTACGGAGAGATTCCCAAGGTCAGGGTCCCCAAGATGTACCGCAGCCATATGTGGGCACAGATGGTGCTGCTCAAGGAAAAAGTGGATTCCGGAGAAATGAGCGCGGATGAGTATAAAGCCATTATCGGCTGGCGCGCTCCCAACGATCTGCCCCTTCCTACTCCCAAGATCCTCATGGGAGGCGGGACCTGGCTGCACAACACCAGGACCGTGATCAATGCCGCGGACTCAACCAACGACCACATCAAAGCCGCCCACAAGATGGACTTTATAATTTGGATGCACAGCCACATGAGCCCGGCCTTATGGATCTCAGATGTGATCCTGCCATGTAACGACCAGTCCCTTGAAGACCGCCGTATCTGGGGCGGTGGGACCCCCGGATACGGCGGCTTCGTGAATATTACCTACGTACCGGGCGTGGTGGAGCCGCCCGGCGAGGCCAAGCCCGCTCACTGGATCCACACGGAGATTGCGCGCCGGCTCGGCATCGGCGAGGTGTACAACACATACTGCGAAGAAGGCGGCAACTGGTGGGAGGGGTGGGAAAAGTATCTGCGCAACGAGTTCGACCGCATGGCGGAAGAGTTAGTAGAGCAGGGGGCCAAAATGCCTACCTGGGAAGAATTTAAGAAAGACGGCCTGATCAACGTGCAGGAGCTGAACGAGGAACCGTTCCACTCCTACCGATCCTTTATCGATCAAGGAAAGCCGCTCCGTACCAAGACGGGCAAGATCGAGCTCTACAGCTACGTAATCGGTGACGAGTCGCAGAGGGGCCAGTTCCACCTCGACGATGATGGACGGATTATCGATAACCTGCCCAATGACTGGCGTGACCTGCCGCCCATACCGGCCTATCAACCCATGTACAGGGGCATGGAGCACGACGATGTAAAACGCTTCCCGTTGTTTCTCCTGAGCGCTTATCCGCGCTATCGCAATCATACCACGTTCTGGAATGTGCCCTTGCTTCGGGGTGATTGCTACCGCCACGCCGTTTGGATGAATCCGGCCGACGCTCAAGCGCGCGGAGTCAAAGATGGAGATCTTGTGCGGATTCACAACAACAAAGGCGTGGGGGTCATACCCGCCTACGTTACATCCCGGATACTTCCGGGAATGATCGTTATCCATCATGGAGGCAACTACGAGCCGGACAAAGAGGGTGTGGACTGGGGCTGCACGCCGAACATCTTCTTCTCTGACAATGAAAGCCCTGTGACCGCTCCTCGTGTCAGCAACTTGGTGCAAATAGAAAAGTTCACCGGCGCCAGGCCGGAGGCGTAAAGGGGGTGCGGCGGGCAGGGAGTTGAAAGGCAAAATACCGTCAGTGAACATCGAACCTATCGGAACCGTGAAATCGCCGGTTACCGAAGCCGGAGACGAGGGCTGGGGCGGTGTCGTCTCCGAGATTCATCTTCAAGAGTCCCTGGCTGCCGGACTCCAAGGCATCGAGCAATTCTCTCACATCATAGTAATATTCTTCATGCATCAATCGACGTTCGATTTAGCGGCCGATCTGGTTCGCAGGCCGCGCGAGCGCCCCGACATGCCCTTGGTCGGCACCTTCGCCCAACGCGCGAAGCATCGACCCAATCCGATTGGGATAACGACTGTTCAGCTCATTAGAGTTGAGGGGAATATATTGGAAGTGAAAGGATTAGATGCGATCGATGGCACACCTGTCTTGGATATCAAGCCTTACGTGCCCGCCTTTGATTGCGGGGCAAATGCGGTGGTTCCAGGGTGGGTTGAGAAGTTGATGAAAGGCTATTTCTAGGGATCAATCCGGGACCCT
>Ga0209212_1001130_pt1 | contig 45347 bp, 46 predicted proteins | sample RifGroC2_FD_183996 | JGI IMG/M metagenome (GOLD analysis project Ga0209212, IMG submission 183996) | Groundwater microbial communities from Rifle, Colorado, USA - Groundwater C2 (SPAdes) (version 2) | ecosystem: Environmental > Aquatic > Deep subsurface > Groundwater | place: Rifle, Colorado... | reverse complement strand
CTGATTTCCTTATCTTCCGGATCCCATGAAATCAGTTGCTCGTATGGCTCATCCTGTGTATCAAACTTGTCAATATCAATATCCTTGCCTGTACCACCACCGGCATTTCGAAAAGTAAGTTCTCTCAGCCGGCCTATTTCAAGCATTACATTTGGAGAATTATGATGATTGATAATATACAACTCATTCCCTCCATTATTTGTTTTTCTAAGAAATTTATCTGTAGTTAATTCAGCTTCAATTAATTTCTTATCTATAGGGTTTATTATTTCTTTCATTCTTTCTGAAAATTTAATCATGTAAATTTAGAAAATTATTTTCTATAAAAGGATTAACAAAACGCTCTCGAATTATCGGTCTTCAAATTATATACATGTGATTTTACTTTTTGAGCCCATTCGTAAGGACTTAACGACTTGTCAAAAACAGTATAAGAAACAGGTTTCCCGAACGTAAGAGTAATGGTTTTTCCTTTTTGCCTGAACATTTCATCCGGTAAATAAAACATTTCCAGATTGGCCTTAATGCCTAATTTAGTCCGAATGCTCGAAAGATTATAAAAGAATTTTGAATTTTTCCCTTCAATAAACACGGGAATAACATCGCGCTTATGTTGAACGGCCTTTGTTATAAAGCTTTTCATCCATTCCAGGTCGGTTATTTTACCATTTATTTTTCTGGAACACATTCCTGCAGGAAAGTTTAATACCTGCAAATCTGATTTGTAAATTTCTTCTATTCGTTTTACATATTCTACGGATTGTTTTCCATGTTTATTTACCGGGGCAAATATGGGCTCAAGGTTTTTCAGGTTCATTAAAATATCATTTACAAGGAATTGAAGTGATGGATGTTTTTCACCAACAACTTTTGCAAAAACCAAGCCGTCGAAACCTCCTAACGGGTGATTTGCAACAAAAATAAATCTGCCATTTGCCGGTATATTTTCTATTCCTTTTACTACTATTTGAACTTTAAAATGATCAATAATTGCATTTACAAAATCTAATCCCATTTTATCCCCCAGGATTGGTAATGCATCATTAATTTCTTTTTGATGAACTACATGTTCAATATATCTGTATATGAACCCAGGGATAAGTTTTGCTACTTTGGGGTTCTTTTCCTTAAAAATCTCCCTGATATTTATTTTTTCCATAATAAAAATGTCTTTCCAAAATTCTTTCCAAAATAAAACAAATATTTTTTAAAAAATTAAACTAACCTGAAAATTCAGAATATTTATACTTTCTAAATTAGTCGGTGGTTATTGAACACCTTTATTTATGATTGTTTTGGAGATTTTTAATTTGAATCGTGTTGCCCTGATTGCTCATAAAGAAATAGAAGATATGTTTTGGGAAGCAAAGAATAAAGCCGCCGCAGCTAAATTTCTTTACCTCGATGAGAAACTCCCTGTCAGGGAAATATTGAAATCGCTGTTAGCGGTTCGTTGTTTGATGTGTTTCTTAAATGTCAACTACTTTCTTGACAGTATTCCAATTTCTTGTCGTAATGTTTTTCCCGAATAGCTTTTCCAGGTCGTCCATTCCTTTTCGGGTGTTCGTGGCCGTAAGGTCCAAAACACTCAAAATTGTTTTATTTTGGATGGAAATGATTTTAAACGTTTTGTCCTCTGAAAAATATGGTACGGTTAACTCGATTTCAGGAGTGTTTTTTAAAAATGAAACATAGAGACGGATATCTTTATGGACATTTATTGTTACAAAAGGGTTTTCGTTTACCAAGTCAGAGATTTCCTTTCGGGTTCTTAAAATCACAGGAACAGGAAATCCAAACGATTGTGAAAGAAAACGTTCTATCTTGTGTTCCAGTTCCTGGATATTTGTCTGTTTTGCTTCAAACACAAAGTTTCCAGTGTTCAACAAAGTTCTTACATTATCACAACCTATTTCAGCCAATTTATCACGTAGTTCTGCCATTGGCACTTTATGGTGTCCACCAACATTAATACCCCTGAGAAATCCTGTTAATGTCATCATACAATCATTTTTATCAAATAAGCATAAGTTTGTGTCTAAAATATAACGATCCCGGCATAGGAAAAGTGTGGGAATTTTGCCCGGTGTTTCTGTTCGCCCATTATAAAGTTTAAAGATAGTTAAAAATGCCAAAAAAACCGCTGAACCCCGCCTAAAATGTGAGCCAATGCTAGGTTTTGTGCCGCTTTTAGCTTTCGATTTCTAAAATGTCTTTTATTTGGCTTAGATTTTCAGGAAGATAATTTGATACAATATCCCAAACAATTTCATAGTCAACACCAAAATATTCATGAATAGCTTTGTTTCTCATTCTATACATTTCATCCCAAGGTACAGAAGAATATTTTTCTCTGATATTTATTGGAATTTTATTTGAAGCTTCCCCAATAATTTCAAGGTTTCTAATAACTGCATCAACTGTCTTGTCATCGTTTTTAAAGTCATCAAAATTATACGAATTTGTATAATTTAGTATTTTTGATATTGATTCAACAATATCTTCGATAAAATGTATATAAGTCCTTTCAGATTTTTTCACAAAAATAATGTTTGATTTATAATTCTATCTTTTAGTTGTTTTTTCAAAGCTTTCCTTGTCACAAGGTCCACTTTTCTATTAAAAATATCTTCCAGGTACTTTTCAAGTGTAAAAAATTTCCACCCAATGGGTTTTTCAAATTCAACCAGAATGTCTATATCACTATCTTCATTTTGCTCATTATCAGAATAAGAACCAAACAAACCAATTTCCTTCACATTATAATCTCTGTATAAGACTGGTTTCAATTCAGTTAATTTGCTTAATATTTCATTCTTTGTCAACATGTGAGCAATATACAAAAAAATGTTTATATAAGTATTTTTTGTCCGAAAAAAGGGGGCATTAAACCTAACGATGGCGGTATGAAACGCTCGAAAACCCACTGAAACCGACATGTTTTATGACCGCTTGTTAGCGGTAGTTCTTATTTGTTCAGTGTTTTTATTTCGTTTGTAATACATTCCTGCTATTCCTATAAATCCTTTTTAAGATAAATCATATCAACAAGTTGTATGTCGCCATCGAAAATAGGGTGGTCGTAATTGTCTGTAAAAAAATTCTTTACCCGATATGATTTTTCAAATCCACAACTTTCATAAAACGACAAGATTGTCGGCGTTTCGCCTGTCCCGACAAGCATTGTTTTGTAGTCGTTTTTGTAGAAATCAAAAATGAAATTTATCAATGCTCTGCCGTACCCTTTGCCTTGATATTTCTCGTATGTCGCTATGTTTTTCAACTCGCAGGTTTCGCTATTTATCGGCACTACAACGCAAACACTTTTCAAATCATAGTCATATAAAGCAAACAAGTCTCCACTCGGCAAATACTTGTCAATCATATTTTCCTGCTCGTCTGCCAACAACAATAAGTCAAGGAACTGTTTCTTATTTTCGATAATTTTTTCTATTTTCAACATATCTCTGTTGTTTCCTAATTTGTCAAGTTTTATTTTCCGTAGTATCGCCCTGGCTAAGCGGAATATGTATTAAAAATTAAAAAATGCTAAGCGTCATTTACTCGCTCTCGCTTATGAGAAAAGTTGTAATGGCGCTTTCTTTATTCGGGCAACTTGCCTTGTCGGCAGGCAGGTTTGTAATTGCCATTATTTTAGAAAAACTAAAAAGCTGAATTGCAAATTCAGCTTAGTACAGGGAATGTTAATATTTTATTCATAAACAATCAAAAAGTTGAGAAAGTGAAATTAATCAACAGAGGGTTTAGTCAACGACCAATGACTGTGGATGATTTTCCACTCGTTATTTTCTTCAAGCCGATACACTTCTGTACAATTCTCTTTCCAGAGCGTTTCGCCTGAGTATGAATGCAGGTTGTAGGTTAGAACGGCCATAGTACTGGTTGATTGTACAACGGGATTTATCATTTCGAATTTATCCATTTTTACTTTTCCCCGCATGCTTTCATACAACTCTTTTACCTTGTCCCAACCGTCAAGTCGCCTTTCATGTGCAGGGTCGAAATAAGTAAAGTCCTTTGAATAAAGTTCGAGATAGGGGGATGGATTACCATTGTGCCACGCATCAAGAGCCGCTGTCTCCAAAGCAATGATTGTTTCTGTAATAGTAAGCTTATCCATGATATTTTATATTGAATTGATAATTATTTTGTTTTGAGATTAATATTGCACAATTTGTCATTTAGGGCGCATTTTGCATGATGCACAACGGTCTTTGGCCACGTTTTGTGCGGGTTTTCGCCATTCATAGCTATCCGTTAATAAAGTTTAAAAGTAGTAAAAATGTTTGAGTATTCCTTCACCCCGCATAAAATGTGAAGCGCTGTTTTAGCCTGTGCCAAAACCCCATCAAGAGTTTTTATTTGCCTGTCAATACCTTTTTGGCAGTCCTTTTTAGTTTTAGCGATTTCTGTTTCTTCAATTCCTTTTTCTTTCTAAAGAATTCACTTAAAGCTTTTTCTTCAGAACTTGACAAAGGTTCTTGACTTCCAATAAAATCTACATCCAGTTCTTTTTTCCTTGTTTTCATTAATTATTGGTTTTAAAGTATTTGTCAATCAGTTTCAGTGCAGCTTGTGTTTCAATTATCATTAATCTTCCACCAAAATGGAATGCACCCAAAGTTTCTTCATAGTGTTTAATAAGTTGGGTTTTTGCAATAAATGCTAAATTTCCGTCGTGTCCTCTTTGAAATGATAGTTTACATGCAAACGCAACTAAATTTCCTGGTACACCTGCATACATTTTTATTTTTCCTTTGTTAAATGGTGCGCTTTCAATTAAATGCATATAAACATGGTCAGATTTAACTTGTACACTTAATAAACCTTGAATAATATTCGGATTATTTACAATGGTAAGTTTATAAACTTCTCTTTCAGGTTGTTTAAATTCAGTCAACCAATTAAAAACCCAACCATTTTTCTTTGTAGTTACTTTAAGGTCAGCTTGTGTAACAATAGAAACTTCAGTCGGGAAACTATCTCCTGTTACAATATTTTCAATTGAATGGGTAAGTTTGTCAACAATGAAGTCTAATTCTATTTCTTTCCTTTTGGCCATACTACAAATATACTAAAAAAGCTTTAAGTTTTCCCAAAAAAGTAGTGTTTCATGGCTATTTTTGGTATTGGCTACAATGGTCCGCAGCTAGGTTTTGTGCGGGTTTTCGCCCGGCGTTCCAATCAGCCCATTGTAAAGTTTAAAAATAGTAAAAAATGTTTGCAAAACAAGAAACCCCGCATGTTTTGTGATGCCGGGCTGGGTATAGTTGCATAGTCCTAAGCTATTTCCAAATTTGTATCTTGGTTAAATTCAATAGTCATTTTCACTTTAGCTTTCAATGCGTCAAAAACTTTCAAAATAGTTGAGAACCTAACATCTTTTGCATTTGTTTCAATTTTCGAGATTTGTGCTTTCTGCACACCAACCAATTCTCCCAATTGTTCTTGTGTCAAATGTTGTTCCTTTCTGGCCTTTTTAATCATCTCACCCATGATGTCAAGCTTCAATTCAAATTCGAATTGCTCTCTTTCTTTTGAACCTTTTTTCCCAACGTACTGGTCAGTCAATTCTTCTAATGTATATTTTTTCATTTCTTTTAGTTTTTATGTTTTAAATAGTCTTTTCTAATTTGCTCTGCTCTATCAATCTCATTCTTTGGTGTCTTCTGTGTTTTCTTAATGAATCCATGAGTGGCAACAACTAAAGTAGCTTTTGAGTCGTCTTTGTCCCAAAATGCTAATAGCCTGATTTGTCTTGTCAGGTATTTTGTTCTGAATTCCCATATTTCGCCAGATAATTTTTTAAATAATTCAGGGTCATTTACCTCCCTGGATTTCCAAATATTAAAAAATACCTTTTCTCGTGTTTTACTGTCAAGTTTGTCTAAGAACTCTTTTGCAAATTCAAGAAAGACTATTGAATATTTAATCATTTAGTTTTTTACAAAGATACAAATATTTCCTTAAAAGGAAACAAGTGTCGAAAAAAGTTTGGAATAGCGTCATTATTTTTCGAAGTCACATGCAATTATACCCAACGGTCTTGCGGTACGAAGCGGTGGGGATTTTACCCAGCGTTCCAGTCCGCCCATTGAAAAAGTAAAGTTAAATTTAAAATGTCAAAAAATCGCTGAAACCCGCATTTTTTCTGATGCCTTGTTAGGGGCTGGCGTTTATTATATCTTTTTACATTTAAAGTTGGTTAACGATCCCAAATTGGCGCATTCAACAAAATCGGTAGTTCGTCAGGCATATTGCTCTCAATAAATCTAATTCCTTCAGGTGACAATTTTCCAATTATTTTATCTTCATTGATCCAATCATTCAATTTTATAAAAGAGTTGTCAATTACTAAGTGGCTATTTCTAAATTGAAAACTATATGGTTTGTTATTACTATCAACAGGAAGGAAATGAGATGATTGCATTAACAAATTTTTACCAGTAGGTTTTGAACTCAGAATACAAGCTTTAAATCTATCATTATCGATTGATTCAATAAAAACAATTGGATGAAAATGTCTTTCTGTGTCTTTAGCGAAAAAAATGTCTCCTTTTGTCATAATCATATTTTTTTTCAATCTTTTGTGTGCTGTGTGTTTTTGCGCTTATCCCTAACGTATCGCGTATTTGTTGTGTTTGGGAGTTTGAAACTACTTTCTTATCCCACGATAGTAAAATTACCAAAAAGCGTTAAGAACTTCAAATGCGTCATCAGCCCAAATACAATAAATACGCTGTTAGCAGCAGTTGAATTCAATTAACCGCCAAATCGTCTTTTTCTGTATAGAAATTTTGCAAATACATTTTCCATATCTTTAATTGTTAAGTCTGGAAAGTATTTACGGTAAAAAAATAATTCCGCAAAAGAAGATTGTAGCGGTAAAAAATCACTAAGCCGCCCTATTACACCTGTTCTAATGATTAAATCTAAATCTTCTTTTACCCAAAAACCGTCCTTAATGCTATGAGGATTTGTTTTGAAAGAATTATATATTTCTTCCACTGGGTCATATGCTATTAATATGTTTATAATAAGATCAGTATTCGTTTTTGTACTTTCAACTAAACCGGTAATTGCTCTCACAAAATCTTCGTTTTTTATGTGATAAAGATTACCCACAACGTTTACTTTAAATTTGTATTTTTCTAAAAGTGCAGGTAATAGTTGTGAAGATAAATAGACCTGAGAAGATAAAAATTCATTTATGTTTGCCTCGCTTCTATTTTGTATGTTTTTCAAACTGCTCAAATATGCACTCACACTTTTTACATTGTTTGAAAAGGAAAAATCTATAACTTCCGTTAATTTTTCCATGGAAATGAAATATCCTTTTACTGAGCTAATTTTATTTTTTTTAGCCCATCTTCTTGAACCATCTGGAATAATACCTATATGATTAATCATTGCATTTAATTTTTATTATTTATTTCAGTAACAGATATTTTCTCACAATTCTCATGAAAATATTTCAAATGGTTATCCCAATAATTTTGCATCATCTCTCCTCTCATATGCACACAAAAATTAATTGTACTGGTAGGAGACAGAATTATTCCTTCAATTGCTCTGTCTTGATTTTTAAATTTGAATAATAAGACGGGAGCAAGATTTTCGTTTTTCTTTGACTTGCGAAATGGTAAAATTTTTCTATTCTCATACAAATTATGCAAGGTTTCTGTATGTTTATTTATCAAAGAAGTATCGTTTTTTATTTCACCTTTTGTTTTTTCCATATTGGTTACATGGTAGAGTTTTTTGCTTTTTTCCATACAACTAAAAATATTGTTTATAAATTCTTCCTCATCCTTATCTCCTTGTTCATAGCCCAAGATTAAAGAACTGGTCTTTTGAAAAAGGATAATCTCATCAATAATATCTATTTCTTTCATTATAGAATTTGCAATTTTATAGTGTTCTCTTGGCGTAGAATAATAGCCAAGTATTGTATTAACTTTGCTTGGTTTTACTATTTCTATTGCAGATTTTATTTTTAAGCAAGCGTCTTGAACAATTTCTTCTAATTTTTCATTATCAGAACCCTTTGTTTCTTTGTATTCATATTGTGCTAAGGTAACTCCTAGAACATCAGACGGAATGATAAATTTTTCACAATCTGACGGACTAACAACAAAAACTTTATCTCTGTTCAACTTCCCTGTAAATAGTCCATATTCAAAAATTACATTTGAACGAACCTCAAAAAATGCTTCTTCACCAATCATTTTTATATCGTCAGGCGAAAAGATGAATATTGCAAAATCATATTTTTCATCTGCCGCCATAAATAATGTTTCAATAAAAGTTTTGTTAAGACTAAATACATTTTGATTCCAAACTTTTATATGAAAACCTTTTTTAGGAGAATTCATTAAGGAATTCAATGTCGCTTGAACTGCATTTGCAATATTCAAAGATTGTGTTGACGAACCGATAAAAATTTTCTTCATTTTATATATTATTAATTATAGGCAATTTTCTTTATTCTGCCGTAACTCTGTCCTTCAATTGCAGCCAACTCCTTTATAACATTAGTTTTGTTGTATATCTATGGGTGATAAAATACTATAATAAATTAAGCTTAAAAATAATAAAAATTTACACGAATATAAAATATCCATTAGAGCCATATCCTAAATTGCAAATTCGGTACTTCTTTATGTATTCCTGGCATTATCAAGTGTATTTTTTGTAACTTCTTTTGTAATTGGCACGAACAATACTAGGCAATCATATTTTACCTTACCAATACAACCTTAAAAAGGAAATCCTGAAATTTTAACATTTCGTTTGTCGCTTTTCTACTTACGGGTTGTCACTTTTTAACTTACGAACCACAGTAAAAACGGGCTTTTTAGGAACTCTTTTTTATTTTTTCAAGAAAATGAATGTGAACAGATGATAAAAAGTTATTAACAAAGTGGTAAAAAATGGGATAAAGTGGTAGAATGTGGGAAATTTTTGTATATTTTTACAAGTTAAATAAGGGTAGTAATGACAACATTCATTGGAGATTATAATTGCAAGGTTGATGAGAAAGGCAGGGTTACCTTTCCGTCAATGCTTAAAAAGCAGATGAATTCTGCTTCCGGTGAGCGTTTTGTTGTTAAAACCGATATTTTCGAAAAATGCCTTATTCTTTTCCCGATGGAAGAATGGGAAAGACAAAATGCGATTATCAGGAGCAAAATAAATCCCTACAATAAAGAACATAACAAATTCTTACGAAATTTTTATAAAGGTTCTGCCGAAGTTATTCTCGACAGTAACAATCGCCTGCTTATACCCAAACGATTGCTCGATTTGGCAAACATTTCTAAAGAAGCAATTTTGGCCGGGCAGGATGGTAAAATTGAAATCTGGTCGAAAGATTTGTACGATGCAATGGCTGAAAATCAGGATGACTTTGCTGAATTGGCCGAAAAAATTATGGGAGGGAATATTAATAAGGAAATGGAATAAAGAAAATGAGTTATCACACACCGGTTCTGTTAAAAGAAAGTGTTGATGGCTTAAATATAAAGCCGAATGGGATTTATGTCGATGTTACTTTTGGCGGCGGCGGACATTCAAGAGAAATCTTAAAACATCTTAAAACAGGTAAACTTGTTGCTTTTGATCAGGACGATGATGCATTGCAAAATCAGATTCATGATAAGCGATTTTTGTTTGCACATCATAATTTCAGGTTCTTAAAGAATTTTTTGAAATATTATAAAATCGACCAGGTTGATGGAATCATTGCCGATCTCGGTGTGTCATCTCATCATTTCGATCAACCCGAAAGAGGGTTCTCTTTTCGATTCGATGGAAAGTTGGATATGAGAATGAATCAGCAAGCCAGGTTCTCGGCTGCCGATATTTTAAATAATTACGAGGAAGCTGAAATAGCGAAAATATTTTGGGAATATGGCGAATTGCAAAACAGCAGGAAATTAGCTCATGCAATAGTTTCGGGTCGCTCAGGTAAAAAACTGGTTGAAATAAAAGATTTGGTTGATTTATTAATGCCATTTCTGCCCAAACATGCTGAGCATAAATTCCTGGCTAAAGTATTTCAGGCTTTACGAATAGAAGTAAACAGAGAGATTGAATTTTTGCAAAACATGCTGCTTCAAACAACTGATGTGATTAAACCCGGTGGACGACTGGTAGTTTTAACCTATCACTCGCTCGAGGACAGGGTGGTAAAAAACTTTATAAAAACTGGGAAATTCGAAGGAGAAGCAGAAAAAGATTTCTATGGAAACTTCAAAGTCCCGTTTATTGCTGTTAATAGAAAAGTAATTATCCCCGGTGATAAGGAAATTAATGAAAATAACAGGGCACGTAGTGCTAAATTAAGAATAGCCGAGAAAGTATAATGAAAGAGAAAACAGAAAATATTGAGTTTATTGAAGAGAAAAAGGATAAGAAAGAACATAGAAAAGGTTCTGTGAAAGATATTCTCGATGGGTCAATATTAACAAATGATTGGGTGGTAAGGCAATTACCCTACATTGTTTTTTTGGTAATTCTGGCTTTTATATATATCGGGAACCGCTATCACGCAGAAAAGATTGTTCGCACAAATATTACAATGCAAAAAGAAATTAACGATTTGAGAGCAGAAGCAATTACAACATCAGCGGAGCTCATGTTTATAAGCAAACAATCAGAAGTTATTAAAAGAATAAAAAAGAACGGCCTTGATTTGGAAGAGTCGGTTGTGCCACCAAAAAAGATAATTATAAAATAAATACAGACAATGCCTTTAAAAAAGGAAATAGTATGGAGAGTCGGGGTAGTGTATGCTTTTATGCTTATACTCGGCCTCGTTATACTTGCCAAAGTTCTGTATTTACAAATTATTGAAGGGAATAAATGGAAAGAAAAGGCTCAAAGTTTAACATTAAAGGATATTACTATAGAATCGAACAGAGGTGATATTCTGGCACACGACGGCAGATTGCTGGCAAGTTCAGTTCCTTATTATGAAATCCGGATGGATACAAGAAGCTCCGGGTTAGATAGTTATACGTTTAATCATAAAATCGATTCATTGGCATTGTGTATGTCAAGATTGTTTGGTGATAAATCTCCATCAGCATATAGAAATGAAATTGTTAAAGCCCGTAGAAATGGTGAACGGTTTCATTTAATTAAACGAAGAGTGAATTATATTCAGCTGAAGCAAATGAAGAAATTCCCCATTTTTCGTTTAGGTGCAAATAAAGGTGGTTTTATTCCTGTTCAAACCAATCTCCGGATTCAGCCTCATGTCAGCCTTGCTTCAAGAACTATTGGCTATATCTCTCAGAGTGAAAGAGGAAATGTTGTTGGTATCGAAGGAGCATTTGACGAACAACTCAAGGGTGTTAAGGGTATCCGGTTGATGCAGAAGTTACAGGGTAATGTCTGGATGCCTGTTAACGATGGAAACGAGGTTGAACCTAAAGACGGAATGGATGTGCTCACCACGATTGATGTTAATATTCAGGATGTGGCCGAGAGTGCATTGCGCAGGCAGCTTTCTAAAAATGAAGCTCATCATGGTACTGCAATTCTTATGGAAGTAAAAACTGGTGAAATAAGGGCGATTGCTAATCTTGAAAGAAACAGTGCAGGTGAATACAAAGAAACATATAACTATGCTATTGGTGAAAGCACTGAACCCGGATCGACATTTAAGCTGGCTTCTATGATTGCTGCTCTCGAAGATGGATATGTTGATTTAGACGATACTATCAATACGGGCAAAGGTGAAGTTACTTATTACGATAAAAAACTTACGGATACAAAAGAAGGGGGATATGGTGTACTTACGGTTAAGGAAATATTTGAACTGTCATCGAATGTTGGAATTTCAAAAATAATAACAAGAAATTATAAAGGTAAGGAAGCAAAGTTTATCAATCGCTTATATAGAATGAATCTGAACGAAAAATTAGGAATTGATATTAAAGGTGAAGGTAAACCCGAAATTAAATTCCCGGGAGATAAATTGTGGTCGGGTGTTTCTTTGCCAATGATGTCAATTGGTTATGAAGTCAGGATGACCCCGTTGCAGATCCTTTCATTGTATAATGCTGTTGCAAATAATGGAAGAATGGTTCGCCCAAGACTTGTAAAATCAATAATGTATCACGGGAATGTGGTTGAAACATTCGATACCGAAATTATCAATTCATCCATTTGCTCACGCTCAACACTTAAAAAAGTAAGATCAATGCTCGAAGGAGTAGTTGAGAATGGTACAGCGAGCAACTTAAAGAATAATACCTATAAGATTGCAGGTAAAACGGGTACTGCACAGATTGCAAACAGGAAGTTAGGGTACACCGACAGATCAAAAATTAGCTATCAGGCATCTTTTGTTGGTTATTTCCCGGCAGATAATCCCAGGTATTCATGCATTGTTGTCGTGAACTCTCCTTCGCGGGATGTGTATTATGGAAATATTGTTGCAGGCCCTGTATTTAAGGAAATAGCCGATAAGGTTTATGCAACAAGCTTCGAAATGCATGAAAATCTTGATGATATGGAAGATATAGCTGATGATAAAGAAAAAATTCCATATACCAAAAACAGCTATAGAAAAGAAATAAAGTACGTGTTAAAAGAACTTGATATTGATTATGACGAAGGGAAGGTTGCCTCTGATTGGGTTGCCACGAGCAGGAAAGAAGAAGAAATTATTTTAAGTAATCGTAAGGTCACAGATAAACTTATGCCAAATGTGGTAGGAATGGGTTTAAAAGATGCATTGTTTCTGCTCGAAAATGCAGGATTAAAAGTAGAGTTTCATGGTAAGGGAAGTGTGGTTCAACAATCAATCCCTTCGGGTTCCAGAATTAGCAGAGGCCAGTATGTTTCTATACAAATGTCGATGAGTTAAAGTTGAAATAGAAAAATGAAAATTTTAAGCGAAATAGTAAATTCAGTTCAGGTTTTAAATTCAATTGGCAACATTGAAATAGTGGTTACTTCAATCGAGTTTGATTCAAGAAAAGTAACCCGTCAGAGTTTATTTATTGCCGTAAAAGGAACTATCTCCGATGGACATCAATATATTGATAAAGCAATAGAAAATGGAGCAATAGCAATTGTTTGTGAAACTTTACCAGAGAAAATCAACAATCAAATCACATATGTTTTGGTTGAAAATTCAGAAAAAGCGTTAGGGCTGATTTCATCTGCATTTTACAATAAGCCATCATCAAAATTAAAACTTGTTGGCGTAACGGGTACAAATGGGAAAACAACTACAGCAACATTATTATACAACCTAGTAAAGAAGTTAGGTTTTAAAGCAGGATTATTATCCACTGTACGGAATTATATCGATGATTCTGCGATTGAAGCTACTCACACAACTCCTGATGCTGTTCAGATAAATAAATTGTTGAATAAAATGGTTGAAGCAGGCTGTGAATACTGTTTTATGGAAGTAAGTTCTCATGCCATTGACCAGGAGCGGGTTGCCGGCTTGCATTTTGCAGGAGGGTTATTTACAAACATCACGCACGATCATTTAGACTATCACAAAACCTTTGCAGAGTATATAAAAGCCAAAAAGAAGTTTTTTGACGGGCTAAGTTCGGGAAGCTTTGCTTTAGTGAATGATGATGATAAAAATGGTAAGGTGATGGTGCAAAATACCAAAGCAAAAGTTAAAACATTTGCTGTTTTAACATCGGCTGATTTTAAAGCACGAATAATCGAGAGCCATTTCGAAGGATCGATGCTGAATATTGATAATGCCGATGTTTGGACCTATTTCGTTGGTAAGTTTAATGCATCCAATTTACTATGTGTTTACGCAACGGCGGTATTACTTGGCTTTGAGAAAAATGATGTGCTCACTGCATTAAGTGAATTAAAACCTGTTGAAGGGAGATTCGAAACTATTCGATCACAAAACGGGATAACGGCAATTATTGATTATGCTCATACACCCGATGCATTACAAAATGTGTTGAATGCAATCAATCAAATACGAAAAGATAATCAGCAGTTAATTACTGTAGTTGGTGCAGGTGGCGACAGGGATAAGACGAAACGCCCCGAAATGGCTCGAATTGCAGTTAATAATTGCGATATACTTATTCTTACATCAGATAATCCAAGATCAGAAGAACCAGATTCTATTCTTGAAGATATGAAAACCGGTATTGATAATGAAAATAGAAAAAAAATGCTGGCTATAATCGATCGAAAAGAAGCTATACGAACAGCTTGTTTACTTGCAAAAATTGGTGATATCATTCTTATTGCAGGCAAAGGGCACGAAACGTATCAGGAAATTAAGGGTGTTAAGCATCATTTCGATGATCGTGAAATAACAAAACAGATTTTAAACGAACTCTATAATTAAACAGGTTATGTTGTATTATCTTTTTGCATATTTAGAAAAATTTGATATCCCCGGGGCAGGGATGTTCCAATATATTTCATTCAGGTCGTCATTAACAATAATAACGTCATTAATCATTTCTCTTGTTTTTGGGAAACGAATAATCAATTATTTACGCAAACAACAAATTGGTGAAGATATTCGCGATTTGGGGCTTGAAGGACAGATGAGTAAAAAGGGAACTCCGACTATGGGAGGCATAATCATCCTGGCATCTATAATTATTCCAACTTTACTTTTTGGCGATATATTGAATATTTATGTAATTCTTATGCTTATAACTACTATTTGGCTAGGCTTTATTGGGTTTGCGGATGATTACATAAAAACATTCAGGAAAAATAAAAAAGGATTGGCCGGAAGGTTCAAAATTTTAGGACAGGTAGGATTGGGTTTAATTGTTGGATTGACGTTGTTTTTAAGTGATGATGTTGTTGTTCGCGAAAAGATTTCAGATAAACCAATAGCAGAAACTGTTCAAACTGTTGAAAATTCTGACTATTCGGGTAATACTACGCGGGTTTTAACAAGAGATGTTAAATCTACTAAAACAACGATACCCTTTTTTAAAGATAACGAGTTTGATTATGCTTACCTGGTTTCTTTCCTGGGTGAACATAAGCAGAAATTTGCCTGGGTAGTATTTGTAATTTTTGCAATATTAATAGTAACAGCGGTTTCGAATGGAGCCAACCTTACCGATGGTTTAGACGGATTAGCTACCGGTACTTCTGCAATTATTGGAACAACACTGGGTATTCTTGCATACTTGTCGGGAAATATTGTTTATGCCGATTACTTAAACATAATGTATATTCCTGATACAGGGGAATTGGTTGTTTATATGAGTGCATTTATTGGAGCTACAATTGGCTTTATGTGGTATAACTCATATCCTGCACAGGTATTTATGGGCGATACAGGAAGTTTGTCGTTAGGAGGTATAATTGCTGTTTTTGCAATTATTATTCGTAAAGAGCTTTTAATACCGATTCTTTGCGGGATTTTTTTCGTGGAAAGTATTTCTGTTATGCTGCAGGTAACTTATTTTAAATATACAAAACGCAAATACGGTGAAGGACAAAGGATCTTTAAAATGGCTCCTTTGCATCACCATTATCAGTTAAAAGGTTATCCTGAACCCAAAATTGTAATGAGATTTATTATTGTAGGTATTATGCTTGCCGTTGTAACTATTGTAACATTAAAAATCAGGTAAAACAAAAATGAATAAACGAATAATCATATTAGGTGCCGGTGAAAGTGGAGTAGGTTCTGCTGTTCTTGCTAAAAAGAACGGCGCTGATGTTTTTGTTTCTGATTTTGGCAAAATAAACGATAAGTACAAACAAAAACTGAATGATTACAGCATTGAGTGGGAAGAAGGAAAACATACACAGGAAAAAATATTAAATGCCGACGAAATAATTAAAAGTCCCGGCATTCCTGAAAAAGTCGAAATCATTCAATTGGCAATACAAAAAGGAATTCCTGTAATTTCTGAAATCGAGTATGCTTCAAGATACTGCAATGCTTATAAAATTTGTATTACCGGGAGTAATGGAAAAACAACTACCACGACACTTTTGTATTACATACTTAAAAATGCCGGGCTAAACGTGGGAATAGCAGGAAATGTTGGCCAAAGCTGGGCTTTACAGGTGGCTGAATGCAATTACGATTATTATGTTATCGAGTTAAGTAGTTTTCAGCTCGATGGAATGTACAATTTCAAAGCTGATATAGCTATTCTTATGAATATTACACCCGATCATCTGGACAGGTATAATGGAATGCAGGATTATACCAATTCTAAAATGAGAATTGTACAAAATCAAACTCCGGGTGAATATTTTATTTATTGTGCCGACGATGAAATAACAAGAAATGAAGTAGAAAAAAGAACGATTCAATCCAAAAAGCTCCCGTTCTCCATTCGGGATAAGTACACAGAAGGAGCATTCAAAGAAAATGAACAATTAGTAATTATATATAATAATAACGAGTTTACTATGTCAATACTAGATCTCGCTTTAAAAGGGCAGCATAATACATACAATTCTATGGCTGCCGGAATTGCTTCCCAGGTGCTTAAAATCAGAAAAGAAATTATTCGCGAAAGCCTGAGTAATTTCCAGGGTGTTGAGCACAGGCTGGAACATGTGCTTAAAGTACATGGCATTGAGTTTATTAACGACTCAAAAGCAACAAATGTGAATTCTACCTGGTATGCCCTGGAGAGTATGCCAAATGATACAATTTGGATTGTAGGTGGTGTTGATAAGGGAAACGATTATTCGTCACTTGAAGAATTGGTAAAGAAAAAAGTAAAAGCAATAATTTGTTTAGGCAGGGACAATGCCAAAATTCATAATGCTTTTAGCCACATTGTTGATACAATTGTTGATACGCAATCGGCTTCGGAAGCAGTGAAAACAGCATACTATCTTGCCCGAAAAGGAGATACAGTTCTCTTGTCGCCCGCGTGTGCAAGTTTCGATCTGTTTGAAAATTACGAAGATCGTGGCCGTAAATTTAAACAAGCTGTTAAAGATTTATAATAAAAGTGCCTAACTTGCCTGCCTTGGGCAGGAGTGAACTAAAGTTTGAATTGCCTAAAGTTATTAAAATGGACAACAAGGAGTTTAGCAAACAATTAGAAAAGAGGACAAAGAATTTTGCAATATCAATAATTAAGCTGTCGGTATTATTACCTAATACTCATGAAAGTAAAGTAATAAAACATCAAATTACAAAATCAGGAACAAGCATTGGAGCAAATTATAGAGAAGCAAACAGATCAAGAAGTAAAGCTGATTTTAAAAATAAAATTAAAATATGTGAAAGTGAAGCAAGTGAAACAGTTTATTGGCTAGAGATAATTTTGGATTTAAATTATTATGATATAGAGAAAGTTCAATTTATTTTAAATGAAGCTAATGAAATACTTGCAATTTTTACATCAATTGGAAAAACATTAAAACTTTAGGCATTTTAGGCATTCTGAAATTTAGGCACTAAAAAATATAAGTAAAAAAAATGAATATGCGATTGAAAGAAGTATTATCTAAATACTTTAAAGGCGATGGGGTTGTGTGGGGAGTAATTTTTGCTCTTTCGGTATTTTCGTTGCTTGCGGTTTATAGCTCAACAGGAACGCTCGCGTATAAATATCAGGAAGGGAACACGCTTTACTACTTCTTTAAACATTTTGTATTACTTGCTTTTGGTATTGCAATTATATATGTTACTCATTTAGTTCCATTTAAATATTATTCCCGCTTATCGCAGTTCTTCCTTTATTTATCGATTTTTTTACTTGCTGTAACATTGGTTTTAGGTACCAGTCTTAATCAGGCAACTCGTTGGTTGACATTACCGGTTATTGGGTTAACCATTCAAACCTCCGATTTTGCTAAACTTGCATTAATCATGTATTTGGCAAGAGTGTTATCATTAAGGCAGGACAAGATTGATGAGTTTAAGGATGTTGTAATTTCACTTGTAATACCTGTTGTAATTGTTTGCGGGCTCATTATGCCAGCAAACTTATCTACTGCCTTAATATTGTTTTTTACTTCATTCGTATTGATGTTTATTGGAAGAGTAAAAATAAAATATCTTTTATCTATAGGATTAATAGGTATTCTGGCTGTATCGCTTGTTGTTGGAGGAGTACTTATTTCAGGAAAAAAAGGGCGGGTATCAACATGGCAAAATCGTATTGAGCACTTTGTCAGTGGCGAGAGCGAAGAAAATTATCAGGCTGAACAAAGTAAGATTGCTATTGCCTCAGGTGGAATTTTCGGAAAAGGCCCTGGTAATAGTACACAACGAAATTTCTTGCCACATCCGTATTCCGATTTTATTTATGCAATAATTATTGAAGAGTATGGATTTATTGGAGGTGTAGTTGTCTTGTTTTTATATCTGTTTTTATTATATCGGGCAGGAGTAATTGTCCGGAAGACAACCCGAACTTTTGCAGCATTTCTTTCAATAGGATTGGCTATAAGCCTTACATTTCAGGCAATGATTAATATGGGTGTGGCTGCAAGTCTTTTTCCTGTTACCGGACAAACATTGCCATTGGTTAGTATGGGTGGTTCATCCATATTATTTACTGGTATAGCATTTGGAATTATTCTTAGTGTAAGCAGAAGCCTTGAAATTGAAAAAGAAACCGCGGCAGAAAAAAACGGAGAAAACAAAACGGATAGCCAAAATCAAACTGAAGATGAATCAGACGATGAGTAAAAATATTATCATAAGTGGTGGTGGTACGGGAGGACATGTTTTTCCCGCAATTTCCATTGCTAATGCCATAAAGGAGATTGATCCTGAATGTGCTATTTTATTTGTTGGTGCCCAGGGAAAAATTGAAATGGAAAAAGTGCCTGCTGCAGGATATAAAATAATTGGTTTGCCTGTTGCCGGTTTACAACGAAAACTTACAGTTAAAAATTTAACTTTCATTTTTAAATTAGTACGAAGTTTAAAGATATCAAAGAATATAATTAATGAATTTAAACCTGATGTAGTTGTTGGTGTTGGTGGTTATGCCAGTGGCCCGGTTTTATTTATTGCCAATCGAAAAAGAATTCCTACAGTTATACAGGAACAAAATTCATATGCTGGATTAACGAATAAAATTTTAGCAAAAAAATCCAAGGTAATTTGTGTTGCATACGAAGGCATGGAAAAATATTTTCCAAAAGAAAAAATTATACTCACGGGTAACCCGGTAAGGCAGGACTTACTTAATAAAATAACTAACAGGGATGAGGCGCTGAGTTATTTTAACTTGAAAAATAAAAAAACAATTGTAATTATTGGAGGAAGTCTTGGTGCAGGAACAATAAATAAAAGTGTTATTAAAGATTTACAAAAAATAGGTGATAGTAATTGTCAGGTTTTATGGCAAACAGGCAGGTATTATTATAAAGATGTCTTAAAAGCTTACGAAGATTCAGGAGTAAATAATATCAAAGTGCTTGATTTTGTTACCCGGATGGATTTAGCTTATGCGTGTGCCGATGTTATTATTTCGAGGGCAGGTGCAGGAACCATTTCGGAGTTATGCCTTGTTGGAAAACCGGTAATCCTTGTTCCATCACCAAATGTGGCCGAAGATCATCAGACAAAAAATGCATTAGCCCTTGTAAATAAAAATGCTGCTATTTTGATTCGTGATACAGATGCTGTTGAAAATTTGATAGATAACGCATTAATACTTATAAATGATGAAGCTAAAAAATCAGAATTATCAATTCATATTTCAAAACTGGCTTTAAAAGATTCAGCAAAAAATATTGCCGTGGAAGTTTTAAAATTAATTCAGTAATAAAAATGGATTTAGGTAAAATACATAATGTTTATTTTATTGGTATCGGGGGAATTGGCATGAGTGCTATTGCCCGCTACTTTAATAAAATGGGTAAACATGTTGCCGGATACGATAAAGTATCAAAACCTTTAACCAATGAATTGATTCATGAAGGAATCCTGGTTCATTTCGACGATGATGTTCAACAAATTCCTTCTCAGTTTAAAAATAAAGAGAATACTCTTGTTGTTTATACCCCGGCTATTCCTAAAAATCACAAAGGAATGAGTTTTTTTATGAGCCAGGGATTTGAATTGAAGAAACGTTCCGAAGTATTAGGAATGCTAACCGCTGCAAATAGGAGTATAGCTGTTGCAGGTACACATGGAAAAACAACGGTGAGTACAATGATTGCCCATCTTATGCGTCAGTCAAGAATTGGGTGTAATGCATTTTTGGGTGGAATATCAAAAAATTATAAAACCAACCTTCTGGTTGATCCGGATAGCAAATACATGGTGGTAGAAGCTGATGAATTCGACCGTTCATTCTTGAAATTATTCCCTCAAAAAGCAGTTGTAACCGCTGTCGATGCTGACCATCTTGATATTTATGAAACCAAGGCAAATGTTGAAGAGTCTTTCAGGCAATTTATTCAGCAAATGAATACAGGAGGCACTTTACTTATTAAGCAGGGTCTAAAATTTAAGTTGCCCGAAAGAAACGATCTCAAGGTTTATACCTATTCAATAAAAGAGAAAGCTGATTTTTTTGCTGAAAATATTCGAATAGAAAATGGATTATACAGGTTCGATTTTGTGGGCATAGATATTCGAATGCATTTTCGACATTTAACAATCCCGGGATTGTTAAATGTCGAAAATGCAGTTGCTGCAATTGCTATCGCTTATTTGTCGGGGGTAAAAGACGACGAAATTGCTAATTCACTTGAGAAATTCAAAGGCATACAACGTAGATTTGATTACCAGATTTTACGTGATGACTTAGTATATATCGACGATTATGCACATCACCCCGAAGAATTGAAAGCAGTTATATCATCTACTAAAGAATTATTTAAAGGCAAAAAGATTACCGGAATTTTTCAGCCGCATCTTTTTACACGTACCCGCGATTTTGCTACAGAATTTGCAGAAAGTCTCAGTCTTTTAGATGAATTGATACTTCTTGATATTTATCCTGCACGCGAATTGCCAATTGCCGGAGTAACATCTGAAATTATTTTTAAAAATGTTACCTGTAAAAGTAAATTGTTGTGTTCGAAAAGTGAATTGCCGGGAGTATTAAAGACTAAAAAGTTTGAAGTTCTTATGACTTTGGGTGCCGGAGATATTGATGAATTTGTTGAACCAATAAAAAAAATGTTTTCGTGAGCTGAACTATGAAAATTATTAAAAACATAATCATCTGGGTATTATTAATTGCTTATGTAATAGCAGCAATGAGCTTTGTTACCGAACAACGTAAAAAAATTGTATGTAACGATATTAAAGTGTTTGTTGTTGATGCAAAGTATAATGCCTTTATTACACAATCCGATATAAAAGATTTATTAAATAAACCGGGGAACACTGTCTTGGGAGACCCTATAAACATTATCAATACAAAAGAAATTGAAGATGTCATTCAGAAAAATTCGTCGGTTAAAAAGGCCGAAGTTTATGTTACAATTAACGGGGATGTCAGAATTGATGTGGATCAACGAAATCCAATAGTTCGGGTTATTAATAAAAGAAAACAAAGTTATTATATTGATGATGAAGGTACCAAGATGCCTTTATCACGCAAATATTCATCGCATGTACTTATAGCAAACGGCCATATTGTTGAACATTTTGAAGTAAATAAATTTAATGGTTTTGTTTGTGAGAAAAGAGAAGAAAACCCGAACAGGAACTACATTATCTGCGATTTATTTACTTTAAGTAAATTTATTTATAACGACGATTTCTGGCGCTCACAAATCGAACAGGTATATGTTAACGATGCAAACGAATTCGAGCTTATTCCCCGTGTAGGCGCTCACCTGATATTATTTGGCAACATAGAGAATTACGAGATAAAGTTCAGAAACCTGAAAGCATTTTATGAGCAGGGTTTAAATAATGTAGGATGGAACAAATACGAAAAGATTAATTTAAAATACGAAAATCAGATAATTTGTACTAAAAGATAAATAATAAAATAACTATAAAAGAATCAATTACATTAAAAATATAGATGTATGAAACCGAAAACAGATTTTGTTGCAGCAATCGACATAGGAACAACAAAGATTGTAGCCATTGTCGGCAGGAAAAAAGAAAATGGCAAGATCGAAATTCTTGGATTAAGCAAGACCCCTTCAAAAGGAGTTAAACGCGGAATCGTTCTGAATATCGAAGAAGCAGTTAACTCTATCCAAAAAACAGTTGAAGATATTCAATTTACAATTGGCGATAATATCTCGGATGTTTTTGTAGGCATTGCCGGCCAGCATATTAAAAGCATTAAAAACAGGGGATATATCAATCGCAACTCCTACGACGATATAATAACAAAAGCCGATATCGATGCCCTTATCCAGGATATGTACAAAATACCTATCGATGTTGGTGAAGAAATTATTCATGTGCTGCCACAAAACTTTATTGTAGATAACGAAACCGGAGTTAAAAACCCGGTTGGTATGTATGGTAAGCGGGTTGAAGCTAACTTCCAGATTGTTGTTGGACAAATTGCATCAGCACGTAATATTGGCAGTTGTATAACTAAAGCAGGATTGCATTTAAACCAGCTTATTCTGGAGCCTCTTGCTTCATCCGAAGCTGTTTTAACTCCCGATGAGAAAGAAGCTGGTGTGGCACTCGTTGATATTGGTGGTGGTACTACCGATATTGCTGTTTATTACGACGATATTATAAGGCATACAGCTGTTATTCCATTAGGTGGCGACGTGATTACAAACGATATTAAAGAAGGTTGTTCCATATTACAGCGTCAGGCCGAGTTGTTGAAAATTCAGTATGGCTCAGCTTTGGGCGATTTAGCAAAAGACGAAGAAGTAGTTTCTATTCCCGGTATCAGTGGCCGCGAACCTAAAGAGATTTCGTGTAAAAGCCTTGCGTATATTATTCAGTCAAGAATGGAAGAGATTCTTAATGTGGTAATTTACGAGATTGAAAACTCGGGATATTTCGAAAAACTTAGCGCCGGCATAGTTATTACAGGTGGTGGTGCTTTATTAAAGCATTTACCTGCTTTAGTTAAATTCAAAACAGGACTGGATGTTCGGGTTGGTTATCCTACCGAAAATCTGGCTTCTGATACAATAAATGAAGTTAACCATCCCATGTATGCAACAGGTGTTGGCCTTATTTTAAAAGGATATGAATACCTTGAAAAAAACAACTCTAAAAAACAGGCCGTAACAAAAGTTCAGGAAAAACCTGTAAAACAAGAAATTGAATTTGAAGAGGAAAAAATAGTTGTTAAAGCAGATGAAAATACCAACGATAAACCGGGTTTGTTTAATAACCTGAAAAAGGTGTTTACAGATATTTTCGATGAAGATGGGGCAGAAATGTAATTTAAATCATCTCGTATAATTTTAGGTATATAATAAACAGTAAAAATAAAAAGCATGATTGAAGAATTAATAAACTTTGATTTACCTCAGGACCGATCATCCATTATAAAAGTAATTGGTGTTGGTGGCGGAGGTAGTAATGCTGTCAATCACATGTTCCGTAATGGCATTAAAGATGTAAACTTTGTTGTCTGTAATACCGATGCACAGGCTCTTCTTAACAGCCCGGTATCCGTAAAAATTCAACTTGGCGAATCGTTAACCGAAGGCCGTGGTGCGGGTAATAAACCCGAAATTGGCCGTCAGGCTGCAATCGAGAATATCGACGATGTTATTGATGTGCTCAATAAGAATACAAAAATGGTATTTATCACTGCCGGTATGGGTGGGGGAACAGGAACGGGTGCTGCCCCTGTTATTGCTAAAGCAGCAAAGGAACTTGGCTTGCTTACTGTTGCTATAGTTACCATTCCTTTCCGATTCGAGGGCGATAAAAGAATAAACCAGGCCATTGAAGGAATTAACGAGATTGAAAAATATGTTGATTCTCTTTTAGTTATAAATAACGAACGTTTACGACAGGTTTGCGGAAATCTTAAATTTTCTGAAGCGTTCTCGTATGCCGATAATGTATTAGCAACTGCCGCAAAAGGTATTGCCGAAATAATTACTGTTCCGGGGTACATTAATGTTGATTTTGCCGACGTGGAAACAGTACTTTCGAAAAGTGGTGTGGCACTTATGGGTACAGGAATGGCCGAAGGGGAGAATCGTGCCATTAAAGCGGTACAACAAGCTCTGGCTTCGCCATTGTTAAACGACAACGATATTAAGGGAACTGAAAATATGTTGCTAAATATCACTTTTGGGTCAAACGAAATTACTATGGACGAAATTGGCGAAATTGCCGATTATGTAAATAGCGAAGTGGGTTCAAGCCCCAATATTATCTGGGGTACAGGTTACGACGAAAAACTTGGCGAGCAAATCAGCATTACCATTATTGCAACAGGCTTTAAAAGCAATAGTATTCCTGAGCTTTATGCCAAGAAAACCGAGAAAACAACAATTACCTTACTTGACTCGGGTACCATTGAGAGAAAAAAATCTCCTGTTATGAAATTTGAAAAAGAACCAATTATTCAAAAAGATTCAAGTTTAGATTTTTCACAACGAACACTCGATTTCGATATTCGAAGTACCAGGGAAAAGGACTCATTCATTGTTTTGCAGAATCCACAGTCTGAAACGGAAGTGATTATTGAAACAAAAAAATCGGATATTCAGAAAAAACTAAAGGAAGCTCATGAAAAGAATAAGGAACATCGAATGGATGTCTCTAAAGTGAATGAAAACCTTGATGAGATTGAAAATGAACCTGCATATAAACGAAAAAACCTTAAAATTGAACAGCCACTTTATTCTCAGGACTCCAAAGTTTCAAGGTATTCGCTCGAAGATGATGATGAAATTACAACCCGTTTAAATACGAATAACTCGTACTTACACGATAATGTCGATTAAAAATAGTTTTACCAGAATAAAAAATGAAAGCTATGAGTTTAACAATAAAAATTGATCAGGATATTAAAACGGCAATGCTGGCCCGCGAAAAAGAAAAACTGGAAGCATTACGCGCTGTGAAATCTGCATTATTACTTGCCAGAACCGAAAAAGGGGCTACTGAAGAAATTTCCGTGGATACAGAGATTAAACTTCTTCAGAAATTAGTAAAACAAAGAAAAGACTCTGCAGCTATTTACCAGCAACAAAACCGCAAGGATTTAGCCGACAAAGAACTTTTTGAAGTTAGTATTATTGAAAAATACCTGCCCGAACAAATGAGCGACGAAGAATTAACAGAAATTATTAAATCAATAATCGGCCAAACCGGGGCTAAAGGAATGGCCGATATGGGTAAAGTAATGGGCATGGCTTCGAAGCAACTTGCAGGTAAAGCTGAAGGAAAAGCTATTGCCGATAAAGTTAAAGCATTGCTAAATGGTTAATTGTATATTGTTTTGATTTTATAAATACTGCAATTTAATTGTGGACTGGTTTTTGTAAGCTCAGTTAAATTCGAAATATTTAACTTATGACGTATATAAAAATCAGTTTAATTGTCCAGTTGGTAATCGTTTCATTTTATTCTTCTGCCCAGGATTTTGACGAGAAAGCATATAATCGCGACCTAAGCCTGAATTATGGCATTTACCCCGCGTTAATTTCAGATGCTAATCAATCGAACCTGGCTGGCACAATGGTTAGCGCACAGGGAGCATATTTCTTTTATAATAACACGGGAATTAGAACAGGCTTAACTTTTATTACCGATATGGAAGGAACAGATGCTTTTATCACCATACCTATAATGTTTGCATACAGAACAAAAACCAACAGGGATTTTTATTTAGGCTCAAACATTGATTCTTTTGGTGATTTAATCTTTCAACTCATTTTAGGATTAATTCCCAAACAGGCAGAATACCATGTTGGTATGAATATAGGGTATATCGATCCTGATAACAATATAGGTTTATCAGGTTATAACGATGGTACTTATTTTGAAGAAGGTTACAAGGTTAATCAGCGCTTTACTTCTTCTGTTGATGCAGGATTAAGACTAACTTACCGGATTTACAGGTTTGGAATTGTGCTGTCGCCCTCTGTAAGTTATATGTTTACCAATAACTTTGAATATTATTCCGAATTAGATAACAACAGCAGCTTTAATCCCAATTGGTTCATGAATCTTACTCTTGGATTGTCTTACAGGTTTTAAATTCTCAGGGAGCTTTTTTACTTGTGATTTAATATTGTTAGTTTCTTTTTATAGATTTGAGAAGAAATTCAATATAGGTAAATTACACATTGATGAAGAAAGTACTTTTAATTAACTCGAATCTCGAAAATATTCCATATCCCGTTGCCCCTTTAGGATTGGCTTTGCTGGCATCTTCGCTGCAAAATAAATACGAGGTAAAAGTTTTTGATTTTGCATTTAATTCAACCGAAAGCCTGGTACAATTTATTAAAGATTTTAATCCCGATTATATTGGTATTGGCCTTCGTAATATCGATAATGTTACCATGCGCCGTACAAAATGGTATATTGATGATATTCGTGAAAAAATTGTAAAACCAATACAGGAAAACTTTACTATTCCAATAATCCTGGGAGGAAGCGGGTTTAGTATTGCTCCAAAAGAATTACTCGATTTTTTTTCAATTGAATATGGAGTTGTTGGCGAAGGGGAAAAGACATTTGCTGAGTTGCTGGAAGTACTTGAGCAAAATAAGAATCCTGAAATTATAAATAATGTTCTAACAAGAAAAGGAGGAGTAAAGAAATTTACATTCCCCGATGAAGGATTGCTCATACTCCCGAAAGCAAATGTGGATTTATTTATTGATTTTCTTCCTTATCTTCAACGCAGCAGCTACCCTGTTCAAACTAAAAGAGGATGCGCATTTAATTGTATTTATTGTTCTTATCCAAGAATTGAAGGTAAAAAATACCGTTTGCGGCCTGTAACCGATATTGTTGATGAAATTCAGAATGTGAATCTTAGATTCCCCGGAGTTACCTTCGAAATAGTCGATTCAACATTTAACTCACCCTTAAAACATGCCATAGCCATTTGTGATGAGATTATTAAACGGGAGTTAAGAATTAAAATTCGTACTATGGGTGTAAACCCCGGGCTTGTTACAGGTGAGCTTATTCAAAAAATGAAGCTGGCAGGTTTCTCTCAGATTGATTGCACTCCTGAAACGGCATCAGATATGTTATTGAAAAAACTAAACAAGAATTTTAATAAGAACAAACTTGTTGAATGTGCCAAAATTATTAAGAATCAGGACATGCCGACCATGTGGTTTTTCATGTTTGGATTACCCGGCGAAACAGAAGAAACCATTAATGAAACATTCGATTTTATCGACAGGCATATTCCAAAACACGATATGGTTCATGTTACTGAAGGAATACGAATAATTCCTCAAACCGAATTATACGATATTGCATTAAATGAGGGAGTAATTTCAGGGAACGAGAATGTTATTGATCCGATGTTTTATGTAAGTCCGACAATTGGAAAAGCTAAATTAACCGGGATTTTAGCAAGCAAAGTGGATGAGCGTAATAACGTGGTGAACTCAATTGATTCAGCTCCTTCGCCCGAATTGTTAAAACAGGCAATTCAATTCAGGCAGGAAAACAATATTGATGAACCGATGTTCAGAACATTACTAAAACTGACAAAATAAAAACAGGGGATTAATATCCCCTGTTTTTATATAATTCTATTGTTAAATACTAATAAAACTTAGCTCTTTTGTCAACAATGTTCGAAGCTTCTTTTAAGGCTTCAAATGCCTCGTAATTTGCCCTGTTTTGTAATTGGTTTGTTGTTAAACTTTTTTGCATAGCAGAGTTAGTCGCATTGTTTTCCTTTATATTTTTTACTTCAATTACGAAAACACCTATATTTCCTTTAATAGGAGCAGATAATTTATTTGCGGCCATATTCGTTGCTACTGCAACCAACTTAGGTTCAACGCCTGTATTGGGAACAGAGTAGGTTTTGAAACTGATATCGTTTGCTTCCTGAACAGGTGTGTTTAAAACTTGTGCTAACGTATAAATTGTACCCGATTGAGACATTTTGCTTTTTATTTGTTCAGAAAGTATTTCTGCTTTTTTCTCCCGGCGAACCTGTACAGTTAATTGTGCTTTAACTTGTTCGAATGGTGCAATTCCTTCTTCTTTAATTTCAGATACAAAACCAATAACAAACCGGTCGCCCAACTCAAATATTGGATTGTTTCCTGATTTAACTATCTCGTGTAAATCAGCCTGGTAAACCGAGCGGATTAATTCTCTTGGATATTCTAATCCTGCAATTTGCTGATCTCCTTCCTGGATATTGTTAGCTACTCGTTTAACAAGTTTTTGGTTATCTATTGCTTTGGTAAATTTTTCATAAGTAATATTTGTCCCTGCAAACTGGCTGGCTTGCGCGTATGTTTGTTGAACAGTTTCTGAGCTGGCTTCAAGTTTTCTGGCCAGAACAGCAAGTTTAACCTTTTTAATCTCGGGACTTTTTGCAGTCACTTCTACAATATGTAAACCATAATTGGTTGCAACCAATTTAATTTTACCCACCTTGGAATTAAAACAAGTGTCGCTGAATGGAGAAACCATTTCATTTGCTCTGAACCAGCCTAAATCGCCACCTTTTTCGTTTGCAGCTTTGTCCGATGAGTTTTCTATTGCAAGAGTTGCAAAGCTTGCTCCTTTTTCAAGAAGGCCTTTTAAACTGTCGGCTAAAGCATATAGCTGGCTGTAGTTAACATCCTGCTGAGATGGTTGTATTAAAATATGCCTGGCTCTTACTGAATCCGGAACATTTTTTACTTCAGAAACTTTTGCAAGTTTATATGCTTCATCATCGAAATAAGGGCCAAAAAGAGCTCCTTCTTTTTCTTCGAATAATGGCCTTAAATTCTCTGGTAATTCATCTTCTTTGTAAAAGCTGTTATCGAATGATAAATCGCTGTTCAAACTTATAAATTCTTTATCGTTTTCAGTTTTTGCAAAATCTTCAGAAATTGAACTTATCCAGTTTTCAGCAGCTTTACGATCTGATTCTGATGGTACAACATCAAATGTAATATATTCAATGCTGCGTGATGCAGTTTGTTTAAATTCTGATTCATGATTATCGTAATAATCTTTTAAATCAGCAGTTGAAATTTTAACCAAGCTGTCGGATACTGTAGTGTATGGACTTAAAATAAAATTAATATCAACTTTTTTGCCTGAATTTTTCATTTCTGCATTTGCTTCTGCAGTTGTAGCAAATAACCCTTTTTTAATAAGGTTTGTATATTTCGAAAACATACGATCTTGTACCAGTTGGTCTTCAATAAATAACCAGTATGTTTTTTGCTGCCCGGTTGGGTCCTGATCGTAAGATTTTAGGAAACGAATAATTTGAAGTGTATTTACCTGCCCGGTTTCGGGATTGGTAAAAAGTCTTTGAATAATAGGATGAATATTTGTACCCTGAACCATATCCCATAGTTCCTGGCTGCTGACATCTATACCCAATTCTTTATATTCATCTTCGAGAACATATTCACGAATCATTTGTTGCCATGTTTGCTCACGAATTTGCATCATCGAGGCTTCATCAATTGTTGATTGCCCTGATGTAAATTTTGTAATTTCGGTGATATCATTTATTTCTTTTTGGTATTTCTGATAAGGTATTGACTTACCTGAAATTTCTGCAATTTCAAATTGAGAACTTGAAAATAATGTTCTTCCTGAATTTAAAAAATCACCTAAAATAAATGCAAGCAGTGCAATACCTATTATCACTGCAACTAATACCCCTGCGCGGTTTCTTATTTTCTCTAATGTTGCCATCGATTTATTTATTTATCTTTAAAAATTAAAGTTTCGAATATAACTATTTTATTCGTTTTTTTAGTTGTTTTTGTAAAAATTATGAATCGCAAATTTACTATTTTATAAATATCTTTATAATGAAAAACGAAAAATTATATTATTGATTTATTAATCTCTGGCTGAGCATGAAATTTAGGATTATTAAGACTACGTATTGGAAGCAATGTAAATCCAATTTCTTATTCTCTTTTTTTAGTCTCGGAATTTTTTTGATTTCTTAAATACCGTCGTAAGAGAAACATTAAAAAGGCTAATACTGCAAAGATAAAGAAAGGATAACTTTTTACTATACCCTCGTAGAGGGTTTGGTGAATTCCTGTAAAAAGGCAAATTGCAGAAGTTATCAGCCACAATACTTCTAATGCCCGGGATGATTTATTTTTCATTACTTACTTTAATTGTGCCTGATGTTTGGTTAATTTTCCAACCAGTCATATCCTGGTTTGCTTCAAATCCTTTTCCATGAATAATGCCATCTTTGTTAACAATCCGGACAAAACGGTCGGATGTAATTTTTTCTGTATTTTGATCCCAAACCAGGTATTCTGTATTTAGTGTATCTCCTTCGCTATTAACAGCTACAACATCATGCTCGGCTACCCAGATTTTAGTTTTCTCGTTATAAATCGCGTAGTTGGAGCGTATAAAAGAATTTGGTTTTTGAGTAGAGTCAAAAAATTGAACATACATCCCTTTTGGAAACTCAGAATAGGGCTCTTCAATGGTAAGATACCTGTTTATTTCAGGTGATTTAATAATGACTTTGGTCAGGGCAAGCTCACTATAAATTATTTCTGCATTTGTAACCGATTGGGATGGTACATTGATCTGGGTTGTAACAGTATTTATTTTTTCTATATCGTTGCTTTGGCAGGAGCTAAAAAGCAAAATAATCCCTGAAATAACAGGAATTATTCTGCTTTTAAAAAATAATAAATGAATATTATCTTGATCTGACAGTAGTAACTTCATTTATCCAGCACTTAATTGTATAACTGTCGCCATTCTTTAACCCGTAAAAGAAAATAGTTTCTGTATCGGGGAAATGGGGTTTGTAAGCTTCAATATATTGATTTGCATCATCAGTAAGGGTTGCATCAACAGCTTTTGCCTGCGCGAATTTGTCAACAGCAGCCCAATAAACAGATTTTTGCTCAAATTCATCTTCACTGCATGATTTACTTGCAGCTGCATATATATGGCCTAATAATAAGTAAGGATAACCACTGTTAGGGTCATTTTCAATAGCTTTTAACGCGTATGTTTTTGCTAACGGGTAATTTTCCTGTCTCCTGGTTACATCCGCTAATTCAATGTAATATTTTGCTTTAATCGTATTCTCGCTTTGTAATTCAATTGCTTGTTTATAAAAAGCAGATGATTCTTCAAGTTTCTCGTTGTTTTTACAATAAGCACCTAATTCGTATGCCAATTCTGCTGTTGGTTCAATCTTAACAAGTTTAACGGCCATTTTATAAAAAATGCCAGCGTCTGTGCATTTCTTTGCTCTCATGAGAGTTGTGGCTTTTGTCAGGAAATCTTTGTCCTCGGGTGTTTCTGTAAATTTCTTGGTGTATAGCTCAACTAAGTTTTCGCATTTTGCAGCTGAGCTATTCTCAAAAATCTGATCAACAGCTTCTTTTGCTTTTTGCATGTTTGGATCAGGTTTCTTGTTTAATTCGTGGCTTATAATATCTGCACAAACAGAATAGTCGATAACTACTTGTGTTCCTTCAAGTACTTTTGCATTAAAAAGTGCGTCTGATGTTTGCAGGAAAGTAACTAATTCTGCAGGCCCGCTTTCAAAGCGGCTTAATTCAATCGATCGTTTAAGCATGTTGTACCCAACCTGCATATTTTCTAAAGTATTTTCAGAATATTTTAAATAATCGAGGCCTTTTTTACCAAGAACGAATCCTTCCTGTCCAAAGTATTTAACACGGGCATCGTATAACTCCAATAAGCTGTCGAGTAAAATTGCCTTGTCCGAAGCATCGGTTTCTTTTTCTATAGCATCAGAAATTAATTTTACCCCGTCAATATAAATGTATTTGCTGCATTTAGGACATTCGCTGTAAACTATTTGCCAGGGAGCAATTGCCGGAGTATAGTTTCCCTGTTTTACATATTCTCTGTATAACGATAAGTTTTTTACACAACGAACGCTATCCTCGCCTTTTCCATACTTAGATCCATCATCAATTCCTCGTTGGCTATAAGAATATGATATTGCCAGTGTTAAAAGTAAGGTTGTTAAAAATCCTTTTACTATTGTTTTCATTTCTATCAATTATTATAAATTATTCATACTTGTATTTAAAAAACCAAAAATCGTACAATGTTAAATTAATTCCAAATAAATTATATTTTTCTTCTATTAACCCGTTATTAGTTGTGCCTTTGACACCATAGTTGTAATACAAATTTATTGTTGTTTTATTTGCTATTGGTAAACCTACTCCAAAAGTTATGCCATAACTCGAAATTTTTTCGTTGTTTAATTCCAGGTATCCCGTGTTGTAATAAAAGCCTGCCCGGTAATTTATCAGGTTTAGATAATTTCGCAGGGCAAATTTGTTAGGAATATATTCAACCCCCAAATTATAATTGATATCCAACGCGGAGTTGCCTTTCATGTTTAACGATGTTATTCCGTTCCAGTCCTGGACAGAAACATCTATACCAACGGTTAACTTGTCTTTAATGCCGGATGAAAACCCGAAACTGTATTTTGCAGGTACTTCTACTTTATATTCTTTGTCAACTGTTGATAAAATAGTATCTGCGTAATTTGAATAGGTTGCAAGATAATCCAATACATTCATGCCATAATAAATAAAATTTTCTGTCATAAATGTTGTGTTTTCGCGGGTAGCGTTAAATCCGATTTTATTTGAATAAACAAATCCCAGGGTATAGAAATATTTCGTGCTAAAGCTTCCTGTATATTGTAATCCAAAATCAAATGCTAATTTCTTTAACGTTGTTTTTTCGATATTTACGGTAGAATAACTGTCGCCTCTGTCGAGAGATAAGATGTTATATTGTTCTATAGAGCCAAACAGGTAGGAAACATTAAATCCCAGATGAATATTTTTATATATTTTAAATGAATTTGATAAAAACAATTGATTTATACTTCCATTTCCATAATAATTATATACAGCATTGACTGTATCGGGTAACTGGTCGTTTGATTCTATTGTTTGAATATCGTATCCTTTTTTTGAGTAAGGAACAAGCCCAACGCTTAAAAACCACCATCTTTTTATTGGAAACGACATGGCCAGGTGATCGAAATAAAAATTCTGATACAAACTACTTGTTGTTGTGTTACCAAGTGTTTTAGAAATCCCGGATACTCCTAAATCAAAAATAAACGACATGGTATCTTGTGCACCAATAGATGCCGGGTTTTGAAAGTTTATCTGGTTTGGTTTTCGAATACCGGTTGACAGGTTTCCCATAGCCCTGTTCATGCTAAATCCCCTGTTTTCGATTTCGCCAATTCCAAACCTTGAATACGGGGAGTTTATTAAACTTTGTCCAAACAGTAAAGGGGTTGATAATAGGGTTATCGATGCTATTAAAATATGCTTTTTTATCATGTTCATGTATTAAATTCTAATATTCTGTTAAGTCCGATTAAATTTAAATTTGAGTTTACAAAGATGGTATTTTTTAGCTTTTTATCAAAAAAATTTGCATCTCCTCCCGATAAAATTATGATTAGCTCATCAAATTTCTGATTAAATAAGTTTATATATCCTTCAATTTCGAAAATAATTCCATTCTGTACGCCAGAGATTATAGCTCCTTTTGTATGATCTGCAATTAAATCAAACTCGTTTTCTTTTTCGAGTAAAGGCAGTTGCCTTGTAAAATGATGTAAAGCTTTATATCTCATTTCTAACCCCGGGGAAATATTTCCTCCCATAAACTGATTGTTTTCATTTATAAAATCATAAGTAATTGCAGTTCCAAGGTCGATTACCAAAACGTTGGTATTAGGAAAAATATTGTTTGCACCTACAACTGCTGCCAAACGGTCTTTCCCCAATGTATTTTTTGTTTTGTATAAGTTCTCGATCGGAATTTTTGTGTCTTCTGTTAATAAAACAAAGGCATCAAACATTGATTCTAATTGAGAAATTATTAAAAAATCTATTTGCCGTACCGTGGAAAGAATAGCTTTTGATACGCGGGGATAATTATTTACTATTTCCCGGATATGTTCAAGAGATATATCACTTTCTATCCTGACTTCGATGATATCCGATTTTTCTATAATTGCGTATTTACATCTTGTATTTCCAATGTCAATGGTCAGATTCATTTTAATATTTTCATGAAAGGTCGTTTAATCGTTTAAAAACCAAGCGTTAAAGATATGAAATATATTGCATATTATGCTTTTATAGCCTAAACTTTTGAATTATTTCATTCGCTTTTTTTACCGAGTCTGTTTTTAAAATAGTCATTGATAATTTATTGTTTGCTTCCTTAATACTTATCATTTTGGGATTTTGTTGCACCACATTTAAAATATTTATGAATACTTGCGATTTGTAATATGGAGATTTTTGGTCGCCTATAAAATAAATAACCATTTTCGAATTTTTCAAGATGATTTTTTCAAATCCTAATTCTACAGCCATCCAACGTAATCGCACAATATTCATTAATTCTATTGTTTGTTCGGGGATTGTTCCAAACCTGTCTTTTAAATGATTTTCAAATTCTGCCAGGTTATTTTCCGATTCAATGTTATCTAACTCCCGGTATAATTTTATTCTTTCGGATATGTTATTTATATATGATTCAGGGAGTAATAATTCCAGATCGGTATCGATTTGGCAATCGGAGATAAACTTCTGTTGTTTTATTTGTTTTTCAATTTTATGATCTTCTTCCGATTTAAACAGATCGTAAAAATCAGTTTCTTTTAGTTCCAGGATAGCTTCGTTTAAAATCCTGTGATATGTTTCAAACCCAATGTCAGTAATGAAACCACTTTGTTCTGCTCCCAGAAGATTCCCGGCTCCGCGAATATCTAAATCCTGCATGGCAATATTGAATCCACTGCCAAGTTCGGAGAATTCTTCAATTGCTTTCAGTCTTCTGCGTGCTTCTTGTGTAACTGAAATTAGAGGTGGTGCAAGTAAATAGCAAAATGCTTTTTTATTCGACCGCCCAACCCTTCCCCTAAGCTGGTGCAAATCACTTAATCCGAAATTTTGTGCATTGTTAATGATTATTGTATTCGCGTTTGGTATATCTAAGCCGGATTCAATTATTGTTGTAGCAATTAAAACATCGTAATCGAAATTAATAAAATCGAGCATTACTTTTTCCAGTTTGGCCGGTTCCATTTGTCCGTGTGCAACAATCGTTTTAACATTAGGGCAAAGGGAATTTATTAGTTTTTCAATTTCTAAAATATTCTGAACCCGGTTATGAATGAAAAATACCTGCCCATTCCTGTAAAATTCAAAATCAATGGCTTCTTTTATTATTGCTTCGTTAAATGTATGTAATTCAGTAATTATTGGAAACCTGTTTGGCGGGGGAGTATTGATTATTGATAAATCGCGGGCTCCCATCATCGAAAACTGAAGGGTTCGTGGTATTGGAGTGGCGGTTAGTGTTAAGGTGTCGATATTGAGCTTGGTTTTTTTAAGTTTTTCTTTAACTGAAACACCGAATTTCTGTTCCTCGTCGATGATTAATAAACCTAAATCTTTAAATTTTATTTCGTTCCCGATTAATCGGTGTGTGCCAATTATGATATCAATTTTACCTTCAGCCAGGTTTTTAATAATTTCTGTTTGAGATTTTTTTGTACGTAACCTGCTTAAATGATCGACTGTGCAGGGAAATTCGGCTAACCTGCTTTTAAAAGTCCCATAATGTTGCAATGCTAAAATGGTAGTTGGAACTAATACTGCAACTTGCTTGCTGTCTGTAACAGCCTTAAAAGCTGCACGAATAGCAATTTCTGTTTTTCCAAAACCAACATCACCACAAATTAGCCTGTCCATTGGAATATCCTTTTCCATATCATCTTTAACAGCTTTAGTAGCTGTTAACTGATCGGGTGTGTCTTCGTAAATGAAAGACGACTCAAGTTCTCTCTGTAAATAAGTATCTCCGGCAAACGAAAATCCTTTTTCAGCTTTTCGCATTGCATAAAGCTGGATTAATTCTTTGGCAATATCTTTAACCTTTGATTTGGTGGTTTGTTTTAGCTTTTGCCATGCTGCTGTCCCTAATTTGTAGATTCTTGGCGGCTCGGCATCTTTCCCTTTATATTTCGATATTTTGTGTAATGAATGTATGCTTACATATAATGTATCCTTGTCCTTATAAACAAGTTTAATGGATTCCTGAACCTTGCCACTGATTTCGATTTTCTCGAGGCCTCCGAACTTGCCAATACCATGATCGATATGTACAACATAATCACCAGGTTGCAGGCTGTTTAGTTCGCGCATATTTATCGATTCTTTTTGCGACAAACTGTTTTTAATTCTGAATTTATGATATCGTCCAAAAATCTGGTGATCTGTATAAAAACAAATTTTTAGTTCGTGATCAATAAATCCTTCATGAATGGTTTTTATTATCGGGATAAATTTTACCGATGGATTTATCTCTGAAAATATGGACTCTATTCGCTCTATTTGTTTCTCATTATCTGATAATATATATGTAGAATAGCCTTTTTCTGAGTTCTCGAGAATGTTTTGATTTAATAAGGTAAAGTTTTTATTAAACAGGGGTTGATTTGAAATTTCAAAATTCAAAACGGGGTCTTTACACGAGACAGATTGCCCAAATTCGATTAGCGAAAAATCAGTTAAGGCTGTTTTAAAAATCGCATCATTAATAATTGCCGCTTCATTTCCGGTTTCAGATAATTTCTTATTCATATCGATAATTAAATCTATAGTATAGAGAATATTATCGGCCCAAAGAATTGTATCGTTTGGTAAAAAACTAAATATTGACTCTGTTTGCTTTAAGTCGTTATTTTCTGAAACAGGGTTTATTATTTTGGGAATGATTGAAATTTTTGAGAATGGGTTTTTGGAAAGCTGGGTATCAATTTCGAACGAACGAATAGACTCAACTACATCTCCAAAAAAGTCAATCCTAAACGGGTAATCGGATGCGTAAGAAAAAATGTCAACAATACTTCCCCTTATCGAATATTGTCCCGGTTCATATACAAAGTCAACATATTCAAAATGATATTCCTGTAAAATTTCCTGGATAAAATCGATTGAAATATTTTCTCCAACGGATAGGTTTAATGTTGATTTAAGTAAAGCTTCTTTTTGGATAACTTTTTCGGCAATAGCTTCGGGGTAAGTTACAATAACAATTTTTTCATTATTTGCCAGGGCATTCAGTGTTTCGGCCCGTAACAGAAGATTCGAGCTGTCTTCCTGTCCATATAAAATTGACCTTTTGTACGATGTAGGAAAAAACAATGCTTTTTGATCAATAAACAGCTCCAGGTCGTTTTGAAAGTAAGCAGCATATTCTTTATCGGGAAGAATGATTAAATGAGTATTGCTCAATTGGTTTAATATGCCTGTAATGAATAAGCTCTTTGAAGAACCAGTTAATCCTTTAAGGCATATTTTTTTCTCACCTTTTTTTATAAGAGATGCACATTCTTTTACTTGTGTGTGGTTGCTAAAAAGCGAGTCTAATTCTGATATTTTCACTGGGCTGATAAAAATGAATTGAACGTTTTGCCCTTGTCAGTTTTGAAAAGTTTGCAAGGTTATATTATTAAATAGTTTAAATAAAGCTTTCAACTTTTTCAACCATTCCATGAGCTCCGGTATAGAATGGTGTTCGTTGGTGAAGTGTTTCAGGTTTAATGTCTAAAATCCTGTTTTTACCGTCAGAAGCTTTTCCCCCTGCTTGTTCGGCAATCCAGGCTATAGGATTACATTCATAAATTAACCGGAGTTTCCCTTTAGGCGAGCTGGCAGTTTCGGGATAAATAAAAATCCCACCCTTTAATAAATTCCTGTGGAAATCGGCTACAAGTGATCCTATGTATCGTAATGAATATGGCCTTTTTGTTGATTTGTCTTCTTCTTTGCAATAATTTACATACTTTTTAACTCCTTCAGGAAATTTTAAATAGTTTCCTTCATTTAAAGAATATATAGAACCTGTTTCAGGAGTTTTAATATTGGGGTGAGAAAGGCAAAACTCGCCAATAGACGGGTCGAGAGTAAAACCATTAACACCTTGTCCTGTTGTATATACAAGCATTGTTGATGATCCGTAAATGATATATCCTGCGGCTATTTGTTTGTTTCCTTCTTGTAAAAAATCAATTAGCTGGGCTTTATCTCCTCTTGGTGAAATTCTCCTGTATATAGAAAATATAGTTCCTATAGAAACATTCACATCAATATTCGATGAGCCATCAAGAGGATCCATACACACGATGTATTTACCATCTTTTGACAAATCATCATCGAAAGTTATTATTTCCTGGTTCTCTTCAGATGCAATACCACAACATTCACCACTATCGCTAAGTGCAGCAGTAAATTGCATATCGGCAAAAACATCTAATTTTTGTTGGCTCTCACCCTGAACATTAATGTTGCCTGCTTCTCCCAACACATCAACTAACCCGGCTTTATTTACTTTTTTGTTAACCACCTTGGCCGCAATTCCAATATGATGTAATAATCTCGACAATTCACCTTTTGCATAAGGAATATTTGCCTGGCGCCGGATGATAAATTCATTTAAGGTGGTTATGCTGTATCCCTTCATGACAATTTTTTATTTTTAGAATAATCTGATGTGTTTTGTTGTAAGTTATAAATTTTATTCTTACCGACTACAAAAATAAATTTAATTTTAGGGATATCGAATTATTTTTGAAAAAATGAGGCTTTTAAAAAGTTTTATTTGATTGTATTGCTTAGGTTATTTTAGAAGTTGTAAATTTGTTAGCTTTTAAATATTGTAAAGTAAGTTGTTATGGTTGTATATAAATTTGGTGGAGCATCGGTTAAAGATTCGAACGGTGTTAGAAATCTGGCAAATATTGTTTTAGGAAATAATGAAAACAGAATAATAGTTGTATCGGCTATAGGTAAAACAACGAATGCACTCGAAGAAATTGTAAAGTATCCGGTTAGTAATTCAGGTTTATGTAAATCAAAGCTCGACAATCTTTATAAACTTCATTTAGAGATAGTGGATAATCTTTTTGATGATAAAAATAACGGAATTTTCACTGATTTAAAGAATGACTTCGAAAAGCTTCAGTCCGTTGTTTTTAATAATTCATACAAATCAAATGATCAAAAATACGATCAGGTTGTATCATTTGGTGAAATTATTTCTACAAAGATTGTAAGTGCGTATTTAAATTCCCTGAAAATTGAAAATACATGGATTGATATCTGTAATGTTATAATTACTGATGAGACTTATCGTGAGGCCAAAGTTGATATGTATAAAAGCGGGTTAAATTGTAAAGAAATATTTCGATTCGAGAATAACTCCATTTATATAACTCAGGGTTTTATTGGGAAAACAGAAAATGGGTTTACCACAACTCTTGGCCGCGAAGGATCGGATTATACTGCTGCTATTCTTGCAAACTTGCTTGATGCTGAAAAACTTATAGTTTGGAAAGATGTTGAAGGAATTTTAAATGCCGATCCTCAGTATTTCTCAAATGCAAAACGATTGGATAAAATTTCATACCAGGAAGCGGTTGAGCTTGCATATTTCGGTGCAAAAGTTATACATCCCAAAACATTAAAACCATTGCATAATAAGAATATCCCTTTACATGTAAAATCGTTTATTAACCCGGCAGGAGAGGGAACAACAATACAGGATTATAAAGAATATGACCAGAACTTGCCCATATTTATTCTCAAAAAAGATCAAATGCTTATAAGCCTTTTCCCGAAAGATTTATCGTTTGTTATTGAAGATGGCATCAGCCAGATTTTTACTTATTTATCGCAACACGGGATTAAAGTTAACCTTGTTCAGAACTCTGCTATTAGCATATCTTTTTGTATTGAAAACACCTATGGCAAAATAGATGAACTGTTAGAACATTTGCAAAAGGAATACAAGGTTTTATATAACGAGAACCTGGAATTGCTTACAGTAAGGCATTATTCTGAAAAAGATATTTCAGAAATGACAAAAAACAGGAAAATATTTATTGAACAACGCAGCAGGCATACTGCTCATTTTGTTGTAAAAGATATAGAGGTCAAAAATAGTTGGTAAAAAGTTCCATAATAATAGATATACTTGAGCTACAAAAGAGTTAATTGAAAGTTGTTTCAATTAACTCTTTTTCATTTATGAAAACATCAAAAAAAAGCGATGTTGGGCATGCCAAAGTTTGAAAGTAATCAAATGGGGAACTCAACAAGGAAAACAACGATTTAAATGCCAGGCATGTGGTATATTATTCACTAATTCAAGTATAACAACAAAGCGAACAAACCAAAAGATTTGGTTTGAGCATTGGATTATTGGTCGTCAAACTATCCCACAAATAAGTAAATCAAGCGGATATTCAGAGCGGACAGTAAAACGATTATTTTCCTTTTATTTAACACAGACGCCAATATTTACCGTTAAGCCTTCGGAGAAGGTGAATTTTCTTATAGATGGTACCTATTTTAGCAATAATCTTTGTTTGGTTTTATATCGGGATAATACGATAAAATTTACTCAACTGTATCGATTAACAGATGGCGAATGGTATGAAGAAATGAAAGAAGATCTCGAGAATCTTTTGAAGCTTGGTGTACAAATAGAAAGTATAACGTGCGATGGTCATAAAGCCTTGCTAAAGGCTATACGTAAGGTATGCAAACACGTAGCTGTTCAAAGATGTATTGTCCATGTTCAGAGGATGTGTCGAATCTGGCTTACAATGAATCCAAAAAGCAAAGCGGGTATAGAACTCAGATCAATTGTGAATCAGCTGCATAAGATTGAAAGTAAAGAACAATGGGGATATTGGGTTGTTAGTTTAATTAGTTGGTACGAAAACCACAAGGTATTCATAGATGAAAAGAGTTATAATCCTGACACAGGAAGGTATTGGTATACTCATAAAATGGTTAGACGTTCATTTGCGGTAATAAGGAAAGCTTTGCCGGACATGTTTCATTATTTGGATAATGATAGAATCCCTAAATCTACCAATGGATTGGAATCTTTCTTTGGTCATTTGAAAAGTCATGTAACACTACATCGAGGATTATCTAAAGAACATCGTAAAAGCTTTATAAAATGGTATTTGTATTATAAAAACCAATAAGTTTTTTTAGCCATATTCACAAAAATTGTATAAAAAGGCTCTGAGTATTAGTCAGAGCCTCAATTTCCGTGGTAAATCTTATTGCTATTAGGTTGCTCTCCAGCAGTGCCCAAGTCCTCTTCAGATTTACATCTGTATTTTACAAAAAATAATTCGAAAAATCACCAACTATTTTTGGCACCATTACCTTGTAAAATAAGGGTTATTTGAAGTGGTTGATTATTTTTTGAGCAAGAATTTCAGATAATTTAATATTTGATTCGAGAGTCCATCCTGCAATGTGCGGTGTTAAAACAACTTTATTACTTTTTAATAAATAATCGAAAGCTTCTGGGAGTGGTTTTGACGAAAGAATATTTTCAAAAGAAACTTCTTCGTACTCTAAAACATCTAATGCCGCTCCCAGTATTTTACCATTTTCTAAATTAAATACCAAATCTTTTGTATTCAACACTTTTCCCCTCGATGTGTTTATCAGGTATATTGGTTTTTTAAACTGGCTGATAAATTCATTGTTTACCATGTAATGAGTTTCATCTGTTAAAGGAACGTGCAAACTAAGAATATCGGTTTGTTCGAAAATACCTTTTAGTGTTTTTTCTTTTACCAAATCATCGGAATAGTTGAATTTATATTTATCGTGGGCAATAACAAGTGATTCAAAGCCTTTTAATCTTTGAGCAAAGGCGCTGCCCATGTTTCCATAACCAATGATTCCAATAGTTTTTTCTTTAAGTTCGAACCCCCTGTTCTCTTCACGTGCCCATTTCCCATTACGAATTTCTGAATCTGCTTTTGAAATTTTGTTGGCTAGCGATAATAATAACCCGAGAGCATGTTCGCCAACAGCATCCCGATTTCCTTCAGGTGAATTAAAGCATTTTATTCCTTTTTCCCCGGCATATTCGGTATCGATATTTTCGAGTCCCGAACCTACACGTCCGATAAATTTTAGATTTTGAGCCTTATTAATAACCTCTTTATCTATCTTAAATTTACTTCGAATAATAATCCCTTCGTATTTATGGATTATTGACAGGGTCTCGTCTTTTGTTAAGCCGGTTAAATAATCGCAAGTAAAGCCTGCATTGGTAAGCATTTCTGGCAATCTGGAATGAGTAGTATCTATAAAAAGAACATTCATGGAAATCATAATTAATTATTTAAATAAACTTTAAAAGCAGGTTTATACCCTTTAAATTCCCCGGTTGAATAGTAAATTTCATAAGCCAGCATTATTGAATGTACTTTTTTTATCATGGAATTACTTTCTTCGTTATAATACCACTTTTCTTCAAACTGAACTTTTGCAATCTTCTCGCGGCTGAATTCAGGGTCATCTTCAATTGCTTTAACATCCTGAATTGTGATTACAGTATCACTAAAAAATTCATAGGGAACAAGTTTGCCGGAATAAACAGCTTTAAAAAGATTGTCAATCAGGACTTTTTTGTCGAGAGTTCTTAAACAAAAGTCAGTCCATTCATCATCCCCCGGATTTTTAATTACCACATCTGTTATTATTGTGTCAGCTACTACAATATACGATTCGAGAGATTCAACAGGGACATTTACTTTGTCTTCCTTTGTATTGCAGCCAATTAAATTGATGCATCCAATTAAAACGATTAAAAACCTTAAAAGATGTTTCATAGTATTTTGTATAATAATTTAACGCTATCTGTTAAACAACAATCTCTTTCCTTTTATCCCCTCATGTATAACCCCATTTTCATAAACAAGATTACCATTTACAAAGGTATGGGTTATTTTGCTTTTGAAAGTTAAACCATCAAATGGCGACCATTTGCATTTATACAAGATGTTGTTGTTATTAACAGTCCATGGAGAGTTCGTGTCAACAATTACCAGGTCTGCCCAGTAACCTTCGCGGATATAGCCTCTTTTATCAATGTTGAAAATGTCTGCCGGAGTATGGCACATTTTTTTAACAATATCTTCTAAAGATATTTGATTATTATGATATAACTCAAGCATTGCAACCAATGAGTGTTGAACTAATGGCCCTCCTGATGGGGATTTGAAATAAGTATTGTTCTTTTCTTCTATCGTGTGAGGTGCATGATCGGTAGCAATAATATCAATTTTGTTGTCTTTTATTCCGGTTAATAATGCAATCCTGTCTGATTCTTTTTTTATTGCCGGATTCCATTTTATTTTTGTACCATATAGTTCATAATCTTTGTCAGAAAACCATAAATGATGAACACAAGCTTCAGCGGTTATTCGCTTTTCTATTGATGGTTTGGCATCAAACAATTCCAATTCCTTTTTTGTACTCAAATGCAATATATGAAGCCTTGAATTGTATTTTCGGGCAAGCTCAACAGCCAATGATGATGATTTGTAACAGGCTTCTTCACTTCTGATAATAGGATGATATTTTAATGGTACATTTTCACCAAATTCGGTTTTGAATTTGGTAATGTTATTTACTATAGTTTTCTCATCCTCACAATGTGTAGCAATTAAAACAGAAGATTCGGCAAAAATTCCGGTAAGTGATTTCTTGTCATCTACAAGCATGTTTCCGGTCGAAGAACCCATAAATACTTTAATACCGCAGGTATTTTTTATATTGATTTTTTTAATTTCATCAATATTATCATTGGTTGCCCCTAAATAAAAAGAAAAATTACCGAACGACTTTTGTTCTGCGACAGCAAATTTTTCTTCAAGTAGTTTTATAGTTGTAGTCTGGGGGTTTGTGTTGGGCATTTCCATGTATGAAGTAACACCCCCGGCGATTGCTGCTTTTGATTCAGTGTAAATATCTCCTTTATGAGTTAATCCTGGTTCTCTGAAATGTACCTGGTCATCAATAATTCCTGGTAAAAGAATTTTCCCGTTTCCATCTATTGTATTTCTGACTTCACTATTTACAGGAAGTTCATCCTTTTTGTAAATCTTTTTAATTTTCTCATTTTCAATTAAAATGTGGCCAGGGGAAATGGAATTCTCATTAACAATTAAAACATTTTTAATAAGTAATTCAGGCATAATATTTTAATTAGGTTGAATTTTATAATCTTTAAAGTAACTTCGAATTTTCATTTTTATTACTCCCCAAACAGCTTCATTAAAAATCCCACCACTCATTTTTGATGCACCCTCTTGTCTCTCAGTAAATATAATGGGTACTTCAATAATTTTAAATCCATATTTCCAGGTTGTAAATTTCATCTCAATCTGAAAAGCATATCCTTTAAGTTTTATTTTATCCAGCTTTATAGTTTCAAGTACTTTCCTTTTATAACACTTAAATCCTGCGGTAGTATCTCTAATGCTCATTCCTGTGATAAATCTTACATAACTTGATGCATAGTACGACATGAGTACCCTCCCGATTGGCCAGTTGACAACATTTACGCCTGAAATATATCTTGAACCAATTGATAAATCAGCACCCTTGTTAGCACAAGCATCGTGTAAACGAATTAAATCTTCCGGATTATGCGAAAAATCAGCATCCATTTCAAAAATGTATTCGTACTTATTTTCAATTGCCCACTTGAACCCTGTAATGTAAGCTGTTCCTAAACCCAACTTACCTTCTCTTTGTATCAAATGTAGTTTTTCCGGGAATTCCTTCTGCAACAATTCTATTATTTCGGCAGTTCCGTCCGGCGAATTGTCATCTATTATTAATATTTGAAAAGGAAGACTTAATGAAAAAACTTTTCGTATCATTTTTTCAATATTCTCTTTTTCTTTATAAGTGGGTATAATTACTAAATTTTTTGATGTTTCCATGTATGCAAATTTGTCCTGTTTTTAAAGCGAAGATAAAACTTTTATTCTATTCTTACAGGAAATATAAATATTTAACATGTATTAAATAAAATTATTTCCTTGTAGATTAAATCCTTACATTTATTCATGCTAAAAATTTTATAAAAAATATTGCAGATATGAAAACAAGATTTATATTTGCAGTCCCATTACGGGGCAGTTCTTATAAACATCAGATAATCAACGAAATAATTTTTTTTTGAAAATAATTCAAAAAGATTTTGGAGATTAGAAATTAAAGTTTTTATATTTGCACCCGCTAAAAGGGGATTAATAGAAGCGATAACAAAAAAGGAAGCAGGGAAGATTTAGGGGATTTTTTGTTTAGGGAAGCGGAAAAAATATTAGCTTTGTCATCCCGATAATGAATGA
>Ga0209212_1001128_pt1 | contig 45388 bp, 42 predicted proteins | sample RifGroC2_FD_183996 | JGI IMG/M metagenome (GOLD analysis project Ga0209212, IMG submission 183996) | Groundwater microbial communities from Rifle, Colorado, USA - Groundwater C2 (SPAdes) (version 2) | ecosystem: Environmental > Aquatic > Deep subsurface > Groundwater | place: Rifle, Colorado... | reverse complement strand
TTTTATAAAAAAGAATTGGCAGGCTTTAGCCTGACATACTAATAAAAAATTGCAAAAAAAAGACAGTTGTGAAACTGTCCAAATCCTCCAAAAATCTAGTAGCGCCTCGCTCTTTTTAAAAAGTGGTGTTTTGTAGGTAGTGTAAGGGAAAGGTAAGGTAGGTGTGGTGTGTGGTAAGATTATATTTGAATTTCGAGATTTTAATTTAGGTAGTGTGTTGTGTTTGTTTTGTTTTCTTCTTGTACATATATAAAAACATCGGGATTGAAAAAAGTGCTATTTTTTATATAATTTATAGATATTTGGTTAACAAAACTTAATATTTTTGAAATAATAATTCGAAAAGGTAATAACTATAACGGTTTTTCCGATTAACAAATTCTAAAAAAATAGCTTATAAAAAAATTGCAAAAAAAAAGACAGTTGTTGAGACTGTCATAATGCCTTTATTTTGTAGGTAGTAAAGGTAAGGGAAAGGTAGTGTAGTAAGGTAAGGGAAAGGGAAATAAGGTGTGGTGTGTGGTAAGACTATATTTGAATCTTGAGATTTTAATTCAGGTAGTGTGTGGTGTTTGTTTTGTTTTGTCCTTGTACATATATAAAAACATTGAGATTGAAAAAAGTGCTATTTTTTATATAATTTATAGATAATTGGTTAACAAAACTTAACATATTGTCGTTGCAAAGAGAGGGTGAAGCCCCGACGCGGCAATCTATAGCAAACAATAATGATAAAATAATTTTTGGATTGCTTCGGACTAAAGTCCTCGCAATGACGATTTATTAAACAATTGTACTGATCTGTTGCGCTTAAATAAAACGGTGGTCTAAATTTATTATGTCACGATATGGAATTACGCCCAGTATGACATCTTTTTCATCTATTATCGGGATAGCTCTGAATAAATATCTTGTAAACATTCGTGAAGCTTCAATCAAAGTGCTTTGAGGGTTTAAGCTGATAATATGTGTTGTCATTATATCATCAAGCTTGTCTTCCGGCTCTGCTTGAAGTAATTCTTTAATATCACAAATTCCCAGCAGTTTTTCTTCTTCATCCACAACATAAAGATACATTATTACGTCTTTGTCTTTTGCTTCATTGTGAAAAACTTCTATTGCTTCATCTGCTGTGACGTTTGGCGAAAACTTGAAAAAGTGGGAGGTGGCAAAGTTCAAGATTTTTTCGTCCTGCTTGTCTAAGATAAGTTCGATTTTTTGAGCAGTTTCTTTATCCTGTTGAGCAATTAAATTTAAGATGTCATCTGCTTCATCGGCGGGTAATACAGCCAGAATATCCGCTGCCTGCCCGGGTGTCATATCATTAATTAGTTCAACAGTCTTTTGTTTATCAAGAGATGAAATTAAATCTCTTTGTACTCTTGGTTCAATTTCTTCAAGAGTATCAGAAGCATGTTCGGTATCCAGTTCGCTAAAAAGAGCAAGCCGCTGGTCGGGTTCAAGTTCTTCCAGTATGTCAGCAAGGTCGGCAGGGTGAATTTCAAGCAGTTTTTCTTTTAAAACTTTTAATTTAACGTTTCCTTTAAAGCTGCTTATATTTTCCGGCAATGGCTGAACAAGAGTCCAGGGAATTGTATCGGTTTTAATTTTGTCGGCAAGGCTGTAAATAAAATTAACCAGTCCTTTTAGCCCCAATCTTTTCAGGAAGCCGTATTTGCTGGAATCAACTTCTGTCACGTATAATTTATTGTTTCTCATTACAAGCTTAACGTCATAAACGACTTCCAGCTCGTTATCATCCATATCAAGAACTTTTTTGTCGAGAATATGATCTTTTAATAAAACTTGTGATTCTATCGGTTCTTTTTCGTATCGTTCTAAATCTTCGATATCAATAATAATTTCATCGTGGGTAATTTCTATAACTTTTTTCCAGGGAATCATTAAAGATTGATATCCGAAAGAACGTCCTACAATAAAATGAGTGGCTTCGGGCAGTGTTTCTGTTTCAAATATAACAATATCCTGGAGTTTTCCGATTTTTTTATTGTTAAAAATTACTTTTCTTCCGATAATATCGCTTAGAAAAAAAGAATATCCCGATTGTTCTATGTTTGGTAAATTTTCGTTAGTCATTATATTTCCTTTTCAAAAAAGTTTTCTTTAAATCATTATTTACACCCACCCCCAACCCCCTCCCTCAAGGGAGGGGGCTAGAGTTAGTTTTTTGGCTCGCTTTCCGGCAGCTTTGCTGCCTCGCTCGCCTTTTTATTTTTTATATTAAAGATTTTTTTCATTTAGCATTTACTTTTTTTAAAATTGTTATCGGATTTAATAAATTAATGTGATCAATTTGTAAAGAAGTAGTCCTACTATAAAAACAAGGTAAATTTTTAAAGCCGTCAGTGCAAAATTTACAACAGGAGATGTCGCTATTCTTGGAGAAGCATATTTTTCGTTTATTTCAATTATTCTTTCAAAATGCTGTTCATAAAAAATTTTAATTACTTTTTTAAGTTGTTTTTTAATTATTTTGAGTTTTTTTAACATTATTTGTTCCTTCATCATAATTGGTTTCCCGTTGGTCACTCGCAATGACGGCGTGATGCTATTTAAACAAATTCGGGAAAATAACACTTATTGCGTAAAGCGTTGATAAAACAATAATAAGAGTCACTATTGAAATTCCGATAATATTCTGGAATAAATTGTTTTTATATTCGCCCATTGATTTTTTGTCATTTAACAACAGAAGAAGAAAAACGAGGGTAGCCGGCAATAACATGGCAGAAACTACCTGAACTAAAAGAGTAATAAGCACTAGCGGGGCTTTGGGAATCAACACGACAAGTCCCGCGCTTATTAAAGTTATAAAATAATTGGCGTAAAACCACGGAGCTTCTTTGATTTTGTTGTTAAGAGAGTGCGCCCATCCGAATATTTCTCCAAAAGCCCATGAACTTGCAAGCGATATACATATTGCGCCTAAAAGTCCGGCGTTAAACAAGCCTACAGCAAGGAAAGATCCCACATATTTATTCATGCCCATAAGTTTTTGAGCGGCTTGGGCGGCGCTTTCAAATTCGACTCCTCTTAAAACCGTTCCTGCTACAATTACAATAAAAATTGCCACAACAATGGTTAAAATAGCTCCCACCATTGTATCAAACTTGCCCCATGGGATGTCTTTTTCTTTCATGCCTTTGTCAACAACGGCACTCTGCTGGAAATACAGCATCCATGGCGCTATGGTCGTTCCTATATTTGCCATTAAAAAGAAGAAAACAGTATTATTAAAGCCTCCGGGGAAATTAGGGATAAATCCGTCATTTATAATGGCTGATATTGGCGGATTTACTATAAACGCGCAGGGAATATAAATTAAATTCAGCGCGCAGAAAGTGAGCGCGATTTTTTCCCATGTCCAGTACCTTCCGTTTAGAACCATTATGCCCATAAGAATACACACGCCGGTTACTGTTATGTATGGCGGAACTCCAAAAAGATTTAAAGCCGCCGTCATTCCGACAAATTCGGTAATTAAAGTCAGCCAGTTTACTATCATTAAGTTTGTTAAAGAAAACCAGCCCCAAAAAGACCCGAAAGCGTCAAAAACAGATTCCGCATGTCCTCTTTTTGTTATAACTCCAAGCCTTACAGTCATTTCTTGCACAAAATACGCTATAGGAACAAGGAAAAGTAAAAACCAGATTAAATTATATCCGAATTTTGCTCCTGTTGCCGCATAGGTTGTAATGCCTGCCGCGTCGTTATCTGCGACCATGACCACAATTCCCGGCCCTGAAATAATTAAATACAGGACTATTATTTTCCAGATTCTTCTGTATTCATAATATAGTTTTGAAAAAATTTTCATAAATCAATTAAAGTTCAAACTTTATAGTATATCAAGTGCCAGTTTATTGAAAATCAAAGAACTTACGCATTTGTTTAGCTGCTTTGAATTGTTTGTCAATAATCGCAATAAACTCGTCTATATTGCTATTGCACTTTTCTTTATATAATTTTTCTATCATTTCAGGGCTTATAGTATCATTCGCGTTATGTTTATTTAAGTCCCTTATGTATTCCACGATATCAAAGCGGTCTTTATCAGCGCAGGCGCATAAAATATTAACGGCACTGAAGTTTTTGCCGACTATCTGCTGAATTAATTTAAATTCTTTTACTTTATCTCTTGCCATCTTCTTCTCCAAATATAAAATACCCTTTATCTTGATTATTGCCCTTGATTAATGGGCATTCATTTTTCCGGCTTTGTTAAAAGCATAGCAGATATGTTTTGCCGTTGTAAAATTTATTTCTTATTTACTCAAGATGTTTTTAAACTTGTTGATTAAGTCCTGAATATAAGTTAAATTTCTGAAAAAAGTTTTAAATCATTTTTGTAACAGAGCTTTTTTTGAGTGGTATAAAATCCTTCTGTAATAATTATCAGTGCCATTACGGATAATATAATCGGATTTATTAAAATAGAAATACTAAAAAAGCTGTTTGGGATATTGGGGTCAACAAATTGAAGATAATTTTTAGGAATTAAAATCAAACCAAAAAGAATTGTATAGATCAAATCTGTTTTTAATTTAATTTGTAAATTTAAAAATAACCACATTGGAATTAATAAGTGCAAAAGCTTATAATCTCCTGAGACAGGCATAAAAATTATTGAACATATCACAATTAATAAAATTTGTTTCCATAATTCTTTTTCTATAAAAAAAACATAGCAAAATATTGCTAAACTCAAAAGCATAGAGATGGGATTGAATATAGTTAATGCTTTATTAATAAAATCAAATATTTGAGAACCGCATACATAAACAAAAGAAGTGAATCCAAAAAAATAATCATTAATAACAAAAGACTTAAAACATCCATTCATCCAAAAAATAATAAATTTAACTATCCCAAATAAACTCGATCCAAAACCTAAACCATTATTATAAATTGCATAATCATTCATATAAAGTTTTAATTGCTTTGAATAACAAATTAAATTTGTTAATAAATCACCTTTCATTAAAAGAAAGCTGAAAAAAGTTAATAAAGAAGCTGCTAACAAACAATAAACAATTTCTTTGAATTTTAATTTTTTTAAAAAAAGAAGCAAAAAAATGAGAGGAAAGCCTTTAATTGCTATAGGTATAGAAAGAATCAAAGCACTAATTAAATAATTTTCTTTTGCAAAAAAAGATATAAAAAGAGAAATAAAAAGAAAAATTAAAATTTCAAAATTTGCCCTATCAAACCATATTAGAAAAGGATAAGATAAAAAAGATATTATAAAAAAACTTGTTATAATATTAAATTTACAGCTTGCCGGTAAAAATTTTTTAATATTTTTATAATTATAAATTCCATAATAAACAATAGATGTAATCATAAATATTAAAAATGAAAGAAGCAAAGGTATTTTGGTAAAAAGATATTGTATCCATACTCCAAAAGGGAAATAATTTACATAAGCCCAATTTTGATTATAAGGATTAAATTCATTTGTTCTAAAAATACTGTACATATTTATAGTAAAATCTGAAAATCGAACTTTCGGGTTAAACAAAAAGGTATTGTAAGGATAATCTAAATGAAAAATATTTCCCAAAATATAGTGATAAATAATTGCAATTATAAATCCTGCTAAAACAATGCCCGTTATTATATTTAATTTTTTTATTTTTTCCATAAAATTTCCTTAATTCTGTTTTTCTTTATAACCCAATGCAATTATTGAAACACCAAAAGGACAACTTCCATTTTGGATAATAAGGCTTTCACTGGACATTATTAATTTTAACAGAGAATTTATCGGTTTTGGAGGTAAAAATGTATCTTCTTTATCTTTCAAAACGCTGATTTTTGATTTAATAAATCTTACTGCAAAAATTAAAGGAAAAAGCCATGTATTAAAATAACTACCATATTTTATTGTTATGCCTGCTTTTTTCATTTTAGTTAATAATTCGTCCAAAGTATATCTTCTTTTATGGTTATTTATTTCGTCATGACCGCTCCACAAAAACTGATACGCAGGAACTGTTATAAGAATATGACCACCCGTTTTTATTTTAGATAAAACATTTTTTAATGAATTTATATCATCATCTACATGTTCCAAAACATCAAAAAGAGTTATTAAGTCAAAACTTTCATCAGAAAAAGGAATATTATCAGGTAAATTTCCATTTATTGTATTAAAAGCATAATTTTGTTGTGAAAGTTCTCTTGCATAAGAATTGCACTCCATACCTATAATATTTTTAGTAAATCGGGATAAAAGTTCGAAATTTCCACCTGTTCCACTTCCAATATCCAAAATTTCCGCTTTTTCCCCGATATTTTTTATATATGTTTTTATAACCGTTTCTATTATTTTAATTCTACTAATATGCCACCAGTTTTCTTTTTGATATTTTGCGTCAAAATCATAAAGTGCTTTATCCATTATTTTTTCCTGTTTTTTATTATAATTCTAAACTCTTATGTATCCTGTTTTTGTACTTGTTATCCAACTGTCAAAAAGTTTATCAAAATTTTCAGATTGCCATGTCGGCAACACAGTCGCCTCCTCGCAATGACAGAGGGAGGACTTATAAGGATTATATACAGGCATGTTTATGAGTTCCATTAATTTTATGTCATCTTCATCACAAATATGAGAATTTCCGAGTGCTTTAAAATAATTATTCACTCCCGTACTTACAAATTTTACGTTTAAATCCTGCAAAACAACGTCATTTCTGACTTGTTCTATCGCTCGAAAAGCAAGAAAATTTACTATAGAATAAAAAACGGGAATTAATCCTGTCATTGCCATACCTGCTGCTATTCCAACAGAACCCTGTTCCATAATTCCAACGTTATAAAATCTATCCGGAAATTCTTCCTTAAATTTATCAGTAACGCCAAATCCCATATCTGATACAAGAAGAATAATTCTTTTATCTTCTCTCGCATAAGGAATTAGTTTATCTATAACAGCACTTCTGTAGTTATTCATATCTGTTACCCATATTAAATTCTTCTTGAGAGGGTGTTCTAAAGTGAAATTTTGGTATATTTTCCATACAGAGAAGTCCATATCCTTTTATAGTTTTTGCAATAATAGCTTTTGGCTTGTTTTCGGAATTTTTATTTAACTTTAATATTGCCGATTCTATTTCTTCAACATCATGACCATTACAGGAAGCTGTTTCAAAACCAAAAGCAGATAATTTTCTTTCAAAATGGTTTTCATCCTTCTTATCAATAAGAATATTTTCAAGAAAATCCATTGCCTGAAGTCCGTTATTATCTATAATCAATATTAAGTTTGACAGTTTATGTTTTGCTGCAAACTGAATGGCTTCCCACATAGAACCTTCCTGCATTTCTCCATCACCGACAAGACAATAAACCTTATAATCCTTATTTTGCAATTTTGCCCCAAAGGCAATACCAACAGCAACAGGTAAACCATGACCAAGAGATCCGCAACTGGTTTCCAGTCCATAATCATGATTAATTTCCACACACCCTTTTAAAGAACCGCCGTTATGAAAATTCTGAATTTCGCTATCAGGAATAATTTCGAGGTCATTTAATATTACATAAAGCGAATAACAGCCATGTCCTTTTGAAAGAATAAATCTATCACGATTTTCCCAGTCGTTCTTGTCATTGAGAGGAGCAGCCGTAGGATGCGACGAAGCAATCCATTTGTTCAATGGTTTATAGTTTGCTTCGTCACTATGTTTCTCGCATTGACGATTAGGAATGTTCATAATTTTGTAATAAAGTACAGTTAAAACATCAACGCAGGATAATGACGGGGCAATATGTTCGCCGCCTTTGTTTACAGCAAACTCAACGGTTTTTTTTCTTATTTCATTTGCTTTTGATCTTAAATTTACTTCGCTATTTAAAAGGTTTCCTGTATCCATTTTTTAAGTTCTTCCAATTTTATAGGGATATTACCGACTTTACTTACTGCAATAGAAGCAATTCCTGCTCCAATAACAGAAGCTTCCATTAAATTTGCTCCTGCACAAAGTCCCAGAACCAATCCTGAAAGAAGAGAATCGCCTGCGCCCATTACATCAACAGGATTTACGTTTAAAGCATTGAAATGTTGCGTTTGTAGAAATTTATCCTCGTTTTCTGAAATGTTTTGATAAGAAATAAAACCGTTTTCACCAAGAGTCAAAACAAGGTTTTTAAGATTAAGTTTTTCAACAAGGGTTGTTCCTATTTTTTCAAGCCCGCTATGCTTATCACCAAGCGCAATTCTTGCTTCTCTTTCTGTCGGAGTGATAAGATCAAAATTATTGAATTTTAATATGTCACCTATTTGGCTGCTGCTTTGAGAATCACCAAAAAGCTTGATATTTTTTAATTCTGCTATTTTAGAAATGTTTTTAATAAGATTTGGAGTGATTACACCGTAAGAAAAGTCGCTTATGACAATTCCGTCAATATCATCAGCAATTAAATTTATATAATCAATGATTTGTTTTTCGATTTTGGAATTTATATGATGTTCCTGAAGTCTTGAAACTCTTAGTAATTTTTGGTTTCCGACCATATATCTCATTTTAAAAGTTGTTTGACGTTCATTATCGCAAATCAAATTTGCTTTTATGTTTTCCTGTTGAAGCTCTTTTTTAACTATATTAGCGGGTTCATCGTTGCCTATTACGGAAACAAAATAACAATTTGCCCCGAGACTTTTTATATGTCTTGATACAACCGCTGCCCCTCCTACAAAATCCCTTTTTTCTACTTCTTTTATATTGATCACGGGAGCTTCGCTGCTCATCCCTAATGCATCACAGGCAATATATTCATCAACAATCGTATCTCCTATAACAAGAATATTTAAATCTTTAAAAGAATCAATATAATTATTTAGTTTTTCAGGCTGGATTTTTTGCCTTGCTACAGCTTCTTTAAATTTTTGCAATTTCTTTTGAGAAAGACTTAAAAGGTTATCATTCAACAAATCGTATGTGGAATATTCTACGCGACCAGAGCTGAAGACTACTTTTCCGTTTAATTTTTCAACCAGATCTATTTCGTCTTTTATAAAATCAGTTTTATCGCTAAATTCTTCGCCTTTTACATAAAAATCCGGCTGTACGGCTTTTATTACGTCTAAAAAAGAAATATCATTAAAAATAATCACTTTATCGACTTTTTGCAGGGAAGCTACACCTCTTGCCCTGTCGTATTCATCAAAAAAATTCTTTTTATTCTTCTCCTCAAGGTAATTATAACCCTGAATTGCTACAATTAAGCAATCTCCCTGCTTTTTTGCATATTCTAAAAATCTTAAATGCCCCGGATGTACGGTATTAAAGTGTCCCTGACAAAGCACAACTTTTTGTTCCGAACTTTTTTGCTCTTTAATATATTCGATAATTTCGTTTATATTTAAAATTTTTTCGTTAATTTCCATTTGTCTTTGCCTTTTGTATTGTCATTGCGGCAGCATCGCTGCACCACTAAGTGGCAATCTAATCTTATATAAAGTTGACATGAGGTGATGGGTTTTTTAGTTCCCATAAATACCTGTTTATTTCATCCATTCTGCAATTTATACGACAATTTTCCGCATTCATTGTGGTTTTTATGTATTCAAAATTTTCTTTTCTTCTTTCACCTTCCCAGATTTCTTGAAAAGAATTCTCATTAATATTACCATAACAAAATTCGGGATTTTCTAAGAATGAGCTGCACCCGAAAACATTGCCGTCAGACATTATATATCCCCAGAAAAACGGAACGGCACCGCATTTTTTATATCTTTCAACTTTATTAGTCATTTTCTTCATAGTATTTGTCCTGAAAATAACCTTAAAGGTTTCGGTATTATACTTTTCAAGCTCTTTTTCAAGGAACATATAATCAGAATATAAAATATTTTCATATTTTTTTGTGTTGCTTGATAAATGCTGGGAATAAGGTTTTATAACAAGATAATCAAGTCCGATATCTCTTGAAATTTGTGCAAGTTCTGCTGCTGAATTAGAATTTTCCGGCAATAAAAGCATTTGAGCACCTAGAGTAGACCCTTTTCCGATTTCTTTTCTTAAAGATACAGCTTTAGAAAGATTTTCCAGAACTTTATTAAAATCTTCTTCTTTTGTCCTGTGAATTTCAGAATAAACTTTGGCGTTTCCTGCATTAAGACTTACTTTTATCCATTTGCAGTTTTTAACATATATTTCAAGAGCTTCTTGTGAAACTATAGCGAAATTAGTGGTCAATGATGTGTCTATTCCTACATTTTCGCAGTGTTCTATAATTTCAGGAAGTTTTTTATAAAGCAGGGGTTCGCCTTCGCCTGCAAACATTAAGCTTTTAACGCCTAAATCAGCCATTTCTGTTATTCTTTGTTTTAAAATTTCATAAGGAATTTCTCTTTTTTTATAACCTATATAGTCTTTTGCACAAAAAACACATCTGTGATTGCAATGTCCGACAGGCGAAATTTCAAGATATATCGGGTAAATGCTTTTTGCTGTATCCCATTGTTCATTATCAGCTTGCCATTGAGCCACCCTTTGGGGATGGAATATTAATTTATGGTTATCTATTCTGTATGAATTTGTCATAATACTTGTTCAGCTTTGCAATGCGATATTATTAAGTAATTCAGACAAGTTATATTTATCTTTTCTGGTAAATAAATCTGTTAATAAATGCAGATAATAAGCATGTGAAGACTCTGCAAAGCTGTAATCATCGGCTTTAACATATAAATTATAATCACCCTTTTTTCTGAGAGAATTTTCAGGATTAAAAGATGTAAAAGTTATTATAGGGCTGTTTTTTAGATTTTTTCTTACATAATCCGCCGAAATTAAAAGATTTGGGGAAGAACCCGAGCTGCTTATTGCTATTAAGCCGTCTCCATCTTTCATTAGTCTTTTAAGCATTTCCATATAAGCATTTTCATAAGAATAATCATTACTGAAACAGGTTATAAAAGATCCTTCAATATTAGAAAATGATGCAATATTACCGTTTTTGGTAAAATCAGTAGAGAAATGAGCCGCCATAGAAGCACTGGCACCATTTCCCAGAAAGAAAAGTTTTTTTTCACTCTTTTTAATTTTTTCAAGTAATTTTAAAACATTAACAAACCAGTTTTCCCGGCTTATTAAATTTTCACGATCCGAAAATTCGGCGTTTGTAATTACCTGAAGGAAATGGCTCAAATGTTGTTCTATATTATTTTCTAAGTTCATTTTTTACCCGAAACCGCCCTCTAAATTTTTATAAATTTACTACTTTATTTTTTTATTATAAAAAGATAATAAAATAAAAGCAAAAATACTAAAAATTGAAATTATACCTCCATAAAAAAATGATTTTGGTTGATAAACCCATTCAATTTCATGATCTCCTGAATAATTTAAATTATAGCCTTTAAAACCATTTGCATCGAATCCTTTAACTTTTTTTCCATTATCATAACATTTCCAGCCAGGTATCCATGTATCTGCCAGTATTAAGGTTTGTCCTTTTTTTCCATTGATATGAATTTTTATATAATTATCCTTATCAATGGAAATTTTAGCACCCTTCAATATGTTACCATTTTTGTCGGTGACATAGGATCTTCCAACATATTTAGGATTTTTAAAGAGATATCCGTCTGCTGATTTAAAAACTATCTGCCAACCTTCTTTTAAAAGTTTTTTATTAGAATTATTAACGGAAGAATTTAAAATCATCGGGGCAACATATTTTAAATTGCCGTTAAATGTAAAATTTACTATATTATTATCTGCAATTAAATATTTAACGCCATATTTTGCCAGAATGTCGGGATTTGTATTTGTATTATTTTTAAAATGGGAAAAAGCGCTATATTCTTTAGGAAATAAGTCATCATTTTTCATTCGAAGAAATATTGATGCAGGCATTAATGTTGCATAGCCGCCCATTGATCTTATTTTGTAACATTGTGCCCAATCATCAAAATAATTAGTAAACGGAGAAGCATCAACAATTCTTCCTTCATTAGGCAATAAAGAAACCGGCATTCCCTGTTTTTTTCTTATTTCTATCACATTAGTAAGATTATGAATCACATTTGTAGAAAGATAATTATTTGCCTGAAAAATACAATTTACAAAAACTAAAAGAATTATCCAAAAAGAAAAAATTGTTATGTTAAAGTTTGTTTTTTTCTTTTTTAACACCGGTATTAAAATAAATCCAATTAACAAAAATAAAACAATAATCGACATTTGAAATATTAAATTTAAAAATCGTTCATAAACCGGAATTAAAAGAAAAATAAAAAATAAACAAATAAGAAAACAATATATAAATTCTTTAGGCAATTTGAATAATTTATCATTAACTTTAAAAAGATTAATAAGTTTGTCAGTTCCTATAGCCGCAAGAATAGAAAGCATGAAAATAAATACAAATATTCCTCTAAAAGGGTCTGAAGCTATTCCTAATTGAAAATTCTCAGGTAATATATTCAAATAAACAACTAATATAATAAGAGGAAATATTAGTGAAAAAATAAAAAACGGCTGAATTATTAATTCTTTGAAATTAACTCTTAATCCATAAAAAGCAAGGATTATTAAAACTAATCCAATATAATAAAAATAATCACAATAATTATGAAGTCCCCCCGAATTGCCCCAAAAAGGCATAATTAAAGTTAATATGCCCAGTTTGGGGGTAATAATTGATGAATAAGGCACGTATTTTCTATAGCTGTATAAAATTGCTTCAAGAGTAGGTATTATAACAATAAATGCGGATAATCCTCCTAAAATTATTGTAATAGCCCTGTTTTTTATAGTTTCTTTTATGTTTTTTAAAGAAAAATCTTTCATACCTTCGATAATTGCTACTGCTAAAACCAGTATTGAAAATTGTATAAAACCGCCTAGCATAGTTAAAAATGAAAATATAAAAGCTAAAAAACGCCATTTTTTTAATTTTGTATTTTCAAATCTTCTTAAAGCGAATAATATGCAGGGAAATAAAGTAAAGGAAAGATTCATTCCATGGTATAAACTCCAAAAAAGTATTTGTCCGCTATATGCATAACCCAGCAATCCGACTATTGATGCTGCATAAGAAAAGCCCCTCTCTCTAAAATATTTCCAGGTTCCTATTAATAAAATAAAAAATAATAAAAGTACGCTTACGGTATAAGCCCATACAGGCTTTAAAAATAAATAAAAAATAAATGTCGGATTAAGTATATTAGTTGATACATCTGCTAAAAAATTATTTCCACAAAATTGAAAACTATTTAAAACCGGAAAATGTCCTGTAAAAATCTCTTTAACCGCATAACCAAACCTTGGAAGAGATAGCCAATAACCATCAGAAAATTGAACAAAAGGTAACGGTAAAAAAGAATATAAATAACAAAGAAAAATTATTAAAACAGCAAAATATTCTTTAATTAAACAAGAAAGTCTATTTGTAAAATTATTCATTTATTGTTCCTTATCTAACAAAGGCTCTTTTTTACAAGATTCTTTAGACAGAATATAAAATGCGATTAACAATGCAAAAATATAACAGGGAGAAATTCCTCCCATACAATCAATTGCTCCCTGACGCATAAATGTTGGTGTAAACAAAGGAAATGTAAGTAATATGACTAATAATAGGTTATCCTGATATTTTTTTAACGCGGCAAAATAAAAGGGCAAATAATAAACCATTTGATAAATTACTGCGATAAAATTAAAAGATAGTGTTAAAAGTATAAAAACATAATAATAAATAGGATTTTCAGGTCTTTTCCTAATACTTATTAAATATGTAATCATAGCTAATATTGATGTAAAGTTAATAAAAATAGTATTTTTAAAAAAGTTATTTAAAAAGTTAATAGAGGGATTCAAAAAAAACGCAAATTGATTATAAAAATAATTTCCTTCGGTAGTTCTAATATAATCTCCAATAACTACGGGTATGTTTGGGATTTTATATTTAGTAAGGTCGATAAATATAAGTTTATCAAGTGCATGATGCCAACTATTATATAAATCAAAATAATAACTTATGCTAACAAAACTTAACGAAATTACAAACAGGATTATTGAAAAAAAGATAGAAGAGAAAAATATTTTATATTGTTTCCTAATTAAAAAATATAGCAAAACCAAAATAGGCATTAGCCTTAAATGAAATGAAACAGCAATTAAAAGACCGCTCCAAAATTTGTCTCTAAATTTATATGCTAAAACAAATAAAAGTGCTAATAATATATAAACCTGACCTCTTTCAATGTTTGTTATAACAGGTATAGAGATAAATGCCAGTATGCAAAATTTATCATCGATATTGTGAATTTTCTTTAAATACAGAATAAACGTAATTAATATTACACACGAAAAACCTGTCCATAGTTCTTTAGACACAGCATAAGAATTTAATAAACCAAAAGGAATAAATAATAGAAATGATAATGGTGGATAGCCTAATCGAGAATAAAATCCATTAAAATTAGAGTCCGCATAAGCTGAACCATGTATAATATTATTCAAATAAGGGTTATATCCGCTTAAATAAGACTTTATTGCTACGAAAATATTTCTGTAATCTGCTTGATAGCTTTGATATGCTATCGTCTGCAGAATGACAGAAAGAAAAATAAGTACAATTAATAAAAATTTATTTTCTTTTATAAATTCTTTTGTATTATTAAATATTTTATTCATATTAAATCCTAAAGTATTGTTTTTAGTTTGACTATTTGCATTTCTATTTTAAATTTAAGACATATAATCCAGCTCTTGCACATTTAGGCCAGAAAATCGGGGTTCCTCCGACAAAATAAAGATTATTTTCAATTAAATTCAAAAATGTATCTGTTTTCATAATTAAATTATTTAAATCATTGTATTTTCTAATATAATGACCTTTATCCAACTTAACATACATTTTATATAATAAATTATCATTAATTTCCGGTAATAAAATATCAACTATAACAATTTTGCCGTTTTGATTTAGTATTTTACTAACAGATCTTAACATTTCTACAACTTCTTCATCATTAATATGATGTAAAAGCCCACAGAGCAATATATAGTCATATTTTTCAGAGCTTTCAAATAAAGTTGAAATATCCTGACATTCAAATTCAAAATTTTTATACTTTTTAAAATCTTTTTTTGCATAATCTATAACAACAGGATCTATATCTATCCCTTTAAAATTTATATTAGGAAATTTTACAAATGCCCTGGATACATTACCCAGTGAACAGCCAACTTCTAATATGTTTTTTTCATTATTATAGAACTGTGTTGAAAGTTGTCTTTTAACACAGGTTCCACCGACTGTTAACTGAAATATCTTCCATAAAAATGGGAAATTAGTTTGATTTAAATGTTTCAACAATTTAAGACTTCCTTTAAAAAATGGGTGTTTATACTATTTTGATAAATTTTTGACAGATTTATAAACTATAATATCTACAGCACAAAATAAAGCATTTATAACAGGGGTTTTTTCAAAAAGTGGTTCAATAAACTTTAATGATTTAGCCGCCCAATCAGGACAAAAACAAGGAACTAAACCAGCTCTTTTGTGATAAATTACCTTTCCTCCGGCTTCATTTATCCATTTATTTAGTTTAACAAATCCATACGAGCATTCCCCGTGTTCTTTATGATATTTTGAAAATTGTTCTATTATTTTTAAAATAGGGCTATAACCGTTAGGCTCAAGAATTACAACCATATCAGACCACTCTAATGCTTTTTCAATAGCTTGATTCGGATATTGAATATGATGTAACATTCCCCTAAATAAAGTTATGTCATATTTTTCTTCACTATCTAAAACAAAATTATCTGTATCGGCATTTATGTAATTTATATTATTTTGAATATTATTATTTATTTTTGCAAATTCTAAAGCTTTTTCACATGGATCAAAGGCAAGTACCTGTTTTGCTTTACCTCTTGTTATAAGCATTTGAGTATAGGTACCATCGCCACAACCGGCATCAATAACTCTTTTCCCCTCAAAATCAACACTTTCTAAAATTGCTTCAGTATTTCTTTCATGCGCTATCTTGCTGGAATAGATATCTCTTGTATACACATAACCGCCAAATTTTTCTATATCTTCACCAAATTGATGTATATTTTGCTGTTTACTATATGACAAATTACCTCCTTCTGCATTAATTTTTTATTTATAAACCTGTTTTTTTAAAAATTTAAAACGATTTGTTTTTTTGGGGAAATGGTGATAAATTAAATATTTCTTCTCCATTAGCAGGTTTTTCTTTATCAAAACCTTTACTCACATATTTTTCTATAAAATCTTTATCTTCACCTGCAAGACATTTATCAGGATATTCTCTGAATTCACGAATTGTTAAAGCTCTGTTTCTTATATCTTTTAAACTATTTTCTTTTATATTGCCAATACCTATATGCATATATACACAAGGAAAAATATCACCAAATACATTCATATATAAAGATTCTGTAACCGCAGGGCAACCGCTTCTTCCTAAATGCTGATACAAATCTCTTCTAATTCTCTTATCTTTATTATGAAGATCATTAATATATTTAAAATTTTCATCTGTTAAAATCAAATCTAATCTGCCATCCCAGTTTCCAATAGGTTGAGGAATATTAATCTCAACATTAATATTTTTAGAAAGACAATAATTTATTAATTTCTGTACGCTTTCTGTGTGTAAAGTATCATTTGTTACAGTAATTGCCACACCTGTATCAAGTCCTACTTCTCTTGCTTCATCGAGTGCTTGCATAGCTTTTTGATAAGCCCCCTGAGAATTTCTAAATGAATCGTGCTCTTCAGGTATAAAACTGTCAATGCTTAGTGCTAATTTATCTACTCCAAGTTCATATACTTCTTTTAATTTTTGTTTATTAACAATACCACCGTTAGAAACAAGAGTAATATAACTACTGGATGGATTTGTTGCCTTTATTATTTCATTTAAATTCTGATGCAAAAAGGGTTCTCCTCCTTGAAGAGCAAAATGAAATACACCTTCTTTTTTCATTTCTTTAATAGCAGTTTTTATTTCATTTAAAGAGAGTTTTTCTCTGTTTTTTATATTTGAAAAAGATTCTGCAAAACAATGTTCACATCTCATGTTGCATTCAGTATTTATCATTACAACCATTGATCTTAATTTTGAAGTATTATTCCAAAATCCCAGATAATTTCCCGCAATTTGTTTAAAAATTTTTATCATCAAGGGAAGTTTTTTTGTTATTAATCTCAATCGAAATTGAGTTGAAAATTGCCCTAATTTCATTAACTAATCCTTTTTGTTATTAAGTGTGTATTTTCTTTTATAGAAGGTGTTTTTTCTTTTTTAAATACTGAAAGAACGATATTGGAATCATAAAATAGATTATTAATAATTTCAACAATTAGTGATAATAATATTATTAATGGGTTATTAGTATTTAAAATATTTTTTATTATTTTAGATTTGATATTATCTTTTATTTTATATTGAAAACTTAAAGCATTTACAGTCGGTCTAAACATCTTAAAAGTTTTCAAATGATAAAATCCTGTTTTTTGCATAATATTTGCTAAAGATTTTTCGGAAAAATGAGAAAGATGTCTAGGTAAATGATATAAAAACCAGTGTTTGCCAAATAGTGTTCTCATAGGAGAATTAGGATTTGGTAATTCTGCAATAATTATTCCATCTTTTTTTAATGATTTATTTAACTTTATCAAAGCAGCTTTTGGATCCCATAAATGCTCTAAAACATTAAATAAGCATATTACATCATAATAATCATCTTTTATAGAAGCATTTTCTAAAGTGGAATTAATTATATTAAGTCCTTCTTGCTTACACTGTATTGCCAATTGTTCATTTGGTTCAATTCCTTCAGATTCCCATCCATAATTGTTTTTAACAAATTGTAAAAATTCACCTGTTGCAGATCCAACTTCAAGGATTTTGATATTTTTTTTCTGAAAATATTTTTTAATTAAAGAAGCTCTTTCTTTAGCTTGTTTCCCCATCCTAACTTTGTCTATAAAACAAGCTAATCCTTTTTTATGTTTAACTCCATAACATAAATAATTATCAGGATAAAAAACTTTATATAGTACTTCTTCTTCGGGTCTTATGGATGTATATATAAAACCACAGTCAATACAAACTGAAACAGTGAATTCAACATTGTAGTCCATTTCATAATCTTTAGTTTTAACAAGATTGTTTTTATTAAATGAAGAGCAGTAAGGACAATTTGTTTCTAATAATATAAATTCAGTTTGTTTTTCTTCAATTAACAAGTTTTTAGTCCTTAAATTAATATTTATAACCCAATATCGCTATATTTCCAGCTTTAATACCCAAATTTAAATCATCAATTTTTAAATATTTTATAATTTTAATTATATTATCTTTAAGTAATTTAGGAAAAGGAAACATTTTTATCCAATAATTTAAACTATAATAGTTTTTTATATCAACTACTTTTATATCTTTAAAACCGGCTTCTTCAAGAAGTTTTTTTAAGGTTGATTTATTAAATAAATAAATATGCTCTATATCTATAACAGGAGATTTGTCTTTTAAAATTTTAGCTTGTAAGGCATCAACATCATGTGTAATAAAAAATGACACTCCGCCTTTTTTGCAAAGATCATAAGATTTTTTAATACTGCTTAAAGGATTTCTAACGTGATCTAATGTGTGGAAAGAACATACTATATCAAAATAATCAGTCTTTAAATTTGCATTTTCAATAATATCATTGAGAAGAAATTCTTTAATTAAAGGATTTGCCTTTAGCACTGCTTTTAAAGAAGGTTCGATTCCTTTTACTTCTTTAATGCCTTCTTTAAGAAGTTTTTCTAAAAAAAAACCGTTGCCACAGCCAAATTCTAATACTGATAAACCATTTAAACTTTTATTAAAAAGCTTTTTTAATACTTTAAGATACGATTTTTGAATATTTTTAACTTCTTCTTCATAAGTAAAATCACTATCAAAATATAATTTGTTTATAATTTCTTCTGATAATATTGGTGTTGAAAAAACCATTCCGCATTTACATTTTACTATTCTGTAATGACAGCCATAGTCTATACGTCTTGCTGTAAATGTATTAATATTAAAATCTTCATACGAAAAATTTGCAGGATAAAGTTGAGTAATATCCTGTTTATCTTGACAAATAGGACATAACATTTCGATTAAATTAATATTCATTTTTATTACTTCCTATTTTTATTTTTTGTTTATTAATAAAATCTTCTATTTCGTTTACATCTTCTATGATGATATTGGAATTTATAATTGCTTTTCTTATAAATCTTGGTCGTCCTTTAGTTTCTTCGATTATTTTTGCAATATATTCTCCTATAATACTTATTGCAAATAATTGAACTCCGCCGATTAATAAAATAAGCAAAATTATCGTTGTAAGTCCTGTTGGAACTAAAGAAGGATACATAAGTTTTATAATAAATTGAACTATAGCAAATAAAAACGCAAAAACGAATATAAAGAAACCGGCATATGATATATACTCAAGAGGCTTGTAGCTGAAAGAAAAAATTCCTTTTTTAGCCCACCAAATATACCTTATAATGTTATTTGTCGATTTTCCAAACATCCTTTCAGGTCTATAGTAAGGGATACCCGTTTGCTTAAATCCAACCCAGGCTCTTAGACCTCTTAAAAAGACATCTTTTTCCGGTAATAATAATAATTGGTTAATAACTTTTCTGTCTAATAAAGAAAAATCTCCCGCATCATTAGGTATTTCAATATCTGCCAGAAACTTGAATATTCTATAATAAGTTTTAAAAAGAAATTCCATAAATGAAGACATCTCTCTTTTTTGTCTTATTCCATAAACTACGTCATAACCTTCTTTCCATTTTTTATAAAAATCCTCTATTAATTCCGGCGGATCTTGTAAATCACCATCAAGAAGAACAGCAATATTTCCCGAACAAATTTCCATACCACTCAAAAATCCGGGTTGTGCTCCAAAATTTCTGCTGTGAGTAATACCGATAACATTATGATCATTTTCTGAAAGTTTTTTTATTTCTTCTTCTGAATTATCGGGGCTTCGGTCATTAACGAAAATTATTTCATAATTTACAGCAAGTTTATTAAAAACTTTAACCAGTTTTTCATACATAACGGGAATAGCCGGTTCATCACGATAACAAACTATAATTGCACTAATTTTATCTTTTTTTTCAAAAGTTTTATCAAGAATATAATTTTTATAAAATTCCGTTTTGTTTTTCATCCAGTTTGCTGTTCTAATTAAGCCGTCATTTATATTAATTTGGGGTTTCCAGTTTAGCAAATTTATAGTTTTTTCAATATTTCCCGCGCATAAATCTAAATCCCAATTTCTTTTTTCAAAATTAAAAAAAGAAGGTTCAAAAGGAATTTCAAAATGATTTTTTGAAAAATCAGCAAGTTCCTGTAGGGAGGTTTTTAGACCGGAAGCAATATTAAAAGTTTCTCCTTTAAAGTTTTCTGCCGTTAAAGAGGCCTTTAGAACAGCATTTATTGCATCATCAATATAAATAAAATCTTTAGTAACTGTTGGAGAAGCGAAAGAAGGATATTGTTTATTAAATCCTTTAACGATTAATTGTGAAACCAACCTGTCAGGCTCTTCCCATGGACCGTAAACAGAATAAAATCTTAAATTGACTATCGGTAAATTATAAACATTTCCGAAATATTTAATTAAATAATTAGAGGCTATCTTTGATACCGAATATTCGCTATATGGTTCCAGAGAAGAATTTTCATCAGGGTATTGGCTGTTAAAACCGTATTCAGCATAAGATCCTGCCTGAATAAAAGCTGAAATGTTTTTATTTTTAATGGTGTCCAGCAATAAACCTAATCCGGTAAAATTTACATCATAAATTCTTTTGACATTTTGTTGATAAGAATAAGAACCGTATTCTGCAAAATTATATATTGTTTTAGGGTTTAAATTATTAATTAAAGATTCGATTTCATGGACTTTTGTAATATCACATTTTTTAAGATTTCTTAAAGGTAAATTTTTTAATCTCCAATACTCTTTGTTATCATCTAAAACTCCAAAACAATCATCTCTGTGTTTCAGTATTTTTCTAAATATATTAGATCCTTCAAACCCGCTAACTCCAAAAATTAATATAGGTCCTTTAAGTTTTTCTATATCTTCAGCAAAAACCGATTCATTATTAATATTTTCTTGCAACTATTGTTCCCTCTTTTCAGCCATTTTTATGATACTTGTTTTTATTGATTCTATATCAATTCCAGATTCTTTTCTATGAAAATTTTGGCTACCGTAAGTTCCGCTGGGATATCCTTTTGCTGTCAATAATTCTAAGCAAAAATTACTACATCCGTTTTCTATTAATTTTGAAACCAGATATTCTCCAAATCCTCCTCTTTTAACATGTTCTTCAATACAAATCAGTTTTTTCGTCTTGTTAACCGAGTCAATAAATTCAGAAGGAATTTCTTTAAAAGGGATTTCTCCTATTGACCATAAATCTGCTTTTCCTGAAAATTGTTCAGCTGCAAGGTAACTATTAATGCCGATTGATCCTATTGTTGCTATTGTAATTTCATTTCCTGTTAGCAACTGCCGCCAATCATTAAATTCAGAAATTTTATTATTCAAAGAACCATAACCAAGGCGTAAATAAATTGGGCTGTTATATGATATCGCTGTTTTTACGGCTTTTTCAACATCATTATTAATCATAGGGGCTATGCATTTAATATTTAGTAGACTTAAAGCTCCATAATCTTCGATTGCATGGTGAGTTGCGCCCATAATTCCATATCCGTATCCTCCTCCATTTCCGGTAATTATGACCGGTAAATTATGAAAAGTAATATCATTTCTTATTTGTTCATAGCCTCTGTAAACTATAAAAGGTGCTATTGAGTATACAAATGGATGAAACCCTTGTTTTGCAAGACCTGCCGCAAGACCTATTATATTTTGTTCAGCAACTCCTGCATTTATAAATCTATTGCCAAGTACTTCTTTAACTTCTTCAAGAGCGTTAAAGCCAATATCTCCGGTTATAAAAATCAATTTATCATACGATTTAGCAATATTTATAATAGATTGTGCAAATTCTTTTCTCATTTTTTTATATATTCTTCAGGTTTACAATTTTTCACTTCTTCGCAAGCAATTTTATATTGTTCATCATTCATGGTCAAATAATGCCAATCTACGGTGTTTTCCATAAAACTGACACCTTTTCCTTTTATAGTATTGCAAACTATGCATTTAGGTTTTTCATTTTTTTCTTTGTTTAGTTTATCAAAAGCTTTTTCAATCGAATAAAAATTATGTCCATCACATTCAGCTGTATTCCAGCCAAATACATTCCATCTTTCCGATAGGTTTTCCATATTCATTACTTCTTTAGTAAAACCAAAAGCTTGTATATTATTTTTATCAACAATAATAGTAAGATTATTTAAGTTATTATGTGCTGCAAATGCAGCTGCTTCCCAAACAGAACCTTCATTACATTCTCCGTCTGAAACTAAACAATAGATATTTTGTTTTGTATTATTGATTTTTGCCCCGAGAGCCAGTCCTGCTGCCAGAGAAGGCCCATGTCCCAGGCTTCCTGTAGCAAACGGTATTCCTTCAATCCCTTTTGCAGGTGGATGTGCACTAAAAAATGTACCTTCTTTATAAAAAGTCGCTAATTCTTTTTCAGAAACTAAACCTTTAAAATTTAAAACAGAATACAAGGCAGCTGCAGCATGTCCTTTTGAGAGAATAAAATAATCATTTTCTGCAGATTTATAAAGATTAAAATAAACCAGCAATTCAATACAAGATAAAGATGAACCAATATGACCGGCATTTGCTTTTTTATATAAATCAAGTATATTTAATCTAATTTCTTTGGAAATATCAAATAAATCAGAAATATTATTTATTTGTGTTTTTAAATTATACACTTTTAATTAACTTACCCATTTAAATCAAATTAATTTGTTAATACTGTTTATTAATAAGTTTTTTCATCTTGTTAATCTAATTTTCAATATAATGTTTTTATAAAACAAAGTCAAATTGATATGATAAATTTATTAATATATTGCAGGGATTTATTTATTATATCCGAGAAATCGTTAACCAAATATTCAAGTTGTCTTGTGCAAATACATCCATTACATTTTTTTCTGTATTTTTTAAAGATTTTCTCTTTTTCCTTGTTTTTATATAAATCCTTAATATTTTTATAATCAAATCCCGAAATTTCAGGTGTTGCATTGCATACACCGAGAAGACCGTTTGCAAATACTTCCAAATAATAGTCCCCTGCATTGCAATTCCATCTCATATTTAAATTGGAAGATGAATAATAATTAATAAAATCATCTAAAAGCTTATTAGAATTAAAAATCGGGGATTTTTTTTCTTTTTTTAGTTGTTTAATTTTTACAAAAGTTTCTTTTAAAGATTTTTTTTGTTTTTCATCCGGCAATAGTTGGGAATCACAAGAACGAATATTGTTTTTATCAGTTTCATCTCCCATTTCTAAACCATAAAAACCTATTAAACAATTATTTTCTTGTGCAAATTTATTTAGATTTTCAACTTCTTCAATATTTATCGGTTGCAAAACTGTTGTTAAAAAAACTCCTACTCCATATTTTTTTGCTATTACAGATGTTTTTTTTATATTTTCAACAACTTTATAAAATATATTCTCATTTTCTAAGCCGTTAATTTTAGTAAAAATATCAGGTTTTAAACTATCCAGAGATACATAAATATCATCCAAACCTATAGAAAAAATTTTTTCTATAAAATCTTCATTAATTAAACAACCATTGGTTTGAAGTCTTACTATAAAATTATTTTTTTTGAATATATTTATAATTTCAAACAAATCTTTACGTAAAAGAGGTTCTCCTCCTGTTAAAGCTACGCTTTTAACTCCTATTTTACGAAGATTTTCAGCTAAAATTTTAATTTCTTCAAGTTTTAATTCAGAAGTCAAATCCGCTTCATTTTTCCATACACAGCAAGAAAGACATCTGAAATTACACCTTCTTGTTAACTGAAAATGGACATGATATGGCTTTTTAAAAATTTTGCTTAAAATTAATAAATGAAAAATATAACTGATTTTATTAATAAAATTTTTAATATTCATTTTTTTAATCCCCTAATGCCTTTAAAAGCTTTTAAATAAAGAAGTATATTGCCCGGTCTTATTTCTAAAATCTTTTTTAAAATAAAAGAAGGAGAAAAGAAAAATTCTCTATAAGCTTTATCAATCCATTTTTCTGTATCTTTAAACAAATAAGGAATTCTCGGATAATTTTCATCTTTAAGAAATTTTTGCCAGTAATTTGAATCGACTAATCCTGCTTCAACTGATTGTTCAAATAATTTTGTACAAGGAAGAGGGGTTGCAACATTATACATAAGTAAATCCGGTTTTAATTTTTTTACAAAATCAAGCGTTTGTTTCATTGTTTTTTCTGATTCATTAAGATAGCCGACAATCATATAAGCAAAAGTTTCTATTTTAGCTTCTTTTGCCCATTTAAAAGCTGTAAATATTTGTTCAAGATTAATATTTTTATTCATAAGCTTAAGTATTTCCGGCGAACCGCTTTCTACACCAAATCTTAAACTTCTGCATCCGGCTTTTTTCATAAGTTTAACAAGTTCTGGAGTTATACAATCTACCCTTGTCGGAGCAATCCAGGAAATTTTTATATTTCTATTCAGAATTTCATTACAAATTCCTTCAATAAAATCTTTTTTTACGGTTAATGTGTCTGTAACAAAGTTTATTTCCTCTATTCTGTATTTATTTATTACTTCTTCTATTTCATCCACTACGGATTTAGAACTTCTAAATCTGAATTTTTTATCTGAGGGTTGTTTAAAACAAAAACCGCAGGTAAATGGGCAACCTCTACCTGCACAGACCGTGGTAAGTCTTCCTTTTGATATTAAAGAAAAATATTTTTCGTATGGTAACAAATCTCTTGCAGGAAAAGGAAATTCATCAATATTTTCATGAATATACGGAGCATTCATTATAATTTCTTTTTCCGCATTTTTATAAACCAGACCGGGAACTTCTTTAAAGTCTTTTTCTCCCTGCAAAGCCTGAACAAGTTTTAACGTAGGATATTCGCCTTCACCGCGTATGCCGAAATCAATAAAATCAAACCCCAAAGTTTCAACAGGCATGGCATTAATATGAGGACCTCCCATTACAACATAACATCCGCAACTTTTAGCAAGTTTTGCTACTTTTAAATCCTCATGTATATTGGGGGTCATACTTGTAATACCCACCAAATCGGGTTTAATTTGCTCTATTTTTTGTTTTATCTCAGTTAAAGAAAGATTTTCTGCTTCTGCATCGAGAATAGAAACAGAAATCCGATTTTCTCTAAGATAAGAAGCTATATAAGCAAGACCTAACGGCATAACACAGCCTACTTCGTCAGACAAACTGGCAGGAAGGCGGGTATTGCTCATATTTGAAGGTTTTGATCTAATTAATAATACTTTCATTGAGTGTTTGTAAACCTTTGATTTGTTTCGTATTCTCTTTTTTGTTTATTTTTTTTGAAAATAATAAAGAATTGACAAGTCCAATTTTTGCAAATCTATAGGTAAAAGCTACTTTAAAAACCCCTAAACCGTATTTAATACTATTCCATAAGCTTATGGAAGAAGCTTCCGGAAAATAATGAGTGGGGCAACTAACTTCTCCTATTGGATAACCAAGCCATAATATTTGAGCAAGGACTTCATTATCAAAAATAAAACCATCCGAATTTTTTTCTAACGGAAGATTCTCAAGTAATTCTCTGGAAAATGCTCTATATCCTGTATGGTATTCTGAAAGATTAGCTCCCAGTATAAAATTTTCACTTTCAGTAAGAATTCTGTTTATTATATATTTCCAAAGAGGCATTCCTCCTTTTAAAGTTTCTCCTCCAAGTATTCTTGATCCTAAAACACAATGATAAAGATTGTTTACAATCATTCCTGCCATTGCCGGAATAAGTTTTGGAGTATATTGATAATCGGGATGCACCATTATTACAATATCAGCCCCTTCTTGAAGGGCTAAATTATAGCAGGACTTTTGATTTCCACCATAGCCTTTATTTTTTTCATGGAGATGAATTTTAACATTATTAAGGGTATTAGCTATATTTAATGTGTCATCACTGCTTGCATCATCAACTATAATCACAAGATCAACAATTTCCTGATCCATAACCTCTTCATAGGTTTTAATCAAAGTTTTAGCGGCATTATATGCCGGCATCACCACAATAATTTTCTTACCCTTAAGCATAATTCCTTCTTAAAATTTTATTTCCCCATTTTCATAATCTAATTTTAACATAGAATATCTTTCTACAGAATCAACAGCACAACGATAGCCTGATAATGGCTGTGCATATAGACTTTCCAGCCGCATAATTTTTGGAAATATATCTTTAGGAAAGTCGCTAAACCCTTCGGGGATTAAGTCCAAAACTTTTTTATCAAAACAATAAATACCGGAATTAACCCACTTTTGGGTTTTTAATTTTAATTGATCTTCTGATGGTCTTTCAACAAATTTAACAACTCTGTTGTCATTGTTAATTTCAACTATACTGTTGGATTTGCTTCTTTCATGGACAATTATTGAAGCTAAAGCTTTTTCTTTTGATTTATGAAAGCTGATTAAATCCGAATAATTTAAGTTCGTCAAAATATCGCCATAAATTACCAGAAAATTTTTTGCCTGTATTAAAGTATTTTCAACCTTTTTAATTGCACCGGAAGTTCCGAGAGGCTGGTCTTCGTAACTATATAAGATTTCAACACCAAATTTTTCACCGTTTCCAAAGTAAGAAGTAATTTGCTCAGGCAAATAATGAAGATTTATTATTATTTTGGTTATTCCAAAGCTCTTTAAATGGCTTATAGTATGCTCCAAAATTGGTTTATCGCCTATTTTCAGCATGGGCTTGGGGGTATCTTTGGTTAATTCGTTTAATCTTGTGCCAAATCCGGCGCATAGAATCATTGCATAGGTCATTTTATAATCTCTCTTAATTCAGATATATTATTTATCAAAAAATCGGGTTTTAAGCTTTCATCTGTTTTCATGTCTGATATTATAGGTTTTTCGGTATGTTTGCCTGTTAAACAATGAATAGTTTTGCATCCTGCAAGGCTTCCTGCTGTTATATCAGACATTCTGTCGCCTATCATATAACTTTTATTTAAATTAATATTAAATTCTTTACTTGCAGCAAGTATCATTCCGGGATGAGGTTTTCTGCATTCGCAATTAATCCTGTATTTTTCAACATTTGCGTTTGGATGATGCGGGCAATAATAAATTTTATCTATAATTGCATCGGGATTTTGTTTTGTTAAAAGTTTTTTATACGCTTCATTTATTTGCAAAAGTTTATCTTCAGGCATCATTCCCCTTGCAACTGCCGCCTGATTTGTGATTATAAATATTTTAAAACCCAAAATGCGGCAGTAAGCTATTATATCAGGAGTTTTTTCATACAAAACCACGTCATTTATATCAGTAATAAAATCTTTATCAATATTCAAAACCCCGTCACGGTCAAAGAAAATTGCTTTATTCATTTTAAACCTTTTCCTTTCGGTTAAATTATAGCTTAAAATAAAGCTCTTATTTTTCTGAATTTTCTTCCGATTATTTCCAGCAAATAACATGCCGAAGTCGTTTTTTGTTCCGCTTCCTGTTGTTTTAAGGAGTTATACAGAATTTCTACAAGCATATCAGCTTCCAGCGTTAATTCGTCAATTATTTTATTTTTTTTCATGATTTTTCCTCTTGCTGTTGATTCAATGGAAACAGTTGTCATTGCGAGCGACTAACAGGAGCGTGGCAATCCAAAAATATATTTCGTCTTTGTCATTCTGAGGGCTTTAGCCCGAAGAATCTATCCGATTCTCAACAAATGCTTAAATCCCGAGAAAGACAGATCCTTCGCTCTGCTCAGGATGACATTAGTTGGTTTTTATCCACGCCAGAGAGATGCTGAATCAAGTTCAGCATGACAGTCATTTTTATGTTAAAATTCAATGATAATATTTTAAATCATCTATTGAAATATGTCAAGCGGTATTGTGTAATTTGTAAGATAATATGAATATAAAACAAACACAGCAAAAAATAAGCCAATTAAAAGAAAAAGTTATAATTAAATCAGAACTCGCAAGGGCTCTTGGTTTTTCTCGTCAATATATAAGTCAATTATTTGAAAATAACAAAGAATTGTCACCTGACAAAATTCAACGATTGGAAAAATATTTTGGAGTTTCCTTGGAAAAAACACAGGACAAACCAAGTCCGGAAGCAGATGCTGACATAAAACAGGTTATGGAACTTTATGTTAAATTCCGTGATAATAAAGATATAGAAGCCGGTGAGTTTCTGGAAGAAAAAATACATTTAATGCTTAAAATCCTTAAAAGTCAAAAGTAATCCCTGATGAAAAAGAAAATTTTATTGACGGGCGGGAGCGGTTTTGTAGGAAAAAATATTCTTGAATCATATCTTGCCGAAAAATATGAAATAATAGCTCCTCCAAGAACAGAGCTTAATCTTTTTGATGAAGACAGCGTTGATGAGTTTTTTTTAAACAAAAAATTTGACATAATTATTCACGCTGCCTGCAAACCTGGTCATAGGAACGCCAAAGATCTTTCAAAGCTTTATTGCTCAAATACAAAAATGTTTTTTCATCTTGTAAAACATTCTGATAAATTTGAAAGAATGATAAATCTGGGCTCGGGAGCAATTTATGACAACAAAAATTACAAGCCCAAAATGAAAGAAGAGTATTTCGGGCAAAATATTCCGCAGGACGAACATGGCTTTTGTAAGTACGTAACAGGCAAGTATATTCTTCAATTTGACAAAGTTGTTGATTTAAGGATTTTCGGACTTTTTGGAAAATACGAGGACTATGCCATAAGATTTATTTCCAATGCAATCTGCAAAACCCTTTTTGATCTACCTATAACCATAAAACAAAACCGCAAATTTGATTATGTTTATATAAATGATTTAATGCCTGTGCTCGAACATTTCATTGAAAATAAGCCAAAATATAATGCGTATAATGTTACGCCCGATGAGTCAATAGAACTTTATGAGCTGGTTGAAAAAATAAGAGAAATATCCGACAAAAATCTGTCAATTATTGTTAAAGAAGAAGGTTTGGGGCTTGAATACAGCGGAGATAATTCCCTTTTAAAAAATGAAATAAAAAATTTAAAATTTACAGAAATTGATAAAGCGATAAAAGAGTTATATGAATGGTATAATCAAAATCACAGGATAATTAACAAAGATTGTCTTCTTTTGGATAAGTGAGAGTATAAACAAGATGAATATTAATATATTTGAAGATTTATTTGTTTTTGAAATGTCAAATAACCATTGGGGAAATATAGAGCGCGGATTAAAGATAATTACCGATTTTTCCAGAATAGTAAGATTTAACAACATAAGAGCAGCCATTAAACTTCAGCTCAGGGATGTTGATAATTTTATTCACAAGGATTTTCTTGGTAGAACCGATATCAGGTACATAAAAAAAACCCTTGATACAAAAATGTCTGACAAAGACTACGAAACTCTTGTGAATGCAATTAAAAAAGGAAGTTGTTTAACCATGGCAACGCCTTTTGATGAAAAATCCGTTGATCTTTGTGTAAATATTGGAATACAGATTTTAAAGATAGCAAGTTCCGATATAAATGACTGGGTGCTTATTGAAAAAATCGCTTCAACAAAAAAACCTGTAATTATTTCAACAGGAGGCTCTTCATTAAAAGATATTGACGATATTGTTACTTTTTTCACTAAAAGAAATATCCAAATTGCTTTAAATCATTGCGTTTCGATTTATCCGTCAGAGCATTATGAGCTTGAATTAAATCAGATAGACTTTTTAAAAAATAGATATCCTGATCTTACAATAGGATTTTCTACGCATGAATACAACGAAACCCTTGAATCTTCCATGATGATTGCTTATGCAAAAGGCGCAAGAACTTTTGAAAGACACATAGATATAGATCATGGAGGGATAGCCGTATCGGATTACTGCTCTTTGCCTGAAGATGCGGACAGATGGATTAAAGCCTTTTATAAAGCAAGAGAAATCTGTGGAGGAAGTGCAACTCAAAGAAGGCTTCTGCCAAAAAAAGAAATAGAATATCTTGATACTCTTGTAAGAGGAGTATATGCAAAAAAAGATTTAAAGGAAGGGCATATTGTCACTGATAAAGATGTTTATCTTGCGATACCTCTTCAAAAAGGACAAATTTCATGTAGAGAGCTGATGAGCGGAGAAATTTTGCTTAAAGCCTGCAAAAAGGATACACCTGTAATGATAGACATGATTGACAGCCCTTATGCAAGCAACGAATCTCTCAAAAAGCTTATTTACAACAGGGGTTTGTGATTAGGGGGAATAATGACCACAAAGTCAATGGAAACGGTGAATTTTTCTGAAAAAATCCGGAATATAGGAACAGCTGAAGAAATAAAAGCTTCTATAATCAAGCCTTATGAGGATATTTTAAATAATCTTCAGGAAGTTTATATATTTGGCGCAAAAGAGCTGGGGAAAAGATTCTATGATTTCTTTTCTCAAGCCGGAATAAAAGTTTTAGGATTTATTGACAATGATCCTGCTAAGCAAAATCAGGAATTTGGCGGCTGTAAAATACTTAATATAAAAGATTTACTTGATAAAAAAGAGCAAATTACTATAGTTATTGCTTCTATTTATTATTTACACGAAATTAACGAACAATTAAAAGAACTTGGGTTTAAAAAAGTTGTTCCATGCCCTGTTTTTTATGTTTTTAACAGTAATATTTATAAAGCAGAACCTTCTTTTGACGGGATTGTAGAAGATTTAGCCTGCAATAAGCAAAAATATCTTAATCTTTACAATATTCTTGAAGATGATAAGTCTAAAATAGTTCTGGATAATCTTGTTAATTTCAGGTTAACCTTTGATTTTTCTGTTTTTAGTAAAATTATAGCTCCGGATGCCTGCATAGGACAGTATTTTAAAGAAAATTTCCTTAAATTTGGAGAAAACGATATTTTTATTGACGGCGGGGGGTTTGATGGAGATACAACGCTGAAATTTATCGATAAAGTAAACAATAAATACAAAAAAATATTGTTTTTTGAGCCTGATGAAGAGTCTTTTTTGAAAGCTCAGGAAAATTTAAAAAAATATGAAAATATTGAATTTATAAAAAAGGGGTTATATTCAAAATCAGCGGTTTTCAGGTTTAATTCACTAGGAGGTCTTGGCAGCACAATAGATCAGGACGGAAATACCCGAATAGAAGTTGCTTCAATTGATGAAGTTCTCGATAAAAAAGCTGATTATATCAAAATGGACATAGAAGGAGCAGAACTAGAAGCATTAAAAGGCGCAAAAAAACAGCTTGAACAGGGTGTTCAGCTTGCAATTTCCCTCTATCACAAGAGCGAAGATATTTGGGAAATCCCCGAATACATTAAGCACGTTAATCCTGACTATAAATTTTATCTCAGGCATTACACAAACGCGATTTTTGAGACGGTTTTGTACGCTGTAGTTTAAAAACAAAAGGAATATTATGAAATTTATAAGTATAATCACACCATGTTTGAATGAAGAAGATAATATTAGAGAAATTTATATCCGAATAAAGAATATTTTTGAGGGTTTGCATGATTATAATTATGAACATATTTTTATTGACAATGCTTCTGCTGATAAAACTATTGAAATTCTAAGACAAATCACCAAAGAAGATAAAAATATTAAAGTTATTCTTAATACAAGGGATTTTGGGCAGGTACGCTCGCCTATGCATGCTTTTATGCAAGCAAAAGGTGATGCTGTTATAGGAATATGCTGTGATTTACAAGATCCTCCGGAATTAATACCCGATTTTCTTAAAAAATGGGAAGAAGGTTTTAAAATGGTGCTTGGAGTTAAAAACAACACCAAAGATACTTTATTAATGTCTTTTGCCAGAAAAATTTTTTATAAATTAATGGAAACAATGTCAGATTCTAATGTTAAACAAATAAAAAACCTTACGGGATTTGGGCTTTATGACAGACAAATTGTGGATATAATGAAAGATATTGATGATCCCTGTCCTTATATAAGGGGACTTATTGGTGATATCGGGTTTGAACCGGCTCTTATTCCTTTTGACAAGCCTGCAAGAAAAAAAGGGTTAACAAAAAACAATTTTTATACTCTTTACGACATGGCAATTCTCGGAATTACAAGTTATTCAAAAGTTCCTTTAAGAATAGCAACTTTAGCGGGTTTTACTCTTTCAATCCTTTCATTATTTGTTGCTTTCTGTTATTTTATTGCTAAATTACTATTCTGGTATAATTTTCCGATGGGAACAGCTCCAATAATAATAAGCCTCTTTTTCTTTTCATCAGTTCAGTTGTTTTTTATCGGGGTAATAGGCGAATATATAGGTTTTATCCATACAAGACAGTTAAAAAGACCGTTGGTTTTTGAAAAAGAGAGAATTAATTTTGATGATTAGGATTTTATTTTTGAAAAACCTTTTATGTTGTACCCTCACCCCCAACCCCCTCTCCCCTAAGGGAAAGGGGGCTAAAGTTTTGTTTTTGGCTCGCTTTCCGTCGCCTTCGGCGACTCGCTCGCCTTTTTTATTTTTAAAATAGGTATAATTAAAAAATGATAAAAGTAACTGATTATATAGTAAAAAGACTTGAAGAATACGGAATAAAGCATGTTTTTATGATTTCCGGCGGCGGAGCTATGCACCTTAACGATTCTTTCGGTCAATCAGAAAAAATCGAATACATTTGCAATCACCATGAACAGGCTTCCGCGATGGCAGCAGAAGGTTATTCCAGAATTAAGGGAGAGCTTTCTGTTGTATGCGTAACCACTGGTCCTGGAGGGCTAAACACATTAAACGGAGTTTTTGGTCAATGGACTGACAGCGTACCTGTTTTGTATATTTCAGGTCAGGTAAAAACAGAAACTCTCACAACTTCCTATCCCGAAATGTGTTTAAGGCAAATAGGAGACCAGGAAGCCGATATTATAAGCATCGTTAAACCAATAACAAAATTTGCAGAACAAATAAAAAATCCTTTGGATGTTAAAAGGATTCTCGATGAGGCAATTTATACAGCCGTGAGCGGTCGACCTGGTCCTGTTTGGATAGATGCCCCCATGGATATTCAAGGGGCTTTTATAAGCGAAGAAGAGTTGAATGATCCTTATTCTGAAAACACACCTGTCACCCTGAACTTGATTCAGGGTCTATCCAGTAATGTATCACTGCTTAAATCCCAAAATGGAAAGATGCTGAACTTGATTCAGCATGACATTAGTATAGTCATTGAAGAAATACAAAAAGCAAAAAGACCTTTAATTGTTGCAGGTAGCGGAATAAATATTTCTAAAACAAGAGAAGATTTATTGAATTTTCTTGAAAAAGTACAAATTCCTGTTGTTACAACCCATAACGGCTTTGATTTAATTCCTTCCGACCACCCGTTATATGTTGGAAGAATAGGCACAATAGGACAAAGAGCGGGTAATTTTGCCGTGCAGAATGCGGATTTAATAATTTTTCTTGGCACACGTAATAATATCAGGCAAATAAGCTATGACTGGAAAAATTTTGGCAAAAAAGCAAAAAAAATAGCTGTTGATATTGATTTAGCAGAGCTTAACAAGCCGACTTTTAAGCCAGATATTGCTATAAATGCCGATTTGAGGGAGTTTTTTAGGGTTTTTGAAGAAAAAAAGACTGAGATTGCCACGTCGGCGACTTCATCGCCTCCTCTCAATGACATTTATTTAGAATGGAAAAACTGGTGCAGAGAGCGGAAAGAAAAATATCCCGTGGTTCTTCCTGAATATAAAGGTGTCAAAAACTCTGTAAACCCGTATTTTTTTGTTGAAACACTTACAAAATGCCTTAATGAAAAAAGTATTACTGTTACGGGGAATGGAACGGCAAGTGTATGCACTTTTCAGGCTTCTGTTGTTAAGAAAAACCAAAGATTTATATGCAATTCCGGTTGTGCTTCAATGGGATATGATTTACCTGCTGCGATTGGAGCTTGTTTTGCCAATAATAAAAAAGACGTGATTTGTCTGGCGGGAGATGGAAGCATAATGATGAATATTCAGGAATTACAGACTGTTAAGCATCATAACTTGCCTATAAAACTGTTTATTCTTAATAACGATGGTTATATTTCAATCAAGCAAACACAAAACAACTTTTTTAATGGGCGACAGATTGCATCAGGAAAAGAATCAGGTGTTAGTTTCCCTGATTTTATCAAGGTTGCTCAAGCTTTTGATTTATCTGCCTTAAGAATTACCAATCAGGACAACTTAAAAGAAGAAATTCAAAAGATTTTGTCGACAAAAGGTACTGTTGTTTGCGAAGTTATGCTTCAAAATGATTATATTTTTCAGCCAAAACATTCTTCCGAAAAACTTCCTGACGGAAAATTTGTTTCAAAACCTCTTGAGGATATGTATCCATTCCTTGACAGGGATGAATTTAAAGAAAACATGCCGGATTGGGACGAATAATGAAAATGCAATTAAAAAATTTATTTTCAGACAAAAATATTGAAATTCTTTCGCTTGTATATATTATTATTCCATACATAATCTTTGCTTTTGGCTGGCTAAAGCTGCCCGTTGCTTTGATATTAGCGGTTTTAATAGTTGTTTCAGCTTTTTTATATATAAAAAAGCTTGATAATAAAGAAATTTATTTTTTATCACCCACCCCCTACCCCCTCCCTCAAGGGAGGAGGACTATAGACGGTGAGGGGGCGAAGCCCCCTCACCTCGACACCCCTAAATTTTATCAGTTTACAAATAAATACTTTTTAATAACTATTTTGATTTTGCTTGTATGGTGCTTGTTATCAGGAATGGGCGGGTTTGGATTCCAGAATAATCCTGACTGGGAAAAAAATAATGCGATTTTTCACGATTTATTCTTGTATAAATGGCCTGTGATTTACAAAGATTATTCGCTGGTTTATTACTTAGGATATTATTTACCGATAGGACTTGTTATGAAGCTGTTTGGGTGGAATATCGGTTATTTGTTTTCTTTTTTATGGGGATTTTCGGGATTAATTTTGGCTGTTTACTGGCTAAAAAGACTTTCAGGAAGTTTTTCGCCGCTTATTATCCTGCTTTTTGTTTTTTTTAGCGGCTTGGATATTCTTGGTTTAATCATAAAATTTTCTATATTTCCAGATCCTTACACCCTTTCCCATTTCAAACATGTCGGATGTATTGAATGGTGGGCAGGATTTTTTCAGTTCAGCTCAATGACTACAACACTTTTCTGGGTTCCGCAGTATGCTATGCAGGGATGGCTTTTAACAGGGCTCGTTTTAAACAATATTCAAAACCACAATTCATCGAGAAATTTGTTGTTTTTGTGGGCTTTGTGTATTTTTGGTGTTCCGCTTATTTTTCTGGCGATAATCCCGATAATTTTTGCGGGAATTTATAAAACAAAAAAGCTGAAAGAATTATTTTCTTTTCAGAATTTTATAGCCGCACCTTTTATAATTCTTGTGTTTATGGCTTATTTTACCTCAAAAGCTTTTAAAGACCCTTTTAATGCAATGTCTGACTATATGCTAAGTCCATATTTTATTGTTATTTACGTACTATTTACTCTGGTTGAGTTTGGTTTATATGCCATAGTGATTCATAAATATTTCAAAAATGACGTTATATGGAATGTTACTTTAATTTCTATGATCTTAATGCCTTTTATCAGGTTGGGTGGCGGAAATGAATTTGTCATGAGAGGTTCTGCATGTTATTTGTTCATATTTTTTATCTATATTATAAGAGCATTATGGCAAAAAAGCTTAACAAAAGCAGAAAAATCCGCTCTGGCAATCTTTTTCCTTATCGGAGCATTTACACCTTTTTTGGAAATAAAAAGGTCTGTAACTCATTATTCTGCGGAAATTCCTGTTTTATCAAAGCAATACAGTGTAATGGAGCTGTATAAATACAGAAATAACTATCAGTATCTCGGCGACAAAGAAGCTTTTTTCTGGAAATATCTGGCAAAATGAATAGTTTCTTGTCTTTGAAGGTTGCTAAGTTATTAGATTGCCGCGTCGGTGCTCTGCACCTCCTCGCAATGACAGCGAGAATCTTTTGAGGCAACTATATAAATTTGAGGACCGGCTTTTATCAAGTCGTGAATAAAATAAAAGAAATATGTAACATCAAACACAATTTTTTTCCGTAAAGACAGCTCGCCTTCGAGATAATTTTTTTGAACAGCTTTAAAATTAATGTTTGTAAGATATTTTTGGAGGGTAAACAAAGGAAATCCCCACAGGAAAGATTTTTGGATTCTAAAACCTTCATCTTTCAGCAATAATTCAAGTTCTTTTATATTAAAATGCTGTGTGTGTCCTGTATAGATGTCAGACGCGTGAATTTTTCCTGATTGGGTTGTCAGAATCAAAATTCCGTTGTCATCAAGATTGTCATGTATCCATTTTATTATGTCGGAGTATTTTTCTGTATGCTCAATCACTTCGCTGCAAATAATAACGCCGCATTTTTTATTCAGAACAGGTAATTTTTCATGATAAAAATTAGGGCTGTCGAATTTTTCTTTTAGCTTGGTTATAACGTTTTCTGCAACATCAAAACCGCCTATCTGTTGAGAAGTTAGATTAAATTTTTCTCTAATTCCGCTTAAAACTCCGCCTTCGCCACATCCGTAGTCAAAAACAAAAGTGTTTTCCTTAAATTTAAAGTTTTTCAGGCTGTTTAAAATAAATCGTTTTCTGTGCTTTACAGTCGGGTAATAAGCATAGGCGTTTTCTGTTTTTTCCCAGTATTCAGCGGGATTATAACTTAATTTTTCTACATCTCCCGTTAAATTCTCGACGGCGGTAAGTTTATTTTCGTGATACTGCTTTTCTGTGTTGATATTCCAGATATTATCTTTTGTTTTTACATTATTAATAATGTTTTCAACCGCAGTAATTGCTGTTAACATTGAATGATCCATATTATTATACCTGTGCATTCCGTTTCTTCCTATCAGGTATAAGTTTTCAAACCTGTTTAAAAATTCTTTCACTGTGTCAAATCGGTTATAAGTTCCAAAATAAGCAGGATAAGCCTTTTTAAACCTGATTCTTGTTGCATCGATAACATCTTTTTTATTTATAACACCTATTTTTGAAAGTTCTTCTACCGCAAAATCAATAAAGTCAGCTTCTTCCATATTCCAGAGCGCATCGCCTTCATTGCAGAAATATTCAAGACCGAGCCAGACTTTGCTTAAATCAGTTACCATATAAGGACTCCAGTTGTTAAAAATCTGAAGCCGTCCTAATTTTACGTTTTTTTCCTGAATATACATCCAATTATCAGGAATAAGATTACTCCCGTTCTGCAATTTTAACTTGTCCAGCAATAAGCCGACAGTAATAAAATCCCTGTATAATAAGCCGTTTGCAACTTCCTGAACCTCTTGAGGAATGTCATATTCCAGAGAATTAATCAGGTCTTTTACAGGCATTGTGGAAATATAATGGTCTGCTTTTGCCGATATTTTTTCACCGGAAGAAGTATCGGCAAAAATAACCTCTGAAATCCTGTTATTTTCTGTTTTTAGTCCTATGGCTTTGTGATTAAGATGAATTTCTCCGCCTTTTTGTTTTATAATTTCTGCAACCTGTTCCCATAATTGCCCCGGGCCGTATTTAGGGTATAAAAATTGCGAAATAAGACTTGTTTCTACATTTTTTTGATTTACAGAAGTTGCTTTTTTCAAAGGTTTAAGTAAAAAATGCAAAACCGCCTTTGAAATCGACAGCCCTTTTACCCTTTGAGCTCCCCAGTCCGCATTAATTTCGTTACAGGGGATTCCCCAGACTTTTTCCGTATAATCCTTAAAAAAAGTACTGTAAAGCTCTTTTCCAAACCTATTGATAAAAAAATCTTCAAGGTTTTTTTCATTTTTTATAGGAAAGACCTTTATTTTTAAATAACTTGCTCCCATTTTGAAAATCCTGAAAATTCCAAGATTTAGCATGGTTTTAAAATTCAGAGAAATGGGATAATCAAAGAATTTTCCCAGAAAGAAAATTCTGGAAACCCTGTTCCTGATTAGCATAATATTGTCGGTTTTTTCAGAATCATCTTGACTACTTGCTTGAAAAGGCAAAATATTCGCCCACCAGTTCATAATCCTGTCGAATTTTGAAAAAAATCTATGCCCGCCTATGTCGATTTTGTTGCCTTTATAATCAACTGTTCTGGAAATCCCTCCTATTATGTTTGTTTCTTCATAAATAACAGGAATCATATCAGTTTTTTCCAGCAATTCATAAGCAGCAGTTAGCCCTGCCGGTCCTGCTCCTATTATAATTACTTTTTTACGTTCGTTTTGCATATTTTTCCTTTATTTAGAACTTCTTCTTTGCTAATCGCACTCATAGAGATTGATATTTACGAATTTTTTTTGTTTTAAGCCGGGACAGGAAGGCTTTATTGTTTTTATAGAATCCTGTATTTGTTCTACCCCGAGCATTGATGTTGAAAATATATAAACTTTTCTGTATTTTTTCCTGTATTCACTGATTTTTTGGTTAAATCCTTTTTTGTAAAAAATTTGTTTATCAACAATAATATTAAACTTGCTTATATTTTTGTCATATTTTTTAAAATAATAATTATAAAAATCCTCAATTCTATCAATTATAATTACTGAATTATTGTCTGTATTGTCAACTACATAGCATGTTGCTTCTTTCCATTCCTGTTTTGGCTTGTTATAGTAAATAAAAGCTCTATTTTGAATTTTTTGAGGAACAAATAAATAAATTCCGAGAAAAACCAGTGATAATCCAAAAAGAAAGCCTGTTTTAAGCAGTTCTTTTTGGTTATCAAATGAAAAAATTATATAACTTATCAAAACATACACAACGGGAACTATAAAAATCAAATGCCTTGGATGTAGAAAAGAGCTGGTTTTATCAAGTATCAAATAAACGCAAACAGGCAAAATTATTATATAAACAAGATAAATTAACGGCGAAGCAAGTTTTTTTACAGTAATTTCGTTAGTTATAAACGCTATAATCTTTTTTATATTTAATAAAAGGAAAATAATTATTATCAGCAAAAAAACATAATTTTCATAAAAAATTTGATTAAATATTTGCATCAGCGGATTTAAATCATTTACCCGCACGTATGCCGGATTCACTACAGCTGTATATTTTTTTAAGAACGAATATTGAAAAAATAAATAAAAACCTGAAATATAAAAAATGTTTATGGCGACAATAAAAAGAGGTTTCACGCTTCCTTTTTTTATTAAAGAAAAAATCAGCAGGTATAAAATTTGAAAAAATGCCGGAATTAATCCCCAGTAATGGGTAAAAATTGTCAATAACGAAAAAAGCGTATATTTTAAAAGGGTTTTAGAATTTAATTCTTCATTATTATTTATTTTATTGATTATTTTAACCCAAAATAAAACAGCAACTATGGAAAACAATGCAAATAAGCTATAAGGTCTTGCTTCCTGCGAATAATAAAGCATTACGGGAGATAATCCAGTTAATATTGTTGCACCCAGAGCAATTTGTTTATTAAAATTTTTTTTAGTTAAAAAATAAATTGCAATAACAGATGCAATTCCGGCAAAAAAACTCGGGAATCGTATCATAAATTCGGAATTTCCAAATAATTTTAGCCATAAATACAGGATTAAGTAATATATAGGTGGAGATAAATCTGAAAACATATACACAAAACTGCTAAAAAAAGTTTTTTGGGATGAAAACAAATAAGAATACATTTCGTCAATCCAGAGACTTTTATCTCCGAGTCCCCAGATACGAATAATTATCCCGATTATTAAAACGATTCCCAGCAAAATATAATGAATTTTATTGGATTTATGGTCTTTTTTTTCCATTTATCCCCAATTCCTGAAAAATATTGTTAATAAAATATTATCATAGTTGAATAAGTTCGCCTATTATGGTATTTTTGGTGGCGGAAGCTACCTTTTATAACCTCTCTATTCGTTCAAATTCTTACTTAAATTCTTGTTGTGGCAATGAAAAGTTTATCAACAGCTTTATTAATAATATGTTTGCTTATATTTTCCTTAGGTGTTTCGGCGGAACAAAATTCTTCTCCCGTTCTCTGTCCGCAGCCGAACTTAAATGGAATTGTATCGGTTTATTACGACTTAAATGGAGTTCCTTATATTTATGTGCAGGATTATGTCAAAAAAGATGGTACTGTCGTAAAAGGCTATTATCGTTCTTTGCCGGACAAAAATAAACTTAATAACTGGACAACAAAAGGAAATATAAACCCTTTTACAGGAAAGAAAGGATATGAATAGCCTTAAAAAACTGCTTTTTATGATAAAATATTCAATATACTTTGGAGTCAAATATTTATGAATAATTATTCAATAGGGATAGATCTCGGCGGTACAAAGATTTTAGCGGGTATTATTGACACAGAAAACGGTACTGTAATAGAAACAGCAAAAAAACGCACTAAAAAGCTTGAAGCGGACTTTATCGTCCAAAGAATTATAGAAACTGTTGAAAAAGCTATATGCAAAGCACAGGTTCCTATGTCCCAAATTTCTTCAATAGGCATCGGAGCAGCAGGACAGGTTGACAGAGTAAATGGAATCCTTATCTCTGCGCCTAATCTTAACTGTTTTGATGTGGAACTTAAGAAAATACTTGAAGAACACTTTAATATACCAACTTTTGTCGGTAACGATGTTGAAGTTGCAACTCTTGGTGAAATGAAATTCGGCAGCGGTGTTGGCTATAACAATTTTGTGTGTATTTTTGTCGGCACGGGCATCGGCTCAGGCATTATCTGTGATGGAAAACACCTAAAAGGCGCTACCGGAACAGCAGGTGAAATAGGGCATATTATTGTTGATTCAGGAGGAAGGCTTTGCGGATGCGGCGGACATGGTTGTCTGGAAGCTTATGCATCGAGATCCGCCATTGAAAAGAAAATCCTCGGCTCTATAAAAAAAGGACATAAATCTATTATTACTGAAACTCTTAAAGAAAGCGGTGTAATTAGATCAAAAGACTTGGCTGATGCTCTTGATTCAGGCGATGAAATAGTGTTAAATGCTATAACAGAGGCTTCAGAATATCTAAGCAGCGGTCTTGCTTCTGTAATAAATTTTTACAACCCCGAATTAATCATTCTTGGTGGCGGATTAATGGAAGCGATTGATTTCTTCTATGATCTTACTGTTAAAAAGACTTATGCGAAAGCTCTTGCGGTTCCTGCTCTCAAGACAAAGATTATGAAGACTCAGTTGAAAGATTTTTCAGGTATCGTTGGTGCTGCTATGCTTCATCAGGGATAAAAGTACTTATTTATATTTAAAGAGGACGACTATGCAGTCGTCCTCTTTATTATTGTATTTAATTTTAATCCCTTACTTATGTCTAAGAATAGGAATGTTTGCCACGAGGGCGATTGTGTTTGACTCGGCTTCGAGGCAAAGATCAAGAGCATCTCTGTCAATTTCCACATAACGGGAAATAACTTCCACAAGCTCATCTCTCATTTGCTGCATCTGACCGGGGGAAAGCTGGCTTCTGTCGTGCATAAGAACCAACTTAAGTCTGTTGCATGCATCGTCTTTGCTGTTGAAAGAAGTATTGTTAGCTTCTACTTTTGTGTCTGTGGAAAGAATTTTGTTGCAGGTAGTAACTATCTCACTAATCATATCGTTGATTTTGTCGGCTAATTTTTTATCAAGTAATTTCATTTATTATCCTCCTATGAACTTGCTGTTGCTAAGAAAAAATTCTTCACTTTATCAATGAAGGTTGGCGGTGGTGTTTCAAAATCAGGAATTTCGATTTCCTCGCCCATTATTCTTCTTGCAATGTTCATATATGCTGTACCGGCCTTGGTGTTTTCCATATTAACGATAGGTTCGCCTCTGTTTGTGCTTATGATGATATTTTCATCTTCCGGAATAACCCCAAGAAGCTTCACTGAAAGGATATCAGTTACATCAGTAACACCTAACATATCGTTTGACTGGATCATTTTTGGTCTTACTCTGTTAAGAACCAGTTTATAGTTCAAAATATCTTCTTTTGATTCAAGAAGTCCGATAATTCTGTCGGCATCTCTTACGGCTGACATTTCAGGAGTTGTAATGATTATAGCTTCTGTCGCACCGGCTATGGCATTTTGGAAGCCTTGTTCAATTCCTGCAGGGCAGTCAACCATAACAAAATCAAAATCTTCTTTTAACTGTTTACAAATTTCAACCATTTGTTCAGGGCTTGCGGCTGATTTATCTCTTGTTTGAGCAGCAGCAAGAAGCGCGAGGTTTGGATTTTTCTTGTCTTTTACAAGCGCCTGTTGAAGTTTACATTTTTCTTCTATTACGTCAATAAGCGTGTAAACTATTCTATTTTCAAGCCCCATTAACAGGTCGAGGTTTCTTAACCCGATATCTGTATCAATCATAACAACTTTAGCACCATTTTTGGCTAAAGCAGTACCTATATTTGCGGTTGACGTGGTTTTTCCTACCCCGCCTTTTCCGGATGTTACTACAATGACTCTTCCGCTCATTTTTTAAAGGTCTCCTATTGTTGTTAACCGTTTATTGTGTCTAACCAGCTTAGTATTCTGTGTAAATAACGATTTCTCCGTTAGTAATTTTTGCTTCTTCGGGAGTAAAAAGATTGTGTTTATCCATTTTTTCCATTTCAATGGCATCGGGCTTTCTGGCAAGCAAATCAGCTATCCTGAGCTGAATCGCGTTGATTCTGAAAGCTCTGATTTTTGCTTTATAATCGCCTTTTGAACCGGCATGGGCGATCCCGCCCAAAATTCCCCATATCGTAATGTCGCCTGTTGCTATAATTTCAGAACCTGCTTTACAATCGCCAATTATAACGATGTTTCCGTCGTGTTCAAGCTTTTGTCCCGATCTTAAATTTTGTTTTATAAATAAAGTATTTTCTTTTACGATTTCATGACTGCCGGCAAGCACGTTGTTCATAGCATCAACAAGCTTATCTTCGTCTTTTTGCGTTTCTATTATTGAATCAGAAGCAGCTGTTTGTTGTTTTATTTCCGGTTTTTCGCCTGAAACAGTTAAACCAACTTCCATAGCGGCTATTTTTGTTTCAATTGAGCTTGAAAAAATCATTTTTATACTGATATCAAAACCTTTTAAAACTGATTGAAGGCTCGAAACCATATTCTGGGTAAGAGATAAGTCCCCAAAATTTATTTTCACATTTTTGCCACGAAGGTTGCTTTGTTCAATAATATTGGTAAGTTCGAACAATATATTCTCAAAAGAACCAATAGAACTCAAATCAATTAAAATTTCTTCTGTTGAAAATGAAGCTGACGCACCATTTTTCGTCGATAAAACCTCATTCATTCGTTTCTCTTACCTCACAGCTTATAATAATTAATTTATAACAAGTATATGAAAAGTTTCATAGTCTTTATTTAGTTTTATGACGTGGTTTTTATCAAGTTATATTTGAGTTTGAATAAAAACCTTTTCACTTTACCCATACTTATTGTATATTTATTAAAACAATTTTCTTTCAATATGAGAAATTATTCAAGAACTTGTTGAGTTCAAAAATGGGAGAAAAGTCATGAGGGTTATATTCATTGGTTTGTTGACTTTACTATTTGTAACGTTAATGCCTGTTTTCGCAGAGGATAGCGTAAAACTCGAGATAATTTATCCTAAAAACGGTGCAACAATAAATGCATCTTCTACCTTTATTGTAGGGAATACCGAGCCTGATGCCAGCCTTATAATTAACAACCAGAATGTAAAAGTGTCATCAAACGGCGCTTTTGTGCAAGTAACCGGATTAAAAAAGGGCATTAACAATATAAATATAAAATCTACAAAAGGGCATGCCGAAAATGAAATTACTTACACTATAAACGTTCCTGAAAAAAACCAGGCTGTTCAATCTTGTCCTCTTGAGCCGCTATCGCTTATTGCTGAAACGACAAAAGATTATGCTGTGACAAGAACAGCTCCTGCACAAAGCAGATTAACACCTCTTCTTTCGGGGACAATGCTTAATATTACAGGGAAAATAGGAAATTCATACAGGTTTAAGTATTCTAATTCTATGGAAGGCTGGATTTCTGAAAGCGATATTAAAATTTTGCCAACCGAAAATTATATTCCTGAAAACATCATAAGTACTCTAAATGTTGATTCTGATAAAAATTATGTGTATTTAAGGCTTCCCTTGACTCAAAAAATACCGTTTTTAATTGAGCAGCCTTTTGAAAATCAAATAAATCTAAAACTTTTTGGCGCTAAAGCAGGTATTGATTTATTTTCTTATGATAATGCAAGTGATTTTATTAGAGAATTAAAATTAACGCAGGATTTAAACAACTGCTTAAACCTCTCTATAAAAACAAATTCAAAACAGTTTTGGGGTTATAAATATTATTACGAAGGGAAGACGCTTGTTTTAAGACTCAGAAAACCTCCTCAAATAAACTCAAGACATCCGCTAAAAGGAAAAATAATTTGTATTGACGCAGGGCATGGCGGAACAGAATTAGGTTCCGTCGGGCCGACGGCAGTTCCTGAAAAATTAATTAACTTGGAAATTGCTGAGAAATTAAGAAATATCCTTGAGAAAGAAGGCGCTAAAGTCATCATGACAAGGGATTCTGATAAAGATGTCGGGCTTAATGACAGAGTTGATACAGCAAATTCAAACGAAGCTCAGGTTAGCGTTAGTATTCATAACAATGCTTTGCCTGACGGGAAAGATCCTTACATAGAGCATGGTACAAGCACGTATTATTATCATTGCCAATCCCTTCCTTTGGCAAAAAGCATCCAACAAAGCCTTGTTCCAACTATGGGCTTTAAAGATTTAGGAGTCTTATATAGCAGTTTCGTCCTTACAAGACCGACGGAAGCACTTTCTGTGCTTGTAGAAGTAGGTTTTATGATAAATCCTGATGAATATAACTTGCTGATTACTCCCGAATTTCAGGAGAAAGCAGCTATAGGGATTTCTCAAGGGTTGAAAAATTTTTTCTTAAGCCAGATTTAACATTTTTCAAAAAATCTATTTATTTTAAATAATGTCTGTGATAAAACTTATATTAAAGTTGCCTTGGTAGCTCAGCTGGATAGAGCAACCGCCTTCTAAGCGGTAGGTCATTGGTTCGAATCCAATCCAGGGTACT
>Ga0209212_1001126_pt1 | contig 45433 bp, 49 predicted proteins | sample RifGroC2_FD_183996 | JGI IMG/M metagenome (GOLD analysis project Ga0209212, IMG submission 183996) | Groundwater microbial communities from Rifle, Colorado, USA - Groundwater C2 (SPAdes) (version 2) | ecosystem: Environmental > Aquatic > Deep subsurface > Groundwater | place: Rifle, Colorado... | reverse complement strand
GGAAAGGGCGATGCAGATACCTCCTGCTGCGCCCTTTCTCTTTTCTCGCGGCGACTTTTCATCCCGCTCTAGCGTTGCGGCCCTAACGCAACCGCAAGGAAAAATCGTGCATCTGGTAGATGACTTTACCATCGACAGAGAGAAAGCCGTTGGCGGTGAGGAGTCGCTGCTGGTCGTCGACGGCGGTAATCACCGCCTCGATGGTCACGACCTTGTTGGCCGGGATGATCTGGCCGCGGTAGTTCCACTTATGCCGCTGGTCGAGAGCAATGGTTTCGAGGATCGCCTCGGGGCCGGCGTGCCAGCGCTTGACCGCCACCACCTTGAGGAGTTGCAGAAACGATTCGAGGCCGAGGGAGCCGGGGCAGACCGGGTCCTGGTAGAAGTGGGCCTTGAAGAACCACTCCGCCGGATTGACCTGTTTCGTCCCACGGATGAACCCAAGTCCTTGTGGACCCCCGTCGGCGACGAAGAGCTCGACCTGATCGACCATACGCAACTGGGTATCGGGAAAGGGTGCATCCTGCGGGTAGGCGAAGCGTTCGCTCCGGGCAAGCTCTTCCGCGGTTGGCGAGTAGAGCTTGGCGTCGCGCACCCCGACCTGCTGAGCGAGGGCCTCCTTGGAGAAGAAGCCGAAGACCGTATCCCCCGAATAAACCGGCCCTTGCGCATCGCTGATCGCGAAGTCGTAGCCCTGAATGATCATGCCGCCGCTGCTGGCGACGCGGGTGATCTTGACTTTGGTCGTCAGCGTCCCCGACTGCGGGGTGACCGTACGGTGTTGCACGGCGTTGCCGTCGAGGTTGCGGAAACAGAGGTCGATGGGACTGGTCAAAGCCGAGCCGAGATAGGCGGCGAGCCAGCCGCACGGCTGCAGCCCGGTCTCCAGCAGGACGGCAAAGGGCATCGCCGGCTGGCGCCCGGCCTTGAAGTACCAGGCATCCGGGGGGACATCGTACTCGGCCTCGACCGTCGGCCCGGCTTTCAGCACCCATGGGTCGCCGTCGATAGCGACGATGCGGTCGAGGAACTGGAAGGGGGGGCCGGGCAGACGCGCGATCTTGCGCTCATGGTCGAAAATCTTGTACGGCTCGCCGAAGGCCTCCGACGGATTGCCGACGGAGAAGGCGAGGATGCGGTGATAGTCGTAGAGTGCCGTGGGGACTGTCCCGTTTTTGGGGACTGTCCCCTTATTTGTCTCTGCCCCCTTGTTTATCTCTGGCCCGAGAGGGACAGTCCCGGCCAGCGGGACAGTCCCTGACCACAAACCTTCCACCTTCTCCCGGTTCAGTCCCGACAGCCGCACGGTCATGTCGCCGATGCCGACGATTGCCTTGCCGTCGGCGTACATCAGGGCATCGACGATGGCGTAGGGCTCGGGGCGGTAGCCAAGTTCCTTGAGCGTCACTTCATAGGTGACAACCTTGGTCGTCGCGACCACCTGGCCGCGGCACTTGAGCTGGCTTGCCACGCCGGGGACTGGCTCGTAGGCGACGCTGCCGCTCTCGCCGATCCAGCCCATGCGCAAGAGATAAATCCGCAACGTATGCAAACAGCACTCGTACATCAGGGTACCGGGCATGACGTGATCGTCGCAGAAGTGGCTAGTCAAAAACCAGTCGTCGGGATGGATGTCGGCTTCGGCGCGGATGGTGCCGAGGCCGAAACGTCCGCCGGTGGGGTTGAGTTCGACCACCCGGTCGACCAGTTTGAGCAGACCCTCGGGCAGGGTATAGGGCTGCTTGAGGGGCAGGTTGGCGAAAACCGGACCGAAGCAACCGGTGAGATCGCCCTGCCTGAGGGCAGCGACCTGGGCGTCGCTGTAGCTCTCGATCCCGCGCATCGGTGCCAGCTCGCGCCAGTCGGCCGGACGGATGCCGGGCTTGGCCATGAGGTCGAGCTTGGTCTGGACGATCCCCTTGCCGGCGGCGAGCTCGGCAGCGCTGAAGAAGCCGGCGCACCCCTTCTTCATGCTCAAAAGCGGCTCGCCGTTCACCGTCCCCTCGAAGTGGAAACGAAAGAGGTAGGTCTGGTCCTGGCGGAAGAAATGATCGATGTGGATGTCGTAGCGAATCGTCTCCCCCACCACCGGCAGACTGCGATGAAAGGTGACCTCGGCGTCGAGGAGACGGTAGACCGCCAGCCCCTTGGTGATGAAATCGATGCCGAGGTAGCCGGAGAGGAAGAGGTCGGCCTGGCCGGCTTCGACCGCGACGCAGGTCGGGATGCGCCCGGCATCGAGATACCAGCGCTCTCCGGTGACGTCATGCTCGGTGACGACGCGGCCGCTGGTCATGGAGCGTGGCTCCCCCTCGATGGCGACGATGCGGTCGACCAGCATGAGGGGTTCGTCCGGCAACCGCACCCGGGTCGGGTAGCTGTCGACCTCGGCGAATTCGGGTCCGAGCATCTTGGCGATGGAACCGATGGCGAACTCCATGCACATGGCGCGGTCGAAGGCCGGGGGCACCGGCTGGGCGACAGAGAAGGAGCGAGGAGTTCCACCCTCCCCCAGCCCCCTCCCATCAAGGGAGGGGGTAAAGTTCTGTGCACTTGCGGGGATAGCAGTGAATATCTCCCTCTCCCCTGGTGGGAGAGGGTCGGGGAGAGGGGGGGCATTCCCCCCGAGCTGCCGCAGCAATCCCATTTGCAGGGCGATGTTCTCGCTCAGCGCCTGGCTCATGGTGGCGGAAAAGCGCAGGTAAGCCTCGTGACTCTCGGCCTGTTGCGTCAGGGTCTGCTGCATCTGGGTGAGCAGCGGTTTGCTTGCAGGCGCTGGCGCGGTTGGCACGGGCGGTTTTTCCATTAGGCTGATCGGACTGATCGGACTGATCGGACTGATCGGTCCGATTGGCGTTAACGACTCAACAACCTTGCTCTTCTCCGACGCCAGCGGACGCGGCGGCGCAAAGGACTCCCCGCCGATGCGGGTGAAGATGCGCGGCCCCGGGCTCACGGCCGGCGACGCCGTTGCCACCCCGGCATAGAGAGGGGCCAGATTCACCGGCAACCGCTCCGCCAGGCACTGAGCGAGGAGGCGCAGGATCAGCGACGTCGCCTCTTGACCGGGATAACAGGCGGCCCGCGCCAGATGGGGCCGGCCCTTGAGAATCTGCCCGATCATGCGACTGCAGGAGTTGCCCGGGCCCATTTCGAGAAAGATGCGCACGCCGTCGGCATAGGCCTGTTCGATGACCCGGGTGTAGTTCACCGTCTCGAGGGCCTGGGCGAGGATGGCGTCGGCGACCTTATCCTGCGACAGGTCGTAGCGTTTGCCCCAGGCGCTGCTGTAGAAATCGACCCCCGCTGGCGGTGTCGTCGGGAAGCGGTGCAGCTGCCGGTACGGTTCGGCCACCGGCCGGGCAACCTCACAGTGAACCGTCGTCACCCCCTGCAAGGGGAAGAAGGACGAGCCGAGGCGGGCGACCAGTTCTTCGAGCTGGCGCCGCTCGCCGCCGACCACACACTCCTCGTGGGTGTTGATGATGAGGAGGTAAACCCGATTCAATTCGACTAACGCCTTGCTGACCTCGGCGGCCGGCGCGGTGACGAGACCGAGGGCCCAATCCACCGTCTCCTGCGGCGCCAATCCCCAGACCTTTTGCGCCGCCCGGCAGGGACCGGCAAGTTCCTCGGTGAAGAGGGTGGAGGCGGCCAGGCGGCTGGCCATGCCGTCGCGATCGTGCCAAGCCCCGAGGGAGAAAAGGCCGGCCGATTCGCCGAGGCTGTAGCCGCTCACTACCGCCGGTTCGATGCCGAAACTCCGCACCACATCGCTGACTGCGGTGCCAATGGCGACCTGGGCGATGACCAGGGCGTTGTGGTTGTGGTGGACCGCCTCGGCCAGACTGCTCTGCCAGAAGTGTTGCGGCAGAAACTGCCGGGCGAGATAGTGGCTGTGGGCGTCCTGCTCGCGGAAAATTACGGGCCATTCCACCGAGAGATCGCGCCCCATGCCGGCGAAGTGATTCCCCGAGCCGGGGAAGACGAAGGCGACTTTGCCGGCCGGCGCTAACGGTTGCGGTGCATAGAAGATACGGTCGCGCAGGGCGGCGGAGAGGAGGCTGCCGGCGGCACCGAGGGCTTCTTCGGGATGTTCCTCCAGCCAGCGCCGCGCGTAGATCAGTTGTTCCGCCAGTTCCGTCCGGGTGGCGACGACCAGGGCGAGGCAACGCCCCTTCGCCGGGTTCTGTGGCACCTGGCGCAGCCAGAGGGCGGCCAGCGCTTCCATCCCGGCGGCAGGGCTATGGTCGCTGAGGGTCTGCAACGCCGCCAGCGCTGTCAGCAGCTCGGCAGGGGTGTCACCTTCGAGGGCGAAGAGCCCTTCCTGGCGCGGGCCAAGGGGTTGCTCCAGGCTGAATCCCCCCCCCGCTCGCGCTTTCTCCTCCACCCCTTCAAGGAGGACGTGGGAAACGCTGCCGTCGATGCCAAAACCGCTGACCAAAGCCCGCCGCGGCCCCTCGGCGCGATTGCGCAACCAGAACTGCGGGGCAACGGGGACGATGAACTCGCGCTTACCGCGAATCCATTCGTAGCGCGGCGTCTGCACTTGGCGCAATGGCGGGATAATCGCGTGGTGCAGACTGAGGCAGGTCTTGACCAGGGAAGCGAGACCGGAGGCCCCGCCGGCATGGCCGATATCGGCCTTGACGCTGCCGAGGTAGCAGGGGTTGTCGTTCGTTTCGGCGGCAAAAAAGGCGCCGAGGACGTCGGCCTCGGCTGCATCCTCCGCCGGCACGCCACTGCCGCTGGTTTCAAGATAACTCACAGAGGCCGGCGCCACCCCCCCCCCCTGAAAAGTCCGCTCCAAAGCGAGACGATAACTCCGCTTGTCGGGGGTGGAGAAGTCGGCCTGGCCGCCGCTGGCCGAGCCGACGCCGCGAATGACGGCGTAAATGCGGTCGCCATCCTGCTGGGCGTCTTCGAGTCGTTTGAGAACCAGCGCGGCGGCGCCTTCGCCGATGATGGTGCCGTCGGCCTCCTTGTCGAAGGGACGAATGGTGCTGCTGGTTGACATCGGGCGCAAACGGTTCTGACCGAGGACCGCACGCAGGTCGCCGGCCATGTCGGCGGCCCCGACCAGGGCGCGGTTGATGGAGCCTTCCTGCAAAGCCCGGACCCCGACCTCGAGGGCGCGCAGTCCCGAGTTCTCCTCACAGGAAAGGGTAAAACTCGGGCCGCCGATGCGAAACTCTTTGGCAATGCGGCTGGCGACAATGCTGCCGAGGGCGCCCATGGTCCGGTTCGCCGTCAGCGCCGGCCCGACCGCTTCACGCAGTTCGGCAATCCACCCTGCCAGTTCCTCCGCCGATAGTTCCCGCCCGAGCGCTTTGGCCCAAACTCGGGCCCGCTCCTGCACCGCCCAGCGAAAGCTGAAGTTGGTGGCATTGAGATCGAGTCCGCTGCCGACAAAGACACCAGTAAAGAGGAGGTCGTCGTTTTTCATCCCGGCATCGCTGAGGGCCGCCGCCGCCACCTGCAGCATGAGCAACTGGCGCGGCAGCATCTCTTCGAGTTCTTTCGGCGGGATGCGAAACGCACCAGGGGTTGCCGCGACTTCGGGGACGAAGAAGCCCTTGAAGCCGGTCTGGACGAGGCCGGCCGCGGCAAACCACTGGCTCTGCTCCGCCCCCCACCAGTGTTTGGGAGCTGTGGGAACGACCTCTTCGCGATTGCCGAGGACCCGGTGCTGGAAGGCAGTCAGGGAATCCCAGGGACCGAAGTGGGCGCCCATGCCGACAATAGCCACCGCCTGGTTTTGCCGCTGCGACGAAGGGAGAAAGGCGACGGAACCCTTGCCGGCTTTCTGCGGCAGCCATTCCTCGATGAGGAGATGGGCATTGATGCCGCCAAAACCGAAGGCGCTGATCGCCGCCCGCCGTGGCACCCCTTTATTGCGCACCGGCCACGGCGTCGCCGCCCCGAGAAGGGTAAAGGGACTGCTGTCGAGGTCGATCCCCTTGGCCGGCACGGAAAAGTTGGCCGTCGGCGGCAGCATCTCCGCCTTGAGGGCGAGGAGGGTCTTGAGCAGGGCGGCCGAGCCGGCGGCGGTGAGAAGATGGCCGATATTCGACTTGACCGAGCCGATGACGCATTGGCCGCGGCGCCAGCCGCCCTCCCCCCAAAGCGCCTTGAGGGAAGCAAATTCGACGGCATCCCCCACCGGGGTGCCGGTGGCATGGCATTCGATGTGATCGACGTCGCTCGGGGCCCAGCCGGCCTGCTGGTAGGCGGCGCGCATGGCCCGTAACTGTCCCTCGGAAGCGGGAGCGAGGAGGCTGCCGCCGAGATCGTTGGACAGGCCGATACCGCGGATCACCCCGTAGATGTGATCGCCGTCGCGTACGGCGTCCTCGGTCCGTTTGAGCAGGACCATGCCGCAACCTTCGCCAACAACCAGCCCATCTCCCTTGGCGTCGAAGGGGGAGCAGGTGCCGGACGGCGACAGGGCATGGAGCTGGGAAAAGCCCATCTGCGTATAGAGGGGATCGGGACGGGAGAGCCCGCCGGCGAGCATGGCATCGGCGCGGCGGGCGACGAGTTCGTCGACCGCCAGCTTGATGGCGTAAAGGGAGGAGGCACAGGCGGCGTCGAGGGTGAAACAGCTGCCGCCGAGACCGAGGGCGCGGGCGAGGATGCCGGCGGGGAGACCGGCGACATGGAGATTCAGGAGATCGATCTCTCCCCCCGGAGAAGGGAGCGCCTGGCCGAGGAGCTTTTCCTCGAAGGTGCGACCGAGAAGATCCCGGGCGATGGCCGACGAAGTTTCACTCGGCAGGGCGAGGTTGCCGATGATGACCCCGACCCGGTCGCGCTCGAGGGTGCCGGTGACACCGTCGTCGTAGGCCTGGCGGCCGGCATGGAGGAGGAGATGAAAGAGGGGGTCGAGACGCTGCAGCAACTCCGCCGGCAGGGCGAGGTCGTCGAGGGCGAGAGGTCCGTCCGCCGGATCGACGAAACAGCCATTCTGCGCATAGACCTTGTCCGCCAGACCGACCCCGGGAGCGAAGACCTCTTCCGGCTCAAGGAGCCAGCGCCCTTGCGGCGGACGCCGGGCGGCGGTGATGTTGCCGGTAATGTTGGTCCAAAAACTGTCCAGGGTCGGCGACTGAGGAAAAATGCCGCCGACCCCGACGATCGCCACGGATCTGCCGTGCTTCATGCTCAGGCGACCCCTTGCAGTTTGTTGCGCTGGAAGCTTTCATTGAGGGAGGCGTCGATGACGCACTCGTAATTCTCCATGCGGGCGATGAGTGCTCCCGTCGTCGGATGGAGAAAATCGATGTCGGCCTGGGCCTTGCTGGCACTCTCCCGGACGACGCGGATGCGGATTTCGGCGCCGCTGTCGGGGAAGGAGTCGCTGTACTGACGATAGCGTTCGACAAAGACCGGCAGGGAGGCGGCCCGGTAACGCTCGAAACTCCACAGGATCATCATCTGGAAACTGCTGTCGAGCACCAGCGGATCGGCCAGCCAGGCATTGCGTAGCGGCTGATGAATCCACTCCGTGGGCCGGGGGGCCGGACGCACCAGAGAAGAGATGCCGGCGGCGGAACAGCCGAGGACTTCGCGAATGCCGTGGAAATCGATTCCGTGGAAGAGCCGTTCCGGACGGTAGATCGTTTCGACCGGATGCGGGTAAGCCGGGAGTTCGAGCGCTTCCGCCGCGATCTTGCTCTCGGGAAGGCGGACGGCGAGGACGATTTTGGCCCGGGCATGGACGAACTGCTGCCCGGCGGCCGTCGTCCCGGAGAGCTCCACCGGGACGATATGGAAGGCGCCACTCTTGAAGGCCTTGCCGGTCATGAGTTGCAGGGCGTGGAGCTGCCCGACATCCAGGGTGACCCCCTTGAGCACGCGCAGGTCGTTGAAACCATGGAAGCGCAGCCCCGGGTTGTTATGAATGGCGCCGTGGGCCATCCATTCGACAATCATGGCCAGAGGGAGAACCGCCTTCTTGTCGATGACGTGAGACTTGAGAAAGGGGAACTGCTCGATGGAGAGATCGAGATCGAAGGCCTTGGAGACATAGACATTCGCCTGCATCTGCGGCGTCTCCTCGATCTGCGCCTGCTCCTGGGCGCCGAGGATAACCAGCTCCACCGGTCCCCCCGGCGGCGTGGCGATCTCGCGCAAAAGGTACTCGGCCCCGGCGCGCAGATCGATGGTGGCAATCCCCTCGGCAGCAAAGAGTTTTTTCAGGGGCGGCGTGACCATGCCGCCATCCCAGGGACCCCAGTTCAACGCCACCACCCGGCAGGCTGGTCGCTTGCGCGCTTCGTCCTGCGCCATCTTGTTCAGAACCTCGTTGGCGACGGCATAATCGACCTGGCCGGTGCGGCCGAAGCGCCCGGTCGAGGAGGAAAAAAGGGCCAGGAAACGGAGGTCGTCGCTCTCCAGCGCCGCCAGCAGGGAGCGCAGTCCGACGATCTTGGTCGAGTAAACCTGTTCAAACTGAGCGGCGGTCTTGTCCTTGATCAGGCGGTCGGCCAGCACCCCGGCGCCATGCACCAGACCGCGGATGGGGCCATGGACCCGGCGCACATCGGCAATGGCGGCACGGACGCTGTCGGCGTCACGCAGATCGAGGGAACGATAGATGGCCTGACCGCCGGCCTCGCGGATACGTCGCAGGTTGCCGGCAATCTCGCGGTTGCAGAGGATGGCCTGATAGCGTTCCTCGACCTCCTTCGGTTTCAGGGGAGAAGCGGCCTGGGCGATGAGCCCCTTCTTGATTTCCGCCTCCCCGGTGAGCCCGGTCAGCCACTCCGGCTCTTCTTCCGGACTGCTGCTGCGCCCGAGAAGGAGGAGGGTGGCCTGCGACGATGCAGCGAATGCCACGGCAACCTCGGCGGTGACACCACGGGCGCCACCACTGACGACGACGGCGCCGCGCTCCAGCGGGGCCGACACTTCGTCGGTGGACAGAGAAATTTCTGTGAGTTTGAGGGCATGCAGACCCTGAGCGGAGAGGCCAACCTCGATGGGGCCATCGAGAAAGAGTTCACCGACGATGGCACGGGCGGCCTCGGTGGTGTCGAGTTCAGCGGCGAGGTCAAGGGCCTTGGTATGGATGCCGGTCCATTCGTGGGCCGCGGTTTTGACCAGCCCGGCCAGCCCCCCTGAGAGGGGGTCAGCGGTTGACCCTCCCGGCATCAGGCCAAAGTAGCCGTTGAGACGGGAGACTGAGGAGAGCAGAGCGGTTTCGCCGGCAGCGACGCTCGCCAGCAGCGGCGCGGCGGCGCGCTGAAGGAGCGCGAAAGCCTGCTGCAAGGAGGTGTCGCTGGTCCCTTGCGCCGGCGTGAGGAGGAGCAGCCCGCCGAGGGTGGTCGGCACGATCAGGTTATCAAGGGCAAAGGGGTCGATCAGCTGCGGGGTCAGCTTCCGCGCTGCCAATTCCTGGCCCAATGCCCGGGCCAGCTCCGAACCGTCATCGCTGATCCAGACCATGGCACCTTCAGGCAGGGTCAGGGTCTCACGCTTGCCGGTGGCCTGCAACGGCACCACCTTCAGCACCTTGCGCTCGATTCCCAGTCCCGACGATGCCGGTTCGTCGACAGGTCCGGCAACTGGGATCGAAGTGGTGGCACCGGAGACACTGGCGAGAAAATCGACGATCTGGCCGACAGTCTGCAGGGTGCCGAGATGTTCGGGCCTGACCGCCGGAGCTGCCGGGAGTCTGGCCTGGAGAGCGGAGAGAATCTCGACCCGTTTGATCGAATCGATGCCGAGATCGGCATCAAGGGCCATCTCAAGTTCGAGCATGCCGACCGGGTAGCCGGTCTTCTCGGCAATGACTTCCAGCAGGACCCTGGCGACGGTGTCACGCTCGACCGCCGGATTCGTGGCAACGCTTGGCGCTGCCGTTGGCCGTGAACTGCCGGCACTGAGGTGGGCGACGATCTGGCCCAGGGTCTGCAGGGTGCCGAGGTCCTCGGGGCGCACTGCCGGCAGGTTGGGAAGGGCGCCTTGCAGGGCTGAAAGGATTTCAACTCGCTTGATCGAATCGATACCGAGATCGGCATCGAGGGACATGTCGAGGGCAAGCATGTCGACCGGGTAGCCGGTCTTCTCGGCGACAACGGCCAGGAGGGTCGCGGCAACGTCCGCGCCATTGCTGACTGTCTTCAAGGTGGTGTTCGGTGCCATGGCCTCCTGGGGGGCAACGGTACTGAGGTGAGCGACGATCTGCCCCAGGGTCTGCAGGATGCCGAGGTCTTCGGGACGCACCGCCGGCAGATCGGGGAGGGCTCCTTGCAGGGCCGAAAGGATTTCGACCCGCTTGATCGAATCGATGCCGAGGTCGGCGTCGAGGGACATGCCAAGTTCGAGCATCGCCACCGGGTAACCGGTCTTTTCGGCGACAACGGCAAGGAGGGTGCTGGCGATGGTGCCATCATCAACGGACTTCACCGAAGAAGCGGCCGTGGCAACTGGCACCGCCGGCGAGCCGGCGGCCAGGTAATCGACGATCTGCCCCAAGGTCTGCAGGGTGCCGAGATCCTCGGGGCGCACCGCCGGCAGATCGGGGAGGGCACCTTGCAGGGCGGAGAGAATTTCGACCCGTTTGATCGAATCGATACCGAGATCGGCATCGAGGGACATACCGAGTTCGAGCATCTCCAGCGGATAACCGGTCTTCTCGCTGACGACGGCAAGGAGAGCCGCGGCAGCGCGGCCGCTGTCAAGGGAAGCCGCCGCAGCAGGAGCGACAACGGGAACCATTGGCGCCGAGGCCGGGACCGAAGTTGGCACCACCGCTGCCGACGCAGCCGGAAACTGCGTCAGCGGTTGGCCGGTCAGAAGCTGGCGCTGCTGCTCAATCAGGGCAAGAAAGGAGCGCGCCGTCGTCTCCTGATTGGTGAGAAACTGCTGGTGCAGGCGTGCCGTCTGTTCCTGCAACGCCTGCAAGGTCTGCATGCTCTGCTGGGAGAGGCGCAGGGCATCGCTGAGCGCAGCCGGGGGGGCGACAGGAGCTGTGTTGGCAATCGGCCTGATCGGACTGATCGGACCGATGATTTTTTGCTCTGCGAGTTTTCTCTCCACCGGTGGCCGTTTCGGCGGACGCTGGAAATAGTTGGCGCCGCTGATCTGTACGGTCAGCCCCTTTTTCGGCGCCGGCGGCACAACAAAACCGGCATCCCAACGGCCAAGGTCCAGGGGGTAGCCGAGAACGGCGAGCTGGGCGAGGAGACGGGCGAGATCGCCGAGGCCGGAGCGTTTGCCGCTGGAAGCGTCGAGGGCCAGCGCCTGATAGTCACGAGTCCCGAGGATCGCCTTGACCATGCCGGTGAGGCGGGCGCCGGGGCCGACTTCGATGAAGGTGCGGATACCGGCGGCATAAAGGGCTTCGATCTCGGCGACAAACTCCACCGGACTGGCGAGCTGGCGGCCGAGGAGCGCGCGGGCCGCGGCACTCTCTGCCGGGTAGGCGGCGCCGCTGGTGTTGGCATAGACCGGGACCAGTGCCGATTGCCAATCGACAGTGGCCAGCGCCTCGGCAAACGGTGCGGCCGCCGCCGCGACCAGTTCGCTGTGGAAGGCGGCCGAGACCGCAAGCGGGGTAACGCGCAAGCCGCGGGCAGCGAGGCGCTCGGCGGCCCGGGCAATCTCGCTGCTGCTGCCGGAAAGGACCCCTTGCTCGGGGGTGTTCTTGTTGGCAAGAACGAGGGGCAGCCCCTCCTCGCGCAGTGCCGTCTCGATTTCGGCCAGAGGAGCGGAAACCGCCAGCATCGAACCGCGGTCCCCCGCTCCGGCCGCCATGAGTTCACCGCGCAACTGCGAAAGCTGATGCAGGGTGGCGGCATCGAAAACCCCGGCGGCACAGAGCGCCACCAGTTCACCGTAGCTATGGCCGGCAAAGGCATCGGCTTTCACCCCGAAAGCGCCCAGGATTTCCCAGGCCCCGAGGGAAACGGCACCGAGGGCCGGCTGGGCGTTATCGGTGGCACGCAGACGCGTCTCCTGGGCACTCTTCTCCTCGGCGGTGAAGGCCGGCCGCGGATAAAGCAGCTCGGCCAGGCGCTGTCCGCGGCGGGCGTGGAAAGCGATATCGGCCGACTGCACCACACGAAAGAGTTCGGGGAAGAGGGTACTTAATTCCTTGAGCATGTGGGGATACTGCGCCCCTTGCCCGGGGAAGAGGACGGCGAGTTTCCCGGCAGGACTCCCCATGGCGTAGAAGGCGCCGTCCGGCGTGCTCCAGAACCCCTCGCCCTCTTTCTCCAGCAGGGTCAGGGCACTCTTCAGCTGGGCCGGCAGATTAGCTTTCTCCTCTTCGATCATCAGGGCGAGACGACAGCGGTTGTTGGCGTCAAAACCTGCGCGACTCGCCTGGGCAGCGGCACGCACCGCCGACCAGCCAGTGTTGGCGGGAAAGGCCTGCACAGCAGCGCGCAGACCGGCGGCATCGGCCGCGCCGAAGAGGGCAAGTTGGACCTCTCCGCGCCACTCGCCCTGGGGTTTTTCCCGATCGTACTCTTCGAGGACGCAGTGGTAGTTGCTGCCGCCGAAGCCGAGGGCGCTGACCGCGGCGCGACGCGGCGTTGTCCCGGTCTGCAGCCAGGGGCGAGTCTCACTGTTGACGTAAAAAGGACTGTTACCGCCGGTGACCGCTTCGTTAGGACGTTGCACCTTGATCGTCGGCGGCAGGATCTTGTGATGGAGGGCGAGGACCGCCTTGATCAGTCCAGCCGAACCGGCGGCGGCCTTGGTGTGGCCGATCTGCGACTTGACCGAGCCGAGGGCACACCACGGCTGATCGGCTTCGCCGTAGACCGCGCGCAAGGCCTTGACCTCGACGGCGTCACCAACCTTGGTCCCGGTGCCGTGGGCCTCGATCAGGCCGATGGTGGCCGGCTCGACCCCGGCCTGCTCGTAGGCGCGGCGCAACGCCTTCTGCTGACCGGCGGCGCTCGGCTCGTAGATCGCCGCGCCGCGGCCGTCGCTGGAGGAACCGATCCCCTTGACTACGGCGTAGATGCGGTCGCCGTCGCGCTCGGCATCGGCCAGGCGTTTGAGGACAAGAATGCCCAAACCTTCGCCGAGGGTGGTGCCGTCGCCGTCGGCATCGAAAGGCCGGGCGTGCCCCGAGGGGGAGAGGGCCGGAGTCTTGCTGAAACAGGTGTACATGAAGATGTCGTTGAAGGTATCGATGCCGCCGGTGACGACCATGTCGGCCTTGCCGGCAGCCAGTTCCAGGGCAGCGAGGTTGAGGGCACTCAAGGAACTGCCGCAAGCGGCATCGACCACGCAGTTGGTGCCGCCGAAGTTGAAGTGGCGGCTGATGCGGCCGGCGACGACGTTACCGAGGAGACCGGGGAAGGAGGTTTCCTGCCAGGGGACGTAAGAGTCGGCGATGCGCTGCATGGCATCGGCGGCGACATCGTCGGCGACCCCGGCCTCCTTGAGGGCCGACTTCCACAGGGGGTGACCGAGGCGAGCGCCGAGGGGGATGACGAGTTCGAGGGTGCCGGTGACACCGAGGATGACGCTGACCCGTTCACGGTCAAAGTCACGTTCCGGACCGTAGCCGGCATCGGTCAGCGCCTGTCCGACGGCGACCATGCCGAGGAGCTGCGCGGTGTCCGTCGCCTCCAGGGCATTGGGGAGGATGCCGTACTCCATCGGCTGGAAGTCGATGGGGCTCAGGAAACCGCCGAGTTTGGCGTAAACCTTGTCCGCCGTCTTGGGGTCCTGGTCGTAGTAATCCTCGGGCCGCCAGTGACTGGGCGGCACCTCGGTGATGGCGTCAAGACCGCTCTTGATATTGGACCAGTAGGCACCGACGTTGTCGGCCTTGGGGAAGAGACAGCCGAGGCCGACGACAGCCAGGGGGACAGGCGGGGTTACGGAGGGGACAACGGTTTCCGATGCACTTTTCAACGCAGGTACTCCTTGATCCGGGACAATTCGAGGGGCGCGGTCAGGGTCGTGCTGTCGGCCAGGGGGAAGCCTTGGCTGCGCAGCTGATTGGCCCGTTGCTGCAGGGCCGCGCCGAAAAGAAGATTATAGGCAACGGTGACGACCTCGCGCCGCGCCGGGGTCTCGAGAAAGGAGCCCTTGCTCCATTCGTTGAAGGCGCCCATGGCCGGACCGCACCAGATCTGATAATCCATCTTGCGGCCGGCTTCTCCGCGATTGGCCCAGACCGGCGACTGGCCGAGGTACCAGCGGAAAACCAGGGCCATCTTGTGCTTGGGATCGCGGGCGGCGCGCTCGTTCTGGCGCGGGTCGCGCCCCGCGAAGTAACGCTCGGTGTCACTCCAGACCTGGTCGAAGGATTTCTGGAAGATGCTCTTCTCCAGCTTGTCGCGCTCGGCGGTCGGGATTTCGTCGAGGCTGCCATGGGCACGGTAGAGGTCGTAGAGTTTGGCGGCACGCATGGCGAACATGGTGCCGCGCTTGACCACCTGAACGTTGACCCCCATCTCGAACATGTCGCCCGAGGGGGCCATGGTGACGTCGGCCTGACGGGTCTCGGCAAGGAGTGCCCGGACCTCGTCGCAGGTCCCCGATTCGATGCAGGCCTGATTGACGGTGCCGGTAACGAGCCACGCCGCCCCCATGGCAAAGGCCGCGGCGGCGGCGGCCGGGGTGGAGATGCCGCCGCCGAGGCCGAGGCGCAGGGGCTGGGCATAACCGTGCAGACGCTGCGACTCGTCCTTGAGCGCGAGCATGGTCGGGAACATGGCGATGGCCGGACGGTTGTCGGTATGCCCGCCGGAATCGGCCTCGACGGTGATGTCCTGGGCCATGGGGATCGCTTTCGCCAGTTCGGCCTGTTCGCTGCTCAGCTGGCCGGCAGCGACGAGTTCACGCAGCAACTTCTCCGGCGGCGGCGCCATGAAGCGGGCGGCAATCTCCTCGCGGGAAATCTTGGCGATGATGCGCTGGGGGGTGACGATGCTGCCGTCGGCGGCGCGATGGATGCCGGCGGTGCGATAGCGCACCAGGGGCAGGGACAGGGCGAGAAAGGCCGAAGCCTCGATGAGCCGCACGCCGCGCGCAAGATAGAGCTCGACCAGCGCCGCTTCGAGATCGGGCTCGCTCGGGCTATGGATGAGGTTGACCCCCCAAGGCCGCGCGCCAAGGGCGGCCAGGCGCGTCAGGTTGGCCTCGACTTCGACCAACGGCAGGCCGGCGGCGCCATAGAAGCCGAGCATCCCGGCATAAGCAAAGGCTTCGACCATCGCCGCCGAGCTGATCCCCTTGGCCATGGAGCCACCGACGTAGGGGAAAAGGAGACCAAGATCGCGACAAAAAGAACGATCGCCCAACGATTCCAGCGGCAGCGGCGTGGCCAGACCGACGAACGGCTGCGCGGCAGCGTTGCCGCCACCATGGTGGAAGGTTCCGTCCGCAGTGACGTAAAGGGGCTCAGCGAGACGGCGCAAAACCTCGGCAGCAACCGCAGCCGGAGCGGCAGAGTGAAAGAACCCGAGGGGGGAGCGCTGCGAGGGGATGTTCGGCAAAGGGCGATCTCCTGTATCCTGTCAGTGGGACGCTAAAAAGCGGAGCGTAATGGTAGTAGAAAACCATGAATATTACCAGCAGAATCAAGCCGATTGGCCTCTTTAACCCGCAGCGGTCGACTTCATGGCACGAGGGAGCTTGGCCTGCCGACACACAAATAGAAAAGAGGACTTGGCGCATTTACGGGCCAAGTCCTCGATTTCAGTGATACTGCGGAAAATTCGTTGGTGGAGGTCGGGACCGACGGTCAAGCTTTCCCGGCGCTGCCGAGTACCGCGGCGTTCTTCTCCTTGAGGAGCTTGACCAGCTCTTTGCGGGCCGCCCCCAGATATTTGCGCGGATCGAACTCGCCGGGGTTTTGCGCCAGATATTCACGCACCTTGGCAGTCACCACCAGGCGTCCGTCCGAATCGATATTGATCTTGCACACCGCACTCTTGGCGGCCTGGCGCAACTGTTCCTCGGGAACGCCGACGGCGCCGTCCATTTTGCCGCCATACTGGTTGATCAGGGTAACATACTCCTGCACTACGCTCGAAGCGCCGTGCAGCACGATGGGAAATCCGGGAATGCGTTTCTCGCACTCCTTGAGGATGTCGAAACGGAGCGGCGGCACCGACTCGCCGGGTTTGAGCTTGAACTTATAGGCGCCGTGGCTGGTGCCGATGGAGATGGCGAGGGAGTCGACCCCGGTTTTCTTGACAAAGTCCTCAACCTCTTCCGGCTTGGTATAGGTCGAGTGGGCGGCGGAGACCTCGTCCTCGATGCCGGCCAGCACCCCGAGTTCCCCTTCGACCGAGACGTCGTACTGATGAGCGTACTCAACCACCTGCCGGGTCAGCTTGACATTCTCTTCATACGGCAGATGCGAGCCGTCGATCATCACCGAGGAAAAGCCGTTGTCGATGCAGTTCTTGCACAGTTCGAAGGAGTCGCCGTGATCGAGATGAAGACAGATGGGGATCGGGTTCCCCATCTCCTTGGCCATCTGCACCGCCCCCATCGCCATGTAGCGGAGCATGGTGGCGTTGGCGTAGTCGCGCGCCCCCTTGCTGACCTGGACGATGACCGGTGAGCGGCTTTCGGCGCAGGCGGTGACGATGGCCTGAAGTTGCTCGAGATTGTTGAAGTTGTAGGCGGGAATGGCGTAACCGCCGGCGACCGCCTTCTTGAACATTTCCCGGGTGTTGACCAGCCCGAGCTGGGAAAAGTGCACCTTTTCGGCCATCGCTTCAATCTCCTTTGCAGGTTCCATAAAGGGAATAGCTCCACCGCGGCGAAGCAGGGCTATTAATAGCAGTTCACCCCGATGCTGTCCAGACCAAAGATGCGCTCAACTGGGGTGGGAAAAGGGTTGAAAATCCGCCGGGCTTTGACTAGGATGGGCGCCGGGTTGCGCCCCTTTGGTGCATCCGGAAACAGATTCCCGAAGGAAAGGATGAAAAGAGATGAATCTCGCCAAACAGGAGGCATATTTCAAGGACTGGAAAGAGCGCGAGGAACTGGCCGAAGGGATGTTGCCGCTGGTCGGGCGCCTCTACCGTCGCGGGGTCGTCACCACCCTTTACGGTCGCGGTCTGGTCCACGGCAGCGCCATCGATATCCTCAAGGCCCACCGCTTCGCCCGCCAGATCCTCGAGAATGAGCTCTCCGTGCGGGAAACCTCGCCGGTTCTTGAGATCATGAACCGCCTAGACCTCGCTCCGGCCCGTGTCGATATCGGCAAACTGACGGTGCGCTATATGGCCCAGAGCACGGGTGAGGGGCTGGAGGACTTCGTCCGCCGGGAACTCGCCAGCATCAACATCGGCCAGTCACCGGTTCTGGCCGAACCACGCGATGTTGTCCTCTACGGTTTCGGCCGCATCGGCCGCCTCGTCGCCCGCATCCTCTTGGAAAAAACCGGCGGTGGCGACAAGCTGCGGTTGCGCGCCGCCGTGGTGCGCAAGGGGAGCGATGACGACCTGATGAAGCGCGCCTCGCTGCTCCGGCGCGACTCCATCCACGGCCCCTTTCACGGCGCCATCACCATCGATGAAGAGGAGAATGCCATCGTCGCCAACGGCAACCTCATCCGCATCATCTACGCCGACGCCCCGGAGAAGGTCGATTACACCGCTTACGGCATCAACAACGCCATCCTCATCGACAACACCGGCAAGTGGCGCGATCGCGACGGTTTAAGCCGCCACCTGCAGGCGCCGGGGATCGCCAAGGTCATTCTCACCGCTCCCGGCAAAGGGGATATCCCCAATATCGTTTACGGTGTCAACAACGAGCTGATCGCCGCCGACGAAGCGGTCTTCTCCGCCGCCAGTTGCACCACCAACGCTATCGTGCCGGTCCTGAAAGCGGTTCACGATCGCTTCGGCATCGTCAATGGCCACGTCGAAACCTGTCACAGCTACACCAACGACCAGAATCTCATCGACAACTACCACAAGGCCTCTCGTCGTGGACGCAGCGCGCCGCTGAACATGGTCATCACCGAAACCGGCGCGGCCAAGGCGGTGGCCAAGGTCCTTCCCGAACTGACCGGCAAGCTCACCGGCAACGCCATCCGCGTGCCGACCCCCAACGTCTCGCTGGCCATTCTCAACCTCTCCCTCGCGCAGGAAACCAGCGTCGGGGAGATCAACGGCTACCTGCGCGACATTTCCCTCGACTCGCCGTTGCAGAACCAGATCGACTACACCAACTCCCCCGAGGTCGTCTCCAGCGACTTCGTCGGTTCGCGCCATGCCGGGGTCGTCGATTCCCTCGCCACCATCGTACAGGGCAACCGTTGCGTCCTCTACGTCTGGTACGACAATGAATTCGGCTACAGTTGTCAGGTCATGCGCATCGTCCAACGGCTGGCCGGCGTTGAACTCCCCCGCCTGCCGCGCTGACCGTTCAGCCGGATTAGACGCAAAAAGGGCCGGTTCATCAAGAACCGGCCCTTTTCATTGGAGCAATGATGGTGTAAGGCCTCAATCGGTCCGCATCAGGCGCATTTTCTTGCGCAGACGCCGCTGGGCCTCCTTCTCCTTGCGCTTGCGCTTGACGCTGGGCTTTTCGTAAAATTTGCGCTGCTTCATTTCACGAAAGAGTCCCTCCTGCTGCAGCTTGCGCTTGAGCACACGGATGGCCTTTTCGACGTTGTTATCCATGACCTGAATTTCCACGGACGATTCACCTCTCTTCCCTTGTATAAATGAGCTGCGAGGTATCTCTCCGCGCAGCCGAGGCGGCAAAATAACGCATAGCCCGGAAAAATGCAAGACAAAACACTCCCGGTCAGGGCGTGGCGTAAAGTCCGACCGGAATGCCGCCATTCTCCAGTCTGGCGATGGCTTGCAGCGGCAGCCCGGTGCTGCGCGCCAGGTCGGGGTCGGGAGCAAGGAGAGCGACGCGCCACCGGGGGAACGCACGCGACAAATCCTTTCCCAGACGGCGATAAAATTGCGTGAGTTCGACATCGGCACCGAGACGGCTGCCGTAGGGCGGGTTGGTTACAACCAGGCCGGGAGGCGAAGCTGCCTGCAACTGCTGCACCTCACACTGGGCAAAGCTGACAAAGTCGGCCACCCCGGCACGCTCGGCATTGCGCTGGGCCTGTGCCACCACCGTCGCATCGCGGTCACTCCCGGTCAAGGACACGGCAGGTTGGCGCTGCGTCCGCTCGACTTCGCTCAGGAGAGCCTGCCATAGACCGGGACGGTATTTGGGCCAATGCATGAAAGCAAAAGAGCGCTTCCCCCCCGGCGGACGTCGCGCCGCCAGCAGTGCCGCCTCAAGGACAAAGGTGCCGGAGCCGCAGAGCGGGTCGGCCAGGGGAATGGAACCGTCCCAGCCGAGCAGGCGCAATACCCCGGCGGCCAAGGTTTCGCGCAGGGGGGCCGCGCCCCCTTCCTCGCGATAACCACGCCGATGCAGCAGTTCGCCGCTGCTGTCGACCGACAGGAGGCAGCGGTCATCGTCCAAACGGGCAAAAACTAGCTGGAAGGCCTCTCCCGAAAGCGGTGCGGCGGGGGCCGGCTGCCCCAGGGCATGGGCGATGGCCTCGGCCACAGTTTCGGCAATGCGCCCGGTGTGCAGCAAACGCGAGCGATGACTGACGGCTCGCATCTGCAGGGGCATGCCCGGTCGAATGAAGCGGCCCCAGGGGAGGCGCACGACGCGTTGGAAGAGTTCAGGAAAATCCCGGGCCTTGACTTCGCCAACGCGAACCAGGATGCGGCTGGCAACACCGAGATGGAGACTGGCGAGATAGAGTTCGCGCAGCCCCCCGCTGAACTCCACCCCCCCCCCAGCGGCATGGATTCCGGCAAACCCAAGCTGCTCGAGTTCGGCGGCACACGGTCCTTCGAGGCCAGGGGCAGTAATGGCAAAAAAATGCAGGGGCTCGGACACAGCAAGATCTCCCGGTTGAGTGGCGGGACATTAGCACAGTGCCAAGGTGTGTGCAATCACGGTGTCACGGCTATGGCCATCTGCTATTCTTGGCTGCTGACAGCGGTTCGCGAGTAGATGTGTCGTCGACCGTAGCGAACCTATCTTTACCCGGCAGTAACAAGTATTATCTGTTTGATTTCGAACCGATAAGGCGCGGCGAACAGTGGCAAAATAGAGGCAAAATAGAAGTTGGCCTCATCGTCATTTTCTGTATAATGTCCCGGTAACTTATCTCCGGAGGTCGGAATGAATCTGAGCAAACTTATCCTTCTTTTTCATCTGTTTCTGCTGGTCTCTCTACCGTCAGTCGTCATGGCTCGCTGGATCGAAGATACGGTCGTGATGCCGAGCGAAGCCACCGGCCCTGTTGCCTTCAGCCACTACACCCATTTGGAAGTGTTGGGCAAGAATTGCCCGACCTGTCATAACGCCATTTTCAACATTGAGCCGACCAAAAACCCGGCATTCACCATGGCCGACATGGAAAAGGGCAAATCCTGCGGGGCCTGTCACAACGGCACCAAGGCCTTCGCCGTCAAAGACAGCAAGGGGTGCAGCAACTGCCACCCGACCCGGGATATATTTTTTGAAAATGATGGGGGCACTGTCCTTTTCAGCCATAAGGTGCATACAGCTGCCTTCAGCTGCGGTGAATGTCACCCCGCGATTTTCATCCCCATTCAAGGCAAAAAAGCCGCTGTCACCATGACCCAGATGGAAAAGGGCACCTCCTGCGGCGCCTGTCACGATGGTGGTGCCGCCTTCACCGTCAAGGAAAACTGCGAAGTCTGCCACCAGATGTAGGTCTGCGGCAGGGCAGCCAGACTGCCGGACCCGGCTCCAACAGTCCACCCAGGTAGTACCATCGTCAGCGGAGCGGCCGCAGCATGCAATACCCCAAATATTTTAAAAGCGGGCAGAAGATCCTGATGCGGGCGCTCGCCGCCCCAGCTGGCCATTTTGAAGCCCTGACGGTGTTCTATATCGATCACGGTCAAGGCTTCCTCGAATTGGGTATCCCTTATCGGGCCAAGGCCGGAGAGGAATACCCCTTCGCCCCGGACATGCCCTTTGAACTCCTCTCCGACCGTCTCGGTCTAGGGCTCCGCATCACCTGCACCTTCAAGGAATATTGCGACGACGGACGCAGCATCCGCGTGGCGATTACCAGTGACCTGCAAATTTTCCAACGTCGCTATCATCGCCGCCTCGACACCAATGTCGGACTCCGCTACACTCGCGGCCAAGGCACTCTCCGCACCTTCCGTGAACAGTGGCAAAAAAACCTCACCATCCTGCAACAGGGCGGCGATCCGGCAAAAATTCCAGCATTTCCTCCCTGCAAGGTCAACATCAGCCCCGGCGGAATTCGCTTTGCCATCAATCCCCCGGTGGAAACCGCGGATCTCTGCCTGCTGTTGATCCAGTTCGAGCGCACCGAACTGCCGGTTTGCGCCTTGGCCGAGGTTGTCTGGATGGGTGATCAGGAAGTCGAGGGACGCCTGACCGTCGGCATGCAATTTATCAATATCCTTGAATCCGACCGCAAAAACATCGAAAAACTTATCGAGCACCGTGCCCGTTTTCAGCAGGTCGACGAAAAACCCAAATCCTGATCCCCCTTTACTCTCGCGCCCAATCCAGCCCGCCCCCGACTGCCCCCCCGCCCTCCCGTTGCCATCGTTGCAGCACTCCGGTAACCGCTCTTGCCGTCAGTTCGCCCAGGGGAAAAGGGCCGGCTGCCGGTATCAACGAAGGAACGACCCCTGCCGCCCTTAAACTCTGGAGAAAGTGCTCCCGCGACACGCATGTCCCACCCAAGCTCTGTAGATGTGCGGTCGGCAATTGGCAATCAATGAGGGCGTAGCCAGTCGTGAAGAGGGTGGCCGCCAGAGCCGCAAAGGCCATTTTTGAGGCATCCGACTGGCGGTGGAACATCGACTCACCACAAAAACAGCGGCCCAGGGCAACACCATAAAGTCCGCCGGCCAATTCTCCTTTTCTCCAGCACTCCACCGAATGGGCATAACCCTGGGCATGTAACGTCTGGTAGGCACTCCGCATGGCGGGAGTCAGCCACCCCCCCTTGCTGTCACGTCCGTCGATGCTCGCGCAACCATCGATGACCGCCGTAAAGTCGCGGTCGAAAGTCACCACATCGTCGCTCTGGCGCAGGCGCTTGCTGAGACTGCGGCTGACCCGCAGTGAATCCGGGGTAATGATGCACCGAGGCTCCGGAGACCACCAAAGAACGGGGTCGCCGGCGCTGAACCAGGGGAAGATTCCCGATGAATAGGCCAGTAACAAACGCCGCGCAGACAAGTCCCCCCCCGCCGCCAGCAATCCACTGTCATCAGCGTACTCGGCCGGAGGAAATATCAGTCGGTCATCCAGAGCAAATATGCTCACGAGGTCATCTGCAGGGGCTGTCAGGTATCAGGAAAAACGGAAGGAAAGGTGTTTGGCGCGCACACCGACGTCAACACGACCACCTTTGACCAGGCACCCGAAGAGGATTTCTCCGGCAACAACATCGCTGATCTCGCTTTCGATGAGCCTCGCCAACGGTCGCGCCCCGTAAACCGGGTCAAAGCCCCTTCGGGCGAGCTCGGCTCGTGCACTGGCCGAGACTTTCAGCGTCACCATCTTCTCTGCCAGCCGTTGCCGGATTTCTGCGAGAAACTTGTCGACAACCAGGAGCATGGTAGCTGTATCGAGACTACGGAAGGGGATGATGGCATCCAGACGATTGCGAAATTCGGGCGAGAAGGTTTTTTCCACTGCCTGTCGCAATCCCCCGGCAGTGGTATTGCCGAAACCGATGGGCGGCAAACTCAGCTCCCGAGCTCCGGCGTTGCTGGTCATCACCAGCACGACGTTGCGGAAATCCGCCTTGCGCCCATTATTGTCGGTGAGGGTCCCATGGTCCATGACCTGCAGCAGGATACTGAAGATATCGGCATGCGCCTTTTCGATCTCATCAAGGAGCAAGACCGCGTAAGGGGCTTTGATCACGGCATCGGTCAACAGCCCACCCTGGTCGAACCCGACGTATCCCGGAGGAGCGCCGATCAGACGTGCGACCGAGTGTTTTTCCATATACTCGCTCATGTCGAAACGAATGAACTCGACGCCGAGTTGACGGGCCAGTTGCTTGGCAACCTCGGTCTTGCCTACGCCCGTGGGACCGGTAAACAAAAAGGACCCGACCGGTTTATCGGGGTGACCGAGCCCGGCCCTGGCGCGCAGAATTGAGCGAGTCAGATTGGCGATGGCCTCATCCTGGCCAAAGACCTGATGCTTGAGATCATGGTCGAGGGATTTCAAGCGCCGGCGATCCGACGTTGAAACCGTGCGCGACGGGATGCGGGCAATGCTCGCGACAACCGCCTCGATCTGCCTGATGCCAACAGTCGTCGCCGTCTCGCCGTGGATGCGGGAGAAAGCCCCCGCCTCATCTATGACGTCAATGGCTTTATCCGGCAAATGACGAAAATTGATATGCCGGGATGCCAGCAAGGCAGCGGATTCAAGGGCCTCATCACTGTAACGGACCCCATGAAATTCTTCGTAACGCGTGCGCAACCCGCGTAAAATAGCCACAGTTTCGGCGACACTCGGTTCGGAGACATCAACCTTTTGAAACCGCCGGGATAGGGCATGGTCCTTGTCGAAATGGTTCTTGTATTCTTCAAAGGTGGTCGAACCGATACACCGCAGTTCACCGGAACCGAGAGCCGGTTTAAGGATATTGGAGGCATCCAGAGAGCCACCACTGGTTGCGCCGGCCCCAACGACCGTATGGATTTCATCGATAAAGAGAATGGCGCGGGGCTGTTTGACCAGTGCGGCAATGACTGCCTTGAGCCGTTCCTCAAAATCGCCGCGAAATTTTGTGCCGGCCAGCAATGCTCCCATATCCAGGGCAAATATCTCGCTCCCGGCAAGGGCTTCCGGAACTTCGTTACGCTGAATCAGCAAGGCCAAACCCTCGGCCAGGGCGGTCTTCCCAACGCCTGGTTCGCCAACAAATATCGGGTTGTTTTTCCGCCGGCGGCAGAGAATCTGAATGGTTCGACCCAGTTCTTGTTCGCGGCCGACCAGGGGGTCTATTTTGCCATTACGGGCACGTTCAGTCAGATTGAGCGTAAAGACCGCCAACGGTTCCTTGGCCGGCGCAGCTTTCACCGGCGTGGTTTCTTCAGGGGGACCGGGGGCCGTTTTCTGCGCCTCGGCACGCGGAACCCTGGCGACACCGTGGCTGATGAAATTCAGGATATCAACCCGGGTAATACCCTGCTCCTCCAGCAGTCGCGCCGCGAGGCAATTGCTTTCATCCAGAATGGCGGCAAGAACATCACCAACGGTAATCTGTTTTTTCCCGGAAGTATGCATGTGCATGACCGTACGCTGGAGTACGCGTTGCAGGGCGACGGTCTGCTCCGGAACGATCTCGTGATCCCCGGGAAAGGTTTCCAGTTGCCGGGAAAAATACTCCTCCAGCAACTCCTTCAGCCCATCGAGGTTCCCTCCACAGCTGCGCAGAATCTCCTGTGCGCTCTCTTCAAAGAGCATGGCGTAGAGCACATGCTCTGTCGTCAGATGTTCGTGATGCCGGCGCTGTGCTTCACGCACTGCCAGGGAAAATGTAATCTGAACGTCCGGACTGAACATCGTCGCTTCCCTCACTCACCTTCCAGGCTGCAGCGCAAGGGAAAACCGGCCTCGCGCGCCAGCACATGTACGCGATCCACCTTTGTCTCCGCAATATCATAGGGGTAGAGACCACAAACCCCCACCCCCCTGAAGTGGATACTGAGCATAATCTGATTGGCCTCCGTCGTCGTTTTATGAAACACCTTCTGTAGCACCTGGACAACAAATTCCATCGTTGTGTAGTCATCGTTATGCATAAGAACCCTAAATCGACCCGGTTCGCCGGGCTTCACCTGGCTATTCGTCCCAGTTCTGGTCTCTGAAGCTGCCCCCATTGGTCACCTCTTCCCGACATCCTAGCACAGCTTTTCCCCTACCTCCAAGATCACTCCAGCAGAAGTACATCCTCGAAATGTTCCGGCCAAAGAGGTGTCCCGGAAAGACAAGACAAAAATCCTGACGAATTCTCTTGCCAACTCTCGGCATTTTTGGCAGATTATTGGTCCTTTCACATTTTCAGAGGAGGTATTGCGTCATGGAACTTTGTGTCCGCTATCAATGCTCCAAGTGCGACCAGAAACTTTCCCAGAGCCTCCTGGAATTTCGCCCTGGACAGCAGCGCGATTGCAGTGATTGCGGCAGCCCGGTAACCTTGACTGATGAGAGCTTGACAGAACTGCGCGAAGCCGTGCACGAAGCCTATCGTCACTGAAAACCGGCAGCCTGTTGCCCATGTACTCCTGCCCCGCCACTACTGGCTCATGACTTATCCAGAGTTGGCGTCCTGTGGTCGCCCTCATAGTTGACAAAGGGCACTTTCATAACGGAAAAGGCCGCGAATGCGGCCTTTTCCGTTATGAAAGTGCCTATTTCCTGAGGCATTAGTCATCGTAGACCAACACCCGCACCAGCCCGATTGAGGAACCGGACTCACTGGTTACCGCATCACTGACAGAGATGACATTCTTGATCTGGCCATCTCGGATGAAGTCATTGACCCGTTTATCCAGTTCCTGCAATTCCACCTGGACCTTGAACGGAACGAGGGGCTCACCAAAGGTTTTCACCTTGATCATATGTACCTCCCTGTCGTGATTGAGCTTTAGACCTGAATCACAGATTTTACCGCGGGAATTTTCTCTTTCATCGTCCGCTCAATCCCCATTTTCAAGGTCATGGTCGACATCGGGCAGGAACCGCAAGCGCCCTTCAGCCTGACGCTGACAATGCCATCGGCCGAGACATCAATAAGTTCCACATCGCCACCATCCGCCTGCAATGCCGGACGAATCAACTGCAATACTTTTTCGACTTCTGCGCGCATAAAATCTTCCTTCCTGTTATGTTTGTCGATTAACGCGCCATACCCACATTGGACACATGACGCGGCCATGGTTCCCTAATATATTTCTCGTGCAACGGGGATATCTGCAATGCGCCGGCTACATAGGAGTGCAGATGCGGGGACGTCCTTTCCTTGGACCAATACCTTGAAAGTCCCACCCATTCCTTCTTCCGGCATAATCAGATTTTTCAACGTCAAACGCAGAGCCAACGCGCTCTTTTCATCAGTGGCACGGGACTGCAACAGCAACAGGGCATCAACAAATCCCAGCCCCATCAAAAAGCGATACTGCTCACCAAAAAATAAACGCTTCAGCCCAACCTCATCACCTGCAATCTGTAATGCCGTAAAATCAACGTGACTTGTCAGGTCCTGACACCCCGGCATCGAATAGGGATTCTCGTTTGCCGTGTGCTTATGATAGCACATCAGGGTGCCATCCCGCCTCCATGGGGCATAGAGTTCAACGGCAGGATAACCATAATCAATCGTCAGGACATAGCCCCGGCTAAGTAGTTTACCGACTTGGTGCATCCACCGTCGTGCTGCCAGATTTACCTCGATGCGATTCCCGGTGGTCGGTTCAACTCCCAACCATTCAAAGTGTAACGCGATTTCGTTCGTTGCCGCGGGGCGTAATTCTTCGACAAATACGCCATCGCGCTCGCTGACGAAAACTTGCTGCCAATGTCCGCTCTGGAACACTGCTAATTCAACTGGAAAAGCATCGACCAGTTCATTACTGAGAAAACAGCCTTGCATCCCTGCCAAAGCGGAAAGATTGCACCACTGTACCTTGTCACGATATTTAGCCAGACGCGATTTTTGCCTCTTTTTATTGTCCGGACTAATTTCGATCATTCGATACTGCAGCGAACGGAAAAAATCAGGGGATTCTTCTGCCGCGGCACGGAGGATATCCAGACACAGGTCGCCCTCGCCTCCACCCTGCTCAGCAATAATAAATGGACCTTGCCCTAAATTCTCCCACATCTCTGCAAGTTGCCGCGCCACAAGACGGCCAAAGGCTTCGTGAACGCTGGCAGAAGTAAAAAAATCTCCCGATTTACCGATGCGTTGCCGCGCTTTTGTATAATAACCGTACTCTGCGTGGTAAAGACAGAGCTCCATGTACTCGGCAAAGGAAATCCCGCCTTCAGCTGCAATCCGCTGACGAATAATGCCTTCCAGTTGAGGATTCGATTCCACGTTGCCGGTCCGGGTTTGGTCCATAGGCTCTGTTCACCTTGGAAACAACATGAGGGGCAGGGATCATCTCCCTGCCCCTCATGTTGGAACAAATGCTTCGTTATGGTTTACTCGGCAGCGGCTTCAGGCGCCACGGCAGCGACCGGAGCAGCCTTGGCCTTGGCTATGACCTTGGTCGCGGCGCAGAACTTGCCGCTTTGGCCTTGGGCGCAAAAGTTTCCTCGACCAACTCAATCTGCGACAGAGGGGCTTTATCCCCCAGACGGATGCCCAACTTGACAATCCGGGTATAGCCGCCTGGACGATCCTTAAAACGAGGCCCGATCATATCAAACAGCTTCGCCACGACCTTGCGATCCTGAATGACCTGAAGAGCCTGTCGGCGGGCATGCAGATCGCCACGCTTACCGAGAGTTATCATGCGATCGGCAAGCTTACGCAATTCCTTGGCACGAATATCCGTCGTCGTAATTTTTTCATGCTCGATAAGCGAGGTCACCATATTACGAAGCATCGCCAAACGGTGGCTGCTATTGCGCCCGAGCCTCCGGCCGGATTTATTGTGACGCATGGTTCAATGTTCCTTTCTCGTATTATCCGCCGGAGCGGCACTCAAGCTTCTTCATTCCCCTTTTGAATCATTCGCAGGTAATCAGGGTCGGGGAAGTTTTCCAGCTTCATGCCCAGGGTCAACCCCATTTCCGACAGGATATCCTTGATCTCATTCAGCGATTTTCGTCCGAAGTTCTGCGTTTTGAGCATCTCTGCCTCAGAGCGCTGAACCAATTCTCCGATGAGATTGATATTGGCATTTTTCAGACAGTTCGCGCTACGAACGGAAAGTTCAAGCTCATCGACACTGCGGTAAAGATTCTCGTTGATGCGCCGCGATTCCTCACCGGCAAACTGCTCGGTCGGCTCGCCTTGCTCATCAAAATTGATGAAAATCTGCAGCTGTTCCTTGAGGATTTTTGCAGCGTACGCCACAGCATCCTCAGGTTTCACGCCACCATCGGTGACAACTTCCAGGGTCAGCTTGTCATAGTCGGTCATTTGTCCAACGCGTGCGTTGGTGACGGTAAAATTGACTTTCTGCACCGGGGAATAGATGGCGTCAATGGGAATAGTCCCCACCGGGGATTTCTCGTCACGGTTGCGATCAGCGGGGACATAGCCCTTGCCCATCGCGACCACCATATCCATTTCCAGATCGGCTTCCTTGGAACAGGTGGCGATATGGTGTTCCGGGTTGAGAATTACAACATTGGCGTCGCTGATGATATCCTTGGCCCTGACGACACCGCCCCCTTTTTTAACAATGCGGATATTGCGGCTCTCCTGTCCATGCAGCTTAAGGAGAACACCCTTCAAGTTAAGGATGATATCGGTGACATCTTCGGTGACCCCGGAAATAGTAGAAAATTCGTGGAGTACACCCTTGATACGGACCGAAGTTATAGCCGCACCCTGTAGAGAGGAAAGGAGAACCCGCCGCAGCGAGTTACCCATCGTGGTCCCAAAACCGCGCTCAAAGGGCTCCGCAAAAAACTTGCCGTAAGTATCAGTCAACGTATCGGATTCAACCTGAAGGCGCTTCGGCTTGATCAGGTCTCTCCAGTTTTTATACATTCGTAGCCTCCGTATCGAAGTTACCGGGCCAGTCAGTGTTACAACCGGTTACTTGGAGTAAAGCTCAACAATGAGCTGCTCCTGGAAGGTCGGCGTCGTCATCTCTTCACGCACCGGCAGGGTCTTGATCGTCCCTTTGAAACCAGTACGATCCAGTTCAACCCACGAGGGGAGACCGCGGCGCATGACACCATCGAGAGACTCGTTGATACGTGCGATTTTGCGGCTCTTCTCGCGAAGTTCGATAACATCGCCGACCCTCACGGAATAGGAGGGTATGTTGACGCGACGGCCATTGACCGAAAAATGCCCTTGTCGTGAAAGCAGACGTGCCTCATTGCGCGAAGCCGAGAAGCCAAGACGGTAAAGCATGCTGTCAAGACGGCGCTCAAGGAGAACCAGCAGATTCTCGCCGGTGACACCCTTCATCCGGTCCGCTTTCTCGAAATACGAGCGAAACTGGGACTCGAGCAGACCATAAGTCCGCTTGACCCGCTGTTTTTCACGCAATTGAGTCCCGTAATCGGAAACCTTAACACGACCCTGACCATGCTGCCCAGGTGCGTAATTACGGCGTTCAACGGCACATTTCTCAGTGAAACACCTGTCCCCCTTGAGGAACAGTTTCATATTTTCCCTTCTGCACAAACGGCAGACAGGACCGGTATAACGGGCCAAGGTCTTCCTCCTTATCCTGGTTAGACTCTTCTACGCTTCGGGGGACGGCAGCCGTTATGAGGAATCGGCGTAACGTCTTTGATCACGGTAATCGTAAGACCAGCGGCCTGCAGGGCACGCAGCGCCGACTCGCGACCAGTACCTGGTCCCTTGACGAGTACCTGAACACTTCTCATGCCGTGCTCCTGAGCTTTCTTGGCGGCGTCCTCGGCTGCCATCTGTGCAGCAAAAGGCGTACTCTTGCGGGAACCCTTGAACCCCTTGGTCCCGCAGGTTGACCAGGAAATCACATTACCGGCAATATCCGTAATGGTGATGATCGTGTTATTGAAGGTCGCCTGGATGTGTGCAACACCATTGGCAACATTCTTCTTTTCTTTTGTCTTTCTGACAACTTTCTTGCCTGGCTTAGCCATTATGTCTCCCCTTTACTTCTTCTTGCCGGCGACTGTCTTACGAGGCCCTTTGCGGGTCCGGGAATTGGTCTTGGTCCTCTGTCCGCGGCACGGGAGACCACGGCGATGACGCAAGCCCCGGTAACACCCGAGATCCATGAGCCGCTTGATATTGGTCGAAACGTCCCGACGCAGATCGCCTTCGACTTTCAGCTCGCGGTCGATAATATCGCGGATCTTGCCGACTTCTACCTCAGTAAGGTTGTCGGTACGGGTATTGAAGTCAATCCCGGCCTGACCTAGAATCTTTTGGGCGGTCGACCGGCCGATGCCGTAGATATAGGTCAAAGCAACCTCGATCCGTTTATTTCTCGGTAAGTCGATACCAGCAATACGTGCCACTGTCTGATCCTCCTGATGCTGTTAGCCCTGCTTTTGCTTGTGCTTAGGGTTCTCGCAGATGATCCGCACAATACCCTTGCGCCGGACAACCTTACACTTGACGCAGATGGCTTTGACCGAAGCTCTGACTTTCATGGTGGGTTCCTTTTCAAAATAAACAGTTCAAGCCAACTTAGGCTGCGACCAAATGAACGTAGATTTAATGCGCCGGCTGAACAAGCTTAAAGCAATGTGAGAATCTCGGGACCGTTTTCGGTAATTGCCACCGTATGCTCGAAATGGGCCGATGGTTTACCATCCAACGTCACGGCCGTCCACCCATCAGCCATAACTTTAACGTCCGGGCAACCAGCATTAATCATCGGCTCAATAGCCAAAGTCATCCCCGGCTTCAGTTTCGCGCCCTGCCCCGGCAACCCGAAATTGGGAATCTGGGGGGACTCATGCAGTTGTCGACCAATACCGTGCCCGACAAAGTCGCGAACCACGCTAAATCCAGCCGCTTCAACACAGGACTGAACTGCGTTGGAAATATCCGAAACCCTTCCTCCGCTGACAGCAGCTGCAATCCCACAGCCCAAGGAATCTTCGGTTATACGCAGTAGGCGTTCGCGAGAAGGGTCGATACTACCAACCGGTACGGTAATTGCTGCATCACCGTAGAAACCGCGATATATCACCCCAAAATCGATACTCAGGATATCGCCGTCACGCAGGGGAACATTATCGGCAAACCCATGAACAACTTTCTCATTGGGCGAGGCGCAAATAGTGAATGGGAAGCCGCCATAACCCTTGAATGCCGGGAGGGCCTGACGCTTCGTACACTCTGCCTCGGCCAGACGATCAAGTTCAATTGTCGTGATCCCAGGGGCAACCTTCTCCCTCAGGAGTTGCAGAATTTCGGCGACGATACATCCCGCCTGCCGCATCTGCTCAATCTCCCTACGCGTCTTGAGAACAATCACTTAGCGCGCCTGGAGGATTCCGCGGATTCGTTGCTGCACGACGTTGATTTCCAGCATGCCATCTACGGAAGCTAAAAGACCGGCCCCGGTGTAATATGCTTCCAAGGGTGCTGTCTGTTCACTATAAACGCTGAGTCGCTTGCGAATTGTTTCCTCGCGATCATCATCACGCTGATACAACTCACCACCGCAAGCGTCACACGATCCTGTCTGGCGCGGAGGGTCGAAAACCACATGAAAACCGCGACCGCACTGACGACAGGTACGACGACCGGTCAGTCGACCGACAAGGGCTTCCGTATCAACCTTTAAAGAGATAACTGCGTCCAGATCCTTGGCCAGTGACTCCAAAGTCTCGCGCAATGCATCCGCCTGTGGCACTGTCCGGGGGAATCCATCGAGGATAAAACCGGATTTACAATCGGACTGCTGCAACCGTTCACGCACGATACCAACAACTACTTCGTCGGGGACCAGGAGGCCGGAGTCCATGTAACCCTTGGCGCGCAACCCCATCGGCGTTCCATCTTTGACAGCCGCTCGCAAGATGTCACCTGTAGAAATTTGCGGGATGCCAAAGTGATCCGTCAGCATTTTGGCTTGAGTGCCCTTACCTGCACCCGGAGGGCCAAGGAGAATCAACTTCATCAGAAAAACTCCTTGCCGCCCTAGTCGCGCCGACCTTTGATAGTAACCCCCTTCATGAACCCTTCATAAGAACGGGAGATGAGATGGGCTTCGATCTGCGATGCGGTATCAAGTCCGACTCCGACTACAATCAGCAACGACGTCCCGCCGAAGAAAAAAGGCACATTCAACTTGCTGATCAAAAAAGTCGGTAACACACAAACGGCGGAGATGTAAATTGCCCCGGCAAAAGTAAGCCGCCCGAGTACCATATCGATATAATCGGAGGTTGCCTTGCCTGGACGAATCCCAGGGATATAACCACCTTGTTTCTTGATGTTGTCCGCCACATCAATGGGATTAAACGTCACAGCCGTGTAGAAGTAACAAAAGAAGATGATAAATGCAACATAAAAAAGATTGTAGACCCAATGATCGGGGGTCAACATCGCAGCGACCGACTGGACCCATGGGACATCCACCAAACCTGCGACCGTTGCCGGAAACATGATAATGGAGCTGGCAAAGATGGGGGGGATAACCCCGCTCATGTTGACTTTGAGCGGAAGATGGCTGGTCTGCCCACCATAGCTGTGCATCCCCACGACCCGCTTGGCATAATGAATCGGCACCCGACGCTGGCCCCGCTCCATAAAGATGATGGCCCAAACGACCAACACCATCAATGCCAGAATCAACAGAACGACCATCGGCCCCATGGCTCCGGTCCGCATCAAGCGTATGCTGTTGACAATGGCGGAGGGGATATTGGCGACGATCCCGGCGAAAATAATCAGAGAGATGCCATTCCCGATGCCGCGTTCAGTGATCTGCTCACCAAGCCACATGATGAACGCAGTCCCCGCCGTCAAGGTAATGACCGTCAGGATAATAAAACCAACGCCGGGATTGGAAACAACCGGTTCTCCGGCCGGGCCGCGCATCGTCTGAAGGCCGACAGCAATCCCCGCGCCCTGGATAACGGACAGGACAACCGTCCCGTAACGGGTCCAGCGGGTGATTGTCTTGCGGCCCTGCTCGCCGTCTTTGGCCAAACGTTCAACCGGCTCGAAAACGACGGTCAACAGCTGCAGAATAATTGAAGCGCTGATGTAGGGCATGATACCGAGAGCAAAAACGGTCATGCGTTCAAGTGCCCCGCCAGTAAATGCGCTGACCAGCCCGAGCAAAGTGCCAGACGTCCCTTCAAAAAACTTTGCCAGAACTTGCGCGTCGATTCCCGGGGTCGGAACATGACAACCAACGCGGTAAACCGCCAGCATCCCGAGAGTAAACAGGACGCGGCGGCGCAATTCCGGAATACTGAAGATGTTCTGGATGCTGGCGATCATCCTTCGAGAACCTCTATCTTGCCACCAGCCGATTCAATCTTCTGCTGGGCGGCTTTGCTGAATTTGTGGGCCTTGACGGTAAGTGCCTTGGACAGATCACCGTCGCCAAGCACCTTCACACCATCGCCAATGGTATTGATCAGCCCGGCCAGACCAAAGGCCTCCAGGTCGACAACGGTACCGGCATCAAAGAGATCGAGGTCACGCAAATTAACGAGGGCGTAAACCTTTTTATTCAGGGAACGGAATCCGCGTTTGGGCAGGCGCCGCTGCAACGGCATCTGGCCACCTTCGAAGCCTGGCTTGATGGACCCGCCGGAACGAGCCTTCTGGCCCTTGTGCCCCTTACCCGCGGTTTTACCCGTACCGGAGCCAGCTCCACGACCGATGCGTTTTCTTTTTTTTGTCGACCCAATTGCCGGTTTGAGATTACTCAGATCCATGACTCTATCCTTAATTGAGAATCAGCCTTCGACAGCGACCATGTGACTGACCTTGGCGATCATGCCGCGAATTTCAGGCGTATCCTGGCGCTCAACAGTCTGATGCAGGCGGGTCAGCCCCAACCCTTTAAGAACCTGGGTGAAATACTTGGAGCGACCGATTCCGCTCTTTTTCAGCGTAATTTTGATTTGTCCGGCCATTATCTGATCCTTTCAGCTTATTCTGCGCTACCCATGCCCCGGCGGGACATGATTTCCTCGGGACTGCGCAATTGGCGGAGGGCATTGACCGTCGCCTTGACCACATTGTGCGGGTTGTTCGAACCCAGACACTTGGACAGAATGTCACCAACGCCGGCAACTTCAAGAACAGCGCGAGCCGCTCCACCGGCGATGACGCCGGTACCCGCCGACGCAGGTTTGAGCAACACCTTGCCAGCGCCGAATTTACCCAGCACGTCGTAAGGAATTGTCCTGTCCTTGATCGGAATTCGGATCAAATTCTTTTTGGCTTGTTCAACCCCCTTGCGAATCGCCTCGGGGACTTCCTTGGCCTTGCCAAGCCCGAAGCCGACACAGCCTTGCCCGTCGCCGACGACCACCAAGGCCGAAAAGCTGAAACGGCGACCGCCCTTGACGACCTTGGCGCAGCGGTTGATATGGATGACCCGATCGGTCAGGTTCAATTCATTCGGATCGATGCGAAGCAAAGGTTCCTCCTTCGGCTAGAAAGACAGCCCGGCTTCCCGAGCCGCGTCGGCCAAGGCCTTGACGCGACCATGGTATAGAAAACCGTTGCGGTCGAAAACCACCTGATTAATGTTGTTGGCTAAAGCTTTTTTGGCAATGGCCGCACCTACAGCCTTCGCAGCAGCAATATTTCCGGTTGAGGCGTCAGCGTCGACCACTTCGGAAACCACCGTCGAGGCGGATATCAGCGTCTTACCTGTGACGTCCTCAATGATCTGAGCATAGATATGTTTGGCGCTGCGAAACACACAGAGCCGGGGCCGAGCAACTGTCCCCAGAACCTTGCGGCGAACCCGCACCTGACGTCTGAGGCGCGCATGGAGTCTCTCACTTGCGACGTTCACTGATCTCTCTCCTTACCCGAGTAGCTTGATTATTTCTTGCCGGTCTTCCCAGCCTTGCGGACGATGCGCTCTTCAGCATATTTAATCCCTTTGCCTTTATAGGGCTCGGGGCTGCGGAAGGAACGAATCTTTGCCGCCGTGGCGCCAACAAGCTCCTTGTCGATGCCTTTAACGGTAATTTTGGTCTGTTTTTCAACCTCGACCACGATCCCCGCCGGCAGAGGATAGTCGATGGGATGCGAGTAGCCGAGGGAGAGGTTGAGAACCGTACCACGGATGTCGGCCCGGTAGCCGACACCATTAATCTCAAGCACACGAGAAAAACCCTTGGTGACACCTTCGACCATATTGGCGATAAGGGTGCGGGTCAAGCCCTGACGGGCACCGGCATCGGCCGAGCCTTCACCCAGTTGAACGAGAACCTGACTGGCGTCGATCACAACATCGATACCGGGGGTAACTTCTCGGCTCAGCTTGCCGTTGGGACCTTGAACATTAACAATGTTGCCAGCCAGCGCAACTTTGACCCCCGAAGGGATTGCAATGGGCTTCTTGCCAATACGTGACATGAGACAGACTCCTTGGCCGGATCAGTTACCAGATCGTGCAGAGCAATTCGCCGCCCACTTCGGCCTCACGGGCGGCAACGTCATGGAGAACACCCTTGGATGTCGAAAGAATAGCGGCACCATAACCATTCTTGACCCGAGGAATTTCGTCCTTACCAACGTACACACGCCGACCGGGGGTCGACACACGGTTGATTTCGTGGATAATGTGCTGATTCTGGTCGTCAAACTTAAGATACACGCGCAGTGTCCCCTGTTTGTCGTCAGTAACAGTCTTAAAGTTCTTAATGTAGCCGAGGTCTTTCAGCGACGCAGCGACCGCGACCTTGAGGTTGGATGACGGCATATCCACCTTTTGGTGCTTGGCCAAGCCCGCGTTACGAATTCGGGTCAGCATATCCGCAATTGGATCGGTCATCGACATGGGTACAACTCCTTGAATACTTGTATGTTACCAGCTGGACTTAATCACGCCGGGAAGCTTGCCATTCGACGCGAGTTTACGCAGGCAGATCCTACACATGTCAAATTTACGATAGTATGCCCGCGGACGCCCGCACAAAGGACAACGGTTATAGTTCCTGACGCCGAACTTTTGACGACGTTCAGCCTTGAGCATCATTGATTTCTTTGCCACGGTCTTCCTCCGCTATCCTTTTGCGACTATTTCCGAAACGGCATGCCCATCGCGGCCAGGAGGGCTCGCCCCCCCTCATCACTACCGGCAGTGGTAACGATAGTGACGTTCATGCCTTTGACTTTCTCAATCTTCTCAATGTCGATCTCGGGAAAGATCAACTGCTCTTTAATCCCCAGAGTATAATTGCCACGGCCATCAAAGGCCTTGGCGGAAACACCCTTGAAATCGCGTACGCGGGGAAGACTGACGTTAATCAGACGATCCAGGAATTCGTAAGCTCGCTCACGACGCAGGGTGACCATGCAGCCGATCGGCATTCCTTCGCGCAACTTAAATGTAGCAATGGATTTCCTGGCCTTGGTGACGACGGCCCTTTGCCCAGTGATACGGCCAAGCTCCTCGACTGCCGACTCAAGGATTTTGATGTTCTGGATGGCTTCGCCCAATCCCATGTTGATAACGACCTTCTCAACACGCGGGACTTCCATCACGTTCTTGAGCTGCAGCTCCTTCATCAGGCGCGGGGCAATCTCAGACTTGTAATATTCCTTCAACCTGGCCATCAGAATCCTCCGTTACTTGTCCACGATCTCGTTGCATTTTTTGCAAAAGCGAGCCTTGCTCCCATCTTCAAGGAGCCTTATGCCGGTGCGGGTCGCCTTGTTGCACGCACCACAGAGGACCATAACATTGGAGGCATCGATGGCTGCCTCTTTCTCGATGATACCGGACTCCACGCCCGCTCGAGTCGCGCGCTTATGGCGCTTGACAACATTAAGATTCTCGACCTTGATCCGGCCCTTGCCAGGGAAAACCTGCAGAACCTTGCCGGATTTGCCCTTTTCCTTGCCGGCTATAATCATCACCATGTCATTTTTTCTGACATGAAGGGTTTTTGCGGCCATTGTCTTTCTCCCAGTGACTTATCTTGCTTTTTATAGAACTTCAGGAGCCAGCGAGATGATCTTCATGAACTTCCGTGCACGCAGTTCACGGGCAACAGGTCCAAAGATACGGGTACCGACAGGTTCACCAGCGGCATTAATGACCACCGCCGAATTATTGTCAAAACGTATGAAGGAACCATCAGCGCGCGGCACTTCCTTGCTGGTACGCACAATAACCGCCCGCACCACATCTCCCTTTTTCACTTTGGAATTGGGAAGGGCCTCTTTGACGGAACAAATGATGATATCACCAATGCCCGCATATTTACGCTTGGAACCACCGAGAACCTTGATGCAGCAGAGTCTCCGCGCACCAGAGTTATCCGCGACATCCAATGTCGACTGCATCTGAATCATATGCCAAGTCTCCTAAACGATGACATGCTTCTCAAGGATCTCGCGGACTCTCCAGTGCTTGTCCCGCGACAATGGTCGAGTTTCGACAAGAAGAACCTTGTCCCCAACTCCACACTGATTACCTTCGTCATGGGCCTTACACTTGACCCGACGCTTGATGTATTTCTTGTAAACCGGATGTTTGACCAGCTGATCGACCTGGACGACGACCGTCTTGTCCATTTTGTCGCTGACCACGATTCCAACCCGGGTTTTCCTGTTGCCACGCTCAGTCGCCATCTTTTTCCTCGCCAATCCTTGTTAGCCCTGCTTCTGCCGAAGAACCGTATTAACCCGGGCAATGTCTCTGCGGACCTTGGAAATCCGTGAGCTATTTTCCAGATGTCCGGTATGCAACTGAAATCTCAGGTTAAAGAGCTCCTGATGCAGCTCCTGAGCCTTCTTCTGCAATTCAACGACACCGAAATCGACAATTTCTTTAGCCTTCATGAACAATCTCCTCCCTGAACACAAACTTGGTCTTCATCGGCAGTTTGTGTGCAGCAAGACGCAACGCCTCACGGGCGACCGATTCCTCAACACCTTGCATTTCATAGAGCATCAAGCCGGGACGGACAACGGCAACCCAGCTATCCGGGGAGCCCTTACCGCTACCCATACGAGTTTCAGCCGGTTTGCGGGTCAAAGGCTTATCCGGAAAAACGCGAATCCAGATTTTGCCGCCGCGTTTGACATAACGGGTCATGGCTCGACGAGCAGCCTCAATCTGACGAGCGGAGAGAAAACCACATTCAAGGGCCTGTAAACCGAAATCTCCGAAATTCAGTGCAGTCCCGGACGAAGCAGCACCCTTCATCCGCCCCTTGAACTGTTTTCTGTGCTTTACCTTCTTGGGCATCAACATGGTGTAAAACTCCTATCCCTAATCTATTGTTCCCGCGAGAGAACTTCGCCCTTGAAGATAAGGACCTTGATACCGATAATGCCGTAAGTCGTCTTGGCTTCGGCGAAACCATAATCGATATCGGCACGCAGGGTGTGCAGAGGAACACGGCCCTCACGGTACCACTCGGAGCGAGCAATCTCGGCCCCGCCGAGACGACCGGCGCAATGAATCTTGATCCCCTGGGCACCGAACTTGAGAGCCTGACTAACGCTTTTTTTCATCGCCCGACGAAACGCTACGCGACGTTCAAGCTGCAGAGCAACCCCTTCGGCAACGAGTTGAGCGTCAATCTCCGGCTTGCGAACTTCCTGGATGTTCAGGAAGATCTCCTTGTCGGTAAGTTTGGACAACTCCTTCTTCAACGCCTCGACTTCGGACCCCTTCTTGCCGATGATGATCCCAGGGCGGGCGGCATGAATATTGATCTTGGCCTTGTTCGCGGCGCGCTCCAGTTCGATCTTGGAGATACCTGCATGGTATAAACGCTTCTTCAGATACTCGCGCAGCTTGATATCCTCATGGAGGAGCTTTGCGTAATCGGCAGTTGCGTACCATTTGGAATCCCAGGTTTTGATGACCCCGAGACGAAACCCGATAGGATTGACTTTGTGGCCCAAACCATCACCTCCTCAAAAAAATCTTATTTCTCGTCCAAAACCACGAAAATGTGGCTGGTCGGTTTGCGAATTTTGGTGGCCCGGCCCTGTGCCCGCGGGAGAAAACGCTTCAAAACCGGTCCCTGATCGACCATAATCGTCTTGACAAAAAGACGATCAACATCAGAAACGCCCTTCTGCTCAGCATTTGCCACGGCAGAACTGACCAGCTTGGAGACGATGGCGGCGGCCTTTTGCGGAGAAAACTTGAGGAGCGTCAACGCCTCCTGCACACCTTTTCCGCGGACCATATCGACAACCAGTCGCGTCTTCTGCGGCGACATCCGGGCGTAACTTAATTTGGCTGTGGCTTCCATGGACTAAAACTCCTCTGCTGAATCAATTACTTCTTTTTGACCTTGCTCTTTTTGTCTGCACCGTGACCAAAATAGGTCCTGGTCGGAGCAAACTCGCCGAGCTTGTGGCCTACCATGTTCTCCGACACGAACACCGGCACAAACTTCTTACCGTTATGAACGGCGAAGGTGAAGCCGACGAATTCAGGGACGACCGTCGAACGACGCGACCAGGTTTTGACAACCTTTTTAGAACTGGCGTTCGGGCCGACAACTTTCCGCATCAGACTTGCTTCAACGTAAGGACCTTTTTTTACCGATCTCGCCACTGCCGTCTCCTCTATTTCTCAATAGCCTGTTATTTTTCACGCCGACGAACAATGAACTTGTCCGTACGCTTGTTGACCCGAGTTTTGTAACCCTTGGTCGGGACACCCCAGGGAGTCACCGGATGACGTCCGCCGGAGCTCTTACCTTCGCCACCGCCATGTGGATGGTCGACCGGGTTCATAGCGACGCCGCGTGATTGCGGACGTTTACCAAGCCAACGATTACGGCCGGCTTTGCCGATTTTGACATTCTCATGATCGGCGTTGCCAACCTGACCGATCGTGGCACAGCAGCCTTGAAGAACAAGGCGGACTTCACCGGACGGGAGACGCAACTGCGCGTATTTGCCTTCTTTGGCGGCGATCATGGCATAGGTACCGGCGCTGCGTGCCAACTGCCCGCCCTTGCCAACCTTCAACTCAACGTTATGCACCCAGGTGCCCAAGGGGATAGCACGGATAGTCAGAGCGTTGCCCGGCTTGATGTCGGCTTGCTCGCTGGCGACAAGGGTGTCACCAACACTGATGCCAATGGGCGCGAGGATATAGCGCTTTTCGCCGTCAGCGTAATTGAGCAGAGCGATACGTGCCGACCGGTTCGGATCGTACTCAATGGAAACGACCTTGGCCGGGATCTCTTTCTTGTCCCGCTTGAAGTCAATCAAACGGTACTTGCGCTTATGACCACCACCGGCATGACGGCTGGTGATGCGGCCGTGGTTGTTACGGCCAAAACTTTTCCTCAGCGCAACCACCAGAGACTTCTCCGGGGTTGAGGTCGTAATCTCCTCAAAGGTCGAGCAGGTCATATGACGACGACCGGGTGAGGTCGGCTTGAATTTTTTGATCGCCATTCTCGTAACTCCGTATCGCTTAAGGTCTCTCGGTTAGACTCCGAAGAAGTCGATTTTGCTGCCTTCGGCCAAGGTCACATAAGCTTTTTTGAAATTCGACCGTTGCCCGAAAGTACGCCCAACCCGCTTCTTCTTACCTGCAATCAGGACAGTATTGACATTGGTTACCTTCACACTGAAGGCCTTCTCCACTGCCTGTTTAATTTCGATCTTGTTGCTTCCGAGAGCGACCTCGAACAGTACCACCGGGCCGGACTCGGCCAAACTGCTAGACTTCTCGGTAATCAAGGGTCGCTTGATAATCTGATGCAGCGGTTTCATTATGCTAACGCTCCTTCCAGCTGTGACACAGCACCCTCGGTCAAAACCAGATTGCGGTACTTCATCACGTCGTAGACGTTGACGCCTTCCGCACGCAACACTTTGACATGAGGAAGATTACGTGCTGAGAGTTCGACATGGGGATTGTTGCCGTCGATAACAACGAGAACATTTTTCATGTCAAAACGCTCCAAAAGTGCGGCGAAACCCTTGGTGCTGATTTTTTCGAGATCCAAGGCCGCAAGGACAGTCAGCTTTTCCCCTTTAAACCGCACGGAAAGAGCGCTGCAAAGAGCTGCTCTCTTGACTTTGCGATTGAGTTTGAAGGCGTAATCGCGAGGAGTCGGACCAAATACTGTTCCGCCACCGACAAAGTGGGGAGCCCTGATACAACCCTGGCGGGCATTACCGGTCCCCTTCTGCTTGTAGGGCTTGCGGCCGCCACCGGAGACTTCACTGCGCCCCTTGGTATCGGCGGTCCCCTGCCGACGGGCAGCAAGTTGATAACGAACCATGTCGTGAATCAGATAACCTTTGACGTCGGCGTTGAAAATCGCATCTGCCAGTTCACGCTCGGAAACCTGCTTCCGGTTTATGTCAAATACAGCTACTTTTGCCATGATCGATCTCCACTATCGGCAGTCGTTGGGACTATTTCGTAACCTTGATCCCCTTACGGATCATCACCAGCCCGTTCTTGGGCCCGGGGATTGCACCCTTGACCAGGATCAGGTTCTGTTCAGCACGGACTTCAACGATCTGCAGGTTCTGGGTGGTCACACGTTTATTCCCCATTTGTCCAGCCATCTTCTTCCCTTTAAAGACCCGAGAAGGCCAGGCGCTGGCGCCAATGGAGCCGGGCGCACGGTGGAACATCGAACCGTGAGTAGCGCGACCGCCGGAGAAATTCCAGCGCTTGATAACACCCTGAAAACCTTTTCCTTTACTCGTCGCCGTGACATCAACAATGTCTCCAGCCGCAAAGACATTGCCACAGGTGATGGCGTCACCGACATTGAACTCATCGACATTGTCGGCCGCCAGCTCACGCAGGTAACGGAAAGCACCTTGTCCAGCCTTACGAAAATGTCCCATCTCCGGCTTGCTGGTACGATGGCTCTTCTTGGCAGCAAAAGCGACCTGAAGGGCATTGTAACCGTCCGTTGCCGTCGACTTTTTCTGCATCACCACACAGGGGCCCGCCTCGACGACCGTCACCGGAATGCGGCGACCATCGGCTGCGAAAACCTGGGTCATCCCCAGCTTTTTACCCAATATTCCGTTTATCATCATTAATACCCTTACCGTGAGAATTCATCGGACAAATCAAAGCTTGATTTCGACATCCACCCCGGCTGAAAGATCGAGCTTCATCAGGGCGTCAACCGTCTGCTGAGTCGGTTCGAGGATGTCGAGCAGGCGCTTGTGCGTGCGCATTTCGAACTGCTCGCGGCTCTTCTTGTCGACATGCGGTCCACGAAGAACACAATACTTGTTAATAATGGTTGGCAGAGGAATCGGCCCCGCTACTCGCGCACCGGTCCGCTTGGCAGTATCGACGATCTCGCTAACCGAAAGGTCGAGAAGCTTGTGATCATAGGCCTTCAGGCGTATGCGAATTTTTTGATTCGACATGGATAGTAACCTCAATTACTCGATAATTTCAGCAACAACGCCGGCACCGACGGTGCGGCCGCCTTCACGGATAGCGAAACGCAGTTCCTTGTCCATGGCAATGGGGGTGATCAGGTTGACGATACAGCTGATGTTGTCGCCAGGCATGACCATCTCCACCCCTTCCGGCAATTCCACGATGCCGGTCACGTCGGTGGTGCGGAAGTAGAACTGCGGACGGTAGCCTTTAAAGAACGGGGTGTGACGCCCGCCCTCTTCCTTGGTCAGGATGTAGGCTTCGGCCTTGAACTTGGTGTGCGGGGTGATGCTCCCCGGCTTGGCCAGAACCTGGCCGCGCTCGATGTCCTCGCGCTTGACGCCGCGCAGCAGCACGCCGACGTTGTCCCCGGCCTGGCCCTGATCGAGGAGCTTGCGGAACATCTCGACCCCGGTGACGACCGTCTTGGCCGTCGCCTTGATGCCGACGATCTCGATCTCTTCCTGGATCTTGACGACACCGCGCTCGATACGACCGGTGGCGACGGTGCCGCGACCGGAGATGGAGAAGACGTCCTCGACCGGCATGAGGAACGGACGGTCGATGGCGCGCTCCGGCAGGGGGATGAAGTCGTCGACGGTGTTCATCAGGGTCAGCACCGGCTGACAGGCCGGGCAGCCGTCTTTGCCGCATCCGCACTCGAGGGCCTTGAGGGCGCTCCCCGGGGTGATCGGGGTGTCGTCGCCAGGGAAATCGTACATGGTGAGGAGCTCGCGCACTTCCATCTCGACCAGCTCGAGGAGCTCGGCGTCATCGACCATGTCGGCCTTGTTGAGGAAGACGACCATGGCCGGAACGCCAACCTGGCGGGCCAGGAGGATGTGCTCGCGGGTCTGCGGCATGGGGCCGTCAGCCGCCGAAACGACCAGGATGGCGCCGTCCATCTGCGCCGCACCGGTGATCATGTTCTTGACGTAGTCGGCATGACCGGGGCAGTCGACGTGGGCGTAGTGACGCTTCTCCGTCGAGTACTCGACGTGGGCGGTGGCGATGGTGATGCCGCGCTCACGCTCTTCCGGAGCCTTGTCGATGGCGTCGAAGGCCTTGAACTCGGCCAGTCCGCGGGAGGACATGACCTTGGTGATGGCAGCGGTCAGAGTCGTCTTGCCGTGGTCAACATGGCCAATCGTCCCGATGTTGACATGAGGTTTTGTTCTTTCGAATTTCGCCTTGGCCATGGTCTTGATCCTCCCTGTTGTTCCAGTCGAACTGGTTTTCGTTGCAAAGCGCTGGCGCTGCAAACAAATGAGCGCCGATCTAGGTGTCGCAAACTTGTTGTGTGTGGTGAAACGTAAAAGCCATCCCAGAGAAACTGCGCTGGAGCCCACAACCGGAATCGAACCGGTGACCTCTTCCTTACCAAGGAAGTGCTCTACCGACTGAGCTATGTGGGCGTAACAACACGGTCGACCTGCGAAAGCACAGCTTTGTTTTGGAGCGGGAAACGGGACTCGAACCCGCGACCCTCAGCTTGGAAGGCTGATGCTCTAGCCAACTGAGCTACTCCCGCCCAAAGCCAAAACCGTTTTATCTGCAGCTGGTTGGACCCATCATCTCATCGTCGCTCCCAGTACTGACGGCTAGTAAGCCTCCTGGGGGGCGCCGGCGGGATTTCGTCCGGCAAGCATTCTAAGTGGTGGAGGGGGGAGGATTCGAACCTCCGAAGTCTACGACGACAGATTTACAGTCTGTTCCCTTTGGCCGCTCGGGAACCCCTCCAGGGGAAGCGTCAAATTTTCAGGGGCTCAAAAAAAAAGCCCGGTAGCCCGATTGGAGCTGGCGACAGGAATTGAACCCGCAACCTGCTGATTACAAGTCAGCTGCTCTACCTATTGAGCTACGCCAGCACAAGGCGTGGATATATACATCAGCGTTTAGCGAAAAGCAAGGGGATTTTTCCTTCCCCTTTCATGCCCGTGAACGAAGCAGGACTTATAACCGATTGGTCCGGAGCTGTCAACGGATTTTCTGCTGGCGGGATGTTTTTTTGGGTTAGCCGAGCGGGCGATACGAGACTTACTGCCTGAGTCCATCGAGCGCCAGCAGCAGTCCCGGCTCCGGGTAATGCCTGACATTGCGGGTCGCCACCTGATACCCCCTGACCTGGGCCGTGGCGGCGATCAGACAATCCATGGCCGCCAGAGTCACCCCCTGCCCGCGATACTGGCGATAAAGCTCCCCACCCCTGACGGCAATGTCGGGGGTGACCTCGGCCACCGCGCAGGCGCCGATGAAGTCCAGGGTCGCGCCGCGCTCGTTCTCGCGCATGCCGGCGGTCAGCTCAAAGATGCTGACGGCGCTCAAGACCGCATTCCCCTCCCGCCAGAACCGATGGAGCAACGGCCGCACGCCCTGGTCGCCACGCAGGTAGTCGATGGCGATGTCGGTGTCAATCAGTACGCCCGGCATAGTCGCGTCCCCCCTCGCTGCGCAGACGGTTGACCGTTGCGACGCCGTCTTCGTTACCCTTTTCCCAGGCGCCAAAGCTCTCCATCGCCTTCTGCGTTCGCCGCTGGCGCAGATACTCGGTCAACGCCTCGGTCACCAGACCGCTGAAGTTCGTGGAAACGGCGCGGGCTTCCTGCAGCAGTTCGTCGGGGATGGTGATGGATGTTTTGGTAAGAGCCATATGGACTCTCCATTTGTTGTCAGAATTTATCCTACCAAATCATACTACCACTTCGGAGGAGCCGCCAAGCAAATACCTGAATCCGGCTACCCACTTTGGTTCAATGATGGAAAATAATTCGCAACACACTAGAACTATTAGTGAATCTCAGACCTGTCCCCGATAAGCGTTTTGGACACGGATCAAATCTGATTTACACGGATCAGGCCAGACCTCAATCCTGGTATTTCTTTGCCTTTAAAATCCGTGTGAATCCGTGAAATCCGTGGCCAATGGATCTTCCTTTAACTTTTCCCCCAAAACTCACTTCTCCGGCTCTGCTTGTAAAACAGCCAGCCACCCCAAACCACCGCCAGCAGCATGAGCAAAGCGCCTAGGACATGGGCGATCCGCGCCAGGGCGTGGTCATAGCGGAGCAGTCCGGTTTCGGTGAGGAGATATTCCCAGTCGTGAAAACCGTACGGCGAAGACGCTCCGAAGTTGCCGCCGACCAACGGCAGCTCGCCGG
>Ga0209212_1001125_pt1 | contig 45450 bp, 29 predicted proteins | sample RifGroC2_FD_183996 | JGI IMG/M metagenome (GOLD analysis project Ga0209212, IMG submission 183996) | Groundwater microbial communities from Rifle, Colorado, USA - Groundwater C2 (SPAdes) (version 2) | ecosystem: Environmental > Aquatic > Deep subsurface > Groundwater | place: Rifle, Colorado... | reverse complement strand
AGCAATAGTTCGCGATATCTTCTCACCTGAAGTTCAGGGAGAGGAAGTTACAAACAGGGTGAGTGAAGTTATTGAGAAGAATCTCGAGATGGTTCAGAAGATAGGTTTCCTGCTGGGTGAAGGCGCATCGGAGACAGAACAAATGCTCAATTCAATCATAGAATCATATAAATCAAGACGGGCGGAACAAAAGAAAACCTGAAACAGGCAGTGTGAACAGAGACTTTTTCATAGAAGTAAACAGTCAGCAGAGAAACCACGATGGCGAGCGGATCTGCGGTGACGTATTCCTGTACAGGTATATAAAGGAGGAGGACAGGGTTATTGCTGTTCTTTCTGACGGAATGGGACATGGAGTAAAAGCTAATATTCTGGCAACTCTAACCTCTACAATGGCTATCAATTTTACACGCGAGCACAAACAGGTAGACCGGATTGCAGAAATAATAATGAATACCCTTCCCGTGTGCAGCGAAAGAATGATCAGCTATTCCACATTTACAATAGTTGATATTGAAAGCAGCGGAAAAGTAACAATACTGGAATACGACAATCCTTCAACAATTGTCCTGAGAGGCAACCATATATATGATCCTGAATGGGAAAAAGTAGTACTTGAAAAGGGGAAGCATGCAGGCAAGATACTTAAGACCTGCACAATAATGCCGGAGAAAGAAGACAGGATAATATTCTGCTCCGATGGTGTTTCACAGAGCGGTATGGGCAGCGAAGCATATCCTTTCGGATGGGAAAGGGATAATATTGCCGGGTATGCCGCAAAACTTGTCTCAAGTGAAGCTTCCATATCCGCAAGTATGCTTTCAGGCAAGATCGTTACAATGGCACATAAAAACGACAACTATAAGGCGCGGGATGATATCAGCTGCGCAACAATATATTTCAGGGAGCCCCGCAAATTGCTTATATGCACGGGTCCACCGTATGAAAAGGATAAGGATAAGGACCTTGCATTCAAAGTTACAGGTTACCATGGAAAGGTAATTTTGTGCGGTGGTACCACTGCCGACATTGTTGCCAGGGAGCTGAACAAAGCAATAGTTGATGAGCTGATTTTTGAAGATCCCGAACTGCCTCCTGAAAGCTTCCTTGAAGGAATTGACCTGGTAACTGAAGGCATTCTTACTCTTCAGAAAGTAAATGAACTGCTTAAAACATATAATAACAGCGTTAAGCTTGGCAAAGGACCGGCTGATAAAATCCTTAAAATGATTATGGAGAGCGATGAAATTCATTTCATCATCGGCACCAGGATCAATATAGCCCACCAGGATCCCAATCTTCCTGTTGATCTCGAAATCAGAAGAACTGTTGTAAAACGTATTGCCCGCCTGCTTGAGGAGAAATGGCTGAAGAAGGTGAGTTTTGAGTATATATAAGAAGGCGACAGGCATCAAGCGACAGGCAGGATCTAAGGCTCCCCTCCCTGGAGAGCCTGTCCCGACCGATAGCGTCGGGGGGCGGGGGGTGGGTTAAAGAATTTTTTGGATTGTTTCAAGATATTCAAGAGTTCTTCGAAACAGATGCGGCTGAATATCAGGATGCGTGAGATGATCAGGAATACGATCAAGCAATACGACCTCCTTTATCTCCGAAATGTCAGGTATCGGACCTTTTTCCAGCACTTCAGCAAAATAGAGCCTGCCCCATCCTGTTTCACCATCCTTTTTAACAGAATATGTTGATATGCATTCAATGTTGAACCTTGTAGCTCCTGTTTCCTCCTGCAGTTCCCTCGATGCCGCCTCGTCAGGACTCTCCGCTGCTTCAATATGGCCCCCTGCAATCTCGAAGGTTGAACGTTTATGGTGACGGACAAACAGCCATTTATCTCTATAACGGGCAGAAATCACTGAATATGTAAGCTTTACATCCGGATCAAACAACGGACTAAAGAAATTAACCTCTGTCATAATCTGAAAATATATGGAACCTGCGAATTTAATCATAATCATCATAAATAATTATTGAGTATTTTTAAACACTAAAAAAGTTTCCATGATATTGCTGATTCTCCTGGTTGTAACTGAACTTCTTACACCTGCCGTACTCAGACAGCACCTGTACCTTAAATCAAAAGCATTATTCTCTGTCCTGATGATCATCCATATTGTCCTCAGCATTTGGCTTTGGATATTATTCATCGGAACTACAGGCAACCGGGGATTCTTTGACACTCCGGAACATATATGGAACCTGATGCAGCTGGCAGGTATGATTACAGCAGTAGTTGTTCCGAGGACAATACTTATAATTATGCATTTCTCCGGTAAACTGATAAGGTATAAGTCAGGTGGACATATTATGTGGTTAACAAATACAGGGCTTATTCTTTTCTTCGCAGTATTCCTTATAATTGCTGTGAGCACACTGCACGGGCGGTTCAATTTTAAGACTGATGAGGTAGAAATCAAGATAAAAGGATTGCATAAAGATCTGGATGGATTAAGGATTGTCCATTTATCTGATTTTCACCTGGCAGGGTTCCACCACCATAAAGAACTATTAATTGAACAAATGGAAGTGGTTAACAGTCTTGCGCCTGACTTGCTTATCAATACAGGTGATTTTGTGACCTATGGGTGGCGTGAATTCGGCAGATTCGACACTATCCTTTCAATTGCAGCAGGAAAATATGGAAGTTTTGCAGTCCTGGGAAATCATGATTTCGGTACATACCATCCGTTCTTTACTGAGGCAGACAGAATCAATAATGTATTGAAACTGAACCAGCTAGTTATGTCTTCTGGTTATCATGTACTCAATGATGAGAACCTTACCATAAGCATCAGAGGGGCAAAAATAGGGCTTATAGGGGTGATTACGATGGGACGACATCCTGATATTTTTCATGGTGATCTGGATAATGCACTTAGGGGCCTTGATACAGTGGACCTTAAGATCCTTCTGTCACACGATCCTAATCACTGGGAAAAAGAGGTTTCAGGAAACACAGATATTGAACTGACACTTTCAGGTCATACACATGGCATGCAGATGGGTATCTATACAAAAAAATTCAAGTGGAGTCCTGCAAAATATTTTTATCCTCACTGGGGCGGACTCTTCTCTGAAGGAGGTCAGTACCTGTATGTAAACCGTGGACTTGGAGTGCTTTCCATACCTTTCAGAATCTGTATGCCACCGGAAATCACCCTGATCACACTTAAGTCGGAATAAGGGCAATCCTGGATAAAAGTTCCACATTGCCAACTCACCGAAAGAAATTTTAAAACATAATATTTTTTCTTTTTGTTTTGGCACAAATAAAAATATTTATAAATTTGACAATATCTGACAAGCCAAATAAAATACTACTGAATGACACATCTAGGACAAAAAATAAGGGAACTCCGAGAAAAGCAAAACCTTCTTTTGCGACAGGTTGCCGCACATCTTGAAGTTGACACTGCTTTAATGAGCAAAATTGAAAGAGGCGATCGAAGGGCTTCCAGGCAACAGGTAATTAGAATTGCAGAATTTCTGAATGCAAGTGAAAATGAACTTTTAACGCTTTGGCTCGCTGATAAAATTGAATCAACGATAGTCGAAGAACCTAAAGTGGCATATCATGCCATGAAGATTGCTAATAAAAATTTGAAAAGATGAAGAATGGCATTAAACTAATTGACAATTCCTCAAACGAATACCAGCTTGGTAGTGTACTGAGAGAGTTGATTACCGACACAGCATATTCAGAAATTTCGATTGCAACAGGCTATTGGGATTTACCCGGAATGGCAGACATTTTTAATGAACTCAATACATTTCTAACAAGAGAAAAAACCGGACTCAGACTGTTACTTGGTGAAGAACCTTCTGTAAAAGCGTATCAGGTTAAGAACCCTGCAAAACAAGACCCTGACTTTCCTGAAAAATATCTGAAGAAAAATTTAGAGGAGTTGCAACTGAAAGAGGAATTTCAAAAAGTTGCAGACTTGCTATGTAAGTATCTGAATGAAGAAAGCGATGGAAAACTTCAAATCAGGGTTTACCGCAAAAACTTTCTACATGCCAAGTGCTACATCTTTGGAACTGATGAAGAAAACGCCGTTGGAGTTATCGGTAGTTCCAATTTCACGAGGCAGGGACTTTTTGGCAACCTTGAATTGAACCAGTTCGAGGACAATAACGCTACTGTAAATTTTATTCGCAAAAACTTATCGCAGCATCCATCACACCGCACGTGGTTTGAGGATTTATGGAACGACAGCGAACACTGGTCGCAGATTTTTAAAGAAGAAATTTTGGCATTGAGCAAGCATGGGGGGCTGTGTTTCAGCGCTTATGAAATGTACATTCATGCTTTGTATCGCATTTACGGGCAGGACTTGCAAGACGAGAAAGAAAACAAGGTTGATATTGACGATCCCGGTTCGGGCAAACCGCAACTACTGAAATTTCAAATAGAGAATGCAAACAGTTTAATCAAAAAATTGGAAAGACAAAGTGTTGCCATGCTTTCCGATTCTGTTGGTTTGGGAAAAACTTATACTGCCATTAAAGTAATTGAATATTACAAGCACAACTTAAATCAAAGGGTTGTCGTAATTGCACCAGCCGGATTGATTCAGCAATGGAGAAAAGCATTTGACGATTTCCGGATGATTCATATTCTTGAAATATACAGTTTGCAGGATACACACAGAATTGAAGACATCAGAGAAAATTTAAGATCTATTCCGGTTGGATTATTTGTTTTTGATGAAAGTCATAATTTAAGATCTACCGGAGGTCAACGTTTTGAAGTTTTCATTAAATGGAGACAGGAAAACGAAAATGCGAAAACACTCATGGTTACAGCAACTCCCATCAACAACCAGTTAGCTGACCTGACCAATCAAATCATGTTGGGTTCAGGGGGTGATATTTTCAGGTTAGGTAGGTTTTATGACCGCAGCAGGCAGAAGTATTTTACCCTGAAAGAACGTTTGGAATTACTGCAAGCGGATATGCGAAAACAAATCCGCGAATATAAATTTATCAATTACCAGCAAATCAAAGAACAACTTACACCTTTGTTAAACCGCTTTATTGTGAGGCGTACACGACAAGGAATTGAAAAAGAATACCCGGATGGTTTGGAGATAAACGGCAAACGGCAAAAGTTTCCAAAATCATACCCCGACAATCTGGAGTATGAAGTGCCAAATCAATTCAAATCGGAACTGCTTAAAATAGCTGAGCAAAATAAAGAACTGATCAGGGCGTTCAACTATGAAATAACCAGTCTGGCGGAATTGGAATATCTAACTCACCCACTTGACCTTTTTGAACATTATACTGAAAGGGAAAAACCAATCAATTCATCCCTGGAAATTATTTACACGGCATTATTGAGTTTGGGGTTTCCTTGTTACCGCTATAATATATACCGACATGCTTATTTTGGCAGAAGGCGGGGAGAATTAGAGTTGAATGCCGATGAAAACCGTGAATTAAGCAGACAGATTGGTATATACGGAATATTCAGAACGGTATTCTTAAAACGTTTGGAATCTTCTCTTTTCTCAATTAACAAATCCATCAAAAGTTATGAGGATAAACTCATAGACTTTCAAACTAAACTGGATAAATTCAATAAAATTATTTCAGTTAAAAATCTTTCGGCTTTGAATAAAGCCATTGATGCTTATAATGAACAAAATGCCGAAGAGGATGAATTGGATTTTGACATTGAATCGTTCGAAGAAACTGAACAGGAATTTGTTACTATTATAGCAGACGAAGCCGTTTTCAATGTAGCTCAGCTAAAAGACGACATTGCAAAAGATCTTTCCATAATCGGCATTTTAAAAGAACAAATTGCATTATTGATTAAAAAGGACGATAAGATTCAGGAATTGGCGAAACACCTTAATCAAAATGATGATAGAAAGGTTATAGTTTTTACGTATTTTGCCGATACGCTTAAATATCTTTCTGAAAACCTCCCCGGATATTTGGTGAAAGGCAAAAACATTGAGTTTGCACTTGGAACAAAAAGCGAGATTGAAGATTATGCCAAACGCTTTGCTCCTGTTTCAAAAAAATATGAACTTAAACAAGGCGAAAAAGAAATTGATTTCCTGGTCGCTACCGACAAGCTTTCGGAAGGACAAAATTTGCAGGATTGTGGTATGGTTGTAAACTATGATTTGCATTGGAATCCTGTTAGAATGATTCAACGAAACGGCAGGATAAACCGGTTGGGGAGCAAATTCGAAGAAATCTTCATTTATAATTTCCGCCCGACAGAACAATTAGAGCGCTACTTGCAGTTGGTTAGTAAGCTTCAAGACAAAATCAACCTGATTCGTTACACTATTGGAAGCGACCAGAGTGTATTGGACGAAGAACCTATTCCACAGGACTTTACAGAGGATTTATATAGCCGCGACGAAAAGAAACGGCTTGAAGCGTTCCGGAAAATATTTGAAACATCAGAATTATTGGCTGCCGAAGATTTATTCATGGACGACCTGAGAGAGTTTGACCGAAACGAAAGTTTTGATACTTCTTATAAAGAGTCGATTAAAGGTCTGCCAAAAGGCAAGTGGGGTAAAGTGCAGATGAAAAAGGATGATGATGATTATAACCATCTCGCACATATCATTGACGATAAAAATGAAGCCGGCTACTTTATAGCATACAAAAACAATAAGGGCGAATTACTCACTACGGCTGAAGGTTTATTATCTATACAGGCTATCAGCACAAACAACCAAAGATTTAAGGATATATTTAAAAACAAACCCAATGTGGAATCAGATATTCTGAACTATATTCAATCATACCAGTTCCGTGAAGGTGATTTTGTAAATGCATACAATAAATCTCAGGAAGCGGCCATCGCTTACATACGGAATAGCATGTTCGAATACCAATATCCATATGAAGATATCATGCAGGTTGAAAGTTGCTTGTTGTATTCTCTTAATGCTTATTTAAACAAAGAAAACATGAAATTAGTGCGTCAGGTGAACCGTATGTTGCGCCAAAACAAGCATGCAGGCAGTGAAATAATTGATAAATTTATTGCACTTGCCAAACAATACAAACCTGGCGAAACTACCGATAAAGCTCCTCTAAGCGAAATAATTCAAATATTTGAATAACATGGAATTAACTAAAATAAATGATATCCTGGCTCAATTAGAAAATGATAAGTCAAACAACCGTACTCATATTTTAACTTTAGCTGCAGCATTAATTGAGTGGATGGGCTTTCCTTTTGCCGAAAACGATAAACCGCGATTATTAGACTTTCAGACCCTTAAACTGAAAGAGTCTTTGGTTCCGGCACCTATCACAGGACAGGAACAATTATACAGACTTACTGCTGAGGGTCAGCCCATCCGTATTCGTTTTGCCGTGCTTAAAAAATTTGATAAAAAAATCGTTCAGTACCTGGTTGACAACAATGTCGGATTAACCAGCTATCAGGCAAGCATGAGGGGTATAAAACAAATTGAAGGACGTGAACCTTATATTGCCCAGCAGCCCTATTTTGTGCATTTTATAACTACTGCAAAATACGACAGACTTTGGATTGTATTTAATGATGGCGAACAAAAAAGAATATTGGTTTTCCGCAAAAGACTTTCTCAAACACAATTTATCAAAATACTTCCTGCCTGGCATAACATTTCTGCCAGATCAAAATCCGAAATGGCAAAGCTCTTTTGGAACAGCCTCGATGTAAAAGAGGTAAATAAAGAATTTTACAAACTTATAAAAGAACAATTCGACATATTAATTGGCATTTCTAAAGCGCAAAACAAAGATTTTGACGTAAGCATGACTAAACAATTTGCAGTAAGACTAATCGGGCGATATATCTTTTGCTGGTTCCTCAAAGAAAAAGAAATAATTCCCGAAGCGCTAATTTCGTCTGAAACTATTGAAAAATTTAAAGATTCCTATTTTCAAACCCTGCTCTCAAAGCTATACTTCAAAACATTAAATGCCGAGGTTACCGATTCTGCACGTATCGAAACAATCACCGCACTCGACGAACTGTATAAAAATATTCCTTACCTCAATGGCGGTTTATTCGATTGGCACTCTGAAGACGTTTTATTTGAAATACTTGATTTGAATGCATGGCTGATTGAATTTGTAAAAGTGCTCGAAAGCTTCGACTTTACAGTTGATGAAAGTAGCAGCCAGTACCAGCATGTAGCTATTGATCCCGAAATGCTGGGACGCATTTTCGAGAACCTGCTGGCAAGCCAGAACCCCGATACCGAAAAAATGGCAAACCAGCGCAAAGCCTTCGGCGCATTTTATACCCCGCGCGAAATTGTAGATTACATGGTAAATGAAAGCCTGAAAGCCTATGTAGAAACTCGGCTTTCCCCACAATTAGCCGAACCGGATAATAAAGTAAACGAGCCTGATGTTGCAATTAAAGGAACTTTATTTCAGGATATTATTGCCGAACCACAACCTGCTAAGTATTACAAAGCTGAGATTGCCGAAATCGGGCGCAAACGCGAAAGGCTTAAAATAAAAATTGATAAACTCTTTGCCCCCGATTGTTTCGAAAATCCTTTTGATAAAGATGAAACTTTTAAGTTGCGCAAATCTTTAAGTGAAATCAGTGTATTAGACCCGGCATGTGGTTCGGGCGCTTTTCCAATGGGTGTTATGCTGCGGTTGATGGAACTCCGCCAGATTATAGGACACGGACACCGGAATAACTACGATCTGAAAGAAGAAATATTAAGTAAAAACATTTTTGGCGTTGATATTATGCCTATGGCGATAGAAATTGCAAGGCTAAGGGCTTGGCTAAGCTTAGTTTTGGAATCCGATTACAAACCCGCCGACCGTAAAAATAATTTTGGTATTGCCGCACTGCCTAACCTCGATTTTAAATTTGTATGTGCAAACAGCTTGATTGATAGCGGATATGATGCTTTTCTTGAAAAATCTCACCACAATGCCACCCTTTACCGGCTCGATGGTGAAATACAGAAATTAGAACAACTTCGTAATTCATATTTCGACCCGCAGGGCGATAAAAACAAAAAAGAGGAACTGCAGAAAGAGTTCCTGAGAACCAGGGATTACATTAAAACCGAATTCAAAAGTTTAAAGAAAAGCTGGAACCTCGAAGATTTTTTAAGCAAAGTTGACGACTGGAACCCCTTCGACGACAGCCACCCCTCCTCTTTCTTTTCACCCGCCTGGATGTTCGGCATCCGCACCGGCTTTGATGTGGTGATTGGAAATCCGCCTTATGGAGTTTCTATACGGGGTGAATATCGTAATAAAGTTGTTAAAGCGTTAGGGAAAGTGCCGGATTATGAGATATACTATTATTTTATTGAACTTGGGTGGAAATGGTCTGGAAAAAATGCACATTGCAGTTATATTATTCCCAACTCTATATTATATAATGTATATGCAGAGAATTATAGAAATAAACTTCTGGAAAATTGGAACATTAAAGAAATATTAGATTGCACTGACTTTGATTTATTTGAAGGAGCAACAGTTAGAAATATAATTTTCCTTTTTAATTCAAAAGGACCGACCAAAAAAGTTGGTTATCGTAAAAGTGTTGGCATTGATTCATTCAGTGAACTAATAGTGAACCCAAAATTCGAGTTGAGAACTAATGAACTAATTCTATTTAATCAAAATTGGGGACTTGCATTTAAACTTGAAAAGGATATTGTTAAACTAATCATTAAAGTTAAGAAGAATTCTGAGTCCTTGGTTAATTATTTTCCTCATATATCCCAAGGTCTAATTGCCTACGACAAGTATCAAGGTCAAGATGAGTATACTATAAAAAACAGAATCTTTCATTTCGACAAAAAGGTCAGAGATGATTTAAAACCTTGGCTATGGGGAGAGGATGTGACCAGATATTGTGTTAATTGGAATAAAAAAGAATGGATTGATTATTCTGAAGGAATTGCCAATCCAAGAAAGAAAGATTTTTTCACTAAACCAAGAGTACTTGTAAGGGAAATCACTAATCCATCTATTTATGCTGGATATACGGAAGAGGAATTATATAATGACCCTGCATTAATTGTTGTTTTAGAAAACATTAATTTACAGCTCAAAGCTTTATTATCTATTCTAAACTCTCAACTTGCTAGCTTCTATCATTTTAATAATTCGCCAAAGGCAACAAAGGGCGCATTCCCTAAAATATTAGTTGAGGACATTAAACAATTTCCAATTGCCAAATCCTTTGAAAATTACCAAAAACTCTTCATAGACCGAGTAGAAAAAATCATTTCCCTAAGAAAGAAAAATCACGACACTACTTCATTAGAAAAAGAAATCGATGTACTGGTTTACAAGCTGTATGAGCTTACATACGAGGAGGTTAAAATAATTGATAAAGATTTTTGGTTAAGTGAGGAGGAATATAATGCAATAAAAATATAATGAATGAATATCGGGGAATGGCATCCGTATGGACAGGTCGCGACCTGTCCATACATTCGCATGGCACCGGTCGTTTCATGAACATATTATTCGTGATGAAAAATCTTTCGAAACAATTTCTGATTACATAATTAACAATCCTGGAAAATGGGAACAAGATAAATTTTACAATTTATGAGCAACTCCCCTTTTTGCTGTTTTTAAAAATGTCCGATGTAGCGAAACTTATCTATGAATAGTGAATTAATTATAAAACAATGAAAATACCACTCAAAGAATTTGAGCAGAATATTGATGAAGCCATTTTGCAACGTGGTTATCAATATTTTAAAAAAGGGTTGGTAAACGAACCCGAAGAGACAGGACATGGCGAATATGAAGCGATTGTTGAAGGCACCAACCAATACACAGTTCAACTATCAATAAAAAACGATGTAATTACCGAATACGTCTGTTCATGCCCTTACGATATGGGGCCGGTTTGTAAACATGTAGTTGCCGTTATTTTTCATCTTCAACAAAACGAATTAAACCTGAAAGTAAGAGCAAAAAAAAATAAAGGCGAAGTAAAGAAAATCAAAAAAAAGAAAACAGTCGCGGAACAAGTGGACGAACTTCTTGAAAAATTGTCGCACGACAATTTAAAAGACTATATTAAAGAACGATGTGTTAAGGATAGCACATTCCGGCAACTTTTTATAGCCAATTTTGCTTATTTGGTTATCCCGGAATCGCAGGCACTTTACGCGAAACAAATTCATGCAATACTTCGCACATCGGCTGATCGCAATGGATTCATCGGATATTCCGAAGCGCGATTTGCAGGCAATGCTGTTTATGATCTGGTGCAACGAGCCGAAAAACTTGTTGAAATGTCTAATTACCAAACAGCTATGTATATGGCTTGTGCTGTATTGGAAGAAATGACAGAAGCCTTACAATATGCAGATGACAGCAATGGGGATATTGGAGGATGTATTGATCCTGCAGTTGAGGTTTTATCGGCCATTGCTGATAAACCTGTAACTGAGGAACTACGAAAGGAGTTTTTTAATTACTGTATAACTTCTTTTAAAAAAGAAATTTTTAAGGGCTGGGACTGGCATTTTTCAATGTTGGATCTGGCAACATCACTAATTAAAAATTCCGAAGAAGCCCAACAGATACACTCACTTTTAGACAATATAAAACCTTCTGATACGGATTGGGATTGGGATTTCAGAAGAGCGCAACGAATAAGATTGGAGCTCATCAGTAAAATGGAAGGTGATGAAAAAGCAGCTCAATTTTTAGAACAAAACATTGCTAATTCTGATTTTAGAAAAAAAACGATAGAAACGGCACTTTCAAGAAAAGATTATAATAAAGTAATTGCCCTGGCTGAAGAAGGTATCAGGCTTGACGATGAAAAAAAACCCGGGCTTGCAAATGACTGGCGCGATTATTTACTTAAAGTCTATATAAATCAAAACGATACAGATAATATCATAAAATATTCCCGCTATTTATTTTTAAATGCAAATCGTGAAAAAAAACCATACTACTTTTTAATGAAAAAATTTGTACCTCTGGAAAACTGGGACAATTTTATGAAGCTGATCATAACAGATATTATAAATAAAAATCGCTGGATTGATTACTCATTTATTGCTCAAATTTATATTTGGGAAGAAAGTTGGGATAAACTATTCGATATTGTAAAAAAGAATGCTTCGCTCGATAGATTAGATTCTTATGAAAAATATCTGATGAAAGATTATGCTGAGGAGATAACCGATTTGTACCAATCTGCCATTCTCAACTATATGGTAAATAATATGGGCAGAAACTATTATCAAAATGCTTGTCGTTATTTGCGTAAAATGATAAAAATGGGGGCACGTGAAAAGGCAAATTTCGTAATAGAACAGCTCAAAGTATTGTATCCGAAACGAAAAGCATTGATGGAGGAGTTACAAAAGATTTAAAACATTATTGATTTCATTAAACTTGAAAGGTTAAGCCAGAGGAATAACCACACCAGTGGTCGACCATCATAAGTTCAAAAACCATTACATATGAAAAATGTACTAATTTTATCAATATTCACTTTCGTCCTTACAATTTCATGCAGCAATAGGCAGAGCGACTGGATCAGGATAAACCAGTTAGGGTACCGCCCGGGTGATGTTAAGGTTGCTGTCTACATCAGCAGTAAACCGGTAACTATCAAGACTTTCAGTGTCATTGATGTATCAACAGGTAAAGTGGCTATGACATTTGAGAAGGTAAACGAAACAGTTCCTCTTGATCAGTTCGTAAGCTGCTACAGGCTTCCTTTTACTGATCTCAGGGCTGATGGAACTTACAGAATTGAAGCCGGAGATGCAGTATCAGCACCGTTCAGGATAGGAAAGGATGTTTATGACGGCACTGCAGATTTCCTTCTCAACTATATGAGGCAGCAGCGGTGTGGTTACAATCCATATTTAAAGGATTCATGCCATCTTGATGACGGTTATGAGATTTATGATTCTGACGCCGACTCATCACATGTTGATGTCACCGGTGGATGGCACGATGCTGCCGATTACCTGCAATATGTGGCAACATCGGCCAATGCAGTTTACCAGATGCTCTTTGCCTATTCTGAAAATCCTGAAGCCTTCAATGATAACTATCTTGCAAACGGGGATCAGGGATCAGATGGTATTCCGGATGTACTTAATGAAAGCAAATGGGGACTCGAATGGCTTATTAAAATGAATCCGGGCCCGGAACTGATGTACAACCAGCTTGCTGATGACCGCGATCATATCGGATTCAAGCTTCCCAACAAGGATACAGCATATTACGGAAAGGGAAAAGAGAGGCCTGTTTATGTCTGCACCGGAGAACCGCAAGGTGTCGGAAAATATAAGAACAGGGCTACCGGTATAGCTTCCACAGCAGGTAAATTCTCCTCAGCTTTCTCAAAAGCTTCTGAAGTTTATAAAACTATCGATCCTGAATTATCTGCAACTCTGCTTACTAAAGCAAAGGATGCATTTAATTACGGACTAAAGCACCCCGGTGTATGCCAGACTGCACCCTGCAAGGCTCCCTATTTCTATGAGGAGGATAACTGGGCAGATGACATGGAACTTGCTGCAATTGAACTGCATAACCGGACAGGCGATAAAAAATATCTCGATCATGCAGTTGAATTCGGCAGGCAGGAACCTGTAACTCCATGGATGGGTGCCGATACTGCACGACATTACCAGTGGTACCCGTTTATCAATATGGGACATCCTGGTATAGCACGGAGCAAGATTTCAAAAGAGAACAAAGAGTTTGCCGGGTATATGAAAAAAGGACTTGAACTTACACTTGAAAAAGGCAGGAAAAATCCATTCCTGGTTGGAGTTCCCTTCATCTGGTGTTCAAATAACCTGGTAGCCGCTTTAATTACCCAGGCTCATCTATACAATGAAATAACCGGTGATGATACCTATCTCGAGCTTGAGGCAGCACACAGGGACTGGCTCTTCGGATGCAATCCATGGGGAACCAGCATGATAGTCGGACTTCCGGAGAATGGCGATTACCCGGAAGAGACTCACTCAGTTTATGTATTAAAGGGAGGCCAGACACCGGGAGGACTTGTTGACGGGCCAATTTATTCCTCAATCTATAAGAATCATGAAGCATACATCACTCTTACAAAACCTGATATGTATGCTCAGTTCCAGACAAAAATGGCAGCCTACCATGACGAAATAGCCGATTACACCTCAAATGAAGCTACCATGGATGGTACTGCCTGCCTGGTTTATTATCTCTCTGCAATGTCTTCAGGAACGGGTAAAATTCATGGAAATCCTTTCATCAGAATGTCGCATGGGGGTATTGTCAGAATGGACACAACCCAGAAGAAGGTATGGCTCACCTTTACCGCACATGAGTTTGCTGACGGTTTTGACACTGTACTCAATACACTCAGCCACCATGGAGCAAAAGCATCATTCTTTCTGACAGGTGATTTTACCAGGATTGACGGGTATGACAAGCTGATCAGCAGGCTGAAAGCAGATGGCCATTATATAGGAGCTCATTCAGACAGGCATCTGCTCTACTGTGACTGGACAAAAAGAGATTCACTTCTGGTAACAAAGGAAAAGTTCATGACAGATCTTAAGAATAATTACAAAGCTCTTGAGAAGCATGGAATTACAAAAGAAATGGCCCCCGTCTACCTGCCGCCATACGAATGGTATAACGACTCAATTTCAGCATGGACCAGAGAAGCCGGATTTGTTCTTGTGAATATTTCTTCCGGAACAATAACCAACCAGGACTGGACTGTTCCTGACGGTAAACCTTATTACTCAAGTGAATATCTGATGAAGAATTTTCTTGACTATGAAAAGAAAAAGGGATTGAACGGATATATTCTGCTTATTCATCCCGGAACTGATCCGAAAAGAACGGATAAATTCTATTACAATCTTGATTCCATCCTGTCTTATCTGGAAAACAGAGGCTACAGCTTTCATACTTTTTTAAAATTGAATTAAGTAATAAGCTTTTTTTTTACTTGGTGAAACTTAGTGTCTTGGTGCCTAGTGGCAAATAAAAACAGCCACACAAAGACACCAAGGCACACCAAGAGATCTAAATAATAAGAATTACTAATGGCAGAAGCTGAGAATATTCAAAAAGTAGGAAATGTTGAATTCAGAGTGGTATTTTCGAGAAGGAGAACACTCGGAATAAGTGTACTTCCTGATGCATCAGTTATAGTCAGGGTTCCGTACCGCACATCCCGAAAGACTATATCCAGGATTGTCGGGGAAAAATCGGCATGGATAATCAGACACAGGGATAATTTCAAAAATCAATATCAGAATAAGCCGGGAAGATCGTATACAAACGGCTCATCTCAGCTCTTCAGAGGTAGTACATACATCCTGAACCTTTCGGAGTCACGAAAGAAGTTTGTAAAGTTCAACGGAAGCTCCATTGATATCGGACTTGAAAATAACGGAGATGAATCGTCTGTCAGAAAACTACTTCAAAAAGCCTTTAAGAATGAAGCCCTTAAATATCTGCCACATATGTTTTATAACATAATAGAGAAGCATAGAGAATGTGAGTTCAAGCCTACAGGACTGGTTATCAGATCGATGAGAACAAGATGGGGCAGCTGTTCAAATAAAGGAAAGATTACATTGAGCAGTGAACTGATAAGGCTGAGCGACAGATATATAGAATATGTTATTGTGCATGAATTATGCCATCTGAAACAACATAATCACGGTCCAAAATATTATGGGTTGCTTAGTGAACTATATCCTGATTGGAAGAGGGCAAGAAAAGAGATGAAGGCATATATCCTGAATGAAAGGTTTATCAGGTAATGGTATTTTTTTCAGACAATGTGTTCCTGTCCGCGAGCAGGAATCTCAACGTTCGTATATCCCTCAGAGTTGAGTGAAGAGGCATATTTTTTCTGAGTCTCATAATCCCCGTGAACCAAAAACGTTTTTTCAAGCGCGCTTTTGTCCTGGCACCCGAGGAAGTCTATCATCTCGCGATAGTCGGCATGACCACTGAATGAATCTATTTTTCTTATTTCGGCTCTGACTTCATAAACAGTACCATGAATTGAAACCTCTTTGTCACCTCTCATTATCCTGGCTCCCAATGTCGAAGGAGCACAATACCCGACTGCAAGTACCATATTCCTGGGATCAGAGATATTGTTTGCAAGATGATGCTTAACACGTCCGGCTTCCATCATGCCGGAAGCTGAAATAATTACGCATGGTTTCTTATGATCATTCAGTCTTTTTGAGTCTTCAACCCTGGTGACATAAAACAGGTTTTCAAAACCAAAAGGATCAGCATCTGATTCCATAACCTTTGCAAATTCATTGTTGAAACATTCGGGATGCATCCTGAAAACAGTTGTAGCGTTTACTGCCAGAGGGCTATCTACAAACATATCAACTTTAGGCAGACGACGCTGATTAAAGAAATTATTCATGGCATAAACAACTTCCTGGGTACGTCCGACGCTGAATGCAGGAATAATCAACTTACCTCCCCTGGTAACACACGTATCAATTACTGCCTTCAGAAGTTCTTCTTCAGCCGCCTGCATATCTTTATGCAATCTGTCGCCATAGGTCGACTCAGTGATCAGAATATCAGCCTGGGGAAAAGGCTGTGGATTTGATATTATAGGGTCAACCGGCCTTCCTATATCACCTGTATAAGCTATCCGCTTTATAATCCCGTTCTCAATAATTTGCAGATTTGCCACACCACTTCCCAGCATATGGCCGGTATTGGTGAATCTGACCTTTATGTTGTCATCAATTCTGAACTTCATATTATTCGGCACACCAATAAACAAATTCATACACTCTTTTGCATCTTCCTGTGTATAAATCGGAGTAACAAGCGGCAGTCCTTTTTTTGCCCGGCGCTTATTAAAAGTGTATGTATCATGCTCCTGTATAAATGCAGAATCAGCAAGCATTATGGCACAAAGATCGCGGGTGGCGCTCGAACAGATCACTGAACCTCTGAAACCCAGTTTGTACATGTACGGTATCAATCCGGAATGATCAATATGAGCATGGGTAAGTATTATATGGTCGATCAGTGAAGGATCAAACATGAGATCCCTGTTCATACCATCTGTTTCCAGGCCTTTTCCCTGGAACATACCACAGTCGAGGAGTATCCTTTTACCTGAGTCTGTTGTAATGAGATGTTTGCTGCCGGTAACCTCTCTTGCTGCGCCTATAAATTTGATGATCATGTTATTTCAGGTTAGAATATGGTTTAATGGAAGATAAAGATAGGCATTTATGTTGAATTATGAGGCTGAAGGCTGAAGGCAGAAGGCTGAAGGCAGAAGGCTGAAGGCGGAAGGAGCCAGGTGTAAGGCAACAGGTTACAGGCAAACCGGTCAGATCCTGACACCTACTATTGTTATATCGTCGACCTGTTCAAAAGTACCTCTCCACCTGATATATTCCTGCCCGATTATTTTCTTTTGTTCATCCATAGGTTTCGGATAAATTTCCAGCAGCAGTTTTTTCAGATTGGCAATCTTATATTTTGTGCCGTTTGAACCGCCAAACTGATCACAGAAACCATCTGAGAAAATATAGATAGTATCGCCTTTTTCAACCTTAATCTCATTATTGGTAAACTTATCTTTCTCACCGTAGTATATGCCAATCGGCATCCTGTCAGCCTTGTATTCCTTAAGTGCTCCATTCTGAAAAACAATGAGAGGATTATAGGCACCTGCATATTCGAGTTTCTTTCTGTCTTTATGAAGTATGCAGAAAGCAATATCCATACCGTCAGCAGCTTCTCCCACTTTTCCGGTCTGATGGAGCGATGCCTTAATCTTGTCTCTCAACATATTAAGTACAGTACCAGCATTAAGATTACTCTTATTTGTAATGATCTCATTAAGCGTGGAAATTCCCAGTGTACTCATGAATGCACCAGGTACACCATGTCCCGTACAATCAGAAACAGTAAAAAATATATGTTGGGCATTCTCCCCTATCCAGTAAAAATCTCCGCTTACGATATCTCTGGGCTTAAAGAAGATGAAATGATCAGAGAAGTTAATTCTATAAATATCTTCTATTGGCAGCATTGCCATCTGAATTCTGCTTGCATATTCGATACTTGAAGTAATCTCCTCCTTCTGAGCCTGTATCTCTTTTGTTCTCTCCCTGACTTTTTCCTCAAGAATTCTCTTTTCCTTCCTGAGTTGGATCTCCCTGAATCTTGCAATAAGTATGATCAGAGTAAGAATAAAAATAAGGATAATAATATAGAAAAAGGAAGTCTGTGTAAAAGGAGCTTTAATAGTGAAATTCAAGGTTTTAGGTTCACTGACATTGCCCCATATATCTTTCGCACGAACTTTCAGCGTATGGTCTCCGGGAGGAGGCATAAGTGTAATAGTCGATTCATTGGACCACTTTGACCAGCTGGTCATTACATTCTCAAGTATATACTGATACTGTGTTGAATTCTCTTTATGGAAGCCGGGAGCCGCAAGTTCAAAATATACTATATTGTCACCACGTTTGAAAACAATATCAGATAGTCCAAAATAAATACCATCCTGATTGGTAATACTTCTTACATACATATCCAGGTCAGGAATGATTGAAAAATCCTTATCACGGGAAAATCTGTACAACTGATTATCTCCGGTTATTACCAAAACATATTTTTCAGTTGCCGAAATTGCAACGATATCTTCAAAAATATTAAGCAGAGAAGTCTTGTTTTCCGGAACTTTATTCGCATCAGAAAAAAAATTCCATTTATCTGAATCTTTGTACCATATTACACCCGGCTGGGAATAAATGAAAACAGAACCTGACCCTGCCTGATTATAATCATTCCCGTATTTCACAAATGAATCGCTGTTTTGATCAAAAAAATATATTCCCGATTCTGCAACCAGGAAAATGGTATCATTAAAATTCTCAACTATATTTTTTTCAGGGTAACTGTTATCAACTGAATACGCTTTATACTCAGAAGATGAAACACCGGTTTTATCAGGGAAGTTATAGACAACACTGTTACCTCCAGCCCATAAATCATTGTCGTATCCCTTAGTTATTGACCATAGAGGCTGGCTGGAACTTCTGTCCGGGTAAATTATATTCCATTTTCCTGATTGAGGAGTAATATAAAAATATCCTTCGTTATCAGCAATATAATACCTGTTGTCCTTTGTTTTATTACCTATGAAATTTATATACCGGTTCTCAACCACAACTTTTGCTGAATGATCCGTAATAACATAAAGTCCTTTGTTAGTTGATACCAGTATGCCGGAAGATGTTGAAACCAGTTGTTTGCATTTATCATCAAGACCAGCAACTTTTTTGTATATATAATTTATTGATTTAAGCCGGCTGATTCTTTTACTGACAAATTGATTTTCCACAGGTTTGCTGACTGCAGGCGGAACCTTTCCTGTCTGTCCGGCAGTTTTTGCTTCTGTTTTAACAGCTGACTCAGTTGTCTCTTTCTTTCCGAATATTCGTGAGAAGAGGCCTTTTCTTGTTTTGGGGGATTCCTGTTTCTGTTGGCCAGGAGTACCAACGGAACCCTGGCTGGTAAGAACTGATGGTATGTCATCTCTTTTGACACGCACCATCACATCAGAGTAGTTTTTCACTTCAGTCAGATAGTAAACACCTTCGCTTGTGGCTACATATAATTCGTTATCATATACTGTAGCATTTATAAGATTTCCTTTTAATCCGGGATAAATACTAAAATTACCTATCGGAATGCGTAGGTCAGCCCTTGTCAATCCAAACTGGTGAGAGATCCATAATCCGCCTTTATTATCCGACTCCATCGCAAATACTTCATCATCAGGAAGGCCATTCTCATAATTAACTGTAGCAATAACCTTTTTGCTCTTCCTGTCAACAACGAGGGCCCCGCCATTAAGGGTTGAAAATGAATACATGCTGTCAGATATCGAGATACCATCAGACAGGACATTCTGCCTGATGTATCCTTCATCACTGACCTTGTAATCGTAAAACTTCATACCATCGAATAATGAGAGTGAACCGCTGCCAAAACCAAGAAGCACATGTTTGTTGTCGTATGGCAGAGAAAATAATACCTCTTCATCTTCAAGCAAATAACCAGTTACAATGGGGAAGAGTGTATCAGCCTCTATCCTGAAGAGCCCTTTCGACATTACATTAATAAAAACGTTTCGTGGCGAAACAATCATTCCGGTAAAAGAGAGTCCATCAATAGAATTAAACCTCTTCTCGAGTTTTCCTGTCAGCAGATTATGTCTGCTTATTATGTTATCACAGTAGAAAAAAACTGTGGAATCTGTAAAGAAGATGTTTGTTACGAGACCAGTTTCCACTGAATCACCTGAAAGTGAAATATACCTGTAGAAACCTTTTTCATCTTTGTCAAGGAAACCGTAATTACTGTCGCAACCGACATATACTCTTCCGGTTTTGCTGCTGCATTTGATTGAATATGGAACTGAAGGCATTCTTATAAAATTCCATTTCCTTCCGTCAAATGTCATAATACCCCTCCTGTTGGCAAACATCATGACACTATTTTCATCCTGACATATTGCCCAGTTTTGGTCTTCAATCTCCCTGCTCTCTTTAAAATGAGAAAGTAATAAAGCTCCTTCCTGGGCCCGAAGTGAGAAAATCAGGATAAAAGAAAGCAATAGCTGTGATACGACTTTTTTCATATCTCTGTTTATTATTATTTGCAATCATCTTTGTATGGTAAATTTACGAATAAAACAGAGACAATAATCTTATTTTACTATCAGACTCAGGATCATAACTCCGATCAAACCTGACAGTCCAATTGAAGTTTCCATTATGGTCCAGGTCTTGAGTGTCTCTTTTACACTCAGACTGAAATATTCCTTGAAGAGCCAGAAACCTGTATCGTTAACATGGCTGCACATAAGACTTCCGGAACCTACTGCAAGTACCATCAGTTCAGGGCTTACATTTGTTCCGGTAACGAGTGGTAATACTATACCGGCAGCAGTGAGACCTGATACGGTTGCTGAGCCTATGCAAATCCGAAGTATAGTAGCTATAAGCCATCCAAGGATAAGAGGTGAAAGCATCGAATGGCTCATCAGCCCGCCGATATAATTACTAACTCCTCCATCGACAAGAATCTGTTTCAAAGATCCGGCTCCGGCTATCATAAGCATGATCATTGCAACAGTCGAAATAGAATGTGACAGGGATTTCATTATATCTGTCATCTTCTTACCCCTGGCAACACCCAGAAAATAAATAGCAGAAAGCACTGATAAAAGCATTGCCACAACAGGATTCCCGACAAAACCAAGTATCCTCCTGATGATGTTCTCTTCCGGAAAAATGAAACCTGCAACAGTTGATAATGTTATAAGTATAACAGGCAGAAGAGCCGAAAAAAAGCTGGTCCAAAAACCAGGCATCTCCTCTTCAGTAAGAATTTTATAATTAACAAACTCAGCCAGGGGCTTTGCATTAACCCTGCTGAGAAATCGTGCCAGTAAAGGTCCTGAAACAAGGATCGCAGGGATTGCAATGGTTAAGCCATAAAGCAGAGTCAGACCCAGATCAGCATTGAACATGGCAGTTAATGCAGTAGGGGCAGGATGAGGAGGCAGATAACCGTGAGTTACCGACAGTGACGCGATCATCGGAAGCCCAACATATATCAGAGGAAGTCCTGTAGATGCTGCTATTGTAAATACCAGTGGTATCATTATAAAAAACCCGACTTCATAAAAGAGAGCTATGCCAACAATGAATCCTGCCAGCATCAGTGATGTCTGAATATACTTGCTATTCAGATTACCTGTAAACCTTGTTGTGATCCTTTGTGCTGCACCGCTCTCCGAAACCAGCTTGCCAAGCATTGCTCCAAATCCCAGAACCGGTACAATGATACCCATGGTGCTTCCTATTCCCTTCTGGATCGAGGCCACTGCCTCTTCGATTGTCATTCCGACTGTAAGAGCCACTGACAGGGCAACAATAATAAATGCCACAAAGGTATTAAGCTTAAATACAAGTATTAGCAAAAGAAGAAGGGCTATTCCGCAGATGACGATGAGTAGAGGCATAGGGTTGATATTTGTGCTGGCTGCTGGTTGCTGGTCGCTTATCCTTATCTGTTTATTGTCAGGTTACATATTAAACCCTGCTCAGAGTCCGAACCTCAACCCTCCCCTGAGCTCTATGATCGTCTGGTACTCATTTGAGAATATCAGCTCATTGACACTAAGGGAAAAGTTGAAATTCAATTTACTTAGCTTATAGATATAGTTAACCCCAAGTGGTATTTGTACAAACTCTTTTCCATATTCATAACCGAAAAGAGCGCCGGTAAACGGAGTAAGCCTGTTATCAGAATAGCTTGAATTCAGATGTATCCTGGGACCGGCAGAGAGATAAAAAGGTTTCTGCGAATCAGTACCCATGTTGACTTCCATATCCAGCAGCGGCGTAATGAAATAATCCATTGAAGCTGTAAACATCAGTCCTGTTGAGGATACCCATTTCCCCCCTCCTATACTGATGCCTAGTGGCTTAGCTTTTCTTGGATTCTGGTTTCCCATCAGATCCACCACCCCATTTTTATATTCAATCTTCTCAATTCTTCGAGCCTTAAGAGTTATTACAGGTCCATCGGAGTAATCGGACATTTTATATTTCACTACCTTGCCGGTATTCTCCAGGATCCTGACATCCAGCTGCCTGTTGTCTTTTGTTTCAATTTTATCCTGAGCCGCAGCGTAATTAAACAGATAAGCCATCACTAATAGAGTCAGAGTCTTCTTCATATTCAGATTGTATTTTCTTCTTTCACATTTATTGATCCGGATAACCTGAAAACATCAATCGCTTTCCGGAATGATTCTTCTGGTACAAATATATAATCTGTATTAAATGTAGAGATAACAATTACAGTAATTTTGTGATCTTTAAGAGGTCCTGTTATTTCATTTATTATTCCAACCAGCGAAAAATCGAGGATCCCTTTCACTCTGAAAGCTTTCCATCCCTCACTTGATTTAATACCAGGGAGCTTTGTGGTGCAATTAGTTATAACCGATATTTCCTCCCCGGTTTTTGTTATGGAAAAAAATTCTGATTCAAATATTTCAGGAGGGATCTTCCCGTAATCACTCACCTGTGATATTGTAAAACTACCAGCCAGAGGTATTAAAGTTATCATCTGCTTATTGATTTATTATTTAACCACGGTTACACTGCTTTGTGCCTTATGCTTTGACAAAAATATGTCATTCAATTAATTATCCTGTGATCTTTATCAGTTTTCAAAAATATTTATTAAACTTACTGTACTAAACAAGAATTTTATCAGAGTGAACTCCAAAGAAAGAATGATGTGTGCCATTAACGGGGAGAAGCCTGACAGGCTTCCGGTCACTGTTCATCAGTGGCAGGGTTATCACCTCGATACCTACATGAACGGGATAACACCTCTTGAGGCCTTCAAGCATGTCGGCATGGATGCTGCGATACAGTATTTTGCGGATATGGGACAATTCTGGCTTGTTGATGCTGATTTTGCCAAATTTTCTACTGCTGAATGGAAGGATGAGGCTGTAATCTTAAACAATCATCCTGATAACAGGGTATATCATCACACAATAAAAACACCTGAAGGAAATCTGACTTACAAAAGTGCCGGAAACCGAAAAACAACCTGGATAACAGAGTACCTTATCAAAAAGGATGAAGATATTGACCTCATCAGGAAATATATGCCTGTACCTATGCTCGATCAGAAACCTCTTGAAAAGGTATATGATGAAGTATCCGACAGCGGGATAGTAAGAGGATTTGTCTGGGGCGACCAGGCAGGCTGCTGGCAGCATGCCGCCTGCCTGATGGACATCAATGAACTGATAATAAAGACCATGACAAATCCATACCGGGTCCATGAACTGATGGAAATATTGCTGGAAAAGAAACTGCAGTTCATAGAATCGATGAAAGGTGCGAAATTTGACCTTATTGAGACCGGAGGCGGTTCAGCATCATCAACGCTTGTTTCACCTGATCTGCATAAGGAATTTTGTCTGCCCTATGATAAAAGGATGCATGATGCCCTTCATAACCTTGGCTTTAAGATCACCTATCATACCTGCGGCGGAACCTATGGTATCGAAGAGCACATTATAGCTAATGGTGCTGACTGTTCGGAAACACTGGCCCCGGTGAGCATAGGGGGAAACCAGGAACCATGGGAAATGAAAGAAAAAGTAGGCAACCGCATCTCCCTTATCGGAGGTATTGATCAGTTCAATGTATTAACTGACGGTACTCCTGATAAGATCAGAAACATGGTACGTACACTGTTTGAAAAAGTTGGTTATGACGGCGGCTATATCTGTGCATGCTCCGATCATTTCTTTGAAACTCCGGTGCAGAACATAAAGATAATGGCTGAAGCAGCCAGAGAGTGTAAATACTGATCCTAAATCACTTCATCAGGCCACTCTGCAATCTTTCCTGTGGCCTTAAAAGAAGGTCTCTGAGCATCCACACTGCGAAGATAATTACCAAGTTTTGAAACCAGCTCTTTTACCCGTTTCTCTTCTTTTCCTGCAAGATTATTAAGTTCCCCGATATCCTCAGTGATATTGTATAGTTCAAAATGGCTGTCTTCATAAAAGTATATAAGCTTCCAGTCACCGCTTCGTATTGTACTTGTAGCTCCTATACCAGGACCGGTCGGTCCCCAGTTATTGGGAAAATGCCAGAAAAGATCGCGGTTGGAAGCGGTTGTCCCGGATTGAGTAAGCATAGGAATAAAACTCTTACCATCAACTGTTTGGACCTTAGAAAATTCTTTTACTCCGGCCATTTCGAGAATTGTCGGATAAAAATCCTCAATAATAAGATAATCACTGCACTTTGTTCCAGGCTTAACTATTCCCGGCCATTTTACAATCATCGGTTCCCTTATTCCTCCCTCATAAGCCGATCCTTTTCCGCTGTTCAATGGTTTGTTATGGGTGTGCATCTCTCCTTCCCTGGGCCGAAGACTGAAACCTCCGTTATCCGACATGAATAGTATAATTGTATTTTCACTAAGATTATTTCTTTTAAGATAATCCATCAGGTCGCCGAGGCTCTTATCCATTCCTTCAATCATTGACGAGTACCTTGCTTCATAATCCCCGAGGCCGGCATCGATGTATTTCTGGTAGAAGCGTTCATCGGCATATAAGGGAATGTGCACGGTATAATGGGCCATATAAAGGTAGAATGGCTTTCCGGTTAATCTTGAAATATCAAGAGCAGCTATGGCTTCCCTTGTCAAAGCTTCAGTTAGAAAAATTGAATCACCATGATATTTTTCAAGCCCCGGAACACCCCATGGAAGGGTATGAGTCCCCATCTCCGCATTCCCGAAATTCTCCGTCCCGAGAAAACTTCCCGGGCCCCCGGCAGCATGACCGGCAATATTCACATCAAATCCGCAGTTAACCGGATTGGCTGTTGGTGTGGTTATTGCCCCAAAATGTGCTTTACCGCAATGGATCGTATAATAACCGTTATCCTTCAATACCTGAGGAAGCATAGTGGCGTATACCGATCGGGGAACTGTATCTGTTGGCTGGACGCCGTTTACATTCCACTCCGGATAGGAAAGAATATCGCTCTTACCGTCAACAGATGCATTTCTATGCAAAGTCCAGTTTGTAACACGGTGACGGGCTGCATTCATACCTGTCATCAGGCTCACACGTGTGGGAGAACTGACACTTGATGCATATGCCTGGGTAAACATCATTCCCTCACTTGCAAGCCGCTCCATCGAAGGAGTATGGTATCGCTCATTGAACGGGGTCTTCTCTTTCCAGAACGGAACTGAAGTATCCTGCCATCCCATATCATCAACCATAAAAAGAATGATATTTGGTCCGGATTCATTTTTTATTTCAGATTTACATCCTGAAATAAATGGCAGCAATAACCCTGTTAATGCAGTTAAGTGTGCCAGATTTTGTATAGTTCTGAAGTTTTTCATTATTTTATGAGACTATTTCTGATCATCAACAATAATAGCAACTATATCCATTACATTTGTCATTGTTGGCCCTGTTATCAAGTGCCCTGATGTTTTCCTGAAGAAGTTGTAGGAATCAAAATTCACCAGGAACTTCTCTGGTTTGATGCCCCTGGAAATTGCAAAAGGTATAGTTTCCGAATCTACAATTGCTCCGGCGGCTTTCGTGGGACCATCATTACCGTCAGTTCCTGCACAGAGTATTGTAATTCCGGGTTTATCCTGAAGCTGTATTGCACACAGCAAAGCCAGATGCTGATTTCTGCCGCCGGAACCTTTGCCTGTCATCTTAAGTGTGGTTTCTCCTCCGAAGAGAATGCAAACTGGTTTTACCTCATTTTTGTCTGATCTGAAATTCAAAGCTGATTCGATAAGGTATTCAGAAACAGAATTGACATCCCCCTGGAGCTCATCCTCAATTATGATGGCATTGATATTATGTTCCTGAGCTTTCTCTCTTGCGCTTTCGAGAGCAATTCTGTTTGTGCCGATAATCAGATTTGTTGTCTTCTCAAATACTGCATCACCGGGTTTAGGTGTCTCGGGTTTTTTACATGTGGCACCGGCATAAAGGAAATCAAGAACTCTTGAAGGCAGGGATTGCTTAAGTTTGAATTTTTCCAGGACTTCAATAGCATCTGTAAATGTTGTAGGATCAGGAGCTGTAGGTCCCGATGCAATCACATCAAGCCGGTCACCGATAACATCGGAAAGTATCAGACTGACAAGAGTAGCAGGAAAAACTGTACCGGCAAGCCGGCCTCCTTTAACATCCGACAGATGCTTGCGGACTGCATTCATTTCACTTATGCTTGCTCCGCAGTTTACAAGCAGCTTATTCACAAGGGTAAGATCATCAGGAGTCAGTTCTTCCGGACAATCACAGAGAAGTGATGAGCCTCCTCCCGATAACAAACATATAACCAGATCATTAGCCTCAGCCTTACGGGCGATTTCAAGAACTGATTTTGTCGCTTCAAAACCATTCGTATCGGGAAAAGGATGTCCTGCTTCCGAAACCCTTATTGACTTCAATTCAGTGCCATGACCATACTTTACAATAATATGACCTTTGGTGATACTGTTACCCAGGATCTTCTCAACCTCTGATGCCATAATTGCACTTGCTTTTCCCGCTCCTATTACATAGATATTTTCTGTAGTCTCAAGGGAAATTTTAAGATGCCCTATATGCAGTAAATCGCCTTTCAGCGACATATTCTCCGATATAAGCTTATCCGGAAGGACGCTCTCCACTCCGGCAAGGAATATCTGTTCAGCAATCTCACGTCTGCTCATCTGTAAAACAATTAATTTTTGGTCATTGTGTAAATCTTTTCAGCATGAAATAATTCAGGTGAAAAATAGATATGCCACGAATATAGCCGCAATTACTCCGGCCAGATCGGCAATAAGTCCACATCCGACAGCATGCCGTGTATTTTTTATGCCAACGGAACCAAAGTAAACGGCAATAATGTAAAATGTAGTGTCGGTGGCTCCCTGCAGAGTACATGCCAGCCTGCCAATGAAAGAGTCTGCACCGTGGGTTGTCATGGCATCAATCATTAATCCACGCGCCCCGCTGCCTGAAAGTGGCTTCATAAAAGCAACCGGAAGTGCACCTGTGAATTCAGTATCAACTCCTGTCCATGCAAAGAATTTCGCTATTCCGGAAATTATAAAATCCATTGCCCCTGAAGCTCTGAAAATTCCTATTGCCACCAGGATTGCCACAAGGAACGGAATTATTTTGATCGCAATATTAAAGCCATCCTTTGCTCCTTCAATAAAAGCATCATAGACATTTATTTTCTTTACCATTGCCAATACTATGAAAGTCACAATAATGGAGAGCAGGATAAAATTAGCTGCAAAGGTTGATATTGAGGATATATGCTCTTTCGGAAGATGGCTGAAATAAATAATAATTCCTGCTATTATAGCTGTCAATCCGACCAGGTATGAAAGGATAATCTTATCAAAAAGATTGATCTTCTGAATCAGGGCAACACTTATAACTCCTGCAAGAGAAGCCACATAAGTGGAGATAAGTATAGGTATGAAGATATCTGCAGGATTAACTGCTCCCAGCTGTGTACGATAGACAATTATGCTTACCGGTATTATTGTCAGACCTGAGGCATTCAGCACAAGGAACATAATCTGGGCATCGGAAGCACTCTCCTTATCGGGATTATCATCGTGCATCTCCTTCATAGCTTTTAATCCGACCGGTGTTGCAGCATTGTCGAGTCCAAGCATGTTCGCGGAAAGATTGAGCATAATTGATCCGTATGCCGGATGTCCTTTGGGCAGACCGGGGAAGAGCTTCTGAAAAAGAGGTCCGATAAGCCTTCCAAGCAATGCAACCACTCCTCCTTTTTCCCCTACCTTCAGCAATCCCATCCAGAGTGTAAGTGCTCCTGTCAATCCAAGTGAAATCTCGAAACCTGTCTTTGCATTTGCAAATATCGCATTAATGAGATCATTGAATATCTGCGTGTTCCCGAAAAAGATGAGCTTCAAAAGAGCTACCAGAAAGCCAATAAGGAAGAATGCGATCCAGATGTAGTTCAGTGCCATTCATTAAGTTTGAGTTGCTAAGATAAGAAAAAAGGCGTAGGGCGAATGGCGTTAAAAAAATACCATATGCCTTACGCCCTACGCCATACGCCTCTGTTATTTGTTAAATAACATTAAATGAACGGTCTGTGAGGATATTTGTATTCTGTTTTGGATATATTTGTGATAATAAGAATCACAATCAGGTCAAACTTTTAAAAAATATGATATGAAAAAACCGGCGTTAACTTCATTAGCAATATTTGCGATAAGCCTTAGCATTATAGCCCAGGATATTACATTACCGGCACCTGACAGAAAAGGAGGCAAACCTCTTATGCAGGCTCTTAATGAAAGGCAGACAACACGTACATTTACAGAAGAAAGCCTGACACCACAGCAGCTGTCAGATTTGCTCTGGGCAGCATGGGGAATAAACCGGGCTGATCAGAAAAAAAGAACAGCTCCTTCTGCAATGAATTACCAGGAAATGGATGTTTATGTAGCTCTTCCGGGAGGACTCTATCTCTATGTTGCTGAAACCAATACCCTGAAGATGATCAATAATAAAGACCTGAGGAAAACAACAGGTACTCAGAGTTATGTCAACAATGCAGCACTTAACCTGGTATATGTAGCCGATATGGGACGGGCCGGTAAAAAAGAGGGTGTTAAGATTGATGATTCAGACCTTCTGATGTCATACTCCGATGCTGCATTCATGGCACAGAATGTTTATCTCTACTGCGCATCAGCCAATCTGGGATGCGTTGTAAGAGGATCAATACCCAAAGAGAAACTGGCAGCTGAAATGGGATTAAGATCAAATCAGATCATTATTCTGGCTCAGACTGTAGGAGTGGCTAAAAAATAGGCGACTGGGCGACACTGCGACAGATCGAGGGGGTGAGGGGCATAGCCGGCGTTTTGGTCATTAAAGTTTCCCCTCCTTTTGAAGGAGGGGTGGCCGCAGCACATTGATAGTTAAGTTATTGCAAAGGTTGGTTGCGGCCGGGGTGGTTGATTGATTTATCAGATTCCTTCCTGTTTTTTATCGAAAACTTTTCTGATCTCACTTGTTTTTTATATTCAGGATCCTGGAAAACAAATCTGTTTTCGAACCTTAATACAGTGAATCCTAAGCTCGCCAGGTAGTTATCCCTTATTTCATCTTTCTGTATTTTGTGATATTCACCATGGGGATCTCCATCAAGTTCAATAATAAGTCTTTCTGAAGGACAGCAGAAGTCAATAATGTAACTACCAATACTGTATTGACTTCTGAATTTTCTTCCTTCAAGTTTTTTTGATTTTAACACCTCCCAGAATGCTGCTTCAGCCGAAGTGGACCTGTTCCTTAGAGATGATCTGAAAGATTTAAGGTCCTTTATTTTAAAGAGGTTTTTGTTATTCACAGACATAAAGTTAAAAAGAAAAGACTAATCAACCACCCCGGCCGGGAATTAAATTTTGTAAATTTCAGATAATCAAGCATCCCGGCCACCCCTCCTTCAAAAGGAGGGGAAACTTATTCTGTTCTTTCCTGCAACAAAACTATTCTTAAGTTGACGACTATGGGGTGCAATGGCGATTTGGCGACCGGGAGTGAAAAATTTCAGATACCCGGCGCTCTGTACAGTTCAACATTTGATATAACCGGACAGGCTTTCGACTTTGATATTGATACTCTGATCTTTGATGCTTCTACAACAGGAAACCTGCGTATCACTTTGTAACCGATTGTAGTACCATCGACCACCTTTTGCCATTCTTTTCCTACCATTGCCTCTACCTTATACCCCCGGACCCTCTGTCCCAGACTGATATACTCCTGAATAAGTATTCTGTTAACTTCAGTCGGAGCTCCAAGATCGATTACAAAATCAGCTTTTGTTTGCGAATCCTCTGTTGCCCAGTAAGTATCAGGATTACCGTCGGTGATATTTGAAGCATGAAATCCCTTTCCCCTGCAAACGGATGAAATAACCTTTTTACCTTTCACCAGATCAGTTTCAAACTCTTTTTCTCTAAGTTGCCTGAAAGCAAGAAGAGATTCAACATCCTTTTCGTGCAGAAGTCCCCTGCGGTCAGGAGGTACATTCAGAAGCAGGTTGCTGTTGCGTCCGACCGAAGAATAATATAGCTCAAGAAGGTTCCCCGGAGATCTTACCAGAGAGTCCTGAGTTTTATGATAGAACCAGCCCGGGCGGATTGATACATCAACTTCGGCCGGTACCCAGTATGTACCATCTTCATGACCTTCTCCGAGAATTTTCGCGAAGTCACCTCCAGGATACATCTCATCTTTTTTTAGAAGGCACCAGTTAGTCAGACTTCCCATACCGCTCTCGTTTCCCACCCATCGGATATCAGGACCTGCATCGCTGAACATGACTGCAGAAGGCTGTAACTCCCTTACAATCTTGTGGGTATTTGGCCAGTCATAATATGTTTTGTTATCAATCTTCCTTGTCTCCCTGGCTCCCCCATAGTAACCATCACCACCGTTGGCCCCATCAAACCACACTTCAAAAACATCACCGTATTCTGTTAAAAGCTCATTTAACTGGTTGCGGTAATAGGTCAGGTATTCGGGTGTTCCGTAGAAAGAACTGTTCCTGTCCCAGGGCGAAAGGTAAACGCCCAGCTTCAGACCATATTCATCGCATGCAATACAAATCTCCCTCAGAACATCTCCCTTCCCATTTTTCCATATGGAGTTTTTGACCGAATGTTCGGTGTAATTTGACGGCCACAGGCAAAAACCATCATGATGCTTTGCAGTAATTATGATTCCTTTCATGCCGGCATCTCTGGCTACTTTTGCCCACTGTCTGCAATCCATTTCCGAAGGATTAAAAACTGATTCTTTCTCATCACCATAACCCCATTCCTTATCTGTGAAAGTATTAACAGTAAAATGAACGAACATATAATACTCCAGCTGATGCCAGGCCAGTTGGCTTTCTGAAGGGAGAGGCCAGATTGGTTCAGGTGGTTTTACTTCCTTACAACCAAAAAGAAAAAGGAATAATAGCGGGGAAATTAAAACTACAGAATTTTTCATCTTGTTTACTATAAATGACTATCGATAATCACAATTATTCTATCCCAGGTCGCTTGAAAATCAATTTATTTACCCCAACCCCAGGGGGAGTAAATTGATTTTGGCTGCGCCGAGCTCGCACAAATGTGCTCGGTTCTTCGCTCCCCTTGGGGCCGGGGTAAACGAAGAAAATCAATGAATATAAATGATTCCCGATACCTATAAAATATTATTTCGAAAGATCTTTAATTCTTATGTTTCTGAATTTGAGTTCGGAGCCATGACCAAGGAATCCGATATGACCTTTAGTATTCTTAAGACCAGGATGATCTTTATGGTCCATAGTTCCGTTATCCCTTGGTCCGGCAATATCACCATCAACAATGACAGCATCATTCAGGGTAATTTTTATTTTAGTACCTTGTACCATCACCTCCTGGCAGTTCCATTCCCCTACAGGCTTCTGATGACCTTTCTTGGCAGGTATCACTCCATATACTGATCCGTGGTATTGGTAAGGCTGAAGGTTCGCATATACAGGAGCTGTATCATCAAGTATCTGAAGCTCCATACCTGAATAGGCCCCGTCACCTGAAAGAGGGGCTCTGATTCCCAATCCGTTATTTGCTCCCGGAGTAAGCTGAAACTCAAACCGGAATATGAAATCGGCATACTCCTTTTCAGTAAAAAGATTGCCTCCCGAACCATCTCCGGGTTTGACAACGATATTTCCATCCTCAACAATATAAGATGTTTTATTCCCGATCCAGTTATCGAGATCTCTTCCATTGAACAGAGTTGCAAAGCCATCAGCTTTTTCCTCAGGTGTAAGATTAAATTCCTTATCGCTGATCTCTCTGACATATATATCCCTGAAAGCCAGATCAGTTCCATGGGCCTGAAGTTCAATAGCACCTTTCGGGAAAATAGGTATATTACGGTTCCAGTAATTCTCCAGGGTCACATTATCCACCACAAGTTCACCATTGAGCCAGACGGATACTTTTTCGCCAGTCATTATTATCCTGAATGTGTTCCAGTCTCCGACCGGATTATCAGCTACCTTAAGTGGTTTTGACGGATTTTTCTGATTGTTGTACAATCCACCGCTTCCTACCTGGGCTCCGGCATCAACTCGTGAAGTATCCCAGATCTGAACCTGAGGTGAACCTCTCAGGTATATTCCACTGTCTCCGAACCTGGTTATTTTCCAGTCGGCATACATTTCAAAGTCACCGTATTCCTTAACAGAGCAGAGATTCTCTCCATTACCGCTGAACCATATCAAACCATCCCTTACGCTCCAGTTAAGTGGCACCTTTTTATTTGCTTCAGCCTGCTTCTTTGCCATTTCTGCCGGTTTCATCTTTTCCCTGGCAACAGGATTCTCAACCAGTCCCTGCCAACCCGAAAGATCCTTCCCATTGAACATTGAAACAAAACCTTCACCGGCAGGCATTGCTGCAATAAATTTATTGATCATCTCCTTCTCATAGTCCTTCTCCGGACCTGTTAGTTTTACTGCAGCTTTTACAAGTATTTCTTTAACCATTGTTCCATAGAGGCCCGATGATGAACCGGCTGACGGCAGTGCAATACCCATTGCGGCCCTGGCAGCTTCGGCTGAGGTTGAAGGATCATCAAGATAAGTACTTACAAAAAACAGAGAGGTATATGTTTTCAGACGGCCAGTTTCAATAATGACCCTGTTCTTTCTATCGGCAGTAAGGGCGTAAGGCATGATCTTCCTGTATAACAGCAGTTTCTGATCGTCGGGTATACGTGCACTCCTGAGTTGCCTCATATAACCATCAAATGCAGGCCCCTCGAAGGTTTTGCTTCGCGAGGCACAAATCTCATATAATGACGATAATGCCGAATGATCATTCCAGTTGATCAGCGCGCTGAAGCATGCATTCCTCATATCGAAATTTCCCCCTTCAAATTCTTTTGACACGAGCTTAAGTGCTTCTGCTCCACCGGTCTTAGCAAGGACAGGAATAATCTTTATCTTAAGATCATTAGCTTCGCTTTCCTTTAATCCTGAACTAATAGAATTCAAAAGAAAATCTGACCTTTTGTCTGCTTCAGTATTCTTGCCGGCAGCTGTTGCTAAAGCTGCCTGCAGGTCAACAATCAATACAGCGTCAGAGGTTGATTTAAGGAGTTCTATAATTTGACCCTGATCATTCTTTCCAGCAAGATTTTGAAGAGCTTTTATGGCAGCGGTTTTAACTTCCGCATCCACAGAAGAAGCGTACTGAAGAATTAACGGGAAATACTGATTATCACCATTCCAGCCAATGAGTTCAATTGCACTGATTTTTGCATCAGGAGCTCCGTCTTTAAATACAGGAAGAAGGTCCGGCATAGTCTCATTGTCGAGAAGAGTCATTAAAGCTGATTTTGCAGCTTTCTGGTCTGAAGCTTCACTGAATTTTATCATGTAACCGGTAAGCAGAGGAATTGCCTTCCTGCCGCTTAATTTTGCCAGCGCAGATGCAGCTTCTGATCTGACAACCGGATCAGAATCTGACAACGAGCTGGTAACAAGAGGTATTGTTATTTCATCACCACTGATCCCAAAAAGGGAAATCAGTTCAGGTCTGGCTGCATGAATAGCTTTCGGAAAAAAGCTGATCCACCTCTTAATTACCTCATTACCGGGAATTTGCAGCGATATGTGCATAGCAGCATTCCTGTACTGCTTATTAGAATGTGATACTGCTGTCTCAAGAATTTTCATCGCATCTGTTCCGTGGAAGCCGACATAAATTTCCAGGGCCAGAGTTTTATAATGAATATTTATCTCTTCGTCACATTCTGATAAAATCAGCTTGCATATCTTGTCACTGGCTTTAGTGTTACCTTTCTTTCCAACTACCCTGGCATAATTTAGAAGAGCTTCAACAGAGCCTGTTGTTTCCCACTTATATGATGCTTTCCTGGCAGCATCCGACAAGACCGCATTTGCCAGCGGACTGCCGCTCATTGCCAGGGCATTACAGGCAGAAGATTTGATATCGGCATCACCGGTTGAAGCCCAGGCAATATATTCATTAACTGCTAATGTGGATCCCTGTGAAGCAAGATGGTTTATGACCGCTGCAGCACATGGAAGCTCCTTATTTTTAAGAGCTTCAGCGAAAATGGTTTCGGCAGACTTGCGGTCAGCTGTTGCTATTACTGCCAGCGCAGGTTCACATAACTCTTTGTTTGTAAGAAAAACCTTCATTGCCTCAGCTGACTTAGCGCCTCCGACTAACTGCAACTGCTTCATAAAGAAATCATTAACGTCTTTGTCAGTTTTACTGATTGCATAAGAGATACAAAGATTTTCCCACATTAACCGTTCCTGTTCCTTTCCATTCTGTGAGAGGTATCTCGACATCGTTTCCACAGCAAACCGCTGGGGAGTATCATTTCCGGTACCTGCAGGGATAATATTGTCACATATCTGCTTAAGTCCTGCATCCCCCAGTGATAACATATCGCCCATCAGCCTGTCAGTAAGCTGTAAGTCATTTGCCGGAAAGCGTGCCAGCATATCTGCAACTTTTGTTTCTAACGTCCTTTTATCCTGGGAATTGGAAGAAAGTGAAACAACAAGCAATGAAACAGCTATTATAATTATTCTATTGATCTTCATATTTTCAAATTTTCAAATTTTCAAATTGTTTTTTTAAATCTTCCACGGACCGCGCATTGGCTGGTTAATTAACCTGTTGGCACCTTCATCATCAATAAACTGCTGATTAACCGGATCATACTTCAGATTCCTTCCAAGCCTCAATGCGATAATACCAAGGTTAACAACCGAGCATGATCTGTGTCCGTTTGACTCGTTAAGGGCAAATTTCTTCCTTGTTTTAACCGATTCGGTAAATGTTCCGATCTGTGGTTCCGGATCAGGAAGTGAGTTAATAAGCTTTTCGAGATCAGGTATTGTTGATCTGAATCCTTTAAATACCTTTCCATGCGGACCTTCAATATACGCAGCATCCTTATCACGGTTTTCACCGTCGAGAATGATCTGGCATCCGTCAGCATATGTATAAGTTATCCTCCTCCATGATCCGACTGCATCATAATGCTGCTGAGGGGCATCGATCTCAATTGAAACCGGGCCCGTATCATCCTTTCCCAGCATATATTGTACCGGGTCGAGGTAATGCTGACCCATATCGCCAAGTCCTCCTCCGTCGTAATCCCAGTAACCACGGAATTTTGCATGAACTCTTTCGGGATTATATGGTTTATAAGGTGCCGGTCCTAACCAGAAATCGTAATCAAGCTCTGCAGGAACAGGCATCGGTTTAAGGTTATGTTCTCCGCTCCAATAAAATTTCCAGTCATAGCCGGTTATCCCGCTGACAGTTACTTTCAGTGGCCATCCCAGTACGCCGCTGTCAACAAGTTTCTTTAAAGGCTTAACAGTAGTACCCAATCCATAAAACTGATCCTTGAACCTGAACCAGGTATTCAGCCTGAACATTCTTCCATGTTTCTGAACCGCTTCAACTACTTTTATACCTTCGCCAATGGTTCTTGCCATAGGCTTCTCGCACCATATATCTTTTCCGGCCTCAGCAGCCATCTTCGACATTATACCATGCCAGTGAGGAGGTGTTGCAATGTGAACCACGTCAATATCAGTTCTTGCAAGCAGTTCCCTGAAATCGTGATAACCTGTTACGTTGCCTGCTGCCCGGGCAATAGCCTGTTCAAGATGTGTTTTATCAACATCGCAGGCAGCGAGCAGCCTGGTACCTTCATATTCAATATGTCCCCTGCCCATTCCGCCAACACCAATGATTCCTTTTGTAAGCTGATCACTCGGCGCAGTATATTGCGTGCCGCCAAGAACATGCCTTGGGATAACTGTAAGCGCAAGAGCAGCAACTGTTGATTTTCTTAAAAAATCACGTCTGCCAGAATTGTCATTTTTCATATAAATAATTTTATAACTGGAATAAATATCTCTAATTAAACCGGCGCACGGCGCACGGCGTACGACTCACGACGCACGGCGCACGACACACGATGCACGGCGTACGACTCACGACGCACGGCGCACGACTCACGGCTTCTGTCTTCGGTCTTCGGACTTCTTCCCAACCATCCTGCAATTTGCAAGTTTTATGCTTAAAATACAAATAGAAAGATGGCTAAATTAACACAAAAAAAAACCCTTCAGGAGGTTAATACTTTCTGTGCGAAGTATTTACTTTTGAAGGGGGGAAGTCAGTCCCGGAGTTATGGGGATAAAGGGAACGGGAACTCCGGAACAGAAGAAGGATATAATAAAGAACAATAAATGATCGTGAATGAATATAAAAAAACTCTTAAACTACCGTCAAAGTACCGTATTCAGCTTAATCAAAAATAACATGTATTACGGTTTATCAGCACACTTTAAGGAAAATTTGTACTAAGAGAGGTTTTTAATGTACGAGTTACCATTAATTATGTACGGATTGTAAAAAAGAAGACTGAACTAAATAAGAAAATTCTTATTTATGAATTCCTGAAACACGGGTTTATACTGATCGCTTACCGGTATATATATATTATTATCGAAAATAATCCTGTTCCGTTCCACAACTTTTATCTTCTCTTTATTCACAATAAAGGAACGGTGTACGCGCATAAATCTCTCTTTTGGAAGCTGATCTTCAATTGTTTTCAGGCTGATAAGCGTCATTACAGGTTTTTCATTGGTAAGATGAATCCTTACATATTCATGCATGCTCTCGATAAATTTTATTTCAGAGAGATTGATACGCATTATTTTATATTCTGACTTTACAAACAGGTGATCTTCGCTGGTTTTTACAATAGGACTTTTATGTTCCTTCGATTCAGATAAAACTTTCGCTTTAATCGCAGCCTTCAGAAAATCATCATAACCTATCGGCTTTAGTAAATAATCAATTGCTTCAACTTTGAATCCTTCTACGGCATATTCACTATAGGCTGTGGTGAAGATTATACCAGGTTTTTCTTTCAGAGATTTTACAAAGTCCATTCCGTTCAGATCCGGCATATTTATGTCAACAAAAACCAGGTCAATCTTTCCTGTTGTCATAAACTCCAATGCATTGAGTGCGCTGTTACAGAGAGAAACAAGCTCTAAAAATGGTGTTTTTTTAATATAGGCTCCTATTTGTTTAAGAGCCAGAGGTTCGTCATCAATAGCAAGACATTTGATCTGCATCCGTAAAATGTTTCTTTAGTCAGAATGGGATTTCAAATTTATCTTAAAATCTCATCAGATGGATACTAATACCGGAGAAATTTATAATTGGCATATAGTAGTGATGCGATAATTTTTAAATAATCCGTATAAAGTGTTGATAATAAAATCAATATAAACGTCATTTGTTTTTTTCATTTAAATTGATGTGTTAACCCCGGAGGGCATAGGCGTTAACTTAAGCAAACTGAAAAGGTTTAAAGGGAGGATCAATAAAGGCAAACGGATTTTAATATCGAATTTAAGTAAGGTCATAATATTTAGGGTATAGTTGAGTTGATGACATAATATAACTTTCCCCTCCTTTTGAAGGAGGGGTGGCCGCAGCACATTGATAGTTAATGTATTGCATAGGTTGGTTGCGGCCGGGGTGGTTGATTGGCTTGTTTTATCGAGTTTTCATGATTTTAACATCTCCCATAATGCTGCCTCAGATGAAGTGGACTTGTTCCTGAGAGATGATCTGAAAGATTTAAAGCCTTTTCTGGTGAAGAAGTTTTTGTTTTTCATAAAAATAATGATAACAAGAATCATTAAATCAACCACCCCGGCCGGGAAATGAATTTTGTAATAATCAGATAATCAATAGTCCCGGCGCCTTCCCTGTGACCTGGCTCTTCGCTAAATTTGCCCACAGGGCAAATTCTTAACGCTCAGCCCCCTTCAAAAGGAGGGGAAACATTTCTAGTCTCCTTATTTACAATACTACTCTTAAGTTTACGCGTATGCCCCTGGGGGTATTGCGGGGTAAAATCGACTATTGAGAAATCCTCGTTATCTTTTTTTATCAGTTATTTATAATAATTTCCTTCAGTATCTCCTCTATATGGTTTATAACAGGCTTTGAAGACCCCTGAAAATTATTGATGAGAATACAGAATGCCATATCTCTGCCTGTTTGCGTTGTGAAATAACCTGCATAACATCTGACCCTTGTCATTGAACCGCTTTTAGCTTTTAGGTTGGAGTCAAATACCGGATCAGTAAAGTATCCTGAAAGAGTACCGCCGCTGCCTGCATCAGGAAGAGTGGAATAAAAAATGTCGAAGTGTTTTCCTTTATTTCTCATGAAGATAAGAAGCTTTACAAGCTCTTCCGGGCTAATTCCATTGCGCGATGATAATCCGCTGCCATCCTCAATGAAAATACCTGAAGTGTCAATTTCGGAGCTTCCAAGAAAATCCCTGATAACTTTTATCCCTGCCGCTGTTGTTCCTTTATTTGCATAACGTTTCCCCAGTTCTTTTACAAAATGCTCTGCGTACAGGTTTACACTCTCTTTATTTAGGACAACTGCTATTAAGGAGAGGAAAGGTGATATGGTTTCAGTTATCCAGGTAATATTGGTGGTTGATATATCCGGTTCCAGCCTGATTGTTGAAGGTTCTCCTGAAATCTTAATGCCCTCTGCTTCAAGTTTTTCATGGAGTATCTTTGCAATTAAGAGTGGAGGATCTGCTATTGAAGCGTCAAGAACAAATTCATCAGGACTTACAGGAATGGTCCCGGAAAGCCAGCCTCTACTGCTGTACGGGGCTGCAAATACATACCAGTTATCCTTTTTACCGGATGCGGTAAGCTTGTTTGTGAATGAGTAACCATGAAGGTCAGGAGTAATTCCGGTTACATCAACCCCTGAGCTGTCCGGTGATGATTTCACTATTATCCTGCAGCTGTTGTTAAAAACAGATAATCCGAATACACCTGCGCCATAATAGGTTCCCATATCTTCCCAGAGCCACCTGGGCGGGACAGGTTCAAAATCATAATATGAATCATCAGTCACAATTCTCCCTCTTATCTTCTTAATTCCTGCATTCTTTATCGCTTCAACCCACGAATCAATGAACTCTCTGTAATGGTCATTGAAGTACTCTGATCCAAGTGAGGGATCGCCTCCGCCTGTTATGACAATGTTTCCATCCAGCCTTCCTGAGCGGCTTGGAGAACCTGTGTAACCTATATTTGTTTTAAAGGTGTATTCAGGTCCCAGCAGTTCGAGTGCGGCAGCAGATGTTACCAGCTTCATTGTTGAAGCAGGTATGAGACTGGTTTTCGGGTTATAGGAAAGAAGTACATCTCCGTTCTCTGCATCTGCCACAAAAAATGATACGGAGGCATTGGAAATTGCCGGATCAGAAAGAAATTGTTCAAACCTGCCGGATTGTGCAGATAAGCCAGGTAAAGAAAACAGGAGTATAAATGCCAGAATTATTCTATGCATGACTATGCCGGTTTATTTTGTCTGATGGTCGATAATAAGCCGCATGCGGCCTGAATGTCGACACCCCGGCTTGCTCTTATTGTTGTGAGAATACCTTTTGCGTTAAGCGCCTCCTTGAAATTGTTTGTCTCTGTAAGCCCCGGACTCTTATACTGGGAGCCGGGTATGGCATGAAACCTTATAATGTTTATTCTGCATTTTATACCGTTCAGGATCCTTGCAAGCTCCCTGATGTGGTGCGGAGTGTCATTCATTCCTTCGAAAAGGATATATTCAAAGGAGACTCTGCGCTGGCTGTTGAAATCAAATTCGCGGATAAAATTCAGTACTTCTTCCACTGTGTTTGTACGCTGGATGGGCATTAAATTCCTCCGTTCCTCATCGAAAGGGGAGTGGAGGCTGACCGCAAGATGGCACCTGCTTTTTTCGAGGAATTCCCTGATACCTGAAAGCAGTCCGACTGTACTTACAGTAATCCGGGTGGGGCTCCAGCCGTATCCCCATTCACCTGTAAGTATCTCAAGGCTTTTCATGACTTCAGTAATGTTATCGAGAGGCTCACCCATACCCATATATACCATGTTGGTGAGGGTTCTGAATTCAGGAAGGCTTCTGAACTGGTTAAGGATTTCATTTGATGATAGGTTCCCCTGGAAACCCTGTCTGCCTGTCATGCAGAATACACAACCCATTTTACATCCTGCCTGTGACGAAACACAAATTGTAGCCCGCTCATTATCAGGTATATATGCGGTTTCTATGTATTTGGTATTAAGTACTTTATAAAGATATTTTTTTGTGCCGTCAGCACTTTCTGCTGAATTTTCCGGGGGAGTCAGCCCATAATCATAATCAGCAGCCATCAGCTCCCTGGTTTTTTTGGAGAGGTTTGTCATCTCGTCAATCGACGATATCTCCTTCTTATAGAGCCAGTCGGCTATCTGCCGTGCTGCAAAACCCGGTAATCCAAGTCTTTTTGCCACAGCAATAAGCTCATTGAGTGTTTTACCGTATAGTTTTTCTTTTTGCATAAATTCAAAGGCTAAAGGCTGAAGGCTTTCGTCTGGTAACTTTTGCTTTTTTGAAATTTCAGCATACATGTCAAAATGTCCTGCCAGAAATGGGTCAATGATGATGAACATCTGGCTGCAATGTTAAAGTGTTGTTAAATTATTGAAAGTCATTTAAAAATTGTATGATCTTTGTAAAACATATCATCAGAAAAATAGTTATAAAGATATGAATCTTTTGCGAAGGCATGGTATTTGACATTCCTGACCTGACCGGAAGAATGGTTAAACTAAAAATTAATTTGAATATGAAAACAAAATATTTTATCGGCTCATTTGCTATGGCTGTTTTAGGAACAGTTATCACATTATTTGTATATACAAGATATATTGAGAAGGATCTTCCTGTTTTTACACAGGACAGTTCATCAGTGGAAGTTCAAAACGCAAGAGCAATGCTGACATCTTTTCAGATGCAGGCCGGGCAGGTTGATTTTACCTATGCGGCAGAACAGACGGTTCACGCTGTGGTACATGTCCATACCAGGAAGATGATGGGCGGGTATGCTCAGAATCCTATTATGGAGTGGTTTTATGGCGACCGGTATTCTACTAAACCGAGAGAGGTAAGTGGTTACGGTTCAGGTGTTATAATATCAGCCGACGGATATATAATTACAAATAACCATGTTATAGAAGGTGCTGACGGGGTTGAAGTGATTCTGAATGACAAAAGGACGCTTCAGGCTAAGATTGTCGGTACTGATCCAAGCACAGATATTGCACTTTTAAAGGTTACTTCAGATAATCTGCCATACATTAAGTATGGTGATTCAGAGCAGCTGAAACTGGGAGAGTGGGTTCTGGCTGTTGGAAATCCTTTTAATCTTACATCAACAGTTACTGCCGGTATAGTAAGTGCCAAGGGAAGAAGACTTGGAATACTTGAAGGCGATTACATGATTGAATCATTCATTCAGACTGATGCAGCCCTGAACATGGGTAACAGCGGAGGAGCTCTTGTAAATACCAAGGGTCTGCTGGTGGGAATAACTTCTGCAATTCTTTCTCCCAGCGGAGCTTATGCAGGAAATTCATTTGCCATCCCGATAACAATTGTGAGGAAGGTAGTCGAAGACCTTAAGGAATTTGGAGAGGTGCAGAGGGCAATTATAGGAGTCAATATCAGGGATGTCAGCTCGGATGATGCTGAAAAATATAAGCTCGACAGGGTCAGAGGCATAATGATAACAGGCATAGTTGCAAACGGATCGGCTGAGGCAGCCGGACTTAAAGCGAATGATATAATAACAGCTTTTGATGGTGTGCCGGTAAATACTACTGCAGAACTGCAGGAGCAGGTTGGAAAGCGTCGTCCTGGTGATAAGTCTACCGTAACTTACCTCCGTAATGGCAAAGAGTCAACGGTAAATGTTACAATGAAAAATGTTGCGGGCAATACAAATGTTGTTACTGCAGATACAGGTACTGATTTAGTATTTGGAGCCCGGCTGGCTAATCTCAGCTCCGATGACAAAAATTCATTTGATGTCAGCTATGGTGTAAAAGTTACTGAGCTGAATGAAGGTAAATTCAGGGATCTGGGCATAAGAAAAGGCTATATTATCCTTAATGTAAATGGTAAAAAGGTGAATTCACCTGCTGATGTCCGTCAATTTACAAATAACGAATCAACCCTTAAATCCATCGGAGGGGTGCAGACCGATGGAACTATATTCAGTTATCAGTTTGGAAACTAGGATGTTTTCTCAAATAATTGATTGTTAATCAGGGGATTGATTAATTTCATCCCACTGAATACAACAATCATTGAATATTTTTGTTATTACATAATAAAGCCGTATCTTTGCGGCAAATTTTTCCCAACTATAATGAGACAGTTAAAAATTACCAAATCCATAACCAACAGAGAGAGTGCTTCACTCGACAAATATTTGCAGGAAATTGGTAAGGAGGAGTTAATATCAGTAGAAGAGGAAGTTGAACTGGCTCAACGTATTAAAAAAGGCGACAGGGCAGCTCTTGAAAAACTGACCAAAGCTAATCTGCGATTTGTGGTATCTGTTGCCAAACAGTATCAGAACCAGGGACTTAGTCTGCCGGACCTTATTAATGAAGGAAACCTCGGACTGATAAAGGCGGCAGAAAAATTTGATGAAACCCGAGGATTCAAGTTCATTTCATATGCTGTCTGGTGGATAAGGCAGTCTATCCTGCAGGCTCTTGCCGAACAGTCACGTATTGTCAGGTTACCACTCAACCAGGTAGGATCACTAAATAAGATAAACAAGGCTTTTTCCAAATTCGAGCAGGAGAATGAACGTACTCCTTCTCCGGAAGAACTTGCTGAAGTACTTGAACTGCCAAAGGAAAAAGTAACTGATACACTAAAAGTTTCCGGAAGGCACGTCTCTGTTGATGCTCCATTTATCGAGGGTGAAGACAACAGTCTGCTCGATGTTCTTACAAATTCCGATTCACCGGTGGCAGATAAACTGCTGATGGATGAATCACTCTCGAGAGAGATTTACCGTGCACTTGCAACTCTTACTGAAAGGGAGAGGGATATAATCAGGTATTTCTTTGGTATAGGATGCCAGGAGATGACTCTTGAAGAGATAGGTGAAAAGTTCGGTCTCACACGTGAGAGAGTCCGTCAGATCAAGGAAAAAGCTATCAGAAGGCTCAGACATGCCTCAAGAAGCAGACTCCTGAAAGGATATCTGGGATAGAAAACATTAATCACAATAAATCAGAGGCGCTATATCATAAGCGCCTTTTTTGTACTTCATTGAGGTTATGTAAAATAAAGCTAAGCGAAGTTTGCAACTTCGCTTCAAATAATCTGTAGTCTGAGACTACATTGTACTTACGGCGAAGTCACAGACTTCACCGAGCACAGGAAGTCACAGGCTTCGCCAGGCACTGGTTATGAATTATTGTATTAAAATGTACATAATAGCTAAGCGAAGTTTGCAACTTCGCTTTTATAAAATGTAGTCTCAGACTACGATATACCTACGACGAAGTCACAGACTTCGCCAGGCACTGCGTACGGCAAAACAAAATTTTTCTGTAGGTTTGTATCTCATTTCATTATTTATGGATTTTAAACTGATCTCTGACTTTCAACCTACCGGCGATCAGCCTGAAGCAATACGGCAACTGGTTGAGGGACTTGATAACGGAGTACCTTTTCAGACTTTGCTGGGTGTTACAGGATCCGGTAAAACATTCACTATCGCAAATGTCATTGAGAAAGTAAACCGGCCGGTTCTTGTACTGAGCCATAACAAGACTCTTGCCGCCCAGCTTTACAGTGAATTCAAACAGTTTTTTCCTGAAAACAGGGTGGAATATTTTGTATCATATTACGATTATTATCAGCCCGAAGCTTATCTGCCGGTCACCGATACATATATTGAAAAAGACCTGTCTATTAATGAGGAGATCGAAAAACTGAGACTGAGCGCCACTTCATCCCTGCTTTCAGGCAGACATGATGTGATCGTTGTTTCTTCAGTCTCATGCATATATGGCATTGGCAATCCGGATGACTTTCATTCAAATACCGTGCATGTAAGAAAAGGACAGAATATAGCAAGAAACCTGCTCCTGCGAAAGCTTGTCGACAGCCTCTATTCGAGAAATGAGATGGAATTCAAACACGGCACCTTCAGGGTAAGGGGAGACACCATTGATCTGTTTCCCGCTTATGCAGATATAGCGGTGCGTATAACATTCTTTGGTGACCAGATTGAAGAACTTAATACATTCGATCCTCTTTCCGGCCAGAGGATTGATGATCTCCCTGAATATATTATTTACCCGGCAAACATTTTTGTGACTACCCGTGAGAGAATAAACAGTGCTGTGAATGAGATACAGGATGATATGGTACAGCAGGTAGCCCATTTTAATGAAATGGGAAAGAAAGAGGAAGCTAAGAGGCTTGAACAGAGGGTTTTGTATGATCTTGAAATGATAAAGGAACTCGGCTATTGCAGCGGGATAGAAAACTATTCGAGATATTTTGACGGTCGGAGACCAGGTACAAGACCATTCTGTCTTATCGATTATTTCCCCGATAACTTTATCACTGTAATTGATGAAAGTCATGTCAGCGTTCCCCAGATACGCGCAATGTTCGGAGGCGACAGGTCAAGGAAACAAACACTTGTCGAATATGGTTTCAGGCTTCCGGCAGCGCTCGATAACAGGCCCATGAGAATTGAGGAGTTTGAATCACTGACAGGCCAGACCATTTTTGTAA
>Ga0209212_1001120_pt1 | contig 45540 bp, 52 predicted proteins | sample RifGroC2_FD_183996 | JGI IMG/M metagenome (GOLD analysis project Ga0209212, IMG submission 183996) | Groundwater microbial communities from Rifle, Colorado, USA - Groundwater C2 (SPAdes) (version 2) | ecosystem: Environmental > Aquatic > Deep subsurface > Groundwater | place: Rifle, Colorado... | reverse complement strand
TGAATGCATCTACGAAAGAGCCATCACCAAGTTTGGCAACTCAGCAAAACTCGACGCGCCAAAGAAGTTTATCGGAAGGAGGGCATATGTGATTATCGTCAAAGATTAGGAGTTATGCAACACAGCAATAAATATTGCATAATTTTTTATAGCCTTCTTCATTTGTTCTGATGAAATACCCTACGGTAGAGTAGTGAACATGAACACATTACAATTTGAGATACGAAGGAAGCTCTTCCATATCTTTGTTGGATGCATGGGAGTGTTCCTTGTGTATGCAGGAATTCTGGATCCTTTGCTTTTGTTCATGATCCTCATAGCAGGGATACTGGTTCATATTGTCCAGAAGATGCATCCTCTCCCGCTGATCACCCCGCTCCTCAGCCTCTTCGAGCGAGAAGAGCACCGCTTCTCATTTCCCGGGAAGGGAGCTATTTTTTTTGTCGCCGGATTCCTTCTAGCGCTCAAATTATTCCCTCTCAACATCGCATTAGCGGGTGTGATGATTGTCACGCTTGGTGATGCAGCATCACACATCGTCGGGATGGCTCTTGGGAGGACAAAGAATCCGCTGAACCGTCAAGGTTTCAAGCTCGTCGAAGGCACGCTTGCGGGGATATTTGCCGGTTTCCTTGGCGCAAGCTTATTTGTCAGCCCGCTCCATGCTCTCCTTGGGGCAATCGCTGGGATGATCGCAGAAGCAATGGACATAGACCTCAACAGGGAAAGGGTAGATGACAACATCATCGTCCCGCTTGTTGCCGGGACAGTGATCCTTGGCCTTCAGAACCAATGGCTACTTAAGGTATGGCATTTCCTCTTGAGTTTTTGGGTGGTATGATGGAAAGAGCAGATATATGGTTTATGGCAAAAGTCCGCCAGGCATTAGGAGAGAGGGCTCTCCCGCATGATTTTGTCTTATGTGCTCCCAGCAGGATGGATCGTGCATTTCCATCAATCGCTGCGACGGTCGCGTATGGGATTGATATACCACCTAATAATATCCCCTTTGCTGATATCTTCACCTTTTCAAGGGATTTGCCATCAAAGCTCAGTTTTTCTCTTGCGACGGCAAGCCAGGGTTTTTGTTCTGATCCCCTCAGGGCAGGAGTGATTCTCTGTGGGGATGTTGAAGAAAGCACGATTACTGATCATTGCGGTTTATGGATTCCCGATGATATGGAATCTCATATTGGTGTGTTTCCTGATTGGGTGATGAGCCCTCCGCGCCGCACCGCACAGTTGAGCGCTGTTGCGCTCTACCAACCGCCTCTTGTGCTCGACAACGCTACTCTATCCAGGGTACTGGAATCCGGAGGGTTTGAGGGCACATCCGATGAATGGATGCTGCCAAGAACTGGGATGAGACAGGGGTATATTGAGCTTGAAAAGACTCTCGATGAGATGGCTATTGCTGCTTCGGAAAATCTCTTGGACAAATATCCTCATCTGAGATCATCCATTGACCTGGTGGCAGTAGCTACGTGTTCGCGGCCTGGCTATGACCTTTCCTCTACTGATCCTTCCCGCCATCCGGTCGCTGCAAATGTCGCGAATCATCTTGGCATTCATGACGATGCATTTGACCTTCAGGCAGCCTGTTCTGGATTCCCTTATACCCTCGCTGCAGTCACTTCCCTTGTGAGCATGGGTTATTCAGGATGCGCGCTGCTCATCTGTGCTGAGAAATTTTCTTCAATCCTGGATTATCAGGACCGGTCATCAGCTCCCCTGTTTGGCGATATCGCTGCTGCATGTCTTGTCACCCCTTCAGATGAAGGTGTCCAAAGGGTGCAATTGCATGGTGATGGGTCGCCAGGGATGCAGGAGATGTTGACAACAAAGTGGGATGATACGCGCTATATCATCACCCAGGATGATGGAGTGCTCTGTCTCAGGCAAGACCCTGGCTGGAAAGTCGTGATGAATGGCAGGAGAATATACCAATGGGCACTGCAAACACCCATCCCTGCAATTGTTGAGTATGTCCAGGAAAGTGGCGGAGAGGACTTTTTCAACAGGGGGGGCATCATCATCCCACACTCTGCAAATGCAAGGATTACATCTGCCCTCCGTGAGCAGCTGCATGCTGCATGCAGTAATTTTCCCGATAGCGCTGTCATTGATATCGTTGAACAATACCGCAATGTCTCTGGAGCATCGCCCCTTGTCGGGCTCTATGAGGTGGAGCAGCAAGTGCTAAGGGCAAAGAGAAACCCTCCAAAAGAGATCATCTTCGCAGGGTTTGGTGCAGGGATGACCTGGGGCATAGTCCATTATAAGCCCTGAAAAAAATAGTCCCTGAACAGCAAGATTATCCCCTCGTTGAGCAAGATTATTCCCTTGTTGAGTGGCGAAATCTTTATATAACATCTCCTGGTATTGGTTCCTGAGGGGATATGTAATGTCAAATCAACAACCAATCTATATTCTACAGGAAGGAACGCAAAGGACGCAGGGCAAGACCGCCCAGTCAAGGAACATTTCAGCAGCATTAGCAGTCGCAGATACGGTCAGGACAACCCTTGGCCCAAAGGGGATGGATAAGATGCTCGTCGATAGCCTCGGCGATATCACCATCACGAATGATGGGGTGACGATTCTCGAGGAGATGGCAATAGAGCATCCTGCTGCAAAGATGATCGTTGAGGTTGCCCGGACCCAGGAGAACGAGGTTGGCGATGGGACAACAACAGTAGTCATCCTTGCGGGCGAACTCTTAAAACGTGCCGAATTCATGCTCGAAAAGAATATCCATCCGACGGTCATTGTCAAGGGATACCGTCTTGCAATGGACCAGTCGCTCCAGATCCTAAAAGGCATTGCAGAGCCAGTCTCTTTGAAGGAAGAGTCCAAACTGCTCAAGATCGCGATGACGGCAATGACTGGTAAAGGCGCAGAAGTTGCGAAAGAGAAGCTTGCATTATTGGTTGTGAGCGCTGTAAAGCAGGTGATGGAAGGAGAAGGCCAAGCGCCAGTCATCGATACGGGAAATATCAAGATAGAAAAGAAGATTGGCTCGAGCATTGAGGAGAGTGAGCTCATTGAGGGGATCATCCTTGATAAAGAGCGGGTTCATGCAGCAATGCCCCGGATGCTCAAAGATGCAAAAGTCCTCCTCCTGAATACTCCAATTGAGATTAGGAATCCTGAGACTGACGCGAAGATCGAGATTTCCAATCCGTCGCAAATGCAGGCATTCCTCGAGATGGAAGATGCAATGCTCAAGAAGATGGTCAACAAGATTATCAGTTCTGGCGCAAAATTTGTCGCCTGCCAAAAAGGTATTGATGACCTGGCTCAGCATTACCTGGCAAAAAATGGCATCTTAGCAGTAAGAAGGGTCAAGCAATCAGACATCACAAAGCTCTCAAAGGCAACAGGGGCAAAGGTTGTCACAAAGATCGATGACCTCACTGAGCGCGATCTTGGAGTCTCAGGTCTAGTTGAAGAACGGCGCGTTGGGAGTGAGCAGATGACATTTGTCACCGAATGCAAGAAGGCAAAGGCAGTAACTCTTCTGATTCGGGGTGGAACTGAGCATATTGTCGATGAGATCGGACGGGCAGTAGAGGATGCTGTGGGAGTTGTTGCATCTGCTATTCGGTCCGGAAAAGTTGTTGCGGGCGCTGGGTCTTGTGAGATGGAAGTGGCAAGGCTTTTGAGGAAATATGCAAATTCATTGTCGGGGCGAGAGCAGCTTGCCGCCGCCGCCTTTGCTGAAGCTTTAGAAGTCATCCCAACAACCCTAGCGGAGAATGCCGGCCTCGACCCTATTGATGTTGTCGCAGAGATCAAGTCGGCGCATGATAAAGGAAGGAAATGGGCGGGGATTGATGTGTTTACCGGGAAGATGATGGATGCATTCCAAAAAGGGGTAATAGAGCCAGTGCAGGTAAAGACACAGGCCCTCAATTCAGCAACAGAAGTTGCAATCATGATTCTGAGGATTGATGATGTGATTGCGGCAAACGCAAAGCAACAAGGACCAATGGAGTGATAAGTGATGGTAAAACAGAATCTTGAAGGACCATTCATTGCGCGGGTAACAGAGATAGAAACTGGCCGGCGGGGAAGAGATGCCTCTGCTAACTACCATACTTATCATATCCTCCTCCAAGGTGCCAAAGGTAGCCTGGTGGTAGGCCAAGAAGTCGTTGTCGAAGGGGTATCACATCCGCGAAATGCGAGACCTAATGAATATCTGGCTCTTCACTATACCCCAAGACATACTGACCATTTCAAGGGTGAGCAGGGAAGAGAGCTTTTTGATCAATTTCAGCAGGAACTGGATACGTCAGTAAATTTTTGGGTCGGTTATGATCTGGCAGTTGCAAGAGGATATGCAAGAGGGGGACATACAAGGGGACAGGGCGGGGATACATCATTCCCTTTGGTTGTTGCTGCAAGGAACGGGGAGCTGCCCTCAAATGATCTGATTTACTGTGCAGCACAGGAGTTTACCTGTGAATTCTTACCTGGAAGCTTAAGAGAGTTCTATATGGATAGAGATGCTCAGCAAGTAAATGGTATAGTTGCAAATTCCTATGATGTTTCTGGTTTTCAAACACCAATCCCGAGATTACCAGTATTTATGGCCCTCAATTGTATTGGCGGTGATACTATCCAGATCATATCTCTTGAAGGATTAGTGATGGATATAGAAGGAAAGCCTCCAATTCCAACAAGGCAGATCAAGAATGTTGCATTAGCTGTTGGACTGGTATTAGAGCAAAAGACCGGAGAAGTATTATCCCCAGTAGTGGATTGAGCATTCCTCTCATTTTTCTCTTTCTCTTCACCTTCTTTTTCATTTTCTTTTACCCTCTTTTTTCATTTTCTTTTTTTTTCACTTCCTATAAATCAAAACATTTAAAAACATGGAAGGTACAAATCTTTATCCATATCAAGAAAAGAGGTACCATCCAATGGCTAAATCTGACCAACGATCTGATGAGTATGAGATCCTTCCACATTCTGAGATCATGAAGCTCAAGCGCGAACTTGATGATTTGAAGGCTGGCCATGCCGATGAGTTTGCCGGTTTGAAGGTATCTATTGACAACTTGAAAAAATCCATCGACCTGATGAACAGCATGTTCAAGGATGCATCGGAGGATATCAAGGCAGAGCAAAGCCAGGGTGATTCCATCGCAAAGAAAGTCGATCCGATCATCGAAAAGATCGCTTCTATTGGCGACCAGAATGAGAAGATTGCAAATGCATTGCTGGCAGTAGCAGATATCGTAAATGATCTCAAAGACAAGATAGAAGACATGAACAATCGGCCAGTTGAGGTAAAAAAGGAAGAACCAATGCCTCCAAGGCAGTCACCTCCTCCGTTTAATAATCCTCCAATGCCCACAATGCCTCCTCCAATGAGCTTCAATCAGCCCTCATTTGGGATGCCTCCTCCTGTTGGAGCGCCCCCGCCACTAGGTATGCCTCCCCAAAATTTTGGCAATGATCCATTTGGGCAGCCGCCAAGCTTCCCTTCATTCCAGGGCGATAATCAAAATTCTTTCTTGGACAATCAAGGGCCAATGGGCAGCCCACCAGACCCTTTTGGAGCACCTCTTCCCCCCTTGCCACCAAAGAAAAAGAAAGGGCTCTTTGGACGATAATGGAATCCATCAGTAAGGGCCAGGTGCGCTTTGTCACAAAGCACCTGATAAATGTTGCACGAAAATATCGCGAGCGGGATAATGCGCGAGAGGCACTCGAGCATCAAATCACCAAAGTAAAAGAGGTGGCAAAGGCTCAGGATAACGAGACAATCAGAAAGGAGCTGGCCAATCTTGATCATTATATCAAGCTTGTTCTCGAGAAGGAAGGTGTTATTATCTATAAGCAGGAGGAAGATACTGGTCGGATTGGTGAGATGAAAGAGGAGATGGGTCGATTGAAAAAGGAGCTTTCCCGATCAAGGGAAGACCAGCAGATAAAATCGGTGGAAGCAGTCGAACGGATGGAGGACCTCAAGCAACACCTAGCGCGGCTCAAAGAGAAGATTGACTTTCACCTCTCAAAACAGGAAAAGCAAGAACAGAGATTGGTAAAGCTCAAGGAGGATCTGCAGGAGAAGCTTGAGCTAAAAGGGGATCTTAATGCTCTCGAGACAGATATTGATGCTATCGCAAGAAAAGCGAGGATTGGCCAAAAAATTAATGCATCGATCAAGAGGATCGAGAACCGCATAGCGGAACTTTCTAAAAAGGGATCATCAGTCCAGATGGATATCTTAAAAGATCGATTAAAACTCGTCAAGCAAAAAGTAAAAGAGATGAACCTTTAGAGGTCCTTTGCCATAACAGTGCTTCGTTTGTTCCCTTTTGCCCTGTTGCATGCTTCTTTGATGAGCACGTTCACTTTCTCATTGAGGACATCAGCAAAATCACCTGCAACAGCATTGATCCCTTCACCGCTCTGTGACACAATTTCCTTAATCTTTGATTTGACAATGACCATCTCTGTCATGGTATCACCTGTTTGTTGTTTTCGTCTATAAAGTTGCGCTCTTTATTTAAACTTTTTGTAATCATTCATGCCCAAACCAGAACAGTAACTTCCTTTTATCATCAAGCCTGCAAAAGCCAAGTCTCTCAAACTGGATGACCGACCCCTCTTCAACATGAATGATCTCATCTTCGGCAATAGCGGAAATGATCGTTGCATCTGGCATCATGATAGTGATCTCTTTCCCATCACCAGCAGGCAGCCAATGCATGGTTGCTTCTCCTCTCTCACGAAATTCCTGATAATCAAAGCTGTGGAAATGGAATTCTTTTCCTTTCTTAATAAAGTTGAGGCATTCCATCAGCCGATACGTCTTTCCTTCCCCGAGTTTATGGAAATCGTGCTTTTCGATAAGGAAATTATTATGGGTAATAAATGTCCTCTCGCCGCGCTCCGGATGGTCCGGGTGGCGATGTATCTTTGCTATATGCTCGGGCGCCCCGATAATCGTGATCTCGATTGGTTCCCTGATGCAAAAGAGCCTATCTGCGAGAGGATCAAGGAGTTTTCTGTTTGCAGCAGCAATCATGGTAAAATCGATATTTGTTGGGCTGGCAGAAAGGCCTGCTTGCTTCATGATCTCATAATATGTCTGCCGGGCAATGCCCCTCCTTTTTAGCGCCTTGAGTGTCACGAGCCTTGGATCATCCCATCCAATAAAATGGCCCTGCTCTATCCCTTCCCGAATCTCCCGCCCTTTTGTCAGGGACCCATGGATATTTATCCTTCCATACTGCCGGACGTATTGGTCTTTGAGCCCCAGGATTTTTTTGATGTAGCTTTGCAGCTCAACTCTCATGCCCCCAAATTCTGAAGAGCGTAGGATATGGGTCACTCCACATAATTCTTCTTCAATGCTGCCTGCAAGATCATAGAGTGGCCACACGCAATAGGTATCACCCTGCCGGTAATGCGTGTCCTTGATGATCCGGAAGATGGCAGGATCCCTCATCACGTGGTTATCTGCCTGCATATCAATCTTCAGGCGAAGGACACAGACGCCCGCATCATGCACCCCTGCTAGCATATCCTTCCACGCATTCATATTCTCTTCAATTGTTGTATTCCGATAAGCGCTCTCAATCCCTTCGCTTCTCTCTCTTTGCATCTCTTCGCGCTCTGTAAAATCAACATACGCATGCCCCTCAGTGATGAGCTTTTCCGCATATTCATAGAATATGGCCATGTCATCAGAGAAGTATTTGATCGCTGATGGGGAGATGCCAAGATAGTTGATGATATCATCAAGGATCGCATCGGCATATTCCTGTGTTGATTTCTCAGGATTGGTGTCTTCAAACCGCAAGATCACTTTTCCTTCATACTCTTTTGCGTAATAGGCGTTGATCAGAAAAGACAATGCATGTCCAATATGGAGATATTTTGAGGGCTCTGGAGGTATCCTTGTCACAACTTTCCCTTTTTCAGCATTTTTGAGCTCTGGCATCTCCTTTTTTTGCTTTGGTTTTTTCTCAAGCAGCTCCGGAGCTAGTCTTCGAAGCTCCCCTTCCTGCTCATAAAGGCTCATGCCATTCACCTTGATGATACAACTCTGCACAAATTTTGGCAGTGAGTGATCATCTTTTGCCTTTGGATACTCAGATAATAATTTCCCGATGACCGGTCCAGGATTCGCTTTGCCCTTGAATTTTATGGCATTCTCCAGCGCATACACATATGCTTTTTCTTCCATATGATCTTTGTTCTCGCATGGTTTAAATATATTACTGAAGATATTGCTCAAACGAGCGCAATACTTAAGAATGAATGAAAACCTCCTGCGCTTATGAAATACATAGCTGGTAGCGGTGAGTTGGAGCTTTTTTTGCCTTATCTGCCGTTCCATTCAGGATCTCTTCCGCCAGCAGTTGATGGGGACCCAGTGAGGGATGAGCTGGCAGCAATTAGGCAGTATGATCAAGATAATCTTGCTTTTCTTGTTTCACATCCTTCTTCAGATGCAATGGCCCTTGTTGGAGAGGCATTCACGTATAGGGTGCTCAGAAGGTTCTTGTTTGCTGCTGATGTGCTTGCGCGAAGAGCAAGGAGTGCCCAATATCATTTTCTCATTGATGGCGAGCGCTCAGAAGCATACCGTACAGTTCCAACACCTTCATCTCATCGGCCAGCCCCCCTGGAAGTTATGGTATTTGATGATCTTGATTTAAATGATCTTGATTTAATAGAATCTTGTGGTGAAAAGATACCTCCAAATGGAGTGCAATATCCAGTAGCACTTCATGTATTATCACCCGGCAGGGTGGACAGTTTCCGTTCTCTCCTGGGCCATCTTAGGAGCTCACTTAGCTCCGAGGAGAATAGGCAGCTCTTGCAGCGGGGAGCGCATCAGCCGGAGCATGCAATAACTATGCAGATCTATCATGCAAATATCCCTCCACTTGCTGTTGAAGGTCCACTGGTGATTCTCGGACATGCCAGCACCCCCTCACAAGTCACCTTAGCATATCAGAGAAGTGACCTTTAGAGAATGGCTTTGTAGAAAATAGGGTCATTGCCTGTATACGAGCACTATCAATGAATAATCTGGGTAGTAAGGGGGTTGTCCCTTACGGGGAATGCTGCCTTGCTAAGTATTTCTAAGTGCGAGTTTGGCAATGACTGGGGCCTCTGGTGAGTTTTTCTACAGAGCATCAGAGAAGGTACTTTTAGAGAATGGCTTTGAAGAAAATCTCACTTCCCGGACACCTGGGCAGGGTATGGTCACCGGCGAGGCTCATTGGCTGGCATCACCTGCTTAAAACCTCCCACAGACTTACATCTCATCTTCAAGAGAACCTCGGAAGATGATGCTTACCACTATTTTCTACAGGCCCTCCTATCAGGGTAAAGTCAAGTTAAGTGGCAAATGATTAGCCAGGCATGGCGCCGGTCGGCAGAGGGTTGGCTCCTCCGGAGTGATGGGTGAGGATCGCGTAGCAATCCGACGGCCGCCATGAGTGGCTGGCTAATCAAAATTGTAAAGACACTAGTATTGACTTAACCTCCTATCAGTAATGTTTTTAAAGCAACTCGGATACTTTTAAGAATGCGCGAGGGTGGCAGAGCCTGGCCAAATGCGCAGGACTTAAGCAGCGTTGCTGAAGACATCCTGTCCCTTAGTGGGTTCGTGGGTTCAAATCCCTCCCCTCGCATTTATTCTCCAGGATTTGAACATGGTTCCCATGAGCGAAGCGCAGTGGGTCCCAAAAATGGAACATTTTTGAGGACAAATCCCTCCCCTCGCATTTATTCTCCAGGATTTGAACATGGTTCCCATGAGCGAAGCGCAGTGGGTCCCAAAAATGGAACATTTTTGAGGACAAATCCCTCCCCTCGCATTTATTCTCCAGGATTTGAACATGGTTCCCATGAGCGTAGCGCAGTGGGTTCCCAAAAATGGAACATTTTTGAGGACAAATCCCCCCCCTCGCATTTATTCTCCAGGATTTGAACATGGTTCCCATGAGCGAAGCGCAGTGGGTTCCCAAAACCGTTTCTTTTCCCTGCTTGAAACGATTCTGCTACTATCTTATCCTCTCTTAAAAATCAGCACTACCCGCTGGTCATGGACCCCAGAGGAATTCACTTTGATATCTCCTGCGGTGATCTCCTGGCCTACTGAAATCTCATATCTTTTCCCATCAAGAGTAAAGACTACCTTGTTGTCGGCACCCTGGATATCAATAATGTTTATGGAACGCTCCTGGCCAAGAATATCCAGCACCATGTTATCATTTTCCTGGAATTCAATCTTCTCAGATGCGCAGTCAACATCAAAACGATTTGTGACATCATAGAATGCCTCATCAATCAGCAATACCTGCAGGCTCGAACCTGAAGTGTCCTTTTCTACCGGGAAAGAAAGCTGTACAATCCGCGTTGGGTCATCGAGGGTGATCTCGGCGGGGAAGATACCCTCCCCTTTGATGACCTTCTGTGGTGTTTCTGTAACGAGAAGGTATGGCCAGGTATACAATGCATGATCCATTTGGTAATCATTTACCATGATCTCTCCTGTGAAGTCTACCTGCAGCTTCCCTGATACCTCTTTCTGGGCGCATGCTGTCTGGACAAGCTTGAGCTTATCTGCATCAAAGACAAACCGCTCACCTGGATACTCTTTCCAAATGATAGTATCCATCCCCCGATAAAAGACGCTCACCTCATTACTTATCCCTGTGGTGAGCCAGGATAAATATCCCCTAATCAGATCTTCTTTATCATGAGAGAGGCGGTTTTCGGATATCCTGAACTGAATAACTGTCCTTGCCTCTGGAATGTAGACTGAATAGATATGGGTAATTACCATCAGGTTGGTCTGGGCAGTCTTCAATGTATCAGCTATTTCGGCATCAATATGATAATTGTACTGGACACCGCTGAGTGACTCTTGTACCTCTGTCTCAAGCCCATCAATCTCTTTTGTTTCCTTGAAGACCAACTTGGCGTTAGTAATGCCATGAGGCTGTTTCATGAATGCATGCATGTACTCCTGCAATTGTTTATATTGCAGGTCTGAGTTAGCTTTAAGGATGGTGATAATTGCTATAGGATGGGTCGCAGTTTTTGTCACTGTATTATATTCTGTAGATGCGATCATCTCCACCGGGAAGTCAAAGAGAACTCCCTGCTGGACTGATGAGATACGGTTTTCCAAGATAACATTCTTCTGGTTATAATACTCATCATAATTAATGACATAGGTAGAAAGGAGCTTGCTTGGGAACAAGTCCGCTGGAGACGCCTTGAGAATGACTGATGGCAAATTGCCACTTGCCTGCTGTTGCGGGCTTCGTGCCTCTGCGGTATTCTCCTCTGCAATGCTCTCCGAATCATCACAAAGGAGGTTATTGTTTACATCAATGCAACAGATACCCTCCTCAGACAAGATATTTGGGGGAGAGCATGGTGGCGTTTGTTCTTGAGCGGGGATTTCTATTGGAGCAGTGTCCTTTTGGGGGACAACCATATTCTTCTCTGGTCCACTTACCTGTTCCTTTGCACAACCTGCAAGGATGAGAATCAACAACATGACAGGGAGAATGTTCTTCATGATATACCACCTCTGGATTTTCTTTCTTCCTCTGGTATTTAAATATTCTCATTGAAAATAAAAAGGTTTATGAATACAAGCATGTGTCCTCCTCTTATAATCACTGGAGGACTGATATTATGGTCGAAGCATATTGTATGAAATGCAGAGTTAAAGTTCAGATGAAAAACCCAGTACCATCAAAGATGGCCAATGGGAGGGACTGTGTAAAAGGGACATGCAGCGCCTGTGGCACATCGCTCTTTAGGATCGGCAAGATGCCCCCTGCTTGATCTAAAGCAAAGCAGTCTTTTCAGTTAAGGCTAAACGATTCTTTATTTTTCTTTTTCCCTTCTCTTTTTCCCACCTCCTTAGGGGAACATGTGATCCATCAATAAGCATATTTTGCATGTTTTATCCAGCTATGATAGATCATGCATTTCCCAAACGTTTTTAAATGAACTCTTTTCTCTCTATCTCTATTGCCGCAGTAGCTCAGCCTGGTTAGAGCGCCACGCTCATAAGATCTTTGAGCGATGAGGCCTTTGGCTGATGATTATTCAAAGGCACTAGAACCTGGGTGACGTGGAGGTCCCGAGCTCAAATCTCGGCTGCGGCATTTTTTTTTATTCCTATTTGGGTAAATACCCCGGGGCTCTGCCCCGTAGTGCCGCTCATTTTATAAGTTTTTGAGGAGATACCCCGGGGCTCTGCCCCGATTGGGTCATTCATTGAAAATTTCGGGTTCAATACCCCTGCCTTTAGGCCGAAATTTTCAATTTCAAAAACCCGTCTATCAAGGCGAGGAGCGTAATACCCTGCCCTTGAGGGCAAGGTGAGCTCCGAGCGACGGGTTTTTGTTATCCTGATGGCCTTTATCCTGATAACCTGCTTTGATTGTTGAATTGGGTGTCATACCCCACCCTTTAGGGCGAGTGCCCAATTCTACACCAGAAATCCGCGTGTAGAAGCGAGGCATGTCATACCCCGACCTTCAGGTCGGGGTTAGTGTTGAGCAGCGGATTTCTGATTTTGAAGCATTTTTCTCCAATACATGCTAATGCCCAGGAGATATGAGAAATATATGATCACCTGCAGCAAGCTTGGACTTGCATCATATCCAAAAAGCCCCCTAAAGAAACCACCAATAAGCCCTTTCTCATGCAAGATCGGGAACGAACCGTTAGCGTTTGCTGGCGGATTGATGTCCCAGATCGGGCTAATGATCCCTGGGAGCACCCCTGCCTCCTCAAACTCATGGGCTGATTGGGATAATAATCCTGCTGCAAAGAGGATGAGCAAAATGCTGCTGAACATAAATACTTTCTTTATGTCCACCCTCCTTGATTCCATGAAGAACACCCATCCGATAATGATTGCCGTGATGATTCCAAGGAAACCGCCAAGGAAGCTCACCTTGTCAGCATAGGAAAGCGCACCTAGGAACAGTATCGTCTCTACTCCCTCCCTCAGGATGGAAAGGACAATCAGAGAAAATAAACCAAACTTCTGGGCTGCACTGCTTGGAAGGGATAGATGATAATGGACCTTATGCTTCAATTCTTTTGCATGCTGCTTGTTAAACATCCAGAGGATCATGGTCGTGAGAAGGACTGCTCCCAGGAGCATGGTGGTGCCCTCGAATAATTGTTCACCTACCCCCTCAAATTCTCCAGCAAGGATCGTAAAAAGAAAAGCAGTGATAGCGCTTGCAATCACCCCCACAACAATGCCCCAATAGACCGTCTTCTTGAGATGGGAAAGATTCTCCTTATTCAATACTCCAAGAACAATGCCTACAACAAGACCCGCTTCCAGCGTCTCGCGAGAGGTGATAAGGAACGACTCGATCATCGGATAGCATAACTCCCAGCTCTTTAAAAAACTCCCCTTATCCTAATAAATCCCTTATTTATCCTCAAAGAGCCAAAATCTTTTTAAACTATGGCAGTCTGAGATGGTTTATGGAATCATCAAAAGATCACGAGCAGACTACTGAAAAAAAATCAACTGTTGAGTGTGATGAAGAAAAGGGCACCGGTAAAATCGTCTCTGAGGATGATCTGGAGGAGTAGGATGGCAAAGAAAAAACAACACATGAAATTTGGGGTGTGGGCGTTTATCATTGGGCTTGCCGCAGTCCTTGTATCAAGTATCGTTTATCAGGATGGATTGACGCCATCAGCAGTCATCATCCTTGGCGTCCTTGGCATCATCGTCGGGCTGCTCAATGTCGTTGCGGAAGAAGTTCTCATGTACCTTGTGGCGACAATCGCATTCTTAGTGAGCGCGCAGGCTCTTGGAACCGTCATTGGGGCCGTAGTCGATGAAGGATTTGCGCGGGTCTTTTTACAAAGCCTGATTGTCTTTATTGCTCCTGGGGCGGCTATTGTCTCACTTCGAGCATTATTCCTCATCACCGAGGATTAATTATTTTCTTATTAGTTATTTTCTTATTCTTCATTATTTTCCTATTATCCTCTTTTATTCCTTATTTTCTGTCAGTATCATCTCTGCTGCTTCAAGAAAAGATCTGGCACTTGCCACCCTGCCAGGAAATGCCTGCTTGAGGATCTCCACTCTCACCTCTTCCTCATCCTCAGTAGATTTCCATGAAGGGATGAAGATGGCCTTGGCTTCGATATTCAATCCAAACTGGATATCACTTGCCCGATCACCAAGTGAATACACCTTATCACCTGGCTCTATTTTCAGCCCATGTTTCTCTAACAGTGCCTTGAACAGTCCCACCTGAGGCTTTAATTCTGGGTGGTTATCCCGGACATACTCCGGGTGAACCAGCCTTCCTTTCCTTGCTGCTTTTTCAATATAAGCACTCTCAACATAAGGGCAAGCTGCATAGTCATCAACCTCTGCTCCAAGGATCCTTAACTTCCCAATGATAAACTCATTGACCTCATGCATCCGCTTCTCATCAAAATCCTTGAATTCCGGGTGGTTGATTGCAACACCAGACTGGTTTGTGACAATGAAAAAATAAAGATTGGGGATGGTTTTGAGCAGTTTTATGCCCTCGACTACTCCTGGCAGGAACTGCACCTGTGTCCTCCAGTGAGGATCCTTCCCAAGATAATAATCCTGATCGACGTTTAATGTGCCGTCACGATCGCAGCAGACAATGGTATTCATGAGCAGGAAAAATGCTTTGGATTATATAAACCTTGTATACATATTAGGATAGATCAAGGTTAGAAATACTAAGATAGAACAAGATAAGATAAATTAAGATAGAACAGAGAACATACTATTGTACCGGGAAAATAAGATAGAAAAAAAGAAAAAAGTCTTATTGGGCTAATTCCTGTTCAATGACCTGCTGGAATGCAGCAAAAGGCTGGGCTCCAACAAGAGGGACACCATTGATGAAGAATGCTGGTGTTCCAGAAACACCATATGCCTGGCCATCCTGGATATCTTTCTGGACCTCAGCTGCCCTTTTGCCTGAATCGAGGCATTCACCGAATTTTTTGGTATCAAGACCTATCTCCTGCGCCCATGTCTTCTCATTAGCAACACTGAGATCTTGTTGGTTGGAAAAGAGCTTATCATGCATCTCCCAGAACTTGCCTTGTTCTTCTGCACAGCCCGCAGCTTCAGCAGCTTTCTGTGCTTCTGGATGGAAATTTAAGGGGAAGTCACGCATGACATACTTCACTTTCCCTGTGTCAATGTATAACTTCTTGATCTGAGGGTATGTCTGCTCAAAGTTCCGTCCGCAATAAGGGCATTGGAAATCACTGAATTCAACAATCGTGACTGGCGCATTGGCATCCCCTTGAACAACATCGTCATCTTTCAAATCCCCCTCAACTCGTGATGGTGCAGATGGCTGTGATGGCTGAGCATCATTGCCGGTTGGCTGCGTCTGTTCCTTTACAAGAGTAAAGAACGCATTGATAGATGCAAGGCTTTGCTTTGACTCTTCTGATTTTTTCCCAATATCATAGAGCTGAAAAGCCACGACTGCCAGCAAGATGACCTGAATTACTGCAAGAGCGATAATCCACTGCGAGGTCATATCTGCTGGATGAGTATGATCCTCTTGAGCTTTGTGCTCTTTCTTTCCTTTAGATTCATGTTTTTCTTCTTCCATTAAGAATCACCCATAAACTGTTTTAGGCTGAAAAAATGAAACCCCTTTAAAAAACCTTTGTTAAAGGTTCGGCAGTCCTTCATCATTCAAGAAAACGTTTATAAAAGATAAGCTGCTCTTGCGTGTCATGGTATCTAAAACGAAACTTGTCACAGCACAAATAACCCCTGACATGACCATCTCAACTGTTGTTGAAACATATCCTGAGGTCATTGAAACCCTCATGTCCTTTGGGGTGCATTGTGTTGGGTGCTGCGTTGCGGGGATGGAATCGCTCCACGACGGATTTGCCAGCCATGGGATGGATGAACAGGCAATTGATGCATGCATCAAAAAACTCAACGAGGTCGCTTCCAGCCATGCACGAGATGCACCGGCAAAGAGCGCGAGGGCAACACCACAGGAAACGGAAGTTCTCCATATCACGAAGGAAGCCGCAATTAAAGCAAAAGAGATCCTTAAGGAAAAACCTGACCATGCATTCAGGATCAGAGTCGTTCCTGGCGGGTGCTCCGGATATACCTATGCAATGGCGCTGGATAAAAATGTCCATAAAGATGATGTTGTTGTGGAAAAGGATGGCGTTAAGGTGCTTTTGGATTCAGAGACTGCAAAGATGATCCATGGATCGAAGATGGAATATATCGACTCATTGCAAGGAGCTGGCTTTAAGCTTTCTAACCCCAATGCCACAAAGTCATGCGGTTGCGGGAAAAGCTTTGGGTAAGAGAGATACATGGGAAAAATTCTTTAGGAGTATCACAAAAGAATTTAGGTTTATCACCCTTCAGGAATATCTGCAGGCCTAATGCAGCAATTGCGGAAAGAACAAAAGAACAATACCGAGCGCTGCGAGAATGAGGCCGCCAATCAATTTGCTGTACTTCCCATATTTATCCCCAAGAGAGGAATTTAATGCAAATGCGGCGATGGCAAAGATGATGAAATCATCGAGCATATAGAAGATATCATAGATCAGGATATACATGTAGTACTGGAGTGATGGAAGGTTGTGGAGCGCTAATACCTGGGTGTAGACAGCTGGAATGCCAGAGGAGCACACAAACTCGAATGCGTTGACGACAAATGCCAGGACAACAATGCCCAGGAATGATGCCCACGTAAGCGGTGAATGGACAATTTTTTCCATCTTGCTGATGGTCTTTTTCTTCGTCTGATAATCACCAACATCACAGACCAACGGGTCTTCCTTCTTATAGTCCCTCAAATCCAAAATACCAACTCCCAAGGCAATGAGCCCAATGACAATGCTCACCGGCCTCAAGAAGCCAACGAAAAGAAACACATTGAGCCATGCAGTCATGAACATAAAATAGAGGATGCCTTCTGCTGCAACAAACGTGCCGACAATGACCCATATCTTCTTCTTGTCTTGAAGGGTCATTACCAAGCCAATCAGGTACATGAGCATCCACATCGCGCATGGATTAAAGCCATCAACCAAACCAAGAACGATTGAGAGCCCTGTGAGGGAATATTTTGAGGTGTCAAGCTTTCCGATGAACGGGAGCACCTGCTCTTCTTCTTCCTGGGTGAGATTTGCCGCTTCCTCCTCTTTTCCTGCAAGGACGAGCTCTATTGTCTTCCTCAGCTTCTCGCCAGTTGTTTCCTTTGAGGAAAAGCCAATGATGAAATGGTCTCCAATAACTGTAAAAGGGACGCCACGCTCAGATTCTGGGATGCCAGCTTTGTCTGCGAGCGCATCCATCTTTGCCTTTTCTGCTGGAACCTGGATGTTACGGGAAATAAACCGAATAGGATATTTGTCTTCTAGTTCCTGATTGAAGGGCTCTTGTGCATTACAGTGAGGGCAGGTTGGCAAGTAGAAAAAATCAATCTCCAGCAGATCACCATCTGTTTTTGCGATGGGTGCTTCTGGTTTGTTAATTAGCAGGAAGAGCCCCAACAAAATCAGGGCTAAGATAAGGTATTTCTTGAATGCGTCTTCCTTTGATGACGATGACATTTTTTAAAGCAGTCCCATGTAGTTTATAAACGTTATGGAGAATCTGGCACTGTAGAAAATCTCGCTACCGCTCGCCATTGCCAAGCAACCACCTCTCACTCTTTATCACAAAGGTTGGATTCCCCGAAGGTGCCAACCCCCTTCCAACCTTCTCATCATAATTTGGAGAGTGTTTGCAAGCAGGCAATGGTGACATTTTCTACAGTGCTAGAGAATCAGATCACCTTACTCGAACAGGGTGGTAAGCAAAAGTGGGGGCTTGGAGAGCAGGTATCGGGTCTGCTTCCTGCCATATCGCTAAGGATCTTCCTACCCTTTGGAGCAGTGACCCGAGCATATTCTCCTTTCCAATGACTATATAGCGGCCCTGGCGCTGGATTACTGCTATGTTCCCATTGACTTTTTCTGCAGCACGCTCTGCCTCATCAATGAAATGCCTCCTGTAATAATTGAGAGTACTCACAGCTTGCCCGATCTTTTGGACAATTTGGTGATCCCCTCCAATGGAAGAAAAGTTCTTTGCCAATTCCTGATATGCATCTTCCTGTCTTGAGAGCATGTTTGCCACATCGACAAGATATTCCACTCCTTCCTTTCCCCGCTCAGTTGTCCGAATGTCCCTGAGCACACCCGTCAATTCATAGCGAAGATCATCGATTCCCTTGAGCATCTCACTTGTGTAATGATCAAGTGTTCTCTGGTTGAAATGAAGATATAATCCTCTTATCGTCGATAATTCTTCTTGCTTTCGGCGCTCGAGGGCTCCTTGCAATAAGGGGTCATCACCTGCGAACTCATATAATCGCTGCCATTGTTTTCCATCCATTATCCTTCCTTTGGTAGACTCAAGGAATCCCCTGACCCTGCTCTCATTCGCGCCTTCTGTGAGTGTAGTGAGTGTATCTACCTCCTGCCCCCTGACAAAGTAGCCTGCATACTGCCTCCTGTGTTCAGCATCGAATGCATTTGCTTGCCTGATAAGAGAATTTCTCAACTGTTCATGTGTATATGTTCCGTAGTCAAGGATAGCATTTCTTTCGTCGGCTTTCTGCATGAGCCTGAGGGTCAATGTGTCCAATGTCCGGGTTGTATTCCCAAATATATCAGCTACCCTCGCATCATACTTATGATCCCGAAACCGCAAAACCCTCACCATAAGAGATAAAAATCATATTAAATATAAAAATGTTATCTTTGATCAATGGTGAATGTGCATATTTGCTCATTGTCGGCAGGTTTTTATGTTTTAGCGCAGTTTGTATCTCATGGCTGCTGCAATCATTATCTCAAAAAAAGATCCTGCAGGAATGAACATCAAAAAACAGCTCATAGAACTGCAAGGGTTTGCTCCTGCCGGCAGAATATTTGATTCTCATGAGATATATCAAAAAGGAGGCCACCTCCTCTATACCTTATCAGGGGATACCATCTTTGCTGAGCATCTCGATCAACAACTATCCGCTGAGGTGCTCATCTTTGCAACAAAGCACCAATCACAAAGCGGGATCCCATCACTTTGCCTGCATGCTCCTGGGAATTGGGGCAGGGCAGAACATGGAGGAACTGAGAGGAATATCTGCATTGCCCCCGCCTCATTGCTCAAGAAAGGGCTCCAGCTGCTCGACAAGAAGAATAAACAATATCATCTCCATTTTGAGGTGTTCCAGGAAGCTACCCATCACGGGCCAACTCTTGACTTGCCATGCATGTTTATCGAGATTGGAAGCAGCGAAAAAGAATGGGGAATGGAACTTCCAGGCAGGATTATCGCGGAAACGATAGTTGAGCTTATCAAGAATCCAATTCCCCCTGCCATAAGCGCTGTTGCGATTGGGGGGCTGCATCACCTGCCAAACTTCAACAAAATCACCCTTCTTGATCCCTCCATAGGTATTAGTCATGGGATTGCGAAGTATTCCCTTGAGGATATTGATGAGGAGATAATCCGCCAAGCGATGGAGAGATCAGAACCTCCCGCGTCATTTTTTATTCTTGATTGGAAGGGATTGAAGGGGGAGAAAGAGCGAATCTTGAATATTCTTGGCTTATTTTCTTTGCCGGTGAGGAGGACAAAGGAATGGGCCGGCGGGAACGAAGATAAGTAACTACTTATTAGTAGTTAAATTAGAAAGATTTTTAAACTCCTGTTCTTTCTTTTTGTTATGACTCAAAAAATGATCGCTGAAGGGTACAGGCTCTTTGCCCGGGGCGCGCAGCCGTATCTTACCCTTGATGCTGAGGGTCCGCTTGTTCTCGCAGGATTCCCCCCTCATCTTGAGATACCCTGCATGGATGATCTTCTTCAATCGGGGATGTGACATTACTGCCAGAATCTATCCTGCATTTGCCGGAATATATTGAAGATCTTATTCCTGATGAGCAAAAGCCGGGGTCTCCCTCTCATTCTGTGGTCATCGCAGCACATATGACTGCAGAATATTTTAGGTATGCATCAGTGGATAAGCTGTTGGAGGCTGGAAGGATTGACGATCTTGAGTTTAGTCCAGAGGGTGCCCGGCTCGTTTCGCATCCGCGAGGCAACGGAAGACTGCTTGAGTATTGGTATGCCATGGGGAGCGAAGCAAGATCAGTAGCAATGAACACCCATGAACTTGTGCACAGTATACAGAAATACTCTCACCACCTTCGATCACTCAACCAACAACTAGAAGCATTTCCTGGTGTGCTGGAATATATCGCTTTTGTACATGACCTTGTTGGCGGACAACCATTGTGGTATTTGAGAAATGGAGAAATGCAGGAGAGGGCCAGGGCAGATGGAATCATGCTCACTCCAGCATTAGTTGAAGCGCTCGATGATCTTGTTCCCCAACTTATCCTCCACAAACTCCTCTGTGAGGGAGACGCTCATTTGACGACAACAAAAATATTCCAGCAGGTAAAGATGATGCCTGGAGAAATAAGAGGGTTATATGCTGCGTTGAGCATGGCAGATACCCTCCGCGCAGCTGCTGTTGGGGGGGTTTGAATACCATATAGGGATCGGACTGATGAGCTATTATGAGGAACACCCTGGAGAACTCCAATCAGTCCTCACTTCACCAGCACGGCAGAAAACGATTGTCGAAGATTCTTTGAAAGATTTTGAAGCAAAAGCATCCAGCAAGCATTGAATCCTCCTGAAGGATCCATCTCTCTAAGTGATGTTTTGTCAATCTCTTTGTATAAGAAATTGTACATCTTTGTATAAGAAATTGTTAATTGCAATCGAGAATGAATCCTAAATAAATAGAAAGGGGCTTTGGTATTATATCATTTAAGAAATTCTGCCAAATGTTCTTCAGAAGTTACAAGTTGTTTTAATTCTTCTTCTGTGTGCAAAGCAATTTGAAATTCCTTGCGTAATTCTCCTTTTTCACCACCAAATTTTTGGTCAATCATAAGGACTAATTGATCTGCTTTTTTCTTCCATTGTTCAGGATTAGAAATTATACTTTCTCTTAGATCTTTGACATACAAATCTACCTCATATAACATCTGTTCAAGATTTTTAGATAATTCTTCAATCTCGTGTGCCTGTAATCTAATACCTTCAATTGAAGATGTTTCTAATTGATGTAAATATCTCTTAAATTTTGGATGTAGTATTAGTTGAGCTAAAGTATTTGCATATTCTTGAATTTCATCAAGTATCCTGTTGGCTTTATCTTTATCTTCTTGAGAAATAACTGCTCTAGGAATATGAGCCATTACCATTTGTATTCTTTCTAGACACCAACCAATATGTTTCATAACATAACTAAAAACTTAATTCCTATATAAATATATCAACAGTTATTTACATGCCAAAGCTCCTTACTTCTGTGTCTTAATTGTTCACTTGGTTCGCTGGACAGACGAACTCATTCTCGAATCTGCGGACGAAATTTTACCCCATTTGAGTATGGGAAACGAACTAATAGGAATTTAACGGTTCGCATGGTCGGCTTCGCCTAAAACGCCAAGCGTTTTCCTCTTCTCTCCTAAATTGAGCTTTGGAGGTCGCTTGGCTGGGTTGCCTCAGCCTCGCCCATCTCTGAAGAAAAAACTTCGGTTAAGCCCGATGTAAAAGAAAATTGTAAAATTGTATCTATAAATGTGTCTATAAACGGGTACATGAAATGAAGATGCATGCATAAAAAATGTATATATAAAAAATATGTAAGGAAATAAGAATCTTTACTTCTTCTTTGCAGCAGCTGGAGCTGCTCCTTTCTTATCTGCTTCCTTTGTGAGCAGGCCTGCTTCCTCTAGGAGCTTATTGATGATATCCTTTGGTATGCCAACCTCTTCCATCTTGGCAGCGATGGGGTTTTTCTCCTTTCCTGCCATCTCCTTGAGGATGGCTCTTCCCATGTCTGTGAACTTGGTGTGGCGCTTTTCGATCTCCGCTGCCAGCTTCTTCTTCTCTTCATCGAGCTCTTTGAGCTCTTCAGCGGATAATTCAGTCTTTCCACTCAGGATCTGCTTGTCAAACTTTCCTTCATTGACGGCCTTGATAGCTTCTTCTGCTTTCATGCCCTGAACCATTATGCCCATAGAACGGCAGGTGCCAATGATCTCCTTGATCCTGCTTTTCAGATCAGTGCCAAGCAGCGCATCTTCCTTCATCTTTGCAACCTTGATGACCTGCTCGATTCGGAGGTCTGCTACAAGCTCATTCTTTGGATGAGATGAAGCCTTCTTGATACCGGCCTCTTTGATGATAAGTGATGCGGCAGGAGGGGTGCCAATCTCGATTGTAAACGCCCTTGTCTCCCTATCAACAGTAACCTTTACGGGAACCTGCATCCCTTTGTAAGCATCAGTCTTTTTGTTGATCTCGGCTACGACTTGGCCAATATTGACGCCAAGAGGCCCGAGAGCTGGCCCGAGCGGTGGTGCAGCGGTCGCTTTGCCCCCATCGATCAACACTTCAACTGATTCTGTTGCCATAGTAAAAATGAATGAGAAACGCTTTATAAAGCTTACTCTTCAGCATCCTCCTCTTCTCCTTCTCTCCTAATAACCCTCACTGAGTCCATCTTAACCGTGATAGGGATTGGGACAGCTGCTTCCAAGAGCTCCACTACAATCTCCTCTTTTTGCTTGTCAATCCTGGTGATCTTTGCCTTCTCCCTCTTGAAAGGCCCTGCAATGATCTCGCAAATGTCGTTTTTCCTAATATCTACCTCATGCTGGCCCTTATCGAGCATGTGCTCGATCTCCTTGAATGCGATAGTGTCTGGGAGAATGCCTCTTGCGTAGGGAACGCCAAATGCTGCCTGCTCTGCATCAGCCCGTGTCTCAGCCTCGAGGAAGATATACCCTCTCATGCCATGCGGCCTGATGATAGAATACAGCGCTATGCCTTTCTTTTTTGCATTAGAAACAATAAAATCCATGACCTGGTCTTCCCTGTTTGCCGTCGTCCTCAGAGAATAAATATGATTATCCTTCTTCTTCTCTATCTCTTCTACTTCTTCTTTTTCCTTTTTCCCGGATCTTGGCTTCTTCTTGATATCCTTGAGAATGTCATCTTCCTTTCGTTCAAACTCTACTTCAATGATCTCCTCCTCTTCAGCTCCTCCCATCTCTGGGAGCTGCTGTTTGCCGGTCGAGTCTTCTTTATGCTTTGCTTCCTGCTCATCAACATCGCTCATGAACGAGTCGATAGCATCCTCATCTTTCTTGTTTTCTTTTGCCATGTTTAAAAGAGGTAAAATTTGATGATCTGGAGGAGGAACCCGAGGAAACCGATGACAAGAAGCCCCACAGCTGACACTTTGACAACTGTCTTGAACTCTTCATTTGATGGCTTCTTGGTGACACGAAGCACCCGTTGGCATTCTACCGTGAACCTTTTAAATGATTCTATCCAGCCTTTTACTCCCATAGTTGTTCAGAGAGATTGGTAACCGTTTATAAACCTGACGGTTTTTATCTGAAGGTCTTACCATGAGATAAGAAGGCATATCAAAGCAATTTCGTGAAAGACTCTCTTGTATAACCCGCCTGCCGGATAATCTCAAGAAGAGTTCCTCTATCGATCTCCTGATGGAGCGGCACAACGGTGATAAATGTCTTCTCTGGAGTAGATTTTTTGAGAATTACATGACTGCCTTTCTGGCGTCGCTGTTCAAATCCGTCTTTTTTTAATAATGTGATAACCTCTTTTCCAGAGAGTCTAGGCAGTTTTTGCATTTTCTAGGGAGAACCTTGCAATGATGGCTTCCTTACTTGAGAATTCTGTGGGGATGCCCATCTCTTCGATGTAGAGATTGACTGCTTCCTTAAGGTTTTTCAGAGCTTCTTCCACGGTATGCCCCTGGCTCACCACATCAACTTCCGGACAGAGAGCAACAAACTGTTTTTCTCCTTTCCTGATAATTGCGGTGTATTCCATCTTGGTATGATATAACTTTGGTGAGTATATAAATGTATAGTAGAATCGGCATTAGTTAATTCTCGGGTGTTAAATGACGGGTGTTAAGAAAAGGGGTTATTGACAACATTAAACTTCTCCTTTTCTCTCTAAGTAGTCCTTTAGATGAGCCAAAAATTCTTTTGAATTTGCAAAGTAGTTCAAGTATGCTTTCTTTAGTTCCTCTATAGATTTCGCTCCAACAAGCACAACGTCTTTATCAGGGCTTCCGCTTTGTAGCTTCTCTGCCTCCAAATAGTGTTCAGTTGCAAGAGATTCCACTTCTTCAGGGTAACCTCTAATACTCAACTTTGGTTTATTCTCATCAGAAACGTCTAATTCGAGTAAAAAGAAACTCAATTCTTTAAGTTGTGGTTCTATTACTTTTAGTGCCTCAGACCACTTTATCATCTTAGAGAAGATTTTAAGACTATCTACTTTTTCCTTGATAGCGGCGTATAGCTCAGCGTTAACTTTTGGTGTGCCCTCGACTTCAGATTGCTTTTCAATTTTAGCAAAAGCTGAACTAACTAATTTAAAGAACTCCTGCCACTCTTCCTCGCCTTCGTTAGACTTTATGGCTTGTTTGGTAAATAAGTCTACTATCTCTATGGCTGTCGCCCAAGAATTTTGCATTTTACTTCTTATCTGGATTTCAATTTGCAATCCATCATATGTTTTGATTTTGTCGCTTTTATACTTGTAAATTAAATGGATGCCTCTGTAACCATCTTTTTTTGGGTCTTTTATGTAATCTTTCTCTCCGACTTTTTTGTGTTTAAGTCCTCGACTTTTTCTGTAAATCTCTGTTAGTTCATATACCTTCTTTACGTCCGCTAAGACCGACCTACATCCTGCAATATCTTGCATTTGGGATAAACTCATGGTCTTTGTCTGCTCTCTGATGAGTTTTTTTCTTATAGAAGGAACTCTTTTTAGTCGTTGAACAACAAGTGCGTTATCATCAACTTTTTTAGAAACTTGTCTCAGCCTTGCTTGAAAAGTATTCAGGGGGTAACCATGAGATGAGCGCCAGTTGTTTAGAACTGTAAGGGCTTCTTCTCTTGTTTCTTCGGTAGCATCCTTACTAATGAGAACGTGTCCTGCTCTATCTACTCTGGCTTTTCTGTATTCTGGCATAGTCCAGGTCATACGGTTTGTAGGTGTGAGGGAGTATATATATCTTTGCATGCGCTATTTACTTTGGCATGCAAAAGCTTATATATTACCTATACCTTACCTTTGCATGCAGGAATAAAACTGCATGCAAAAATAATGATTATGGAGAGGGAAGATGGATAACGAAAAATACCAACTAAGAAAGGAGAAAAGCGAGGCAATGATAGAAGCAGGCGTTAAGCCAGTAATTGATGGCTTCAACGAGTATATCATACCCAGCCAGACTGAACAAGGGCTAAAATACAAAGTAACCATTAAGAACGGCTGGTATGCCTGTCAATGCCCAGACAACGCCAAAGACAACCTCTGTAAACACATCCTATTTCTAAAAACCCACTTAGCCATTAAGTTCAAAGAGCAGGAAACCCGCAAGAACACAAGCACAAGCGTTCCCTGCCCTGCCTGCGAGAGCTGCGATATACAGAAGAACGGCACACGCAAAACTATCATGGGTTTAAAGCAACGCTGGCTCTGCCTAATTTGCGGGAAACGGTTTGTCAATACGCCAATTCAGAAGGTCAAGGGCAACGAGGAAAGCATAATCACTGCTATTGACCTTTACATGAAAGGCGTAAGTTACAGGGGAATTGCGGACACGATACGCCAGCTCTTTGGGCTTGAGGTTACCCACGTTACGATAATGAACTGGGTAAGCTGCTACATGGGTAGGATTAACGATTACGTCAATACCATGAAGCCACAAGTGGGCGAAGTCTGGCACGCTGACGAGCAATTAATCAAAGCTAAAGGCAAACAAGAGTATGTTTGGAATGTCCTTGATGGCGATACTCTTTTCCTATTGGCAAGCAATGAAAGCCCGACAAGAAACTACAATGACGCAAGGGAAACCTTTCAACAGGCTAAGGCAGTTGCAGGAAAAAAAGCCCAACTGGTCGTAACGGATGGAGCTTTCAACTATCAAAAAGCAGTCCGAAAAGAATTTGCAACATACGCCAATCCTAAGCCCCATTACCGCTATGTAAGCATAAGAGCTAAGGATGCAAGCAATAACAAGATAGAACGCTTTCACAACACATTCAGACAACGAGATAAAGTTATGAGAGGCTTTGGCGGAAAACAAAAGCAGTATGCAGAAAACTTTAAGACCTATTACAATTTTGTAAAGACACATCAAGGACTTAAGCAGACACCAGCGCAGAAGGCAGGGATAGACCAAAAGGCTGAATGGCGGGAACTATTGTTAAAAGCAGTTCAACACCCGATGCTTACCACCCCTAATTCAGCACCCGAGAATTAACCAATGCCAGTAGAATCAACTCAAAAAATCAATCCCTAAATCTTCTGAGAATTCCTGGCGCTTCATCGTTGTTGACTTTCGTGTATGGCCAAAAATCTGGGATGATTTGACGCCGGTGACGATAAGCATTGCCCGAATGGTCTTTTCAAGGTCCCTGCTGATCTGGGCGCCCCAGATAATCCTTGAATTCTCATCGAGCTTGTTTGCGACCGTCTCGACAACTGTCCTTGCTTCCTCAAGGGTCATGTCCGGACCGCCAGAGATGTTGATCAATGCGCCATTTGCACCGGTGATATCCACATCAAGGAGGGGATTGTTAATTGCTTTTTCTACAGCTTCAAGGGCCCGGTCAGGGCCGTCACTCTCCCCAACACCAATGAGTGCGACGCCCCCATTGCTCATGATCGCCCTAATATCGGCAAAATCAAGGTTGACGAGGCCTGCACGAGTCACCATCTCTGCAATACCCTTTACTGCATTCGTGAGAATTTCATCTGCCACCTTAAAAGCAGTCTGAAGAGGAAGGTCCGGCGCTAATTCGAGGAGCTTGTCATTTGGAATGACAATAAGCGTGTCGACGATGGCTTCTAATTTTTCCAAGCCGATCTGGGCATTTTCTCTTCTTTTCATCCCTTCCATATGGAATGGGACTGTGACAATGCCCACAGTCAATGCACCAACCTTCTTTGCAATCTCAGCTATTACTGGAGCAGAGCCAGTCCCGGTGCCGCCCCCAAGGCCGCACGTGATAAAGACCATGTCAGCGCCTTCCATTGCATGCTTGATCTCTTTTTCTGTCTCCCTTGCTGCCTCTTCGCCGATTTTTGGAAGCGAGCCAGCCCCAAGGCCCTTTGTGAGCTCTCTTCCAATCAGAATCTTTTTGTTTGCATTCGTATAGAGCAGGTCCTGAGCATCTGTGTTGATCGCGATCACTTCTGCGCCGATGATGCCCACTTCAGTTATCCGATTGATCGTGTTGTTGCCAGCACCTCCCGTGCCAACCACCTTGATTGCTGCCCGCTGCTGGGAGAGGAGGACTTCTAACTCCTCATCGATCTCCAGACCCTTATCATAAGAAGATTTCTCGATCTGTGCTTTTTGCGGCGGACCTTGAGCTGGGATTTTTATTGGCGAATCGTCAATGGAATACCCCTCTCCACCACCAGAAACGGGAAGTGCCATACATAAACTGGGACCGGACTACTATTTAAAGATTTGTATCATTCTCTACTTAAAAGTGAACTCATTTTTAACAACATTTTGAGATATTAGCTCGTGAAATTGACTTCTTTGAGTTCAGGGATCAGCTCTTTTATTTTCTTCCCTATCATCTCCAGAAACTCGTTTGGTAGTTCCTGCTTCATCTTGACGGCTGCATTCTTCTCTTCATCAACACTGACAGATTCTGGGGGCATCCTAAAGCCTTCCAACAGCGCTTTTGTTTTTTCTGTTAGGCCTGTTACAACCCTGATCGGCTTGATTTTGTAATGGAGCATTTTCCCGGATAACGGGTGATTGAAATCCACAATCGTCCTGCCGCCGGTGACTGTCTTGATGATGCCCATCTGGCCATCGATCGACACTTGCAAGCCCACCTGAGGCATGATCTTCTCTTTCTTGAAAATACTCGTAGAAACCAGCTGGAGGAGTTTTGGATTTTTCTTGCCAAACCCTTTCTCTGGAGGAATATCAGCCTCTGTTTCCTCACCTGGCTCTTTCCCGATCAGGGCATCATCAACACCTTCATTGATCTGCGATTGGCCAATGCAGATAATCCTTGGCTTATATGTCGCGCTCTGCTCAAAAAAACCATTCTGTTTTGCCACTGCAACATCAGTTGTGTCAAAGATGACATGCTCCTCTTTTGTCATGCCGGTAAAGGCCACTTCAACAAAATCACCGTTCTTGATTGCCATCTAGAGATGGGGAGGAGGATGGTTTAAAAAGATTGTGCTTCTTCGAACTCGAAGAGATTTTTTGCAAAAGAAAATTTTTGCAAAAGAAAAATCCACTCCCCTCATCCTTTTCTCTTCTTTTCACTCTCATCTTCTTTCTCATCTTCTTTCTCATCTTCTTTCTCATTTTCTTTCTCATTTTCTTTCTCATTTTCTTTCTCATTTTCTTTCTCATTTTCTTTCTCATCTTCTTTCTCATCTTCTTTCAGCAGATTTATGCTTCTTAAGGGAATAAAAGCAAACGTACCATAGGAACAAACGTACTATAGGAAATACTCTTTGCACTATCAATATTTTTTTAAAAGAATAACGCAGAGTACAAGATAGTGTACATCTTTCATAAATAATCCATGGAGGGGGGAAATCATGTCATTAACCGAAAAAACTGTTCTTGCGTTTGGCGCTGGGGCTATTGCGAAAGGATTTGTGCCAGAAGGTGCAACTGAATTTTCAAGAGGATATGTTCCTGCATTTCTGGAAGCTGGTGCAAGGGTTGTTGTCGTTAGCAGAGGAAGATCAGCTGATGATGCGGTAGAATTATTTCAGGATTTAGGTAATATTGTTGCAGTTCATTGTGATGCGACTGATAGAATTGGTGTTGAATCGGTGTTTTATGCTGCCGTGGAAAGATATGGAGGAGTTGATGTGATCATTAATGGATCAGGAGGCGTCCAGCCTGCAACGGTGGTTGCTGCTAATAAGGAAACAGGGCAAACTGCGTCAGAAAAATTCAGGGATATCACTGTTGATGATATCCACAAGGTATTTGATGCTAACTATACCTCCAAGGTCATAGCTGCCCAGGTGTTCTCTGATTATTTGCTCAATTCATCTCGTACAGGAAGCGTTGTCAACATTACCTCAATGTCTGGTCTGAGGCCATTGTCAAAAGTAATGTTCTATAGCGATGCATTTGCCTCAGTAGAAAGCTTTACGCATAATGCAGCTTCTTTTTTCGGTCAAAACGGGATCGGGCGTGTGAATAATGTTGCTGTTGGATTTATGCTAGGAGAGCAGAACAGGAAACTCCTTGTTGATGAGAATACCGGTCTGCCTACCCCTCGGGGATCTGAAATATTGAGTAACATTGCACTTGGAAGGCATGTTACCCCAAAAGAGATCGCTTCAATGGTCCTCTACCTTGCTGATGATGATGTCAGTTCTGGTATCACTGGTGCGACATACCGAGTTGATGCTGGATTTGGTCTCATCGATTTAGCCTTAACTGCAGCATATCGGCCAACATAAAACAAGAACTACTCAAATGAGCTGCTCTTCCCTGAGCACTCCAAGAATCCTTGTGACGACTTCCTCTGCCGGAATGGTTGTTGTGTCAATTACGATGTCGTAATTCGTCGGGTCATACGCATCAAAGTGATAGAACTCTTTGTATCTTTTTTCCTCTGATCCTTCCCTTTCTACCGCGAATTTTTTTGCGCTCTCAAAACTGGGATGTTTTTCACCAGTCCTCTTGTCAAGCATTGTTCTTTTTATTCTTGTGTCGATGTCGCAGTCAAGGAATACTTTTGTTGCCTTTGGTATGAAGAATCCCCCAAGACGAGAATCAATCACAAAGTTGTCTTCTGTTTCTCCAAGCCTCTTTTGGCGATCGTCCAATGCTTTGTCGATTGATTGATCTTGTTCTGCAGCAATGTTGAGATCTTTAATTGACATTCCCAGCTCTGCGGCCATTTCCCTCATAAAATCACCAGTAGAATAATGCTTAAATCCGAGCCTGACAGCAAGAAGCTTTGCAACAGTGGACTTTCCAGATCCCGCATGGCCTGAAACGGTGATGATCATAGAGTCTTGGAAGGGTTCTTATTAAAAAAGGTTGCTGAAAAGATATGTTCTGCTTCAATCATTTTTATCTGTGCATGATAAAGCACCGACATAGTTCTGGCAACACCCCTACTGGTAGCAGACCGTTTTTGCTTTTGCAAAAACTCAGCTTAGAGACTAAGCTGTCTGCACCAGTGGTGTTCCCTTATCTCCTCTTCACCTCAAAATTCTAAAGAAAGCATCAAAAATGGGCTCGTCAGAGATGACCTGCTCGAAGTGCGCCCCAAACCGGTGGCAGCCTTGGCGAATCTTTGCGGTGTGATCATTGAGCCTGTTCTTGTATTCTTCCCTGAGCCTTGCAGAGATATACGTCCTCATGGTGGAGTTGCTCTCTAAATCTTCCAGGCGCAAGTCCCCCTGGAGCAGCATATCCTTCTCCACCCTGTCCAACACCTGGATAACCTTTACTTCCTGCTTTGCGAAATTGACCATTGCCTTTTCCACAATATCCGGGTCAGTGAGGAAATCAGAGATAATAATGACAACGGACTTCCCCTTGATATACTTCCTATAGCTATCCATCGATTCCTTGAAATTACCTTTTCCCCTCGGCTTCATAGAATTAAGATAATGGACCATCGCTGCCAAATGGCCCCTTCCCCTGCTGCTTCTAAACGTAGCCACATGCTCATCAAATGTACTGAACTTGAATTTCTCATTTTCTTTCAAGGCAAGATACGCAAAACCGACGCCTATCATGGAGGCGAACTCAAACTTGGTATATGGCTTGCCATAATTCATGGAAGAAGATGAGTCCACAAGGATATGGACAGTCATGCTGCGCTCCTCTTCATAATTCTTGAGGTAGTAATTCTCCGTCCTTGCATACACGCGCCAGTCAATAGCCCTAATATCATCGCCTGGCGTATACATTCTGTGATCCTTAAAGAGCATACCATGCCCTGTTGCATATGACCTTCGCGGCCCGGCATAATTTGATGTAATGCGCTTTGTGACGATAAGGTTGAAGCGATTCAGTTCCCTGAGGAAGTCGGTATCAATCATGCTCTTTTTATTCTCCTCACTTGATCTTATCCAACAACTCCCTGATCACATCATCTTCCTTCATTCCCTGGCGTTCTGCCTCAAAATTCAGGATGATACGGTGGCGAAGGATGGGATATGCCATCGCATCAACATCCTCATTCGAAACATGGTTCCTTCCAAGGATAAGCGCCCTGCCCTTTGCGGCATTGATCAGGCCGATCGATGCCCTCGGAGATGCCCCATACTCAATCTTTTGCTTGTAATCCCTTGTCGTGAACACAATCTTGATTGCGCGCTTCTTGATGTCATCAGCTATTGGGACCTGCCTTGCGAGCTCCTGGAGGCTCTTGATTGTTTCCTTGTTAAACATCGTCCTGAGCTTTGGAGGCCCGCCTGATCCAGTGTACCTCTCAACGATTTCCAGCTCCTCTGCTGCAGTTGGATATGACACCTTGATCTTGAGCAAAAACCTATCAGCCTGTGCTTCGGGCAGAGGATATGTTCCTTCCTGCTCTACAGGGTTTTGGGTTGCCAGGACAAAGAATGGGCGATCGAGCGTGTATGTCTTGTTGCCGACAGTCACTTGCTTTTCCTGCATCGCTTCTAGGAGGGCAGACTGCGTCTTTGGGGTTGCCCTATTTATCTCGTCTGCCAAAACAATATTTGCAAAGATTGGCCCTGGCTGGAACTTGAACTCCTTCTTGCCCCTCTCTTCCTCAATAATGAAGGTGCCGGTGATATCTGAGGGCATGAGATCTGGCGTGTTTTGGATCCTGGAAAACTTCAGGTCCATCAGGTCAGAAATGGTCCTGATCGTGAGGGTCTTTGCCAGACCTGGATACCCTTCCAATAACGCGTGACTGTCTGATAGTATTGCTACCATCACCTGGACGATCATCTCCTCTTGGCCCACGACCACTTTTCCCACTTCCTTGAAAAGGGTCTCAAAAACGTCCTTGTACTTTCTCATTTTTCTTCCTCCACAATTTTTTTGAAATAGTTCTTGACGAGATCCTGGTGCTCTTTTGCGATCTTATCCTGGCTCACCTCAGCATTCTCTGAGAATATCTCCTGAGGGAACCCTTCCTCAAAATTCTGCGGTTTTGCCTGCTTGATATCCCTTATATTGATATCATATCCTAAAGAATTGATCTTGATCTCCTGCTGCTGTTCATCCAGATCAGCGAACGTCTGGGCTCCATAAATATCCTCCGTGACGCTGATATCAGAAAAACCGGATGCCCCTCCCGCAAAGACATCATCTGGAGGCCTGTTCCCCGGACTCTTGATCGCCGGCAATGATTCACTAATAGTCTCTGCTATCTTCTCATAATTGAGCTTTGGGACGTTGAATAAGGAGATGATAAGGAGAATAATGCAGAGGAGCATGATCACCATGATTCTCTTTGTGTTCTTCTCTGTCTCATAAAACGTGGATATCTCGACAGAGGATATCTGGTCGAGCACATCCTGCTGGAGCTCTAGTACTATCTCTGAGGTTGGAGCCATATTATCATTTACCGTCCGAAGCTTCTCGTGCAGCTCTGGATATGCCCGCTCTACTTCCAAAAGAGGGTTGCTCTGGCTTTTTTTTACCCATAAGACAATGAAATAGGCAATAGTTGGCAAAATCGCCAGCCATGGCTTGACACCAAGCAGATAAAAGATGATTGCGAGCACAATCATCATGACCCCTGCCTGCACGAACACCTCAAAAAAATTCAGGCTAAAGAAGCTTGCATTCAATGTCCGGAACAATTGCTTTAGGTTCATCTATTCCAACTTCCCCTGGACCTGGGCTACGCATCCAGCATCACATCCATCAGCATAATTCTCAAGGATATCCAAGGCCTCTTCAATCTTGCCCTGCAGTTGATTTTTATCATCCTTTAAATTCTCGAGGCTTGAGAGCGCATCATCATACTGCCTTTGGATGTTCTCCTTTTCGGCCATAGTCACTGCGAGCTGGGACTTTGCGCTGGCAAGATCAGCATTCGCCTTCTTTACCTGCTGGAGTGTCCTTGTCAATTCTGACTGGACATCTTCTAACTGGCTTGCCACCTGCTCCTTTTCCTGCTTGACATCGCTGTATATCTCCCCTAACTTTTCTGTCGATTCTTTTGTGACATTGAGCTCTGATGAAGTCTTCTTCAACAGGGCTTCTCGCTGCTCGAGCTCATCCATCGTCTTTAGAAGGGTAGATTTTTCATGCGAAAATTTGTCCTGAAGCTTGGTGAAGCTCTCCTGAAAGAACAATGTCATAGCGATCATCGCGGTGATGCAAAAGATGATAATGAACAAGAGCCCAGCATTCACATTCCTTCTCATCACCCTCCTTGGCGCCTTTAGCGGCTGGTTTATGGTCATAGTTCCTTTTACCTCTTTTGATATTTATATCTGTTGCTGTTCTCCATCATTCTCCTGAACAGCAGGGAAATTAGGTACACGATAATCCCCCCGATGATCCAGGGGGTGCGCTGATTCACCGTCTCCAGCTTGAGTTTTGTTGCACTGCTCTTGATCTTTTTGACGATTTCTTCTTCCTCGCCTGGCACAAAGACTGACCCTCCCGTAATGGAGACAATCTCCCCTAAACTCTCATCAAACCCGAGAAGTTCATATTCCCTCTGGTAATTGACCGCTATTGGCGTATTGAGCAGATTATTGAACCCTACCTTTTCCGGGATGAACGTTGCCTTGTACTTGTCCTCATCAACCTTTGTGAAAGCGAGCTCATCTGAGGTGATGGTTTTTTTAGAGATAATATTGACCGTTGCCAGTTCTCCCTTTCTTGCATCACTCATCTCTACCAGAAATTCCTTGTTCCTTGCAAGGTCACCAATGACCCAGTTCGTGGTCTTTGGGATCAATCGTGAATTCTCCTTGCGAACAAGGATGGGAGCCCAATAATCAGGGCTTGTTGATATGACCGCCACCCTCCCTAAACCAAAACGCCAGGAGGTGAGGATGGGATTTGCCCCCTTCGTCGCAATGAGCGTCCTCGCATTTGATTTTGGGATGACCTGGTTATAGCCTGTCACCCTTCCTGAAACATCAAGATTCTGGGTAATCCAATTGAACCGGTCAAGGATGATGAGGTCGAATACCTCATTCTCATCCTCATTCTCATCATCCGTCCCAAGGACGACTTTTAAGCTTGATAAATCCTGCTGTGAGAGGTAGAGCCCTTTTCCGTAATTGGCGATATTGCTCATGACCTCCTTGCCATATGCATCATTCCCTATCTGGATGGCGTGAACCTTGATGCCATCAATCGATGCCTGGACTGCAACATTATACGCATCGATCGGAAACTGTGTCATTCCATCAGATATCACTACAATATTTTTCCCTCCCTCTGCATCAGAAAGAAAGCTATACGCTGCCCGAAGCCCCTGGGAGATCACCGTTCCTCCCTGCGCCTCCAAGCTGGCAATCTTATTTGTGATATCAGGCGCATTTCTTTTATACTCCATGGGCTGGACCATATGGGCTTTCTCATTGAACGCGATGACCCCTACCTTATCATTCTTTGACATGCCATCAACAACCTGGATGGCAATTGCCTTGCCAACATCTGCAACATTGACCCTCTGGCCCATAAACACTTCTCCCCCAGATCCGGAGATATCAACAAGGACTAGAGCGCTCGTGACATCGCCTTCATTCTGGCTTGCAACCCCTACTGAGACAGGAAGCAATGTCTCGAGCATGCTATTATCATATCCCCCCACATCAAATGATGATTTGCCGCCAACGACTAACAGACCGTTGCCTTCCTCTGCCAGATAATCAGCAATCCTGCTGATATCATTCTTGGAAAGGTCGGACGCTGCAATATTGTTGAGGACAATGGCAGAATACCCACTAATGTCCCTTGGAAGCGAGAATTCGGTAGACAAGACATATTTGTCCCTCAGGATCGATTCGAGGACAGTAGATGATTTTGTCACGAGGAGGACTTTTGGCATCGGTTCTACCCGGACAACCTTATAAAACTCGTTGTTCTCCTCGAAGAAATCGTCAGCAATAAGCGTTGCTGAAACCTTATGGTACCCTTCTGCCAGGGGGCGCTGCACTGTATACTCTTTTGATGATGTGCCGCCGGTATCCAAGACAACCTCGTTATCAATCATTACTCTTAGCTTGTATGGAGGGGTACCAATCGTATTCACCTGGATTGCGAATTCGTTCATAGTGCCAATGACTGCCTCTTCTGGCCCAATGATCCTTACTGCCGCATCATCCTGGATCGGTTCTTGCTTGAGGACGCTCACTGTCGAGTTGAGCGCACTGGCAAACAAGATGACATCCTGCAGGCTCTTGCCATAATTGTTCCTCCCATCAGTTACGACGAGGACATTCTCATCCCTAAACAGGTTGTTCATCACCCCATCGCCCAATGCCGACTGCTCACCGGATGCGAGAGTTGCAAACGTCACTGGGATATCCTTGTCTAGCCTCTCCTTGACCGTCTGGACCCGCATTTGATCCATCACGGAGTAGCTCGTTGTATTATCAAACAATATCTTGAGTTGAACCTCACCTTTCGATTCGACTTTCTTTGTCCCAAAAGGGGTGGCAAGGGCCATTGCGAGGAATAGGATGATAATGACATAAAGCAGCATGATGATCGTCCTTTGCGATTTCTTCTCCTTGATGAACTCCTGCTTATCTGCAGGATTGACAAACTTAACAAGAGTTCTTCTCATCATGTACCAGATCGCCAGGATGATTGGGATGCTCGAAAACAAGAGCAGGGGGAACTTCAGGTTCACAGGTCCCCCCTCCGTTTGATGAGCCATAACTCAAAAAACATGAACAGGATCGCTGCCAGGAGGAAATAATTCGTGTAGTCCACCTTCACGAGCTTTTGCTCTGCTTCCTTGGATGACTCTCCAGCTTCTCTCCCACTCGTCGTTTCCCTAGTCCCAATCACTGCTGATTCTTTTTCATTCAATAGGTTCACTGCATATGTCCTTCCCCTTTCCTCATAAAAACCTGTGTTGTCAATCAACGGCCTGCCCTCAATCTTGAGATTGTTCGTTGAAGGATCATCGAGGTCGACGAGGTAATTGACCAGCTGATTCCAAAAGATGGGATATTCCGGGGCAAGCTTGAAATCAGCATGCTCTGGCATGATCCCATAATAGACGATCTTGCCACCATTGAAAGTCCTTTCTGCCAGGATAGGGTTCTGGCCTGCTTTTTCTCTCACTAAAACCCTTGTGTCATTGTCTTTTGGGACTACCCCATAATATTCCCTGAGAATAGTATTGGAGGTGACAAGGGGTTCTACAAATGAGGGGACGCCCTCCTGGACAATGATCTCTGAAGAGGTGTTGATCCTTGCTTTCATATCCACCGGCAGGAGGCCTTGATGGTTGATAAGGAACGACGTATCATGAGCATTAATAATGAGGTGGGTGGAATTAGAGATCGATTGTTTTAGGTCATAGAACAGATTTGGAAGCAAATATTCCTCATCAACATTGTCTAATATGATAATATCATAGTGGAATGCTGGAAGGATTGGCGGCTCTGCTACTTCAAGCTGAACCTCAGGTGATGCCTCAAGCGCGCTTTGGAGATGGCTATTTGGTTCATTGCTGATCAAGAGAACCTTTATTTTGTTCTTTTGGGGCCCTGAGACATACACCTTGTTGTCGAGCGAAAAATCATCATTTGGCCCCAGTTCTATAGTCGACCTTCCAGGTAGGGTCTCAAAGGTGAATGATTCTACCGCTTCTGGCGCTATGGTCTTAGAATACTCCTCATGGAACTCATTATCCTGAAAATGCTTGATTGTCACCCTTTGGTCTGATGCCATAAAATTCTTGACAAACACCCTTGTCTGAAAGCGTTCGACGAGCATGTCTATGAAGCCGATGTTGTTTGCACTGCTCAATGTCGAGATGAACTCTACTGGTATGCCCTTTGCTGAGATGAGCCTTTTGAGGATATAAGGATCTTGGCCTCCAGTTGTGAGAAAGTCAGAAATGACAACAATCCTGCCTCTATCCTTCAGGATTCGCTCAGTTTCCCGCATCGCCGGCTCTAGATTCGTTGTCGTATCTTTTGGCTCGATATTGGCAAGTGTCTCTTCCGCTTCGCTTCTTGTTCCTTTCTCTAATACAGTCTCTGCAACTGATCCGGCAAGGATAATTGTTGTCCTTCCATCAATATACTTCCTGGCTTCCGAGATCATGAAAGGGAATCTGCTGCCCACCTGCTGGGATGCTGAGACATCAAGGATCAGCACGGTATGCTTCGAGAGGACATCCTGGGGAACATTGAGAAAGGGCTCTGCGAGCGAGAATGCAAGCAGCAGCAAGATGAGGACTTGGAGGAAAAAAAGGAGATCCTTGAAGATATTCCTGAAGAAATGGCTCTTTTCCATCTGTCCTTTCTGCTCGAAGAAGAACATGAGGCTTGGAATCTTGACTTCCCGTGGCCGGGGGCGCATGAGGTATAAAAGGATGAGTCCTCCAACAGGGATGAGTCCGAGGTAAAAGAGGGAGAGGCTGGAAAGGAGCATCTTGGCTTTTCGCAGTATTCATCAGTTTAAATAGTTTATGATGGGTTGGAAGCGGATTGGAGGGTAAAATGGCAGGAGAAGTAAAAGATAAGTGGTAAGGAAAGAGAAGGAAAATGAAAGAAAGGGAAGAGAAAAAGGGAAAGAGAAAAAGGGAAAGAGAAAAAGGGAAAGAGAAAAAGGGAAAGAGAAAAAGGGAAAGAGAAAAAGGGAAAGAGAAAAAGGGAAAGAGAAGAAAAAAAGAAAAAGAAAGAAGAACAAGATCGTTATCTCAAAACCCCATACGGTGCGAGAGCATCAAGAACTTCTTGGTGTGGATCCACAATCCTTGGCGTCTGAACGCCCAATGCCTCGGCAAACCCTCGATACGTTGCTGATACCTGCATCATCTGGTCAACCGGGACACGGTAAACCCCAGCCATCGCTTCCCTCAGTGCAAATGTTTTCTTATTAGTCATCAAATCATTACCAAGATCAAAGGTATCTTTGAATCTTTTCCCTCTTCCGACAAGGCCTGCCACATCCACATTGTAGAATGAGGCTACTTGTCCTCTTACCTCAGTGAGGCCTGAGTGGGGGGTCATGAGGGCTTCTCCTGCATTCCTGATGAGATATTGCCTAAATCCCTCCTTTGATTCGTCTATCGGACTACCTGGATTCGCTGTATAATCTACAACTAACCAGATCCTTGACGAATCCGGTGTTCCAACCTCATCAATGTAAATCATCGCATTTTGACCATTGCCTGCCGGGATATAACCAAACTCAAACTTTGTGTCAACAAAAATTCTCCCGATCGATTCCAGCTTCTTACTAATAATCTCAAACCCTTCCCGGAGCAACTCCACAAATTCTGCAACATCGAGTTCATTCTTGAGGCCGAATGCATGATAGTTTGCAGATATCTGGTCAAGGGTTATATTTGTATCATCTTCTTCAAGAATACCTGGAATGCCTCGCATTATCCCTTTTGTTGTTGGGGTTATCAATAACTCATCCAGGCGCTGGTTCTTTACTAGGCCGTTTGGAAGATGTATACCACAAAATTCTCTTTCACCCCTTTCATCATACGCCCGCCACATGCTGCCGGTAATATACTGGCGTGCGATGGCTTCTACCATCACTGGCTGTGCCCTTTGGACGATCCAGACAAGGGGATGGGGAACTGCAACAACATGATTTCCTGCAAGGCCTTCCGCATCAAACTCCTGGAACCATTGATATGATGTCCCATTGAGCACAGCGCCTTTCCCTGGCACGCCTTGGAGGCCATCTTCTCCCTTCCAGTTCACATCAAATGCGGAGATACGGTCGCTGATGATCATTGCACCAAGCGGACTGTTTGGGTCAAGGTTATACTGGTGGGCTTGGATGATTCTAGATGAATCTTTTGCTGTGAACCAATACACAGATCGAACCTTTCCAATGTGGACAGGATCATCGGTCCTGATTGGAAAATCATTTGTTGTTCCGAGTGCTAAATGTTCTAATGACATGTTCTCATCCTCCAATAACCATTCTTACATATGTAATGTTCCTTTTCGCTCTTTGTATTCCTGGTTGAGCATATATCTCTAATTCACCTTGTAATATTCTCTGGTGTCTTTCTGGAATTGATTGAAAAAACGCTACAAACTCTGGATCTCCTTGAGCTGATTGAAGTAATGGCACGCCCCGCCGCTTTGCATCAACAATATAACGGTTTACTGCATCATATCCAACACCAAGCTCTGGATGGACCCATCCATGAGCCCTTGCAATGGAGGTCATTGCTTCAGTAGGGTTATCCCTTACTCGTTGAAGGTTAGCAGCAATAAAGTCCGTGCTAAATGCCAGCTTCCCGAGTTCCTTATGAAACCTTTGTAATGATTCAAAAGTCTCTGCCATCATCCCCTGGGGCTCATATCTTGCTTGAACAGAACCTCTCAAGTCCCTCTCAAGATTACTCACCAACAAATCTACAACAACCATATATCCTGCTTTGACTACTGCATATTTACCAGCAATATTTTCCCAATTTATTGGATTGTCTTTACCAGGATCAGCACTTGAACCGCCAAGACGTTCTGAACTGCCGCGCGACTGAACTTCCTGGATGCCGTCAGAATAGAGGATTCTCATGTCCTCCGCAAAATCTGCAAGGATGCCCATTATCATGAGAACCTCGTTTGCCGCTCTCATTATGTATCCTTTTGAAACAATCTGTGTTGAGGCGTAATCAGGCAGAAGGTCAAATTTGGCTAGCACATCCAGCTCAAAGTCATTCCCTCGGCCTTCACCAATAACAACATCAATGGAATCACCTGTCCCTACTATACCGCTTATTTTTCCTCTTAATTCAGAAAAAGCCTGGTCTGCATGAACTACAACATCTGTTAGACGAACTGCAAATGTTGATAGGTAGTAACCAATGGGGATTGGAGAGGTGACTCGTAAATGGGTTCTTCCTGCACGTAGCGCATGACTTGTTTCCTCTGCAATATCTGTGAGAGAGGAGATAACCTTAATTGCCTGAGGCCTCATCACTTGCTGCCAGGCATCCCTTGCGAGAATAGACCTTGCAGTATCCAGGATATCATAAGATGTTGTACCAGGATGAAGGAGAGCCTTCGTTTCAGGGCTAACATATCTTCCTAGCTCCTCTAGGACGGCCTTTTGGTCATGCCGGGTGACATTACTTTCTAAGAGAGAGATGTTTAGTGGATCAACAACTCGAATTGCTTGGTCAATCTCATTTAGATGTCTCTGCTCTGCCTGCCCGTAGCCCACCCTTGTCGCTAATAATTCTCTCTGTATCCTGACGCACATCACCCATTCAGCCTCTGGCGAAAAGAACGGGATTAAAGGTTCAGACATGTCAGCGTATTTACCATCATTTGGGGAAATTGTACGAAGGCGTTGTCGCGCAAGTTGGATCTTAGTCTCTGCATCTTCAGGACTCATGCCCTCATCTTCAATTAACTTCCTGCGCATTTCACTGACTTGGTCAACCTTTGCCATCTTTTTTACCTCCACTGTGCCATATCAGTCAGATCTCTTTGTGCATAAGAACCAGCTTTCTCGTTTCTTGCTTCAACGAGCCGTGCCTGCATGTCTTTATCATGGAGAGCAATCACTTTTGCTGCCATGTAGGCAACATTGTCCTCTCCTCTTGTCCAAATGCTCCTTTGCACATGATTATTAACATCCATAAGCACTCCAGCAGCCCTTGTGTCTTCACCTTTTGGCGGGCAATAGATTCCAAGTGCACCTACTCTATCAAAATGATATAATTCTTCCTCGTGGATACGGATATAATGCCCATTTGTAATACCGCTCACACAACCAACGACTAACCCTCCGCCCCCTTCCTGTGCCTCGCCGAGAACTGGGACAGATAATTTTTCAAGCGCTGCAACAAGCTTGTCTGATGCATGGCTCGTGAAAACACCGGCAACCTCATTATCCAACATGAATTCAGCAGCCCTGGCAGCAACTTCATACATTCCAACTCCAACGCCGCCTATTGCGGCAGTCCCTGAGGGGATCTGGGGTGCGAGAAAACTGTCCAATCCCTTATAATCACCTGCAAGCGGTACGCTAATGACCGGAACCCTGGGAAGATTTGCTGCAAACAAGCTTGGAAGAGCAAAATATAATCCACCCTGGGCAACTATCACAACCCTGCTTCCATGATCGACAAAGTCATTGATATGCGCAACCATTTCCATCATCAAAGGTGTATTACCATGGCAGGAAATAACAAGGTCATCAACTAGTGTTCTAATACCTCTTCCTGCGAAATACTCATGGAACTCAACGCCATCTACCTGTTGATCCCCATATGCAGAATCATTTGCAGACCCTTGCGCCAATATAAGAAGTTTATCCATACCCTCCACCTCCGGTGTTAAAGAGCTTCCATGATAGAAGTATAAAAAGATTGTGGTGGAGAAAGAGTTAAAATGAGGCGCATTTACATAGATAACAACATCTTGATCTTATTAGCAAAATCCACTGCCTGTCTCCGATTTTGCTCGGCTAATCTCTTCTCAAAGTGTTCATGTACATCATAGCATGCCTTTTCTCTTAATTCCTTTGAAACTCCAAGAATCTCTATATCTTCCACCCCTAAAGAACTTGCAATAAGCTCAACATCTTCTTTGTCCAGCGCTTTTTGTGAGTGATAATGATGATATATCAAAAAGGCAAGTGTAGCGGAGTGATTCTTTGATGTATACCCTTCTTTACTCATAAGTGCAAGAGCAGCGTGATAGATTGCGTAATAATAAATACTAATCACCCAATCATAGAAATTATCCCCTCCAAACACCTCGGGAATCTCATCCTTGTGTTTCTCTATAATCCAATTGGCAAACGTCAGGTTATGGTCTACTCTTTTTAGATGAAGCCTTGACTCATCAGAACATTTCCTGAGAATCATCCTGCTCATGTAGGTGTCAAGCCAGGATTTACATTCCTTCCTGTCTCTTAACCAAAGTCTCCAATCAGGCTTCTTCATCCTGTATCTGCCTCCACCATTCAACTCCGGTAAGAATGATCTTGTCTTTCTTCAGTTTTTTGAAAAACTCTTTCGTGGGATCATGAAATGATTCCTTAAAATCCCTATACGTAAGGTAAACAGGATTTACCTCTGTATTTGTTTTCATACTAATCTTCTTAGCAACACTTTCAATTTGTTTACTATCTTCGATATCCTGAAAAACAAGTAAAATGTCAATATCTGAATTTTTTGTACGTGTTCCATTCGCATAAGAACCGAAAATAAGCGCGATTACTGGTTTCTCTTTTAATTCTTTCAAGAAGTCCCTTACAGACAGCCTTACCTTTCCCGGAAGCTTTTCAAGTCTTGTGTATTCGATAATGGAGATCGCTGGACTCAGTCCTTCTTTAGCGTAATCTAAAAAATAATTAATTTGATTCCCTGCCTTCTGCTTCCGAACCAGTATACTTATCTTTTGGAGCCCATAGTCTATAGATGGCATCCCTATCCTCAGCCGCTTGGAAAGTTCTCTTTTATGAATGCCTGGATTGAGATAAATCTGTTCCAGAATCCTTATCTCTGTCTTGTCATACATCTTATATCAATTGTCATAGAAAATATATCATCAGTATTTAAACATTTGCTTTTTATTGCTCTATATCCTCAATCTTTATCACATCAACAGGGCAGGCATCTGCCGCATCCTTGTTGAACTGGAGATTATCATCTTCAACAGTGAGCTCCCATCTGCCATCTTCCCGCTTTTTTGCCCCTTTGAGGTCAACCTTGCCATCCTCTGCGAGAAGCCAAATATCAGGGTTAATAGCAGAACATGCAAGAGCACCAATGCATTCTTCTCTATTGAAAATAATCTTGTATTTTACCATTCTTTTTAAGCGTTGACATACTCAATAAAAAGGTTGTGTTTTAACTCTTAATCATCGGCTGGGAGACCTGCTGTTTTTTGAGCTCATATCCAATGCCCCTCCCAACAGTAAATGACTGGCCAGAAGTGAGTGATGATAAGGAATCGAGCAATGATCTTTTTGTCTTATACGTTGCAGGTGATACTGTCATATTGAGGTCTTTCCCAATTCTCTCCAACGCATCCTCCCTGGTGCCAAGATCATCTATGAGCCCAAGGTTGAGAGCGTCCTGGCCAAGATATACCCAGCCGGTCGCAAGTTCAGTGACAGCCTCTTTAGACAGGTTCCTGTTCTCGGACACTTCATCGATGAACATGACATAGAGCTCATCGAGCATGCCCTGCACAAGGAGTTCTTCTTCAGTTGTCATGTTCCTGAACGGTGAGAGGGTGTCTTTGTATTTTCCGGCAACAAGCCTTTGGTAACCAACGCCATATTTGTCCATGAGCCCGGCATATTCCAACTGTGATGCAGTAACGCCAATAGACCCGACAAGGGATGCCTTGTTTGCAATGATCGTATCAGTTGAAGAGGCGATCCAATACGCACCTGATGCGCCAATGTCCTTGATATAAGAATAGGTGGGCTTTTTTACCTTTTTAATCCTCTCACTAATCTCGATTGATGGGACCGGAGCACCGCCACCGGAGTTGATCGTGAACAATATCGCCTTGATGCTTGGGTCTTTCTCCGCACGATCGATGAATTTTATTATCTCCGTGGATGTCACTGCCTCATTTGAGATAAAGCTGTCTGAAGATGATGATGCGATCTGGCCTTCGATCAGGATCTCTGCAACATTGCCATTTGCGTTCTCAATGTCGATGCTGCCATTGTCTACTGTATAATATGAAGCGACAAGATACGCGATGATGCTGAAGAATACCAGCACTAAAAATGCAGGAAAATACGGCTTATTCATGTATACCACCTTGCTCCAGAATCTCAACTGTCTTTGTTTTTGTGACGATCTCTAAGGATCTTACATGCTCCCTTGTGAAGATGATGAATAACGGCTCAATAAACCAGAGCAGGACAAAAGGGAAGATGGGAAGGAAGAAAAGATTCCTTGCAAGGCAGGCAAGAAAGCTTGGCTTCTTGTCCTTTTCGCTTGAGATCACCGCGAGGTTTAAGACCATCTTGCCAATCGTTGCATTGAAGCGGTATTCCGAATAAGCGAAATAGACAAGGATCAATGCTGCGATGATGCTGTAGACTGTGATCATCTGGGTGATGAACTCCGGCGAAGATGACATAATTTCAATCATTGTCAAAAAGTCACCTTGCGGAATGAATGACTGCAGTTTCTCTGCAAATGGTGAGAGGATGAAGATGTCAATCAGGAGCAGGTCCAGGAAGAAGGCGAGCAGCCTCTTGAATATCGGTGCATTCATCAGGTATATTTTCTTTTTTTCTTTTGCCATGTTATCTCACTTCAATGATTATTTGGTGAACGGAATTATCGTAGAGCTCTTCAGTATTTAATAATGTTGATGGGTCGCCATAATCATGCCCTGTGTTTATTTTCCTTGCATTACAATAATCCCCATACACTCCGATATCATAACTTCCAGAGAATGATTGTGCGCAGACGAATACATCAAATACGTATGTGCCTGCTTCAGCATTCTTATCAACAGAGACTGGTATAGATACCACCTGCCCTTTGTTTTTTTGGATGTTTACTTTGTACCCGTCGGTGGCTGTTTTCGTTTTTGTTGCTTTAAATGGCTCTAACAGACTCACTTTTGATCTTTTATTGGTGTCAGTTACCTCTGTTCCGTCAGGATTGAATAATCTTGGATATGTTGCATGAATCCCTGTCCATGCAGCATTATATGTGCCATCACCCACCCTCACTACAAACTCATCATCACTACCCTGGCCTTCAAGACTGTTGTAGATCCCAACACCAAATACGACAGGTTTTCCTCTCACTGTCGTCTTTTTGTAAATCGGAATTGCCACTTTTTTCCCAGAAGAGAGCATGGACATGATCTGCTGTTCTGAATTCTGGTCCAGGCTCTCAATCTTATTCATCGAGGAGCTGAACATGGAGTACACCAACTTGATGCCAAAGCCAAAGACAACGATGGCTAAGATGAGCATGACAAGGAAGTTGACTGATAATTCAATGCCTCTTTTGTTCATGGAAAAAATGGCAGGAAGAGAGATTTATAAATTTATGGTTTTAAGGATATAGTCATCTTTTCGTGATACGATTCTTTGCCCAATACCTTATTATCCCAAATAACTTATTTCTCCCTAATGGCAGTCTAATTTCTGCTTCCTCTGCAGGTGTCTTTCCTTCAAGACTTTGATG